>Ga0208902_1001083_pt1 | contig 13400 bp, 20 predicted proteins | sample AntAceMetag02UKH_FD_184767 | JGI IMG/M metagenome (GOLD analysis project Ga0208902, IMG submission 184767) | Saline lake microbial communities from Ace Lake, Antarctica - Antarctic Ace Lake Metagenome 02UKH (SPAdes) (version 2) | ecosystem: Environmental > Aquatic > Non-marine Saline and...
TGAGCCATTTTTAAGAGGGGTATATTTATAAAAAAGAGGGACAATAATAACAGGCATGAATTTCGCGATCAGGACAGATATAAAGAACCAGGTCAAGGCTGTAACTAGCCACCACTGCAAGGGATAGTATTTTAAAGACATGTACAGGGATAAGACAAATGGTATGCTTATGAGGAGCGTTAAGCTGAATCTTTTTAGTTCTCTTTTTATCCAGTCGGATAATTTCTGGTTAGAGAGAGAATATTTATGCTCCAATGCGAACCCCCCGTAATAATTCGCAGGCAGGGTCACTATGTAAAGCGCCATGCTCATGAGGCCTGAAAACACGGCGAGATCGATGTACTCGTTCGCTGAGATCTCCAGCGCCAGGTATTTCAGGTATCCGGCTACGCCTGTTATCAGAAACAAAGAGAGGGCTGTTGGCAGAAGGACCATATTTATCAGGGCAAGGATATGCCTTTCCCTGGAATATGCCCTGGCTTTATCTTTCATGGCCCCTTCTCTCTTTCGCATACGCCTGTCTGATCTTATTTAATATTTCCCTGTATTCCTTTGTCCTGTAGTCAGGATATGTCCAGTCAAGGCACTGAAACCCGTGTTTTTTCCAGTAGAGGGTCACCTCTGCGTACACGTCTCTGCCCAGATATATCCTGTGAAAATAATCTTTTGTGGTGGCGAGGATAAATTTTGAATCATTGATATATCCAGGATCGATATTTATTCGCCTTTTTTTATTTTGTGAGGTCCTTTTTTCAATAAGATTTGTCTTTAGTTTTATCTTCGGGAGGTCTTGCGGCGAGATCAGTTTTTCAAAGGATATAAACATCCTGTTCAATGGATGCCCCATCTCATTTTTATAATAATCTGTATAATTAAAAAAAAGCCACGGGCTTCTATAATCTATTTGTCCGAACTCTTTAACAAAAAACTCTTCGGTTGAGTCGAAGAGTTTTTTATCCTTTGCCAGTATCCCGATGACTAGTTTTACGCGCTCAGGCTTTTTTAATGCTCCCATATAGTCAGATCTCGTATCCGAACTTTCTTAAGAATTCTTCCCTCAGGGCCTCATGGATGTCTTTATATATCGGCCTTTTCTTCTACCTCTGCGCCCTCCTCGTGGACATCAGCATGCTTGACATAGGCCTCCAGGAGCTTCTGATCCTTCTTGTGCACTTCTGTAAAAAAGATAGCAACATTATAGTGGGCCTTGTCCGTATCTTTTAATAAGATCGGTTCCGCCCTTACGACCACGCCCTTGCATTTTATTTTCTGCGTCTTGCTTTCATTTTCTGCGACGGGGATAAGCAGGACTATCTCTATCTTGGACATCAGCGGCAATAGCCTCGTGACACGACAATACGTGCCTGAGGTGCTTATGTCCGCAGTGTCTGTTATTATGTCAAAGTTTTTATCGGCAATCTTGACGGGTATGCGTCTCTTTGCCCGTATATGTTTACGACGTTCCTCTATCATTTTTTATTTTCTTCCTTCTGCTTCTTTTCTGCTGCTTCCTGCAGAGCGAGCCTCCAGCACCTTTTAGAGCAGTAATAGCCATTAGCCCTGTAATACCATGTTTTTCTCTGAAGCCTCTTGTTACATTTCATACAATTGGCTGTCTTTTCCACTACCACAGGTTTCTTTTTTTCTTCTTTCTTAGGCGGCGCTTGTTTAGGCTCTTCTTTTTTTGGTTCTTCTTTTTTTGGTTCTTCTTTCTTAGGTTCTTCTTTTTTTGGTTCTTCTTTCTTTGGTTCTTCTTTTTCTAATTCCTCAGCCATTTTTGATCCTCCGTAATGAACAGTTGTCGCACAAAGGCTTAGATGCCTTACAAAGATCCTTGCCTAATTCCACTATCAATGCGTGGAATTCGTTGAACATCTTTGCATCCCTTGGCAAATTTTCCAAGAAAAAATTCTGTATACTTGTGTAATCAGCATCCTGGGCTATAAACCTGTGTCGCGAGAAAATCCTTTTTGTATACGCATCTACCACAAATACTGGTTTTCCCCCAGCGTATAATAAAATGCTGTCTGCTGTCTCAGGACCTATGCCATTAACACCCAGCAGCTTTTTTCTTAAGGCTTGAGTCCTTGTCCTGAACATCCTCGTCAGGCTGCCATTGTATTCTTTCCTGAGAAAGTCCAGGAAATTTTTTACCCGCGCAGCCTTGATATTGTAATACCCAGCCGGCTTTATTAATCGCGCAAGCTTTTTTTCAGGCAGCCTGGAAAGTGTGTCTATTTTTAAAAGATCCCTGTTCTTTAAATTCTTTATTGCCTTTTCAACATTGGCCCAGGCTGTGTTTTGCGTTAATATCGCGCCTACTATTATCTCCAGCCTTGTATCTCCCGGCCACCAGTTTCTTGGACCGAATTGCTTGTATAGTAAATTATATATCCGCTTTAGATCGTTTTTCAATACTCTGAGCGCTTTTTTATCATATAAGCTATATTGGCAAGCTCCTTATAATATTTTGAGCCAGGCAACACAGCGCGCTTTATATACTTTTCTTTCTGGGTATGTTCTCTATATGGCGTTACCTTTAGCTTTGTAGAGCCTGAAGCTGGTTTTATTTCAAAAGATGCCAGTACTTTATGATCAATAGCAGCCATTGAATCTGCCCACAGCTCCTTTAATAGAGATAGTTCTATCGGCTTTGTTGCCGCAAGCGCGCCCGTGGTCCTACTGGAGGAAATGACTGAATAACCATTTTCCCTCAGGATGAGGCCTGCATATGAAAACACAATTTCAGGCTTGCTGTCAATCTCGATCTCAAAGGCGATTCCCTTGGAAATAACAGATGGCGCGTATTCAATACCAGCCCTTTCCATAGGTTCTGGGAATATTGCTGAAGACTCCTGCGGCAATTCATCGCGGCCAGGACCTAATAAAGGTTTCCATTTTGACGTTGGCGGCGCAGCTGTTTTTCTGGGGCTTCTCATTACAGCTGCATTCTCATGGCTTGTCCTTTTGACCATCAGGAAGCTGTCACCTTTTTTCATCTCTTCGCCATTTTCTGTTTTAAGGATCTCTGCTGCGGCTGCAATCGACCTTACTTCAATGATGTAGGCCTCGGCGATCTTTTCACCCGAGCGATGCACTATAAGGCCATCGCCCAGCTCTACGCCATCGTCACCACCAGAATCTATCACAAAAAATTCAAGGTCAAGGTTTACTTCCACGACCTCGCCATTGATCTCTATTTCCTCAGAGAACGCTGGTGCGGCGCAGAAAAAACTTAAGATGAATAAAGAGAGAAAAATTTTCTTCATAACTAAGTGCATTTTAGTATACTTTGATCAGGAATTCAAGAAAAATCTTCAGGCAAAAAAATAACTTTACACTTGAGCAATACAAGAGTGTAAAGTTAAGGGGTTACCGGATGGTATATTTGCAGCCTTTGTCAAAGGCCTTTTTGAAATCATACCTGTTATTAAAGTCTTTTTTTGAGTCTTTGTCGCTTTTTCCTAATATTCCCGCATCGATCATATTAAAGACTATTTCGCCAAAGTCATCTGTGGTTTTAATGCCCCAGTGCTTAAACACAACCCTGGCCATAGGACCAAATTGTTCAAGGGCGTATTCCCTTAATCCTTCCATAAGCTCTTTGCCTCCTACATGGCCCTTCCTGCCCAGCATTTTAGTGGTATAGGTAAGGGCGGACATGACAAAGGAGTACGACTCTGGATCATACCTTTTGTCTTTATCCAGGACCTTTATAAGCGCAAAGATCTTGCTCATGTTTTGTCTGGTTTTGCGTTCAGCCATAGTGTTACAAAGTATACATGGTAATATTTAATTTGTCAAGATGTGCGGGGGATCGGATTATATTGTCAGGGGTGGGCCCAGGAAGCGAGCCCCTATAGAATATCTTTCAGAGTGAGCCTGGTTTGCGATCCATACGATCTCGCCTACTGCCTTTACAAAATCGTGGTTCCGCGGGTGGTGCAGCTCAAATACAAGCTGGGTTGATACCGGGAAAAATTCGTCAGCAATAAAGCCAATGCCGCTTTTGCTTATGTTACGACCCAGAGAATTACCATATTTCTGGGAGCCCTTATGCTGATAACGCATAGCGCCGGGCAATATTACCCTTTTGTCAATTCTTCGCTCGTCACCCATATCTTATCCTAACTCATAACTTACTATTTGTCAAGCGCTTACTTGCCGTTACCAATGATCTTGTCGACTATAAAAACGATCCTGTCAGAGTCTTTTCTCTTTATATTCGTAAATTCTATGCCGGTGTCGTACAGCTTGCCTTTCTCCTGCTTTTTCTCCACGATCCAGACAATGGTCGCATCGCAGTTCACGACAGGCTGGGCGTCTAACAGGTCCAGCTGGACTTCGACCGGCGCAAAGATGCCAAGGTCTTTTGGAAGGACAACGCATATCCCTCCTAAGCCTATATTTTCGGTCTTGGTAGAGACCTTGTCAGAGTTATCCTTTCTCTTGACTGTAATGTTACACGGATAATTCGCCCTTGGGAACTTACGCTTGCTTATACCATTCCACATAGCTTGCTTCCTCCTTTTGTATAACAGTATTATAATACAAGAGCCTGTCTTTTTCAACTTCTTTCTTTTTGGGAGACGGGGATGAGATGGGAAGGGACATCCCATGCCCCCTCTTTAAGAAGTTGGCCAGGTTTAAACCTGGCCAACTATATCTGACGAAGCTTTAGTTATTTTTCCTTTGATTCCTGATAAAGATGGTGCTATAATTCAGACATGTATCTTAAGTACTACAAGCTGGCCGAAAAACCTTTCAGTGTTACATCTGACCCTAACTTTCTCTATCTCAGCAAAAAGCATCAGGAGGCTATCTCTCACATGCAATACGGCATCCAGGAGCGCATGGGGTTTCTTGAGATCACTGGAGAAATAGGCACGGGAAAGACTACCATATGCAAGGCCCTCCTGAATACCCTGGACGAACACACAAAGACAGCCTTTATCTTAAACCCGAATCTTTCCGAGATGCAGCTTCTGCATGCCATAGTCACGGATTTCGGAATACGGCTGAAGAATAAAAATAAGATCACGATGTTCAATGAATTGAATAAATTCCTGCTTGATCAGCTAAGCCGTAATAATAATGCTGTGCTGATCATTGACGAGGCGCAGAACCTGAAGCCTCTCCTGCTGGAACAGGTCAGGCTTTTATCAAATATTGAGACGGAAAAACAGAAACTGCTTCAGATCGTGCTGGTCGGGCAACCTGAATTAAGAGATAAGCTTGCCTCTGAAGGGTTGGCGCAGTTAAGGCAGAGGATAGCTATAAGGTACCACATTCGTCCTCTTGATAAGGACGAGACCTCGCAGTATATATCGCATAGGCTTAAGGTCGCCGGAGCTAACGGCAGAAATTTTTTCACCGCTGATTCAATCAATGAGGTCTACAGATTTTCGCAGGGCGTTCCGCGTCTTATAAATATTATATGCGACAAGTCCCTTCTGGCAGGCTACGTGTCTGAAAAAACGAGCATCACGCCAGGGATGATCAAAAGATGCGCAAAAGAAATAGAGGGTGTGTTTGAGTGAGTATCATAAACGAAGCTATTAAAAAGGCCAGGAAAGAATTTGAGGTAAAAAAAGACCCAGTGATAGGTGTCTCCGGGTCTCAGGGGACTGTCTTGCCTAAAATCCAGGCTAAGACCCCTGAGACAAAATGGACTACGCTGGTCGTAGTATCCCTGATCGTGATCGTTTCTTTCCTGGGCTCGCTGTTTCTATACAAGCATATATCTAAAATAAACGAAGGCAATAAATATTCTCCGGCTGCAGGCAGGCTTGAAGCAGAAGCTATGGCGCCTGTTTCAAGGACGGCCAGAAACACATACGCGCCTCTGGATAGCAGTGGGGCTGTAATACTCAATGGGATTGTTCATGGCCCTGAAGATAAATGGGCTATTATAAATGATAGAATAGTGCGGGAAGGCGATGACCTGGCCTTTGGCAAGGTTATTTTAATAGAAGAGGATCTTGTAGAGATACTGCAGGATAATGGCGAGAAACAGATCCTGAAAGTGAAATAATGCTAGATTTTTCTAAAACCCGTCCGCCTCAATGTTACTTATTGCCTCTTTGGCTGCGGCCTGCTCTGCTACCTTCTTATTAGAACCTGAACCAATTCCTGACCTCTTACCTGATATCAATACCTCGACTATAAAATGTTTTTTATGATCAGGCCCGATCTCAGAGATTATTTTATACGATGGGATGGTCTGGTGTTTCTTTAAGGCTGCCTGCTGGAGTATTGACTTATAGTCCTTTGAGCCCTTACCCTCTTTTACAAGCCCTAACTCCAATTTGAACACGCTGCTTATAAATTTAAAGGCGGGCTTTATGTCGCCGTCCAGATAAATCGCGCCTATCAATGCCTCTAATGCGCAGAGTATATTTGAAAGGTGCTTTCTCCCGCCAGACGTCTCTTCCCCTTTTCCCAGAAGAAGGAAATCGCCTATGCTGAGATTTTTTGCTATGCGGGCAAGCATGGCGCCGCTCACAAGCTGTGACTTATAGCGAGTCAATACCCCCTCATCATGGCCAGGGCATTCGTCGTAAAGGATCCTGCTCATTACTATGCCAAGGACTGAGTCCCCGAGAAACTCCAGTCTTTCGTTATCGCCGATCTTAGACTTAGACCTTTCATTGGCAAATGATTTATGCGTGAGCGCCTGGTTCAGTAAAGTCTTGTTTCTAAAGCGATACCTTATCTGGCGCTCCAGGCGTTTAAGGGTTTTTAAACGTTCTCGGTCTATTTTAAGGCGGGCTATTGTCATTATTTATAAATCGACATTATGGAATCTTTTACCAATGCCGCTGGTATGGCTTCCTTCACTACTATCTTACCTATCTTTACAGGCAATACAAATCTGTTCTTTCCGTGTATAAATTTTTTATCATGCTCCTGGGCCTTATATATATCATTGAGCTTCAGCGCTGTAAGTTTTACTGGCAGGCCTAATTTTTTTATCAGCGTCTTTATCCTTGCGTGATCCGCGGACTGTAGTAGATCCAGTTCTTTAGCGATAAAAGAGGCGCAGAGCATGCCAAGGGCTATTGCCTGGCCATGGCTGTAAGATCTTTTATATTGGGCAGCTGTTTCAATGGCATGGCCTATTGTATGGCCGAGGTTCAGCATGACCCGTATATTTTTATTATCGTATTCGTCCTTTTCCACGACACCGGCCTTAATACTGCTGCATGTGTGAACGATATATTGCAGAGCGTTTTTATTGCACTTGAATATTTTTTTGGAATTCCTTTCGAGATATCTGAAAAGGCCCGGAGATCTTATGACGCCGTATTTAACGACCTCGGCCAGGCCGGATATAAGTTCTTTTCTGGGCAGGCTTTTTAACATTGCTACATCACTAAAGACCAGGCGCGGCTGATAAAAAGAGCCTGCGAGGTTTTTGCCTACGGCAAGGTCTATCGCGACTTTCCCGCCTATTGCGGAATCGACCTGTGAAAGCAGAGTCGTAGGCACCTGTACATATGGCGTGCCTCTTCTGTAGATGCTTGCTATAAACCCGGAGAGGTCGCCTATCACGCCTCCTCCAAGGGCTATGATGAATATGCGCCTGCGGGAATTGTCGAATTTGGATATGTTATTAAGGAGCCTCATGCAATGTTTTTCAGATTTTGCCTTTTCGCCATCAGGGACTATCTCAAATCTTGTATTGAATCCCGCGGATGCCAGGCTGGCCTTTACCCTGTTTCCATAAAGCCGTCTTATCACAGGGTTGGTTATTATGACTGCGTCTGTGCCCAGTCCTGATCTTTTGATCAAAGCGCCTAATCTTTTGATCTCATTGCAACAGACCACGATATCGTAGCTTCTTCTTCCAAAATCAACGCAGATCTTTTTTGCGTTCATACTGTCACTCCTAACAGTCTTGCCAGATACATGACGATCGGCCAAATAACAGCGCCTATCGCTCCAAACCAAAGAAGCCCAAAGATAATAATAAAGCCGTATCGTTCGACTTTTGCGTATTGCATGGCCATTTCCCTGGGAAGCAGGCCCATGAGAATCCTTGATCCATCAAGCGGCGGTATGGGCATGATGTTGAAAACGGCGAGCACAAGATTTAATATTATGGCCATGTTTAGTATTGCAATAAGCCAAACGCTTCCTGTAATAACAGAAAATTTTAGTATAAGGGCTAACAGTATAGCAAATAATATATTTGCCCCAGGGCCTGCCAGCCCTACCCATATCATGTCCTTTTTTGGATTACCCAGACTACGAAAATCTATTGGCACTGGTTTTGCCCATCCGAATATAACGGGGGACTTGCTTATAAGAAGGAACAGGGGGAGGACTATTGTGCCCATCAGGTCAATGTGGGCTGCTGGATTCAGGGTAAGCCTTCCTGCGTTTTTTGCAGTAGAGTCGCCTAGTTTCCACGCCACCCATCCATGGGCATATTCGTGGATGATGACAGCCATAAAAAATATAGAAAGCGTGAGTAGGAAGCTCATATCTATTTGGAGAATGTCAGGTTGCCGCTGGGTTCTGTTTGTTTGAGTATTAATCGCTCGAAAGCTTTTTTCTTTAGCACCTTTTTAGCTATGACTGATTCTTCTATTTTTGCCTTTTTTACAGACTCAGGCGCATCACTCATGTTAAATACCAGTTGGTTCTCATGGATCCATCCCGCTGTCCCATCAGGCGGCATGATCTTATACCAGCCATCTTTTTCTGAGATCATGTCTATCTCTTGTGATTTTGACGCCTGGCCTAATATTGAATATTTTGTGCCAGGGCCAGCCCTGAAGTTTACTCGCGAAGCATTGACCTGGCCCGTCCTCATCTCCTCTGATATTACATCTACAAAATCACTTGATATATATATATGCGCTTTTTTAGGGAGGGCTATCTTAAACCAGCTATAGCGCTTGTCAATGATCTTGACTGGGTCAAGCCTGTCCAGACTGCACAAGCTCTCAAAATTTATATTATCGCCTGCCCTGACATTCGAGCCGTCATTTTTTACAAACCCGATCTTCGGGATCTCGGTTTCGTCTGCAAAGCCAATAATGGGCATTACAAAGAATAGAATCAAAATCAAGGCTAGTGTTATAGGCTTCATTATGAAAACTCCTTAATGTTCCGCATGCCTGGGTAGATGCGTAGGCTGCCCCGATGGGCAGCCTACGCATCTACCCAGGTTAAACGCCGCGGTTATTTTTTCTTATCTTTCTTATCGCTCTTGCCTTCAGATTTTTTTGGAGCAGCTGCTTTCGCAGCGCCCTCTGCCGGGACAGCAGCTGCGTCTTCTGTCTTTTCAGCTGCCTTTTCCTTCTTTATTTTTGTCCTGATTATCTTAAGCTTGGGCATTCCAAATACGGACGAGCCATCCTGCAATAGGCCCTTATCCTTTAATTTAAAGAACCTTTCATACCGCTTTAACACTGTCCTTAACTTTTTACCTGTCCTGGATGTCTTTAAGCTCGGATGCTGCGACATTTCACTACCTCCTTTTGATATAACAATCTTTATATCTTTCCCTTAGTTTGCTCAATACCTTTTCTGCGCCAGTCTTTTTATCGAATCCGCCTACATAAAGCTGATAATAATCCCCTGACTTTTTTACCTCAGCGGCAAAGCCATCCTGCCTCAACTTCTTCATCTGTTCTTCCGCCGAGGACTTGGTCTTAAACGCCGCCAGCTGGATAACGTATTCTTGTCTTAGCGACCTAGCTTTCTCTTTTTCTTGAACATCATTAGATTCTGCGACTATTCTCGACTCCGCTCGAATAATATTGTTCGAACTTGTCGAGAACAATCCCTTGGAAAATCCGCGATCTATGTCTCTTCGCCCCTTCTCTACCCCGAGGGAAAAGAATATTATGCACGATATGACAAAGCCTATGAGCAAAAATATGATGTTCTCATAGGTAATAGTCAGGCAGTCTTTTATGCGCGGAAGGAGAAATCTTGTCTTTCTCTTTATGTTTTTATCAGCTTCTTGAAACTGCTCGAATAGATCTTTCTCTTGCATAGTCAGCGTAATTTCTTCAACAGTTGCTCTATTTTTTTTACAACGGATTTTTCCGTCGTATATGAATACGCGTTCGTAGAGCTGGTTTTATGATTTATCAGCGCTCCCTTTTTTACAAGTTTATCCAGGGCGCGCTCTACTTCTTCGACGTCACACCCCACCCATATCGAGATCCCCTTGGCTGTATCTATAGAATGGGGATTTTCGTTAAAAAAGAGCAGCACCTTTCTCGTCGCTTCATTTTTAAGAAGTGTTCTCATATTTTTATTGTCAATAGAACAGCTTTTTTATCTCATGCTTCCTGAAAGCGGCCACAAACGCATCGACCACGTCAGGGTCAAATTGAGTATGCTTGTTCTCATGGATCTCTTTTATGGCCTGAGCTATACTTCTTCGCCTGACCTTATATGGACGCGATGTTATCATCGCCTCAAATGCCTCGGCAACTGCCATGATCCTTGCGCCAGCAGGTATGACCTTTCCTTTTAGCCCGTCCGGGTAACCTGTCCCGTTGTATCTCTCATGGTGGTGTATTATTATTGGCATAGCTGGTTTTAGAAATTCGAGTGGTTCCAGGGCCCGTAAACTTTCAAGGTGCTGCTTTTTTATAATGGCGTACTCTTTTCTTGAAAGTCCTCCCTTCTTGCTTAATATTTCGTCTGGTATGCCGAATTTTCCTGTGTCAGGAAGAAGCGCGGCATAATTAAGATTTTTCAGGTCTTCTCTTCGCAGCTGCATCTCTTCGCCAATAGCAAGCACGATCTTTACAAAACGGTCGGAATGAGTATATGCATTTGGAAATTTCACATCCAGGAGCGCCACCAGGGACCTTATACTTCCATAGGCAGCCTTTTCCTGCTTTTCATATAGCTGAGCGTTTGTAATGGCTATGACTGCCTGCTCAGCAAGGGTCAGCAGTATCTCAAGGTCAAAATTGCTGAAAGGGGCGCTGTTTACTTTATTCTTCGCGCATATAACGCCGAGTATGTCTTCTTCTATCAGCGGCACGCATATCATATTGCGGGAAAGAAAAGTGTTTCCTGTCTTTGCTACTTTTCCTACTGGAGTACCGCTGATCTTTATCTTCCTGTGTTTTTTATGGATCTTGCCAGAGTTACGCTTCAGGTCGATGATCGCTTTTGGGAGCAGATATTTTTTAGAATCATCCAGGAGCATTATGCTGCAGTACTTGGACCTTAAGACCTGCAATGTCAGCCTGGCAATACGCTCTATTAATTCACCCATATCCAGCGTAGAGGTAAGAAGCCTGTGCACTGTGTGGATGGTCGATAATGCGATCGCCCTTGGCCTTATGGTCTCATAGAGCTTGGTCAGCTCCTGCTCCTTAAGAAACTCTTTTATCGCAACATCTATAAAGATCCTGATAAAGCCAAGGTCTTTTTTGGTCAAACCCTGCTTTAAATGCGGAGCTATTATATAGCCGTATATATTGTCCCCGTGTTTTACTGGTATGACGAGGCATTCTTTACCGCAGAGGCAATTGGTGATGATCGCCTCTTTTGAAGGTGTCCGCTTAAGCCTTTTCAAGATGGCCTTTATGTGTATGGATTCTTTTTTGTTGTTTTTGATCGAATTGCAATCAGAATCAAAAAAGAGACACAGGCTATTCTTTCCAATGACATCAGACACAACAGCCCTCAGTGAGTCAATGGCGCTGGACTTACAGAACTTTATTAAAGATTTCCTTTTTTCTTCTTTGTTAAACTCGCTCATAGGGATCGAATAATTTTTTGTATTCATCAAGGGCATATCTGTCAGTCATGCCTGCTATATAATCGCATATTACCCTGTGAATACCATATTTTTTTATGTTTTTCTGGTTGGACGGCGGCAATTGTTCAGGTTTTTTCACGTATACATTGAATAGCTCCGTGATAAACCTTCTTGCCTTATCAGACATCCGCATGACCCTGAAATTACTATAAAGGTTTTTCGCAAGAAACTTCCGCAGGCCTGCCCTCCTGGCCTGAGTTTCTTTGGAAAACGCTATCAGCTTACCTTTGTGTCTGCGCACATCTTTTACATCCTTGATCCTGGCAGCTTTTATATTTTTCTCAGATTGATTTAAAAGGTCCTTTATCTGCCTGTCAATGAGCAATCTTATGATCTGGTATTTTCTGATCTTGCCTGGCAGGCCTGGTTTTATATCCTGCTGGACATCCTTCCATATGTCCAGCTTGGACAGCTCGTTCTCTTCTATTAATCCTGATGTCAGGCCATCGTCTATATCATGATTATCATACGCTATTTCATCAGAAACGTCAACAACCTGTGTCTCTAATGTCGGAGAGGTCTTTGGGTCGAGCTCGGCCAGCCTCTCAGACTTGTCAAACATAGTCGTATGCTTATTGATGCCTTCTCTTACCTCCCATGTCAGGTTTAGACCGGGGGAAGAAGGATATCTCTCTTCCAGTTCATCCACGACCCTCAGGCCCTGAAGATTATGGTCAAATCCGCCCCTGTCCTTCATGAGCTCGCTAAGCACATCTTCTCCTGCATGGCCAAATGGCGGGTGTCCTATGTCATGCGAGAGCGCGATTGCCTCTACAAGGTCTTCGTTCAGGCCTATGACACGCGCAATAGACCTTGCGATCTGACTCACCTCCAGCGTATGGGTCAATCTCGTCCTGTAATAGTCGCCTTCGTGATTTACAAATACCTGCGTCTTGTACTCAAGCCTTCGAAACGCTGTTGAATGGATTATCCTGTCCCTGTCCCTTTGATAGCACGACCTGTAGATTGGTTCTTTTTCAGGCCTCTTCCTGCCCCTCGTGTCCTTAGAGAGCATTGCGTAAGGGGCTAATTGCTCGGATTCTCGTTTTTCAATATCTTTACGTGTGAGCATTATCGTGTTAGTATTTTATAAAGTTCTTCAAGTGACTGTGGCACTACCTTTGTATTCCCGATTATCGGCATAAAATTAGTGTCGCCGGTCCATCTAGGGACTATGTGTATGTGGATGTGGCCTTTATAGCCTGCGCCAGCTACCTGTCCTGTGTTTACGCCGATGTTGAATCCATGAGGCCTCAGCTTTTTTTCAAGCAATGACTGCATCTGGGCTGTTAATTTTATCATATCAAGCATCTCTGCATCATTAAGCCCCTTGAGGTCTTTTACGTGCCTGTACGGACTGACCATTACATGGCCATTATTATAAGGGTATATATTTAACATAGCAAACGCTAATCTTGATCTTTTGATAATAAAATTCTTCCTGTCTTGTTTTTTCTTTATACAGAAAATGCAGCCCTTATTTTTTCTTTTTGTAACAAACTTACTCCTCCACGGCGCCCATAATTTATCCATACTTAATACTCCGAACCCCTAACTTTACACCCGCCTTAGGCGGGAGTGTAAAGTTATAGCT
>Ga0208902_1001105_pt1 | contig 13244 bp, 10 predicted proteins | sample AntAceMetag02UKH_FD_184767 | JGI IMG/M metagenome (GOLD analysis project Ga0208902, IMG submission 184767) | Saline lake microbial communities from Ace Lake, Antarctica - Antarctic Ace Lake Metagenome 02UKH (SPAdes) (version 2) | ecosystem: Environmental > Aquatic > Non-marine Saline and...
CTTTCCCCTCTTCCAAAAATGGACATTTTAAATAGGGGTCTTCCATCTTGACCAACACTACCGGAAGCCCTGAATTCTGTCCGACGTATATGCTTGTATAACGCTTTAGAAAGTCCCCTGACTTCATACCTAAATGATTCTTGAGCCTAAGTATATCATAAGGCATGAGGATCAAGCTCAAATCATAGCAGCAGTTTGTAAAACAGCTCTTATCCGGCGTACATGAAAAGCAAAAGGTGTCCTCATTTTTTAATTGTCTGGATTTGTCAATATAAGCTTCAGGTCCTTGAGACATGAATTGATTCTCCCATATAGTGTCTGAACGAAAAGGCCGTTCAGACACAATTTTGAGTTCTAAATTTTGAATTTTGAATTTAAAAAAGGCAATAACCTTAATATGTTAATTGTCCACGACGTAAATTGAGAAAACAAAATTTGGGGTTTCCTTTCAGGCACTATATAACATTTTTTATTTTGCTGAAAGTACCCCTTTATAGGCAATGTTGAATTGTGAAAGAAGATTTAAAAGACATATACCTTAATTCAAAATTCAACATTCAGCATTCAACATTATTTATTGTGCGCCGCAATGGCCCTCTCAAGGCCGTCTATGACGATCTTCTGTTCCTCTGGTGTGATAAAGGCGTGCATGGGAAGGGACAGCACTTCCTCTGCGGCCTTTTCTGCATGGGGAAAAGAGCCTGGTCCAAGTCCCAGGCCTTTAAAGGCAGGCTGAAGATGGACAGGGACAGGGTAATGTATGGCAAAGGGAATGCCTTCCTGCTTGAGAAAGGTGGTCACCTGGTCCCTCAAGCCTTCGGGGATTCTTACTGTATACTGGGCATACACGCATGTCCTGTCCGGCATTACTACAGGAGTCTGTATCTCCGGTATTTTTTGGTTAATCAGTTCTGAATAACGGCCGGCAGCTTCCTGCCTGGCCTTAATTTCTTCATCAAAGTGGGCAAATTTGGCCAGGACTATTGCTGCCTGGATGCTATCCAGCCTAGCATTAAGCCCTATCTCTTCATGCTGATATCTGGCCCTCTGGCCATGGACCCTGAGACACTTTATCATATCTGCCTTTTCCGGATCATCAGTGAAGACCATGCCCCCGTCCCCATATGCTCCAAGGGGCTTTGAAGGGAAAAAAGAGGTGATACCAATGTCGTTGAGGCCGCAGGACAGCCGGTTTTTGTATCTTGCCCCAAAGGACTGACATGCATCCTCGATCACAACCAGGCCAAACTCTGACGCAATTTTATTGATTTCGTCCATATCAGGGCACTGACCATAGAGGCTCACGGGGAGAATGCCCCTTACCTTGGCCCCGACCTTTTGCCTTGCAGCCAGAACGTCCCGCATCTCGCCAGTGTCAAGATTGAAGCTTTTAGGGTCTATATCCACGAATACGGGCTTTGCCTTCAGAAGGGCTATGACTTCCGCTGTGGCTATAAACGTAAAGGGGGTCGTGATGACCTCTTCTCCGGGCCTTAAGTCCATGGCCATAAGGGCAAGGAGCAGCCCGTCCGTCCCTGAGCCCACCCCTATTGCGTGCTTGACACCTACGTAATTCGCGAGAGCTGTCTCCAGATCCTCCACCGGCTTGCCAAGTATGAACTGGCTCTTTTTAATTATCTCGTGGATGGCCGAGTCTATTTCCTGTCTGTAGCTTTGATATTGTCTGCCTAAATCAACAAATTTCATATTTTTATCCTTTCGTAAGCGTTTACAGCGCCCTGCCGATGGCCTGGGCGGCGATTTCTATGTCCGATTCGGTAGTCCCTCGACCCAGGGAGAAACGAAGGGTCCCCATGGCTACTTTTGGCGATACTCCCATGGCGGCAAGCACATGGGAGACCGTAATTGCCCTGTCGTGGCAGGCCGAACCGGTAGAGGCCATAATCTCCGGGGCTTGGGCCAGGATCTTTGCTCCATTCTGGCCGACAAAACCGACACTCAGGGTATTCGGAATTGTATTCTCAGGATCACCATGCCTGATTATAGGATGGCCCAGTCCGGATAGTTCTGCATAGAGCTTCTCCCTGAGACCTGTTTGCCTTTCCGCCTCGGCCTTAATGTCCAGGGCAACAAAATTACAGGCAGCTCCCAGTCCGACTGCTAGGGGAACCGGCTCAGTGCCGGGCCGAAGACCCTGCTCCTGGCCCGCGCCAAACATAATCTGGCCAAGGGGTGCGCCTTTTCTGCAATAGAGGGCGCCTATTCCTTTCGGCGCATATAGCTTGTGTCCTGCAATACTCAGGTAGTCTACTCCAAGATTTTTGACATCCACAGGGATCTTGCCCACGGCCTGGGCCGCGTCTGTATGGACCAGCACCCCACGCTTGCGGGCCAGTTGCGAAATCGCAGCTACCGGCTGAATAGCCCCGGTCTCATTGTTTGCCAGTATCACTGAGACCAGCACTGTATCAGGGCGTAAGGCCCTTTCAACTTCCATGGGATCTACAATGCCCTGGCTGTTTACCTTTATAAAGGACACGTTCCACCCCTGTTCAAGCAAATGCAGACAGGGGTTCATAAGGGATGGGTGCTCGATGCGGGTGGTGATGATGTGTCGCCCTTTGCCGGACATGGCCTGGCATATACCCATTATGACGGTATTATTGGACTCTGTACCTCCGCTGGTGAAGAGGATTTCACTAGGATCCGCATTGAGCATCGATGCCACTTGGGCCCTGGCGTATTCCAGGGCCTTCTTGGCCTTTTGGCCGAACCTGTGTCCGCTGCTGGGATTGCCCCATTTTTCTTTCAGTGCAGCGTTAACGGCCTCCTGCACCGGTTTTGCAACCGGTGTGGTCGCATTGTAATCAAGATATATTTCAGACATTCCTGGGGGGAAACTCCTTTTTTTGTCATGGTTTTTGTAATTTTTTCTGTTATTAATTCATTTTCAGGATTTTGGATGGTAAAATCGCTGAAGAAGCAACCAACTATAACAGAGCGTATTCAGAGCAACAATACGCTGAAGTGATTGAATGAGCAAATACGGTAAACAGGAATTCTCGTGCCCAAAATACATATCCTTCCTCCCCATATAGCCAATCAAATCGCAGCAGGTGAAGTAGTGGAAAGGCCTGCTTCGATAGTGAAGGAGCTCCTTGAAAATTCTATAGACGCAGGGGCCGGACGTATACGTGTAGAGCTGGAAGATGGTGGTAAACACCTCATCAGGGTTACAGATGATGGTGTCGGCTTAGAGAAAGAAGACATCAATTTGGCTGTTGAACGCCACGCGACCAGCAAAATCAGGGAAGAAGCCGATTTGGCTGTTATACGCACCATGGGTTTCAGGGGTGAGGCCCTTTCCAGTATAGGTGCTGTTTCCAGGCTGTCTATCACTTCCAGACCTTCTGATAATATCGAAGGGTGGCGGGTGAGAATAGACTTCGGCAGAGACAAGAAGACTATGGCAGCAGGATGCCCCTCAGGTACTACAGCGGAAGTAAAGGACCTGTTCCTGGAGATACCTGCAAGACGCAGGTTTCTCAAGAGGCGTCAGACTGAGTTGGGGCATATTTCCCAAATAGTACGCACCCTGTCAGTGAGTTTTCCTGAAATCCTTTTTGAACTCCTGAGTGATGGAAGGGAAATATTCCGGTCCCGGCCTGGTTGCCAGGGCCCCCAGCGCCTCTGGCCACTGATAGGGGATCAGCTTGTTCCGCAGATGCTGCCTGTTGAAGGCAAATCCCGGGAAATCCTGGTTTCAGGTTATGTGACACCACCGGAGGAAGCAAGGGCCTCATCCAAGTCCTTTTACTTTTTTTTGAATCAAAGACCCATAAACAGCAGACTGCTATGGAAGGCGCTTAATCAGGCCTTCAGGGGCTTCATGATGAGGAATTCATACCCTATAGGTGCCCTGTTTCTGGAGGTCCAGCCGGATCAGGTGGACGTGAATGTGCATCCTGCCAAACAAGAAGTTCGTTTCCACGATTCAGACGCAATATACCGGATTGTTTACCACTCTGTACAAAGGGCCCTTGAAGGAATAAAGGTTGTTCCTGCGCCGTTTGGAAAAACCAGGGCAAAATCGGAAGAAACAGGCCTGTCAATTGATCAGCAGGAACTGGATATTCTTCCTGATGCTTTTCAGGTCTCAGAGGAATTTCCTGCTTACGGTGGATTCCCTTCATCCGGGCAAAATCAAAAAACTGCCCTGATTGCCGGCCCTGAGCCTCCTGTATCACCCGATCAGGGCCACCATGTCCACAAGTCTGATAGAGCACATTTATGGCAGGACTTTCGGGTTCTCGGCCAGTTGGCCAAGAGTTATATCCTGGCAGAGGGACCGGATGGCCTTGTGCTTGTGGACCAGCATGCAGCTCACGAGGCCATTATTTTTAAGAGGCTAAACCAGCAGATTGCGCAAACTGATGCCCTGGACACCCAGCCCCTTGTATTTCCTGAAGTCCTGGAAAGGAACCAGGAAGATATTGCAAAACTCCCGGAAATTTGTCCTGTACTAAACCGATTAGGAATAACAATCGAGCCTTTTGGACATTCCCAAATTGCTATCAGGTCTGTCCCGGATTTTGTAGCCTCTTGCCCCAGGACCAGCGAAGTGGTCGGTGAGCTGATAGACCGTATTCTCAGTTTCCCGGAGCAGGATGTAAAAGGCCTGGTTCACGATCTTCTGGCCTCTATGGCCTGTCATTCCGCAATAAAGGCCAATCACCACCTCGAGTTGCAAGAGATGAACGCCTTACTCAAGGAATTGATTTCCGAAGAAGTGACCCACTGCCCCCACGGAAGGCCTGTAGTCCAAGTTTTGGGAATCGGCGAGATAGAACGGCGATTCGGACGAAAACGATGATTCCGCTGAAAATACCCCATCTGCAGCGTTGCTTCAATTTTCTCGTCACTGCGGCGTACGCAAAGTACGCCTCGATCCTCCAAAATCTCGCGCCTTGCATCTGGAGCATTTTGAGCGGAATCATGTTTCAAGACTTTTTTGCGGTGTAATCAATGACCAAATTCCTCAATTCTTCAATCACCAAATCACCAAATCACCAAATCACCCAATTTTCTCACCAAATTACCAAATTCCCCCTAGTTGCCCTTGTTGGTCCGACTGCTGTGGGAAAGACGGCCCTGTCTCTTCGTCTTGCAAAAGAGATGTGCGCTGAGATCATAAGTGTGGATTCAGTGCAGGTATTCAGGGGACTTGATGTCGGGACTGCAAAGCCCAGCCTTGAGGAACAGAAGCAGGTCCCCCATCACCTGATTGACGTTGCAGATCCCGATGAGCCCTTTGACGTTGCTGACTTTGTGCGTAAGACACTGGGCATCATCAGGTCGATGACATTAAGGGGAAAGGTGCCCTTGCTGGTTGGGGGCAGCGGACTTTATCTGAGATCCCTCCTTGAGGGACTGGCCCCATGTCCGGGACGTGATCCCATGGTAAGGGAAATGTTGCGTAAAATCTCAGCAAATCAGGGAAGAAGGGCCCTACATGACCTCCTTGCCGGCGCAGACCCGGAAGCAGCGAACAGGCTCCATCCTAATGATACATTCAGAGTCATAAGGGCACTTGAGGTATATCATCAGACCGGCGAGCCTATATCGATCTGGCAAAAGAGGCATAAAAGTACTTCAGGACAGAGACTGTTGTGCACAAAGATAGGACTAATAAGGCCCAGGGAAGAGCTCTATGAGCGGATTGACGCACGGGTTGGCGCTATGCTGGATGCCGGGTTCCTAGAGGAAGTAAATTTTTTGCTGGATAAAGGGTATCCGCACCATCTTAAGCCCTTGCAGTCCCTTGGATATCGGCATATTATCCGTTTTCTCAAAGGAGAAGTGTCCTTTGATGAGACTGTAAGCCAATTAAAAAGGGATACCCGCCGTTATGCAAAGCGCCAGCTTACATGGTTCCGGGCCGATCCTGAAATCAGATGGTATCATCCTGAAGCCCTGATGGATGTTCACAGGGTCTGGCAAGAAATTGGATAATTGGTAACTTCTCAATAACTCAGGGTAAGATGTCTAGATTCCGGCTTTCGCCGGAATGACAGGCGCTTACACCCAATCGTCATTCCGGCGAAAGCCGGAATCTAGTGGATAGTCGCAGAATATGATTTGCCTGGACTTGTTGAGAAGTTACGATAATTGAAAGAGCTGGGAATTGAATTTACCTAATTTACTGACCCTCATACGCATTATACTTACGCCTCTGCTGGTGATACTGCTTATCAACGGTAAGTTCGTGGAAGCCTTGATTGTTTTCACTATAGCTGGAATAACCGACGGCCTGGACGGCCTGATAGCTCGATGGATGAGACAGAAGACCCGCATTGGCGCCATTTTGGACCCTATTGCCGACAAACTCCTTCTCACATCATCTTATGTAACTCTTGCAATCATAGGGTTTCTGCCAAGCTGGCTGGCAGTAACTGTGATTAGTCGAGATATGATAATCGTGTTTGGTGTCTTGATAATATTTCTGTTTCAGAATGGAGTGGAAATCCGCCCATCTGTGCTTGGCAAGATTACTACAGTAGCCCAATTGGGAACTATTTTTATGGTCCTCGTAGATCATAACTTGGGCTTGTTTTGCAGGATTTTACCTTTTCTTTATATAGCTACTGCCCTGATTACTGTAATTTCCGGACTCCATTACATGTATCTTGGAACTCAACTCCTGGGCCTTGATGAAAATAGATCCGAATAATTTCGATCTGTGCGGTTACACGTTAGATTGTGCAATACACAAAAAAAGAAAAGGATTATCGCGAAAGCACGAAAGATTGAAAACACGAAAAGGAAGTCTCTGGATGTTCATCTTTTTGTAAGCATTTACAGGGTGCTGCAGATGCGAGGCGGAGGATACGCAGACGTACTTCCTGTACTTCAAATGCCCGGCAACAAAACAGATGCAGTGCCCTGTGAACGCTTACACATGATTTTAATATTGGAATGCTATAAGCCAGGCCAGGATCGGCACAAGGCATATGATCATTCCTATAATATGGTCCATTTTAAGAGAAGGAAGACCTGAAGTCTTTAACAGTTGTCCTGCGAGTAGTCCCAGGATCAGACCTGACATAAAGCCGAAAAGGTGTGCTCCAAGATCCGTATGCTCACCGTGGGCGCCTAAGAATCCGAGAAGTGCAAAGCCCGCTCCTAATGGAATTGAGCAGTCTCTGAGAGAAAAACGTCGTGCTCTGAGTGTCTGAAGTGCTATTATCACACCCAATGCACCAAAAACGGCAGTAGAAGATCCGATTGAACTATGGGCCTCTCCATGAACCAAGGCGTTAATCAAATTGCCAAGTATCCCTGACAGGAGGGTGATCCCCCATCCGAGGCCAATGCCCAGAAGGCTGCAAAGCCAAACCATCAGTAAACCCCCTATCATCATGTTTCCAAGTAAATGTGGAGGGTCTGCATGCAGTGTCAGAGCAGTAATCAGGCGCCACCACTGTCCGTCATGAAGAATGCTGTCCACATCGCCGCTGCCGATCGCAATCAGTCGCCCTCTCCAGTTCTCTGAAAAGGAAATGCTAAATATGGCGGTTAGTATAAGCAGGGTCCAAAAGGTAGATTGCGCATTCGGATACCATGAAGTAGCTTCAAATATCAAAGGCCATGTCCGATTCTCATTCTCATATTTTTCAATCTCGCTAACCGCTAGATTTTCATGATCCGGAGGAACTGCTATCCTGTACCCATATATTAAATGAAGGATTTTGTGGGGCACATCTCGGGCAGTAAGCACCAGTGACCAGATTTCTGCTTGGGCCCTTGACACAGGTCTGTGCAGATATTTTTCCACTGAGCCCGAATAGTCACACAGGCCCTGAGCCTCAGGGCGGCTTTTGTCACGTTCGTTCATAAAATTAAGGGGATAAAGAAACTTGAAATTTGAAATTTGAAATTTGAAATTGGGAAAAACACAAATATGTAGATGCGTTACCTAATTTCTAATTTCGAATTTCCAGTTTCGACATCAGCATTCAATAATAATACACGCTTTTTCTAAAAAAGTGTAAACTGGTGAATGAAGAATGCCTCTAAGTCACTAAAAAACCCTGAGTCAAAATTGTGGACAATAACGAAAATATGGACAGCCAGAAAACTCAACGGACAGCAGATGGTCTTTCGTGTCGGCTCCGGCGGGCATGTGGCTCACTAATGGTATGGGTCTGGTCAACTCCTGAGCCTGATGAGCAAAAATGGCTAAAGTTCTTAAGAATAGTCATACGGATTCATCTTATAGTATTCCAGGAATTCCGGCGTGATGTTATAACCCTTAGGGCCAGTGCTCTGACCTATACGGTGGTCCTGTCTCTGGTCCCAATGCTCGCTCTGGGTACCGCAGTGTTAAAGGGTCTAGGCGCCGGAGACCAGATGCGTGAGGCTGCCTATAAAATTATTGACCAGTTTGAGTTGTCTGTAGCCAAAGAAAGTGAGGGACAAATCACCTCTGTTGCCGGACCTGTTCCTGCGCCTAAGCCTGATACGGATACGGCAATAGCAGCAAAGCCTGCCCAAAAGGGCCTTACTGTCCATCTCCGAAATGCAGTGGACCAGATCTTTGATTACGTGGATCGTACAAACTTCGCTACATTAGGCGCCTTTGGAATCCTGGGGCTTGTAATCGCAGCGATTTTTGTCCTGGGCAGCATCGAGCAGGCCATGAACGCCATCTGGCAGGCAGAGAGCAGCCGGCCGATCGGCCGGAAAATTATGGACTATTTAGCCCTTATGATTCTGCTTCCGGTAAGCATAAATACAGTAATGGCCACTATGGCAACTCTTCAGAGCCAGGCCCTTCTGGTCAGGCTTCAGGGCATACTTCCTGGAACCTGGATGGGACCTTTCTTTCTCAACATGGTGCCAATAGTCTTATTGGTAGCCACTTTCACCATACTATACAGGTTTTTTCCAAATACTAAGGTGAATATTTCTTCTGCCCTGATAGGTGGAGTTTGCGGTGGGATAGGCTGGCTCCTGATACAGGTCATCTACATAAAGCTTCAGATAGGTGTGGCTCGTTACAACGCAATCTATGGCTCCTTTGCCACACTTCCACTCTTCCTGGTCTGGATGCAGACGGGTTGGGTGGTTTTTCTGACAGGTGCGGAAATGGCCTTTGCAGTTCAGGTCCGGCGCAGTTACCTCTGGAAAGGCACGATGCTGAGCCCGAGCAACCGGCTGGCTCTTGCCTTTGACATCATGGAAACAACACTGGCGGACTTTCATGAAAGGCGGGTTACAGACCGGACCAGCCTCGCCCGGCGTCTGAAACAACAGGATTCATGTGTAGTAAGCGTCCTGGAAAGTCTTTTGAGTAAGGGCCTGCTAAGGGGAGTTGATGGGGAAAAAGACCGATTTGTGCCCGCAGCACCGGCTGAAGTAATCAATCCTGCGGAGATTGTCGACCTCATATACGGCACAGAAGTACCGCCTTCTCCGGGAGGCCACATGGCGGAAGAGGGTCTTAAAGCAGCAAGGTCCGTTCTGGCTGAGAAAAAAATGATACACCGAGAGACATGACAAGATCCGTATTGTTCGACATGGACGGGGTAATTCTTGACAGCATGCCATATCATGTGAGGGCTTGGCAGGAGGCCCTGTGCGAGCAAGGTTTTTCAGTTTCTGCTGAGCTTCTTTACCTCCATGAGGGTGCAATTGAGCCTGATACAGCCGCGGCGATCTTCCAGGACAATGAGCGTTTCATAGATGCTGATATGTTCCATAAAATTCTGGAACGTCAGATGGAGATATTCGTCGCCCGTTACCAGTCCATGATCAAGCCGTTTCCGGAGGTGCCGCAGATCCTGAAACGGCTCTGCGATGCCGGGTGGCAACTTGCCCTAGTAACAAGCTCTCACGTGGAAATTCTCAAAAAGGTCCTTCCATCCGAGATCAAGGACTATATGGACCACATTGTCACAGGAGATCAGGTCAGCAGAAGAAAACCATTTCCGGATCCATTTCTGGCGGCCCTTTCAGCCCTTGGACAGGGTCCGGAGGCGTGCCTTGTGGTGGAAAACGCACCTGCCGGCATCATGGCTGCCAAGGCCGCTGCCCTCCATTGTGTTGCCCTTACCACCACCCTTTCTGAAGAACACCTGTCTGAGGCGGACGCAGTACTCAGCTCACATGCCGAGCTAAGTGATTATCTTTTTGGATAAGCGTTCACAGTTCTGTGGGTTGCTGTAAAATGGGCGTTGTAATTCCGGTCGAGTAGACTGGTTTCAAAGGATCAGGCCGACTTAGCCAAAAATCTCGCCGACGGACAAGATATCCCCAAAATCTGTGGCCTTGGGGAAGCAGAGCTTCTCGAAATTCTTGACATTTTCTATTTCATTCTTAATATGCGTTTGGATTACAAGCGGGTGTAGCTCAGTTGGTAGAGTACAAGCTTCCCAAGCTTGGGGTCGCGGGTTCAAACCCCGTCGCCCGCTCCAACCCTTTTTGAGGTTTGTGCCTACTTATGTCGATATTGGGTCGGCTGAGACGGATGTTTACTTCAATTAGTGGGGTTTTTTTGGTATTTTGGTAGTAACGTACAAATATCAATAATATTCTGCTAATGAAGTGGGCTAAGCCCACTTTATTTTTTTATGGTACTCAACAAAAAAAATAGAGGACAACAAGCAGAGGTCGTAAGGGGCCTTATTGAACCATTGGTGGCATATGCCGGCATGGAATTGATCGACGTGGAATATGGTCGCGAGCCTTCGGGTGTAATCCTGAGGCTTATTATAGATAAACCTGGTGGAGTGACAATCGATGATTGTTCATACATCAATCATCTGGCAGGCGATTTCCTGGAAACGAAGGATTCCGTGCCGGGGTCATACAATCTGGAGGTGTCTTCTCCTGGGATTAATCGACCGCTCAAGAGAAAAGATGATTTTGAACGTTTTGCCGGTCAGAAAATCTTGATCAAGACCAGGGAACTAATAGAAGGCCGCAAAAATTTTAAAGGCATTTTGAATGGGATAAAAGGAAATTTTATTGTTGTTTCCTCAGAGAAAATGATCTTTAATATCCCTTTTGAGCTGATAGCCAAGGCACGGCTGGACATAATTTAATAGTATAGGAGTTTCCATTTTTTTGACAGGATCAACAGGATAGTCAGGATAAATGTAAATCATGTTCATCCTGTCAGAAAAGTTCTGCTGTAGGCAGCTAAATTTATACAAGGAATAAAATATGAGTTCAGAACTCAAGATGATCATAGATCAGGTAAGCAGGGAAAAAGGGTTGGACCGTGATATCCTTATCGCTGCCCTTGAGGAGGCAATCAAATCGGCTGTCAAAAAACGATACGGTGTACGCCTTGATCTGGAAGTCAATTTTAACGATGCCAAAGGAGAAATTGAGGTATTTCAATATCGTACTGTAGTAGAAGAGGCTCATGACAAGGAAACAGAAATTCCCATGGAAGAGGCTAAAGAGCTTGACTCCAAATGTGAATTGGAGGACTGTATCGGCACCAGAATGGATATTTCAGCCCTGGGGCGAATAGCAGCCCAGTCAGCCAGACAGGTCATCATCCAGAAGATGAAGACTGCTGAAAGGGATCTTATCTATGAGGAATTCAAGGACCGGAAAGGGGAAGTCGTAAACGGCATTATCCAACGCTATGGAAGGGGAAATGTCATAATCAACCTTGGGCGAACAGAAGCTATCCTTCCCACATCTGAGCAAATTTCCAGCGAAAGCTACCGCCGTGGTGATAGGCTCCGTGCCTACATCATAGAAGTGAAAGATACACAAAGGGAGCCCCAGATCGTTTTATCCAGGACCCATCCGGAATTTTTGATTAAGCTCTTTGAGCTGGAAGTGCCCGAGATCTCCGATGGGATAGTTCAGATCATGGGAGTGAGCAGGGAACCCGGAAGCAGATCCAAGATCGCTGTAAGCTCCAGCGAGTCTGATGTGGATCCCGTGGGGGCTTGTGTGGGAATGCGGGGATCAAGGGTCCAGGCAGTGGTTCAGGAACTCAGGGGCGAGAAAATAGATATAGTGCCGTGGAGTCCTGATCCGGCAAAGTATATCTACAATGCCTTGGCCCCTGCCGAGTGTTCCAGGGTTATAGTAGATGATTCCAACCTGTCCTTGGAAGTTATCGTGCCGGATGACCAGCTCTCTCTTGCCATCGGACGCCAGGGGCAAAACGTGCGTCTTGCCGCCAAACTCATGGGTTGGAGAATAGATGTAAGGAGTGAGACCCGCTATCAACACTACCAGGATCCTGACTATTATTCATTGTTAGAGATATCCGTTATGACAGAGAACATAGCGGACAAAATCTATGACCTGGGCATTAATTCACTTGAACTTCTTGCTCAGTCTGATCCTGATGAACTTACACAGGAAACCAATCTGAGTACGGAGTTGATAAACTCATTGGTGGAAGAGGCCAAAAAGCTGATAGAGGAAAAGAAAACTGGAAAAGAGGATGCTCTGGCCAAAGAAACAGATACCAGTGAAGAGACCGGAACCGAAAAAGAGGATTTGCCTAAGATAGAAGAGGAAGCCGAGGACCACGAGTCTCAAAGTAATTTTGCTCAAAATGTTCCGGACACATTGCACGAAGATCTCGAGGAATGATTCTGCTGAAATCAGTCCAAAGGTCAAAGGTCAAAGCTCAAAGAGCTATCGTAATCAACCCTTTTAGCTTTTACGCAACGCCTCAGATAGGGTATTCTCAGTAGAATTATAAAATGAATAGTGGTAATAACAAAAAAAATGAACAAGTCAATCCAGGATGTACTAATTGAGAGCCTAACCGGCTCTTTTAGGCAGAGTTATATTGCCGGGGGTTAAAGACAGGCATGGCTAAAATCAGAGTCCATGAGCTGGCCAAGGAATTCGGAATAGCCAGCAAAGAGATGGCGACCAAGATTATGGATCTTGGTTACAACATCAAGAACTACATGAGTGCGCTTGAGGACTATGAGGCTCGGGATATCCGTCGCAAGTTCAAGGACAAAGCACATGCGGCAGAAAAGAAAGAGCAAGAGGCCAAGCCCAGGACCACGGTACGTCTCAGGCACCGAAAAATTACCCTCAAAAAGATCGTTCATCCAACTGAATCTGAAGAGAAGGTCGTTCCTAAGGTATCTGTGAAAGAGGCTGCGGTGATGGAGGAAAAAGCGGAAGGGGCTATCCCCGTCGCCGGGAAAGAGGAAGAAATTAAGGCTGAGGGAGAAGCCCCGGCTACTGAAGCAGAACAGTTAGAAATCGAATCAGGGCAAGAGGTA
>Ga0208902_1001110_pt1 | contig 13229 bp, 22 predicted proteins | sample AntAceMetag02UKH_FD_184767 | JGI IMG/M metagenome (GOLD analysis project Ga0208902, IMG submission 184767) | Saline lake microbial communities from Ace Lake, Antarctica - Antarctic Ace Lake Metagenome 02UKH (SPAdes) (version 2) | ecosystem: Environmental > Aquatic > Non-marine Saline and...
GCACAAGAGCCGCCGTGTTTTTCTTGATCTCATTTAGTGCTGCCAATATTTCGATCTGGACCTGGTTCGGCAGCAGTGGGGTTGGATATTTATCTTTTACTTTCATGGACTTCTTTTCTTTTTTTCTTTTTTTCATGATCTCCTTTTTGGTTTCTGGTTTCGTGTCGTTTTCTACTTACACTCGATAAACTTTGACTGGCAAGCCGCATTTCAACCGCCACCAATCCAATATGAAAAATCTTCTTATACCAAATAAGCGCCTGTAAAGCGATAGGTACATTTTCCTTGTGAACCCAGGAAATCCGCGGTATGGCGATTTTACTTTAGTGTGTTTATTGCTCATTTTATTTATTTCCTTCATTTCAAAACAAACTCGTAATACACGGCCAGATAAACAGCTTTAATACCGCATAGCCCAGCATGGTTGCAATAAACCCCACGCCCACCACGATAACGCCCAACAAGCCAAGTATGGTACAGGTAAAGATATTCTCTTTCCGTTGACGGCGTTCATACTCATCTGCGAATGATTTTTTCATTTTATTATTTCTCCTTTACCCACTCTTTTTTAAGAATTTCTGTCCTATCACAGAGTTTGCATTTGCGTTTACTGCCAGGGAATACTACATCTATGTTTTCCCAACAATGGAATCCCATCGCCTCGCAGATTTTACCGGACTTGGCGAGTTTGCGGATTTGTTCTGGGGTTGTATCAAAAACCCTTTCATGTACCACCACACCAAGCGAAACTGCTTCCATTTTATTCGTTGGCGACTGCTCCGCCTTTGCTAACAAGTTTTCTACTTGACGGATTTTTAATTCGTTAATTTCTTGTAAAACATTCAACGAAGCACCCATATAACCCATATCCAAAAGCGTTCCTGCGTGATCTATTTTGTGTCGTATCTGTTCGCTGATCGTAACGGCGTTGGTGGAATAGGTGTTGGTTTGTGAATGTAAGAATATAATGTTCCTCTCCCCCCACGCCACGCCAGCCACCACCATCAGAATTATTGTTAATGTTTTGTTCATGTTATTTCTCCTTTATCCTTTCAGCACTTTGCCAGCCGTGTATTCGCGGAGGCGGAATTCATCTCTTGGCACATTTGGTAAATCTCGTCTTGCATACATTAATTCTATCTCTCCCCCACCCAGCGTTCCTTTAAAACAATCTCCATACCGTTTCCATTTCTTCACAACCAACATTTCCACCACCCAAATCTTCTCTGGCTTGGCAGGTGACGGCTTGCGGGGCTTGACGGGGACGCACTTGACTGTTAATCCGCTCGCATAACAAAACCCATCACAACACGCCCAATCATGGAGGTGTTTTTTGTAACAAGGACATCCCCTCACGCCACATTCATCTCGCTTATTACACCTGACTTTTTTCGCTGTCATGTTTCTCTCCTTTATAAAGTTGTTATCCATGCAATAAATAATATGTGTAAAATATTATCTGTTAAAATCACCGACCACGGCCCACACGGCGGTTGAGTAAACGCACCGCTTCCCTTTGCTCTCATAAACCATAAAACAATCGTGGTGCGGTCTTGAATGAAATGTTCAATACCAATGAGAAGAATTTGCCACCATATTAAAGGCGTGAATAGAAACGGAATTAGATATACAAAAACATGAACAAGGCAAATCCACGAAGCCCTTTTCTTGCCGTTTGCCATCCAATCGTTTTGAAGCAGATAGTCCCCTATTAAGTGTGCAAATATCCAGCTCATATCATTCCCCCCGTGGTTTCCAGTCGCGGATGTAGTCGGTCATTGGGTCTGGGTCAAACCCTGAATCGCGTAAAAAATGATGAAATCCAGAATAGAAATCATCAGCCAACTCGTCCAGCATCTTCTCCCTCCCGACTGTGCGCTCGTTGTTGAGTATCTGTTCCAACTCGTTTATTCGAGCCAGTAAATTCGTGGCTATCTTTGCTTCAAACAGCACAGCCTCACATTCATCCATACAGGATTGCAACGAATCACAGCCAAACTTTTGAACCCACCATTTACCGTCAAATGACTGCGCTCCAAATTCGCAAGCCCGTGAGCTGTCGGTTTCTTCATATCCAGCGTGGATTATATCGTTCAGTGTTTTGGTAATAATCTTCTGCCGTTCCAGCACATCATCTGGCGTGTGAGCCTTCCTTACTTCCCCTACGAAATGGTCAAGGGTGTCGGGTGTCGGTTTCGCTGTCATGTTGTTTCCTCCAATTTCTTCACGTGTTCATCCATCCAAGTAGATATTTTTTTGACCGCCGCACTCCTCGCCGCACTCCTCGCACTCCTCGCACTCCACGCCGCACTCCACGCCGCACTCCTCGCCGCACTCCTCGCACTCGCCGCACTCCACGCCGCACTCTCCGCACTCTCCGCCGCACTCTCCGCACTCTGCACCGCACTACGGTTTTCTTCTGTAGGATTATCAAGATATTTTTTCGCCGCTTCTATCGCCAGCCGAGGACGTTTATCTTCTGGATATTCTGTTTCAAAATTACTCAAGCACAATTTGGCACTAAAGATAGTTAACGCAATACTATCCTTCTTTTCCCATTTCCACGCCTTAACAACACGCATATCAGACCACACTTCCTTGTCGTTTTGAACAACAGACTTGCCTTTTACTTGCACCTTTACCAATACCTCGCCCTGAATATAAGAAAAGGCATCCTTGATTTTTTTAGAGCAATGGAAGCCGCTGTTGCACATCGAGAGTTCGCCGTCATAATGTTTCCACTCATTCTTTTTCCACCTACAATCGCCATTTTCTGACTTCATACCTTCCCGTAAAAACTTCCATCGTGTTTTCATATCATTCTCCTTGTGGCTTCGTTACTGGTTTCGCTGGCATGTTTCTCTCCTTTGGGTTATCAATTAAATATCGTATGGACTTCGGATTTTGACAGTTGTGGAGAAAACAACAATTACACGTCCAATACGGACATCTATCCGGACATATATCGTATTGTTCAGGTTTCGCTGTCATGTTTCTCCTTTGGGTTCCGCTATGCCGTCAGGGTGATTTCTCAGCATATAACTAATTATTGCCATAGCTGACCTGCGGGATATAGTTCCGTCACGAGACAAGTCGTTCATTTTATTACATATCCATTCCACACTAAACGTCGTCTTTGGTTGCTTTGGTGATTTGGGCAAATACATCCAATGAGTAAACCACGACTTATGTATATAAGGTTTTGCTCCTACAAACGGACTATCAAAAATTCTACCCTTATTTTTAATATGACCATGGACCCATTCTGTATTTGCAATCATATAATTCAAATCACAATCAGGGGAGGGGGAAAGCCAAAGCAAAACAGAATTTACAGCACCGTCTTTTGTATGTTTTATTTTTGGTAACGCATCTTTAATCGAAATCCAGCTCATATCATTCCCCTCGGTTTCCATTGTTCAATGTAATCCTTAATACGCATTTCATTCAAGATTTCCTGCCCCTTGAAGTGATTGAAGGCGTCGTTTGCTAGCTCTTTCTGCCACTTATTCCGTTCCTTGTCTTGTTTAATCTTCACCAACTCATCGTGTGTCGGCGGTATCTCCCCGTGTTCCGGCCACCGCCTTGCGTCATTCTCAATCCCCTGCACCATCAGCCGTTCTTCGGATTCGTAGCTCATAATGCCAATACCTCCTGCTGAAGCCTTTTAACAGCGATTTCACAATACTTTTCTTCGATCTCAATTCCGATTGCTTTCCGGCGTAAGTCCTTTGCCGCCCGGAGCGTTGTGCCGGAACCCATGAACGGATCGAGGGTTGTTGTTGTATCAGGCGAGAATGAAAAACACCATTTCATTAAAGCTACTGGTTTTTGCATGACATGATAGTGTTCCCCGATTTCTGATTGTCGGCATAATCCATTCCAAAGATAAGAAAACAAACGAACCGTATTAAAAAGATTCGTCCAAGCCAACTCTGCGTCAGACGCAATAAAACCAGCACGAGTGGCATCTGTTCTTTTTTTATCAAAAACAAGCCACCCCCCGCTATCTGGAAGTCTTGATGAATAATTATTTGCCCCCCACAAAATAGCGGGTTGATTAACAAATAGAGAGGGTTCAAAGTTGACATCATCTCCAGCAATGGTGTCTGTGTGTTTTATATTCCAATGCTTTTTATTACTGCGTCCTGATGTTTTAGTTTGCTTAAACCCTATCCCATACGGCGGGTCGGTCAGCACCAAGTCCACCTTCGGCAATGTCGGCAGTATCTCTCGGCAATCACCATGATATACCGTGCAGTAGTCGTCTTGGTAGTATGGTTTCATTTTTCCTTTAGCTTTTTATTTTTGTTCAATCTCTCGAAATATAACACACCCGTTTTGCCTGCGTCCAGCAGCTTCCTGAATGATCGGCGCGCTTTAAGATTTGTCTTGGTCATCCTTCCCTTGCCTTTATCATTTGCTAATTACCTGAAACTCGGCCAATCACATACGATAATCCCACCAGTTTCTTTCATTCGGCTGGCGATACTCGTGCCGATACTTTCCGAAAACTCATGTTTCGTCTGGTTCGAAATTAAAATAGTATCCTTTAACCCAGCGTACCGCTTGTTAATCATATGCGTCAGTAGCCGGTCCTCCCATTCCGTCTGCCCCCGCTCCTGTACCTCGTCAATTACCAACAGCCCTGGGCGCGTCATTCGGCCTAAAATGTCCTGTTCTGACATACTGGTCTGGTATGAGTCCTTAACCTCAACGAAAAAATCCATTGCAGTCAGGTATAACGCCGTCTTACTGTGTCGCTCGATGTATTCATAAATGCACTCACAAGCCATTCTCGTTTTACCTGTCCCCCGGTTCCCGATCAGGCTTAATATAATCCCTGTATTCAGTTGCTTGATAATATCCCCAATGCTAGCAATCCATTCGTCACCCCTCCATTGCGACACATTTGAGCGTGTAAACCTGCCCGGTATCTCAGCCCGCTTTATCAAATCACTCTGCTGAAAGTACCTCTCACGATCAGAGGGTAGGGATTTCGATGTGTTCTGGAAACTCCCTGCTTGCCTTTTCACTTCTTCGCCTATCTGTGTCATTTTGTTTCTCCTGCTTGTTGTTTTTACTCCAAGTCCCAGTCACCGCGCCTTTCCAACTTTTCATTGGATTTTTTCCAACTCGCCATCCGTTTGACTCGTAAAAGCTATGAAATACCCGGCCGTCTAATTCAATTCCCATGCTTTTCGCATATGCCGTGACTTCCTCAGCAGTTGGTTTCTTAAATCCCCCCGATCCCCTCTTAAGAAAAGATTTAAGATCAGAAGCAGAGTCAGAAGCAGAAGCAGGGTTAACTTTTGTTAACTTTTTGTTAACTTTATTATTAACATCTCTTCTATCACGCATATATTCTTTCATATATCTGCGCCTATCTTCGTTGTTTTTTATATTTCTATAATCTTCATGTGATACAACAAAATATAAATGTCCGGTTCGGTGCAAAAGTCTGCGGCCTTCCTGTGCCGGGTTTTTGCTTACAGGATCGGGCGATGTTAACTTATTAATAGAATTAACAATATCTTCTTCTGTCGTTCCTATAACCACAGCAAGCAGAACGGGGTTGAGAATAACGGTATGATCGAGATTATTAGCCTTTGTAATACAATATCCCCATATCGCAAAGGTTGTAGGTCCAATGCCGACCATTGACCCCTCGTACATTGATTCAAATGATTTGCCATACATATTTCACCTCATAAAAGAAACACCCCGCCAGCGTATGAATGACAGCTTACCTGTTAAGGCTCGAAGTCCGCCGACGGGGTGAAATTTTATTATACTGTCATTCATAATTACCAATCTACCATATTCCATTAAAAGGTCAAGAATTATTTTCAACTATTTTAACAAAACTTTCAAGCGTCCGGCAGAGCTTTCCCCCGCGTTCCAATAATGCTTTTTGCTCCGGGCTTGGCTTCCCGGTTAATGTTTTTAGCTCGATTTCCAGATACCTACCGCCTGACAGCAGTATCAGTAAGTCTAATATAATTGGATTCCGCTTCGCTTGGTGCATATGAATAAACCATCCAGCACAATTTCCTGGGCGTTTGATTTCTTCTGGTGTTCGACGCCGGTAGCCGTGGAGGGTAAGCCATGATTCAACCTTGCTCTGTAGCTTCTTTTCACATTGTGCGTCCTGTTTGGACTCACGCTCCCCCGGCAATAGGACACCCAAGGACTTCCGGTCGGCAGGGGACATTAGTTTTGCGATTCTATCACTTACGACTACTTGGTTATTTTTTGTCATTAGTCACCACCAGCACCTCCGCTTTCAACCCTGATTTCGTCGCCCGCGTTTTCCCCGATCGTTTAATCAGTGCGTCCGGCCAGCCCTTTGCCGCGCCTAATAATTCGCAAATTCTCGGCCTCACGGTATCACCGGATAAATCCAACTTCTCGGCAATTTCCTCCCGCGTCTGCCCTTTATCACCGGCAAACATAATTAAGCGGTAGATCATTTCGCGCTGACTTGGCGAACTACCGGCGTCATATTTCGCAATAGCCGCCTGCCGAGATGTCTCGGAGCCGGGTGCGAAGGCTGGGAGAGGCGGTGATGGTGTCTTAGCTGCAACGCCAAATGTTATCCGGCCTGTCACTGGGGCATAACCAATATCAAATAGTTCTTTTTGTGTCATTTTATACTCCCATCACCCGCGATGTCCTCCATAGGGCCGCCGTCGGGGTTTATAAGTTTATGGAACATTTCGTTACCCATGATGTCAAACGGGACGCCCTGTGCCTCGGCGTAGGCTTTCAGGCTTGCATAGTTTTGCGGTGTCAATCGTAGGTTATGGATATTGTCTAGCATCTTCTTATTCCAGTAATCCTGCTTGCACTTCGGGGTGCAAAATATTTGATTCCATTTTTTAGGCTCAAAATCGCCGTCACAGCCTCGGCACTTCATATCCTTATCCCTTTCAAGCCCTTGCTGTATAAACGGCAGGGAGGGGCGGTTTTGTCGTAAATTGGATAACCTGGCTCTCTATTTACAAGGCGTATCATCCCTTTACTACTTTTAGAACGGTAATTCTTTGTTTCCTTTGCGTTGCTGGTCGCCGTCAGGTTCTTTCTCGTCGCCCATTGGGATTTCATCCGGCGGGCTGGCGGGTGACGCATCGACTACGTCACGGCTTTCCCCTTTTGCGGTTACCACTATCCTGTAATTCAGCGACACAGGGTCGCCAATAGTGGCCAGGTCGGTTAGTTTTTCGCCCAGTTCCTTATCGAACGTGCTGTAATACTCACCATCATCCGCTTTTGTGTAAAACCGCGTCCACGGTTTGTTTCCTGTACCGCCCGTCTTAAACCTCACTTCACTCAGTACAACCTCGGTGGTTTGGACTTCTGATGCTTCCTTCTTTGTTTTCTTGGGTGGTTTTTCCTTCGGGGTGCTAACCGGCGGGGTCGTAGCGTCAGCGTCCACCTCGTCATACGGCAATAAAAGCATTTGTGTCAGGGCGTATTTCAACGCCACGGCCATTGCTTTATTCGCCGCTTTATCGCCAGTGTCCATACCCTCGCCAATAACCGTGGATTGTACGCTGGACCCGTCGGAAGTTGTGAAGTGGAATTGCACCGTAAGCACACGGTAAATCAGATTGCCACCACTCTTAGTTTGACGCTCCTCAGTCCGATCCGCCAGGACTTCCGGTAGAATGAATACTTCGTGCTTAGCAAATATAGGGTGTAGGTGGTTCATTACGGCGTCAATGCCACGAAAGTTAAACCCCTGCTGGGCGTTCTTACTGTCCTTGCCAATAGCCCTTGCCTCGGACATAATTGACGCTAATCGTTGCGCTATCATTGTTACTTGTTCATTCATCTTCATTCCTCCTGTTTATTTGATTTACCCTCGCCCGAATTGTGGCTGGTTTCCAGCCCTCGCCATAAACCCTCCTTCCTTTGTTTTCGTTCCGGTCTCCACCATTCATCCCCGCCACCCCGGCGCCTTACTTTTGATTAATGCCTTGGCCATTTTGAACACCGATCTAACCTTGGTTTTATTGTGCGAAAAATAGATAAGATCGTGTTTGTCCTGTTTTGTTATTGTCCATACCGCCAGAGCATCCTTGCCGAATTTGTCACAGATTGCCTTCATATCTTCTCAACCTTCACTTTGATTCTTCCGTCCCGTAGCTTGCCGCCCAGGGCCTTGAACGCCGCAGGGGTCAAATCGCAAACCACGCCCCTCGTCCTCGCTTTTTTGCCGGGCCCGTAGTCCAGATGCGTACAGATTATGCTTTTCCCGGTCCTCAAGTTCGTGATCCGGTATCTCTGCCCCCACGCCCTGCGCCCATTCACCTTTCGGGGGTGGAACGGCAAGGCGCAGGTCATTTGCGATTCGTCGTATTGTTTCCCGGACGCTGTTAATACACCGCTCGTTCCTTCTGCCTTGCAACTCGCAACGGTGTAATAGGTCGCGTAGCCACAAGTGTCCGCTGTGGCCAGCGCGATCATGCCTGTAACTATCCAGATTATCAGCCCTAGTATCATTGCTTTCATTCATTTGTCTCCTTGGTTTATTCTGTTTCCCTTCTTGAGATTATCTACTTCCAAAAGTGGTTGAAGATTGTCAAGCGACCAACAATATTGAAACTCTTGGTCTGTTGGTTTCGTATATTTAAAAAACGAGATAGGAATAATATGGTCAATATGAATTTTCCCCTCATTCAGCAATTTCCAATTCATTCCATTATTAAATTTTGATTCGATGTGTGTTTTTAAAGATTCTACTGTATAACCAACCAGCGATTCCCATTCTTTTCCATTTTTCTTGTGTCGCAAAGCCTTGCCGATTGCCCACCTCATTCGGTTTGAAAGTGAATAAAAGGAATTTGACTTCTGCTTTAAATATAGATTCTTTTTATATCCAGCCACCTTTTCTTTGTTTTTATCATTCCAGGCGTTAATGTATTTTATAATCGGTTCCCTGTTATTTAAGCGCCATGTTTTAATTCTAGCCCTTTGCTTTCCCGGGTACTTATCGCGCCATGTTTTAAAATATGTTCTCCATTTATCCTTATTATTAAGGCGATATTCTTGATGATATTCTTTTATTTTTTTCCTATTTAATAAGCGCCATTGTTTTATATATTTACGTCTTTTGTCTTTGCGGGAAACAGAACACCCGCCTATGCCCAAGTTGAACGCAGAGTCTTTTGAGGGACTAATGCCATGAGCGATAAGCGGGTGCGATTTTCTGTTTGGATACTCTGCGTTCATAAATAGAAATATACCAAATATCCCTCAAGGAGCAAGAAAAATCGTAATTTATTTTGAGGGCATATAAGTCAATGGTAGCAGGGGTTTACTGGTAATAGTAAATATTCATCATGTTTATTTTGCGATTTTCCACCGATTTTCTTTCGCCCATGCCGCCTGTTCGGGCCGGTGGATCTCAAGCCAGTTCATAAACCAGCGGTGGGAATTGTGCGCGGATTGCTTTCCACGGTGACAAGCGGGGCGAAGCAATATACCATTTTCGGTATAATTGCGTGTTGAATGATGTGAGCGTGAAATGATATGATGTGCTTCAAGATCGCGCTGGGCCCCGCAAATTGCGCATTGTCCGGCGGCGTGGATTGCCCTGCCCCATGCGAGATCGGCAAGGGAGAGGGTGGTCATGGCAAAAACTTCTTTCTGATATGTTCAGCAATAGCCCGCATGAGATTTGGAGGGACGCTGTTGCCAATACGGGATTTCTGTTCTGCATATTTTCCTGAAAACATAAATTCATCAGGGTAGGATGCAATCCGTTTATATTCGCTGATATTTAATACTCTGTCCAGTTCCGGATGAACAAGAGCGCTGCTTCCTTCTGCTTTTGTAATAGTAAAACCTGTTTTATTCCAATCCAAACGGCGCATATTAAACCACTTATTTTTATTCCCGGTCAATCTCTTTGATGCATCTGACCCAACTTCACCTTGATGCATGTTTTTAATAATATGCATAACTTCGCCGCTTTTAAGATAGTTAGGGTTACTATTTTCACAACCCTTGAATGCTTCCCGTACCGTTATCGGCTTAGTCTGTGGTTTTGGATGACTCGGCTCAATCCCTAAATCATTCCGTACCCCGATAATAATAACTCTCTCCCTTGATTGCGGAACGTTGAAATACATAGCATTCAAAATTTCTCCTTTCACTTGATATCCACAATCCCGCAGGGTCTTAATGATAACAAGGTACGCCTGTTTCATACATCCCTTTACCATACCAGTCACATTCTCCATGATAAATACCTGGGGTTGTAATTCTTTAAGGAGGCGCACAAACTCCTTAAATAATGAATTACGCGGATCATCAAACTTTCGCTTTCCGGCCATACTGAATCCCTGGCATGGCGGTGACCCATCCAGCACATCTAATTCCCCGGCTTTAATTCCGGCCAATCTCATGCATTCTGTGCCGGTTAATTTTATGATGTCACCGTGATAGACTGGGATCCCCGGGAAGTTTAACCTGAATGTTTCTACAGCATTATCATCCCATTCTATAGCAAGCAACTCATGAAAACCAGCCAGCTTATAACCGAGGGATGATCCACCACATCCGGCAAACGTAGATATGACTGTAGGTTTTTTCACCATTTAAATCCACAACTCGGGCATTCATTTTTCGTATCTTTCATGGCAGCTTCATCTATAAGTTTGTTTTCATCAGGGACGTGGAATTGGGTCATCAGCATTTCTATTGCCGTTTCATCGAAGCCGGTCATGGCGGCTGTATCAAATTCCCCGGTATCGCATTCAAGCAAAAGGTCTTTGAGTTCGCCCATCTCCGGCTCGGCAAGTTCAGCCAGCCGGTTGTCGGCAATCAAAACCGCCAATTCCTCTGCAGGGCTTTTGAAGTCCTGGAAGTTCACCGGGGCGCAGGATAAGCCAAGTTTCTTTGCCGCTTCAAGTCGGGCATGACCGGCAACGATCTGGCCGGATAGATTACTGACGGTTATCGGGTGTCGCCAGCCAACAGCCTTGATGTTTCGGGCCAGCAGGTCAATTTGTTCTGGCGGATGTTTATTATAATTGCGTAAGTTTGGTTTTAATTCTTTCAATGGCACGATCTTATCATGGGAACAGTGGACAGAAATGCCATTAACGTCGGGTAATGTCTTTGCTTTTGATTTCTTTTTCATCGATCTCCTTTATCTTTACTTAAGTATCCTTTTATCAACGGAAAATATGTTTTCTTTTTTGGTGGTTTAGGCTTCTCTTGTTGCGCCGGTTGCCCCTCCACTGGTGTCCCCTGCCCCGCCTGTGGCTTACTCACGCCATACAGAGGCCCATCCTCCGGTAGGCGGAATACCTTTACGGCATAGGCAATGGCAAAGGCATAAACAAGGCAGTCCAGCAGATGGTTATCGTCAAACCCTGTGCGTTTGACCCACTTCTTTTCGTACCCCGCCGCGCCCCGCCGCCGGTGTAATACTTCCTGCTCGGATTGTAAGTGCCGGGTGAGCATTTCATCGGAGTCACTTGGCAGATGTAATAATCGAGGCTGGCCTTCCGGCGGGTTCAATCGCTGGTATATTATCTGCTTGAAATAATAGGTGTTAATACTTAACCCGGTCAATGCGTTGGACCGGACACGACCCTTGATATCCCTATCCGGCGTCCATGTCTTGAACGGTATCGGCGTTGTTTTGCCCGGTTCCCGGATCACATCCTGCCCCTGAACTGGTTTTAATACCCGATACCGGCGGCATACATCAAACACGGACTGCCCCTTGAACCGGGCATCAATACCGCCTGCAATCACGCGCATCATTACTCCGGACGGGTGCGAGAGTTGCCGCTTGGCCACTTCTGGCAACGCCTGTTCGTTGGCGTTGATTCCCCATGAGATTATCCACGCCTCGGAGTTGGCCCCAAATCCAACGATAATATCATAGGCATTATTCTCATGCACGTCGCCGCCAAGGATAAGCGCTTTGACTCCAACCGGAAGCGTGTTGCGCTGGTAGGCTCCAAGTGAGTTATCAATCGATGCATCCGTGACAAGTTCAATTCCAGCCTGTTCTAAACTGTACGGCAGGGCCAGGTAATTATTAACGAAGCGTTGCATTTCCTCCGGGTCCTGGTGGGATTTAGCCACAAGATACTTACGGGCTATGGCCCCGAAATGGCAGGTTTCCCACGGCGCATAAAGGCTGTTCAAGTGATAGGCCAGCCACTTTCCACCGGGATTCTCCGACCGCCATTCGCCGTCCTTCATTGCCTTTGTTTTATCGGCATCGGTTATTTTGCCGTGACATAATTGACATTCATACCAACCTTTTTCGTCAAGGTCCCGGATCGCGCAATCCTTTTCCCACCGCAGTCCGTTAAACTCCAGCCGTATTTTATGGCCGCAGTGTGGGCAGGGCACATGAAAGAAGAACACGCTCGTGGCGTGCTTGGCGATCCAGGCCGATGTGTTAAACAAATCCTCTCCCTTCGCCGTGTCCTCCCGTGGTTCAAGGCCAATCTCGCGCCACATCGAATCATCTTCGTGCATCGGTGTGGACGTTGCTACGATCTTATGATTCCAAAATGTCTTTACCCGTTCGTCGGCGGCGGCGCTGGCCCCCGGAGCAAAGGCGGATAACTCATCTTTAAGCAGGTATTTAATCGGGTGCGACCGGGTAGCACTCTCGCTGTTACTCCATGCAAAGCGCACTGTCAGCCGGTCGAAGGTATAAGCCAGTAGTTGCATATCATCCACGGCCCCGGTCATGTGACGGCGCAAGTTCGGGCAGTCCTGGATCAATGGCTGGATTCTGTCCTTGCTCACGCCCCTCGCCATATCCATTGTCGGATAGACAAGCATGGTCGGCCCGGGGTCGTAGTCTATGATGTAACCCAGCAGACAGAATATAAACGTGGTCTTTCCGGCCTGTGTGCCAAAGCAAAGGTCAATTTTGCGGGTGTTACTGTTTGAAAACTGGCGCAGGGGTTCGCGCAGGTACGGCGTCAAGGAAAGCCGGAGTGGGCCGGGAATACCAGACGTGCGGGATGATAGCACAATCCCGTCGTCACCCTCAACCCATTCGTCAACGGCGTAGAAAGGCTTGGGCTTAAGTGCCTCGTTGAATGCTTTGACTATCTTTTTGCGCTTAGCTTTCATTTTATATCCGGCAATTCATCCGGCAATGATGTCAATGCGTGGATAATAGCCGCCTTTATTTCGTCATGCACAACCCCGCTTTCATCAGGGTTTTTAAGATATGGCCG
>Ga0208902_1001114_pt1 | contig 13211 bp, 10 predicted proteins | sample AntAceMetag02UKH_FD_184767 | JGI IMG/M metagenome (GOLD analysis project Ga0208902, IMG submission 184767) | Saline lake microbial communities from Ace Lake, Antarctica - Antarctic Ace Lake Metagenome 02UKH (SPAdes) (version 2) | ecosystem: Environmental > Aquatic > Non-marine Saline and...
AAGGAATGAAATGTTTGAAAATAATCCACTAGAACTTACAATTGTTTCTATTTTTCCTTCAGGTGTTTTATAAGTAAGTGTAAAATTTTCGAAATTATTCCACATTCCCCAGATCAAAGGTAATTGCAAATTTGCATGTAAATTATTTTTGGTTTCGTGACTAACTAATAGGCTTAGTTCGCTTAAACACTCTGATGCTGTTTTATTGTTAATTTCAATAATTTCAGAACCAACTGGTATTTTCTTTCTTTTTGAGTAATTCTTCAGTACAAATATTTTATCATTAAATACTCTCAATCTATATGGAGGAACTTTTCTGAATAATATTGCTCCTCTCTTTAAATAGTTATTTAAAGTAAACTTGGTATGTGCGTCTTTAATATTTGAAAAAATAGTATTTAAAACTTTATAAGCCTCAACTTCTGCTATACTTTCAGGAATAGTTCTTTTTATTGAGTCTATTTTATAGTCCAATTTATCCTTATCAATTACAGCATATAAATCAGGATGAACATCCTCCATAAACACTTTTGCATAATCAATATCTTTTTTAATTTGATCGCCAGTAAATTGTCTTGGATATATGGACCACAAAATAAAAACTAATAAAAAAAGCTGAATTATGGAGGCAACTATTATAGAGCTAAGTATATACTTCTTTATACTGCGTTTTTTGAAAATATTAATTATCAAAGTAATAACTCCAATGATAATAAAGGATATAATTAAAGGAAGAAGGAATAACAATAGAATTTCTTCAATCCAAATTTTACTAAATAGCATGATAATATAGATGATGATCATTAGAGCCGGGACAATAATTATTTTTTTCATAATATTTTATTTTTAGTTTTTTGGTTTTAATTCTTCAATGATTTTTGCATCCACCCAATAAATATCAGATCCTCCATTTACTGGGTTTTTAGTTAGCCACATCAATTCTTCATAAGTTGGTTTCCTCGAATCAAATGGCTTGATCCAATCAGAACGGTAACTGCTAAAAAATAGGTATTTATTATCATGAGATAAACGGGGTGCATAATCCTGGTTATCAGATTGAATGTTTAGGTCGAAAATGGTAGGTACAGTCCAGGTGGCATTCTCTTTATTTAAAAAAGAAACATACAATTTATGACCAAATTCGCCCTTTTTATATTTGTTTGATGAATACAATATAAAGTCTTCATCAGGAGAAATAGTAGCATAGTTTTCCCTCAAAGTTGAATTTATGATTGTATCTAAAAGAACCGGTTTTGAATATTTATTATTCACAAATTTTGAATAATAAATATCGTAAGAACCAATTCCTGATTTATAATTTGCAGAATAATACAATGTCCCTGAATTTGAAACGGATGGGCAATCTTCATCGTCTGTGGTATTAATTATGGTGTCCAATCTTACCGGATTAGTCCAGGCGCTTTGGCTTCTTTCAACATACCAGATATCATAATTATCATTTACATCACTTGTATCATTAATGGGACGGTTAGAAGCAAAATACATTCTATGGTTATCAGTAGAGATAAATGGATTCTTATCATTAAAAGAGGTGCGGCCTGAAAAATTGCATGTTTCCGGTTTTGTCCACTTCCCATTAACCTGTTTCATAAAAACAATTGACATATATGTTTGGGAAGGATCACCGAAAGTATAATAAAGCTCTTTCCCGTCTGAGGAAAAAGCAGGAGTTCCTTCATAGTTTGCTGTTGATATAAGATCCGGAGCAAATAATTGAGGAAGCTCTTGTGGTTTTATTTGTCCTAAATAATCACCGGATAAATTGGTGCTTTTTGAATTTTCGGAATGATTCACGCAAGCTAACAGACCAGTAAGCATGAGCGTAAAAAGGAATAGTTGATGATGTATTTTTTTCATGATTTATTTTAAATTTTCTGGTCTTAATTCTTCAATGATTTTTGATGAGACCCAATACGTTTTGTTGTGCTCTATGAAGAATATATATTTGCCATCATGAGAAATTCGAGGTTGGTTGCTACCCATATTTAGCAATTCACCAACATCCTGAGGGTTTGTCCAGCTTCCATCTTCTTTATGAAAGCAAACATATAATGAAAATATGCGTGGGCTTAACGATCCTCTTGGCATTATTCGAATAAAAAGCATATAATCGCCATCTGGTGAAATAGCAGGAGCGAATATGGCCTCTTTTAATTGCTCATTGGGAATTTGCAGAACAGGTTCGGTATATTTTTCATCAATAAATTGGGAGAGATATATTCCACCGGAATTCTCAATATTTCTATTTCTACCACCAAAATATAAATTATTTTTTCGGTCCAGAGAAAATTGCCAGTGCATGCTATATTTATTGAATATAGTATCCAATAGGCTTGGTTCCGACCAACCATCCTCTGTTTTAGTTACAAAATAAAACTTTTCTTTCTGGTCAAAAGAACGAACACCAGTTTTTCTGTATCCCTGAAAATAGAGTCGATTTCCGTCGTATGAATAGAACGGACTTCTATGGCTATAGCTTTTACTATCTAAGAAAAATACTTCCTGTGGAGGAGACCATCTGCCATCCTTTACTTTTGAGATAATTAAACCACCATGTTGGTGATCATTGCCAGATTCGTTAGGTGTCCAGCACGCCTCTTTAAAATCTGGAGAGAACACAATGTTTCCATACACATTTCGATGAGTAGAAACTATACCTTCTGCAAATAGTTTTGGTTTTAATCCAGGCTCCTTTTGTCCGAGGTATTCTGATTCTAACAAAGGGAATTCTTGCGAACTTATATCAGCTTTTTTAGATAGAAGAAAATCTTTAATGCTTTCAAATTTGCAGGATTCAGCCAAATTATAGGCCGATTGCCCCATTGTATTTCGAATATTCAAATCAGCACCAGCGGACACTAAATACTTTACCAAATCAAAATGTTTTCCATATACAGATAGGTAGAGTGCTGTATTTCCGTCATTTGTTTTTTTATTTAAAAAATCTAGATTCACTTTTAACCAGAATTGAAGTGATTGAAGATTGCCTGATTTTGCTGCAATATGGAATCTTCTCAATTTGTCATTCTGACGCTTGCGATATTCCTGATTGATATTTTCAATGATTTTAGTTCCACTGGTATTCCCATTTTCCAGTTCACTGATCTTTGAATATGATTCGATAGCTTTTGGAATATCACCCAAATATAAATAAACTTCACCCTGGCTATCATATACATTGGTTGATTTGGGGAATAAAACAACATTCATTTTAAATACTTCTAAAGCATTGGATAATTGCCCTTGAAATAAAAACCGATAGGCCAGGGAATTAATTTCATTTTCTTTTATTATGAACTTATCCCTATTAGAAAATATTTCATCAAATTTATTTTGGGTTTTTGCTAAGCCTTGTTCATTGATACTTGTTTCTATAAGAGTAGCTGCATTTATAGCTTCTTCTTGAGCTAAAGCTGGAATTATAGAAATTAATATTGTACTAACTGTAAGAATAATTTTTTTATACGTTTTCATACTTTTTATTTTAAGTTTTTTGGTTTTAATTCTTCAATGAATGTTGCAGATACCCAATAGATATCCATATTTCCTTTTTTGCTGCTTGTATGATAATCCATTTCGTAAAGCAATGACCTTTTGTATCCATTAATACTGTGTTTAGTTTTGTGTTAAACTAAAAAATTAATAGTTTTTCTTCTATAGATGCGACAGAGCCCTAATCCTTGAATGGTCTCATTCTCTCAATAATATCAGCTGAGACCCACATAATACTCTCGTTTATGTAGAAAAGGTATTTGCCATCAGGTGAAACTATCGGGCATTTTCCAAATATCGAGTCTCCAAGTATTACTGGCTTTAACCAGATATTGTCATGTCCCTTGAAACTAATATATAATACATCCTCCCCTTCACGGTAAAAAATCAGGTAGGACTCATCAGGATCAACAAATGGAGTTATTTCATTATTATCAGTATTTATAACACTCCCCAGATTCCTCGGTTCTGAATATTCCCCATTAACAATTTTAGAATAGTATATATCATGATTGCCATATCCATCTTCACTTAGACCGGAGAAAAATATTGTACCTTTACCTGAGACAGCAAACTGCCACGCCATTTTCATAGAATTGACTATGGAGCTTATCGATTGAGGCTCTGACCACCCATCCTTCATCCTTTCTGCATACCAAATCTGGCCATCATTCTTGCTTTGAGATTGATTATTTTGTTGAAGGGTAAAGAAAATTTTTGTGTTATCTGGAGATATAAAAGCATTATCCAAATATACATCCTTATTCAAACTAAATGATGCAATCTGAGGTTTGCTCCAAACTCCACTAACAAATTTTGTCATCCAGATAGTCCCTTTTGAGGACCAATAAATCTCTTTCCTATCAGTTGATATAGAAATAGAGGCATGTGCTGGGTATGAAGTTGAGATCAGATCAGGTGCAAAGACCTTAGGACTATCCAAAGGTGTCGGTTGACCAAAATAGTCACCAGTGAGAATTGGGAATTGCTGTGGTAGGGTGTCTCCACCCATGTTAAGGATCAACTTCATTTCATCTTTATTTCCAACCTCTTCTGCTATATTATAGGAGGATTTGCCAGAGATAGTGCATCTGTTAATATCAAATCCCTGTTTAACAAGAAATCTCAACATCTTACCATGGCCTCTTAAAGTAGCATAATGAAGGGGTGTCCATCCGTAAATATCAGTCTCCTCAATGATTTTAGTACCTTTTGATGATAATATCTTAACAATCCCCAGAGAACCACCAGATATGGCAGCTTGCATTAAATCTTTGTTGAAAAACTCATTTGAAAAGAGTTCCTCTGAATTTTCGCTTACATTATTAAACAATCTCAAAGAACCACAATTTGCTGCAGAGAATGCCATCCCATAGGCCCTGTTATTTGATTTATCAAATTCGGCATTCATATCCAATAATAAATCAATTAACCCATTGAAGCATTTCCATGCAGCAAAATTCAACGGCATATTATTATCAGAATCTCTGGTATTTATACATGCCCCTTGGGAAATCAATAATTTTGCTATTTCAACATTCCCTGATTCACGGGCAGCCAGAGCTAAAGGGGTACGCTGTTGATCATCACGGCTATTGATATTTACTCTTTTTTTTATTAGTAAACCGGCAATTGAAGTCCGATTATACCTGACAGAGAGGTGTAAAGGGGTCTTTCCGACAATGTTTTGCATTTCAAGATTAGATCCCTTATTGATCAGGATCTCTGAAACACCATCATTACTATTCATAATTGAAAGATGAAGAGCCGTATTCAATTGGTTGTTAACAGAATTAATCTTGGAACCTTTTGATACCAATAGTTCAATCATTGGTACAGATCCTTTTATAGCGGCCAGGTGAAGTGCAGTATTACCAAAGTCATCTGTCATCAGGAGCAAAGATGTATCTTTTATAATTAAAGACTCTACCTTTATAATATTATCATTCTCTATAGCCTCAAAAATCACCTGCCCTTGCAAAGTACCTGCCAGCAAATGTAATGAGGTTAGCATCAAAAAAGTGTTAAAGATCTTCTTATTATGCCTGTTGCATCCCATAAATGGAATCAAAAATAATCTAATTGCTATTACAAAAATGTTTGCTTTCATACTATTTTATTTTAAATCTTTTGTCTTTAATTATTTTTGCATCAACCCAGTAAATATCACGGTTTGATCCAGTTCCTTGTTTGAAGAACAAATATTTCCCATCAGGTGAAATTCTGGCTATACCAGCAATTGGGTCAAAGCCATGTTCCCAAAGATTTATAGTTTTCCCCCAAGTACCATCTTTCATTTTGAAGGAAACTGATAAATGATCTCCTCCCTGATCAAATAGAATATAACTCCCATCAGGGGCAATACAAGGGTGTGATTGCTCCCCATTAAGGGGTAAGATGTTTTGTTTTTTGTAATCTATAAAACCCCCGTTTTCAATAGTTATTTTTGATATACAATCTCCATTTTCAGAATTCCGAATACCAGTATACAGCTGCCCATCTCGAGTTGATGTTAAGTACATAGCTTTTCCAGCATATTGGGGCTCTGACCAACCATTTACAGTCCTTTCTGTAAACCACATGGAAGCTTCATTTAAATTACCATTAGGACTTGGCCTTCGCCAGTTAAAATATAATATATTCTCATCATTGGTAAAACAAGGAATAAATGAAGGATATTCTGCTGTAACTAAAAATTCTTCGGGAGCTGTCCATTTTCCATCAACAACCCTACAGTAAAAAATCTTTGCATCATAATTTTCATATAAACGATAAAAAAATATTTCATTTCCATTGGGCGAGAAAGAAATGGAAAATTCCTTAATATCGGTACTAGAAATTATACCAGGTGCAAATATTTCCGGAGTCATTCCCGGAGGTTTTTGTCCGAGGTAAGGGCCTTTTAATTCTGGGAAATCAGCTTCCTTCTTTTCGTTTTGTGCATTACATCCAAAGAAGGAGAAAATAAGCACTACAGATACAATAATTGATTTAATTTTCATGATTTATTTTAAATTATTTGGTTTCAATTCTTCAATAATTTTTGTTGAAACCCAATAAATATCACCTTTCGGGCTATAAAAAAGATATTTCCCATCGGTAGAGACCGTAATGAGATGAGACCCTTTTATATAAGATCCCATACTGATTGGTTCAGTCCATTTTTTGTTTAAAGTTTTGAAACTGATAAACATCCGGCTACCGTTCTCAGTGTAATTATTACCTTCAGTATTAAAGATGATCCATTTTCCGTCGGGATCAACGCAAGGGTGGGCAAATGCCTTATCACCTGTACAAAGTGATGCAGGTATTACAACTGTCTCATCGTATTTATTATTTTGGTAATAAGAAATGCCCAGGCACATTTTCCCGTCCGTAAATATAGTGTAATATAGATTACCTGATTTATCTGAATAAGGATACATTCCATTAATGTTTAGATAGCGGGGTAATCCCCATTTAGTTCCATTTTTTTCAATTATCCATATCTGACTTTCCATTCCTTCTCTTCCTTTGACCTTTGGGTTAAGCTTGAATTTATTAAAGAAAATCTTATTAGCGTCAGGAGAAATACTCTCTAAAAGGTGCTCATTATCACCAAAAATATCTGTTTGTTTAAATGTGGTCCATTGGTCGTTCTTTATTTCTGATCTAAAATATTCATTCCCTCTCATCAGTAATACTTTTGTTCCGTTATCCCAAACTAGGCATCTACGTTCAAACGATTCATTGAGAGAGATTATTCCAGGTGCAAAAACTTCAGGTGTCATTCCCGGAGGTTTTTGTCCAAGATAAGGACCTTTTAATTCTGCGAAATCAGCTTCCTTTTTTTCGTTTTGTGCATTACATCCAAAGAAGGAGAAAATAAGCACTACAGATACAATAATTGATTTAATTTTCATAATTTATTTTATTCCTTTTGGTTTTAAGTCTTCAATAAATTTTGTGGTCACCCAACGGTTATCGCAGAAAAAATATTTTCCATCGGGAGAAACGATTCCACAGTTGCCGACCGGAAACTGTTCAATTTTTTTTGGTTGCATCCATTGACCATCTTTTGTTTTAAAACTTATGTATAGCGATGGCCTTTGCATCACAATTCTATAAAAAATCAAATAGGTTTCATCCGGTGCAATGTAAGGCATAGTTTCACTATCCTCAGAATTAATAACTGATCCCAGGTTAACAGGTTTTGAGTATACTCCATTCTCTAATTTGGAATAATATATATCGCCCAATCCAAAACTATTTGTATCAGAACCGCCAAAATATAAGGTGCCTGAATTTGAAACGGATACTTGCCAGTGTAAAGACAAGGCATTTATTTCTGCACTTACAGCTTTTGGTTCAGACCAGCCGTTTGATGTTCGTTCAACGTACCAAATATTCTCTTTGGTGGAATTTTCGCTTCGTGAATCAATGGGGCGCCGCGAAGTGAAAAATAATTTTTTATTATCAGGTGAAACAAAAGGCACATCATCATAAAACGAAATATTATTCTCTCGACTGAATGAAACATAGTCTGGCTTTGTCCATTGACCATTTTGAATTTTTGAAAAAAGGATGGAAGACCCATTACCCCAATACATTTCATTTCCATCAGGTGATATTGTAACTGTACTGTGATCTGAGTAAACAATTCCTGGTGCAAATCTTTTGGGTTCATCACCAGGAGGAACCTGCCCCATATAAGATCCGGTGATCACAGGAAATTTTTGAGGTTCTGAATTTCCACCGAGTTCAAGTATAAACGTTAATACTTCTTTATTTCCCCTGATTTCCGCAATATTATATGCCGATCTTCCGTCATTGGTTTTTGCATTGATATCAGCCCCGTTCTCTACAAGAAATTCAATCATTTCTAATGCCTCTGGCTTAGCTGCAATACTATGCAAAGGTGTCGCACCAGTGATACTCGGGGAAACATCTAAAAGGATATTTTTAGACTGTAATATCTTTACAATATCAAGTGAGTTGCCGAATATTGCGTTTCGCATCAAAGCTCTATTATTATTTTCATCTTTGAATAGAGCATCTCCACACCGATCAACAATAGTTTTAAACAAACGTAAATGACCTCTGCTCGCAGTAGCATAGATCATATATCTTAAATTTTGTGTGGTATCAAAATCTGCTTTATGATCCAGCAAGAGATCAATGATTCTATCATCACTATATAAGGCTGCATAGTACAATGGTGTTGAGCCATCTGTCCATGGGGCATTTATATTTGCACCATTGCGAACCAGAACCTCTGCAACTTCGAAATTACTGTTAGATCTTGTTAATGCAGCAAGTGGTGTATAATTACTTTTATTTTTAATTTCAAGATCAACTCCTTTTGAAATTAATAATTCAGCAATCATTTTATTATTACTATAAGCAGTTTCATGAAGAGGTGTAGTACCTCTATTATTTTGTTTATTCAGGTCAGCTCCTTTTTCAATCAATAAGATCGCAACATCATCTCTTCCATTAGAGATTGCCAGATGAAGCGGAGTATCCAATACAGTATTGCCGGAATTTATATCTGCTCCTTTAAAAATTAAAAATTCCACTATAGTCAGGGATCCCCCATAGGCTGCTTCGTGTAATAGTGTATTCCCTGACTTATCTTTAAGATTAATAATAGAAACATCCTTTTCAACTAATGTTTTTACTTTTGAAAGATCATTATTCTTTACGGCATCAAAAATTTCTTGTGCCTGCGTTGTTAATGAGACTGCTAATAGCATCCCTATTACTAAAATTGATTTGAATGTTTTCATTTGATTTTTCTTTCGATTATATTTTCTATTTTAATTCTTTTGGCTTTAATTCTTCAATAAATTTTGTGGTCATCCAACGGTTATCGCAGAAAAAATATTTTCCATCAGGAGAAAATAAAGCAAGGATCTCAATTATTAATCAGGCCTATAATTTTCAATGATCGAAGCATCTACCCAGTAGGGTAATGATATTCCTGAACGATTACTCATAAACATGATAAATCGTCCATCAGGAGAAACATTGGCGTATAATTCATGCAAGTTTGTATTTAATTCTACCATGTTAATTGCATCACCCCAACTTCCATCAGTTTGTTTAAAACTGATAAATAGATCTGCATAGAGTGGAGACGACCTGTCGAAGATCAGATAACTTTCGTCAGGAGCAATAAAAGGAGTGCTTTCAATTACATTTTCAGTATTAATAGTTGTTCCTAATTTCTCTGCAGTTGTATACTTACCGTTGACATATTCTGAAAAATAAATATCTTTTTTTGTTGCAAAATAAAGATTCTGGTTATCTGCTATAGAAGCTTGCCAATGGGCTCCATTTTGATTCACTTCGTTGCCTAATATTTTGGGAGACATCCATTCTCCATTACTTTTTTCTACAATGCAAACTTTCCCTCCATCAGAAAAATGCCCCCATAAAAAGACTAACTTAGTGCCATCCGATGATATAAATGGCGCGTCGCTTCCTTCTGTAAAACCGAAAGGTACACTTGCAGGCTGGGTCCAAATTCCGTCGATTAGTTTCATATATTGAATATTCCTATGTTCTGTGCTCATCCAGCTCCAATATACTTCTGTCCCATCAGCTGAGAAAATTGGTGGTGAATGAAACTCATCAGTAAAAATATTAGGAGCAAATCGTGTAGCTGTTGTTGTTGGAAATGGTAGATTAAAATAGGCTCCGGTTAATTCTGTGAAATTAGCTTCTTTTTTTTCGTTTTGCGCATTACAGTTGATGAAGGATGTAATAAGCACAATAATTATAATAATTGATTTTGTTTTCATGATATTTTTTATTTTAAATTTTTTGGTTTTAATTCTTCAATAAATGAAGTATTTACCCAGTTAATACCTTCACGTGACATATAGAATAAATACTTCCCATCTGGAGAAACGGATGGAAACAAACCCCAACCTAAATTTAGCTTAATACGATGCGACCACAATCCATCACTCTGTTTGTAAATAATATAGAATTCTGGTGAGGTTTTATCTTCTTTAGATACTTCAATGATCATATAGCTTTCATCAGGAGCAACAAACAGTCCCAACTCCCTGGTATCATCCGAATTAACATGTTTCCCAAGTTTTTTAGGTTTCGAATAATTTCCATTTATTTTTCTTGAAACATAGACTTCATGTTTTCTTCCTTCTCTTGATGCATTTGCATTATATCTTGAAAAATATATTGATCCATTTTTTGTAATACTGCGCAATGTTTCGGAGGCATCAATATTAATTATAGAAGAAACTTGTACAGCCTCAGACCAACCGTCGCCATTCCGCTCAACAAACCATATATCATTTCTTGAATCGAAGAATAGTTTATTCCCGTCATAAGAGAAAACAGGGTTGCGAAAACTGTATTTTTGATGAGAAAAAACAATTTCTGGCTCAGTCCATTTTCCATTTATCTCCTTCATAAAAGAAATTTCAAAATAACGTGCTCCATTAGGTTTGCCTGCCCAATAGACTTCACTTAAATCAGGAGAAAAAACAGCTGCACTGTGTTCAAAATAGTCATCACGAGATATTACTCCTGGTGCGAAAACTTCAGAAGTCTTTCCCGGAGATTTTTGTCCAAGGTAAAGGCCTTTTAATTCTGGGAAATCAGCCTCCTTTTTTTCATTCTGCGCATTACAGTTGATAAAGGAAATGATAAGCACAATAACGATAATAATTGATTTTGTTTTCATGATTTATTTTAACTCTTTAATGTGTTTAATATCTCTATTTTACTATATCCTTTTGGATTTAAGAATTCTGTTTTATTGTAGACGAGGACTAAGTCCTGATCCGAACTGCATAAGAAAGGAGCTTACAAACATCGCTTCAACTTTTTTGTAATTACATTAATAAATAGTGATCTCCAGGGAAAGCATAACCATAGAACTCAATATTAGGATATTCCCTTTTTAATTTATTGATTACAGTTTCTCTAATTTCTTCATTTCCTATTTCAACAAAAACCGTTTTAGGTTTTAATTTATCGATTGAATAGTACAATCCTTCCAGAGACTCTTTTTGTGTATTATTGGATTTAGTATCTACATTTAAAAAGGCTATATCACAAAATCCTGACTTAGAAGCAACATAATCAACTTCATTTTTGAAGTTCTTTTCAGGTTCTCTTATCTCATTCATAAATGGACTAAATATTTTAATACTATCAATTTCAAGAAAATAACCTAAGCCTCCTGGTTGAGAAATAGAAGTTGCTTTTAAATTTTTAATTTTTGTGGTTTCTCTTGATCCTACTAAAATTGTATTCTGAACATCTTTATTATAAATAATCTTGTGTTGAAAAAAGGTAATATCATTTAATTCCTTTTCCATATTATATATTCTTTTTCCTCCAGGCTGTGGGTGATATCTGTTTACAAAAAAATAAGATTTCATTTCTTTTATTTCCTCTGGATTAATATACCCATTCGCTAAGCACGGATTAGTGGGAAGCTGCTTTCTTTCCCAATATGAAAGAATAATCAGATTAGTTTTTATTTTTACAGCCCAACCACCCCAAACTTTCCATACAATTACTTTAGCTTCCTCTGCTTTTATATTGGCTGTATTCACTTTCTTTAATTCGGATTTTGAATTATTATTTTGTAATAGAGTTACAATATCATTATGATGATATTGTATGGCATAATCAATAGGTTTTTTATTATTGATATCAAGTTGATTTACATCTAATCCCTTTTTTATTAGATATTCTACAATCTCTGCAAATCCATAAATTGAGGCCAAATGCAATAGAGATCTATTATTTAGCTTAGTGCAAATATTAATGTTGGCTTCTCCATCTATAAGCAATTTAGTACTCTCAAGAAATCCGTTAGTTACTGTCTCTGTTAGGCACAAAGCACCAACATTATTAAAAACCTCAGTGCTACCTCCTAATTCTATAATCTTTTCAATAAAATCTTTAAACCCGTTTCTACTGGCAAGATGCAAAGGTGTATCACCTGAATTAGTAATTGCATTAATTTTTGCACCATTAGCTATTAAAAACTCAGCAATTTTAACTTTCCCACCTCTTGCAGCCCAATGTAAAGGAGTCATTCCTTCATGGCTTTTAGCATTAACATCTGCTCCTTTATCAATTAAAAATACCATTGTTGCATACGCATCTTTGCTGTAGTCTGATCCAGCTATAATATTATGAAGAGGTGTGTAACCATCACTAGCAGAGATTTTGACATCAGCTCCACTTAATACTAAGAATTCAACTAATTCTTTATTGACGGACCATGATGCAATAAATAAAGGAGTCCAACCGTCTTTATTTTTTAAATTAATTAAATTAGGATTTTTTAATACCATCTCTTTAACCAATTCAATATTTCCTCTTCCAACTGCATCATGTATACTAATCTCTTTTTCTGTTTTCTGTGCTAATAGTGAAAAATTAGCAAAAACATGGATTAGTAAGGCTAAGATCAAATAAGTATTTTTTTTCATAATTAACTCATTAGTTGTTTATTCTTTTGGTTTTAATTCCTCAATTGAAAAATTTAATGAACTTTTAATCTATTTATCTAATTCAGATAAAATGAATTCAAGTGCTCTATCTATGCCATTTATATCATCCTGAATAGAGTTTTCAACCACGTGATCAGGTATTAAACCTCTTTTGCTTTCTTCTCCACAAACATTAAAAAATCTCTTTTGAGAAACTTTCATCTCTAATCCAGT
>Ga0208902_1001115_pt1 | contig 13208 bp, 26 predicted proteins | sample AntAceMetag02UKH_FD_184767 | JGI IMG/M metagenome (GOLD analysis project Ga0208902, IMG submission 184767) | Saline lake microbial communities from Ace Lake, Antarctica - Antarctic Ace Lake Metagenome 02UKH (SPAdes) (version 2) | ecosystem: Environmental > Aquatic > Non-marine Saline and...
CTCCTTAGCCATTACTCATTATTATTTCCTTCACTCTCTTCCTTAACAACCTTCTTCTCAACCTTCTTGTACTGCTTAACATCCTTCTCAACTACGCCAACCAAAACAATCTTCCCGCCAGCCTTAACCATCTTCTCAATCGCCGAAGCAGTCGCAGCCAAAGCCTTAATCTCAGCCTTAAATCCGTCACCGTGCCCAAGAATTTTATGCTTACTCAAATCAATTTTGTCCCCATCTTTCTTAAACATATTATCTTTAATCGCATACAAATTAATCTTTTCATACTTGTTCAGGGCAGTCCCTCTAGAAGTAGCCCCTTGCTTACCAAAATATTTTCCCTTAACGGACATTGCTGTAGATTGTTTTTTATGGTCTCCTCGTTTCCCAGTCCCAGCTTTACCAAAACCACCTTTGTTACCATGACCCTTATGTTTCTGCCTAAATCCCCATCCAACAGTCCTGGCCCCACGGATTCTAGAGTTCTTAGCTCTCTTGTGAGTCTTTACCATCTCAAGCCCTCTTCAAAGTTGCCCAAGTCTCCGAAAAAGTTTGCCCCAACCAATTTTGATTTTAAAATAGCGAGGGTGCCCCGAAACTTCGAAACCCCGAAACTCCGTGAAAAAATCAAAGATTTTTTCATAGCATCCTCCCAACCAATTTAACAATATCTTTATGCTCTCCCAAAATTCCCTTAGGCGTAGGCAACCTAGAACTCTTCTTAAATCCGCCTCTTGGCGGATGCAAGAAATAAACTCCTTCCTTGGCAGGTCTCTTAGAATTCAATTCCTTAACAAAAGTCTCATCAACCTTCCCATAAGCAACCATGTGTGCAACAGCTCCAACCATTCCCATTCTAACAGAATCATCTTCTTCAATTAAAATAGCAGTAAACTTTTTATTCATCTTCAATCTCTTCAAAGTCTCATTATCCTTAGCCTTATTCTTAACCTGCCCCGCAATCCTAACAACCAAAACTACCATCTCAAAACCTCCAGTTGCTCAAATCTCCGAAACCCCGAAACCCCGAATACCGAAACCCCGAGATATGAAATCAAAAATTTCATATCTGCGTCTCCCCAATTTTCTCTAAAGCAGCCATACAAGCCTTCGCAGCATTAAAAGTCGTCTTCAATTTCCCAGAACATTTACTATAAACATCTTTAATCCCAACAGCTTTCAAAATCTTCTTCAATTCATCACTAATAACCAAACCAGTTCCCTGAGGCGCAGGCATTAACTGAACAGTCACCGAAGAACACTTCCCCTTAACCGTCAAAGGAATACTATGCTCCTCATCACAAGAACAATCAAACGAAGCACATCCTCGAGAAATTTTCGTAATATTCAACTTAGCCTTCCGAATCGCCTTTTCCTTGGCTGGCAAAGTTTCAGAAGCCTTACCATACCCAAGACCAACATGCCCATGCCCATCACCAACAACAGCCATAACACCAAAGGTCAAAACACTTCCTTCCTGAGTTGCCTTCTGCGTCTGCCTAAAAGCCCGCCTTTTACCTCCACCAAATTTACCCTTAGCCTGACCAATAAACAAAGTATCAGTGTGTAATCCCGGAATTAACAAATCAACAATCTCCGGCTCCATAATCTTTCGACCTTCAGCCAAAACCTCATCAATATTATTAACCTTCCCAGCTCGGACAGCCCTGCCCAATTCAGTCCTCGGAATCCACGAGTCTAATTTCGCCTGAGCTTCTCTGGCAAATCTTTCTTCCCTAGACTCTCTCTTCCATTCTCCTCGACCTTCTGTGGCTTTAGCCTTAGCATCAAATTCCTTAGAAACCTTATCATCCACAACCTTCTCCTTAGCCTCAACCACTTCAGCCATTTCCTTCAATTGTTCCTCATTATTCAATTCTTTCTCCATGATTTTGCCTCCCTTGTCCGCGTCAGCGGATGCCATCTGGGCAGGAGGTATGCCCTTGGGCGCTCCTGCTTCCCCTTCAGCCTGAGCTTCTTTCTTAATATCACTTGTCTCAGCCATCACTTCAACCCTCCCTTAATTTTAGCAATCATAGCTTTAACATCATCTTTCGTCATGCCAGACTTGTCTGCGGATGGCGAGAGAGAAGTCTTTGACTGACCTCTCAAATGTTCCCCATTCAATCTCTCTTCACTTGGAAAAACTTTTTCGTTCGCAGAAATATCCAAACCACCATCAATCAAACCCTTAACAACAGCAAAAACCCTAGAGCCAGCAATCGTCCTCGTCATTCCTAAATCCATAATATATTTTCCCGATGAAGATTGAACTTCTCCAGAAGTTCCTTTTTTAGAGGTTATGCCCGGAGAGGCACCCTTGCCCAATTTCTTAGCCATCAACATCCCCGTCAAATACCCAGCTGGAATAGACTTCAAACTTCCACCTTTCTTCTCATCCCATCCATTTTTCAAAAGCTCCTTAGACGTAATCGTAGCGACAACCTTATCCTGAGCCTCATCACTTTCAACAGCTTGCAAAACAAAATATTTATTCGTCCTTCGCACAACTATTCTAGGAATTCCCGAAGTCAACAAAAGCCTTCTCGCTTTATAGTCAGTCCGATTTTCTCTTCTCCTTCGTTTCATTGTTCTTAATGCCATCTTATTGTAATCCCTCAATATTTTCCTTTAAGTGTCTTTTGCTTTTAAATTTCCGAGCACGAATCTCCTTTCTGATTTCTCTATTCCTATCTTTATCAATAGCTCCGGTCCGAACCAAACCCCTCACAAAAGCCCTAAGTTTTCTAGTAACAATCACATATTCAGCCTTTCGAGTATTAACTTTTTTCTTAATCTTTCCAACTCTTCGTCTATTCTTCCGTTTCTCAATTTTCTTCCGACCCTTAACTTCCTTAATCTGAATCGCCCCACTCTTATGCAAATCCAAAATATCCATTCTAGAGATTGCTTCTTTTATTTCACTCAAATGCCCCTCTACAAAAACAATCCGGTTCTTCCCAACTTTCAAAACCTTAGCAGCCAATTCTTTCTTCCTAGCTAATTGCATTATTTCTTTCCCCCTTGCCCCGTTTGATCTTTAGTATCTAACGGAGTCCGCTTATATCTATTTAAAATTTTAATATTCATCTCATTCGCTTTCTTAATAATCTCAGCTCTCTTCCTCGCCCCAATCCTAGCTATAATAATTCCCTGTCTTTTTGCCCTCGAAGAGGGTACTTGCGAAGCGTGAACATTCTCAACTTCTTTAATATTCTCAACTCGAACAACTTCCATTCCGCCAACAAATCCCTTGACATTCGCTTCAGCTCCCCATCCCACCTTCGGCCTCTGCATCCGACCCTTTCGATTAAGTCTCAACTTATTCTGCCTACCCTTAGCCCCATGCCATTTTTGATTCTTCTTAACTCCCTTCCCAAGCCTAATCTTCTTATGCCAATCAGTCCTCAAAAATTTAGGCTTACTTCTCTTAGTAGTTGATTTCTCCTCCGCCATCAAATCTTCCTCCCAGGTTTTTCTGTAATATAAATTCCATCCTGAAAAATTCTTCTATCTCTACCGATTAACCGAGTCGCCTTTTCCAAATTAGCAGCCGTCTGTCCAGCAGCCTCGATATCATGAGACGAAACCGTAATTATATTCCCCTTAATTTCCACATCAACATTAGGTAAAATCTTCGAAACTCTTTCAGTTGTTTCACCCAAAAAAGATTTAATTATAATCTTGTCCCCATCCCCCTTCCCCACTGCTAACTGCTCACTGCTAACTGCTAACTGCTGTGCTTTATGCACAGACACATTCATAGGAAAATGAACATTACAAATTTCCAACTCATAAACAAACTCCTCGCCAACTCCTTTAACCATATTTTTCAAATGTGCCCAAGTTGTCCCAATCATTTTAGATTCTCTTCGAGTAGCACCCTTAGCAGTCAAAACAACCTTACCATCCTTGACCTCAGCTTTAATCTTTCCTAGGTCAAAATTTCTCTTAGTCTCTTTCCCGTTCCCTTTAGCAATAAACTCATTACCATTAATCTCAACAGTAACGCCCTCAGGAATTTCAACAAATCTTTCTAAATCTTTATTCATTTTTCAGACCCCCGAAAAATGGATAGTGAAACATTTTCAATGTTATTTTATTCATCTTAATAGAAATAAGCAACAACGCTTCCCCCCAAATTATTTTTAACAGAATCCTTATGGTCAAGTAATCCCTTATTCGTAGAAATTACCAGAGTCCCAAAATTCCTAGACGGCAAAAATCTTCTCAGGTACTTATCAATATCAGCAACGCCAGCATAATACCGAGGCTTAACCGCCCGACATTCATTCAGCTTAATAATACTAATACTAACAGTCTTCTCTTCCTTGTTGACCTCATATTCAATGTGCCCCTTCGATTTCATCATCTCAAGTAAATTCAACAAAACCTTAGAGTACAACTTAATCGTAAGCTCTCTCTTTCCAATTCGCTTTGCATTCATTATTTGGTTTAATCCATCTGATACTATATCTTGTGACATTTTTTACTCCTCCAATAAATGGAACATGAAAATTTATAATTTACTTTTGACATTTTTTCTCCTAACTATATTTCTTGAACCCAAGTTCAACCGCAAGCTCTCTGAAACAGTGCCTGCATAAATTTAGATTATAAGATGAAATGTGCGCGCCGTGTCTTCCACAAACTTCACATTTGTTGGCAGCAATCCCGTAAGCTCGAGCTCTAGGCTTATTGTGCTTTAAAAACTTCTTAAGCACAGCCGGTTTCACTCGAAGCTGTCTAGTTATTTTTCGCCAATCACTCGCTGTCATAAAAACTTCCTCCCATTTTTATGAATGATAATCTTTGATTAACTTTCATCTTCTACAACCTTATCTTGCTTTCGCAAAATCTCCGTATTAAATTTAGTTACTAAATAGTCTTCAATCTCTTTCCGAGTTACAGTCAACCTACGAGATTTTCCCCTTTTAACCTTTTTCTTTTCAACCGATTTACCAGCTCTAGAAAATACAACAGTCACCTCGAATCCCATAATTCCAACCTCTCTAATATATTCAACACCCGGAATTTCAATATACTCATGAATTCCAAACGAGAAACAATTCGGCTGAATTTGTTTTTCTTTCAAAGTATTATCAATCGCAGGCAATAATTTCTTAACAATAGCCAAAGCATCCTCTCCCCTCAAAGTAACCTTCGTCCCAACTTCCAAACCCGGCCTAACATTCCAAGTGGGAATTCTCTTAATGGCCTTAACCTTAATAGCTTTCTTCCCAGAAATAGATTCAAGCAAAATAACTCCTTTGTCAAGTTTCTCAGCAACACCACCGATATTCAAAATTACCTTCTCCAGCTTAATTTCCTTCATTACATTTGCCATTTTTTGTTCCGCCATCATGCAATCACCAAAATAGTCTTGTAAGGCAAACTTACAGTCTTATCTTTTAATTTAACAACATAATTCTTACCTCGAGTCAACTCTTCAAATCCTTCAATTTTACCTTTCTCACCAGCATGCTTCCCAACAACAATTTCAACACTAGCTCCCTCTTTTAATGGCAAAATTTTCACAATCACATCTTTTTTTGTATCTAATAAAACAGAATCCCCAACAGAAAATTTCTCTCCCGTGATTATATTCTGACCATCATCTAAATTCATCTGAACCTTATTTTTCCCAAGAACCTTTTTCCCAGCAATCTTTACTATCTTAATATCAGCATCCTTCCCAGAAACTTCAACTAAATTAAATTTCTTATTAACAATTTCTAGTTTGTAATTCAGCTTTGCCTTTTCCAAATTGATAACATCAAAAACCTGAACAGGGAAATTCTCATCACAACGAATCTTATTATTAACTTTAACCATCCCGTTTAAAGTCATATGCCGAGCCTCCTTCCGAGTCTTAACAAGTTTCAAAACATCCCTAAGCAAAAACAACAAAGATATACCCTTGCTGGTTGCATGACTAGGCACAGCTATATATCTCTTGCCCCGACCCTTTCGCGGAACCGGCCACGACTTAGGCATTTGCGTTTTCTTAATATGTGCCATCTTATTTTTTAGCCTCCACCTTTTTAACTTCAACCTTTTTCACAGGAACCTTTTTCTCAACCTTAACTTCTTTCTTGTCCTCAGCTTTAACATTCTTCTTATTCCTCTTCATCCTTCTATTATCCTTCTCATCCAAAACGATTATCTTAACATTTGACGGATGAAACCAAGTAATCAACTTTTCTCCACCAGCTTTACTCCTCTGAATTCCGTCAATCTGAATCCTCGTATTCTTAACATCAACACTTCCAACCTTCCCTTGCTTCTTAGAAAATTTCCCCCTCATTACTTTAACCTCATCGCCCTTCCGAACTTCAATACTTCTCATCCCATATTTTTCCCGAAGAGCCTTATCCAAAGTCGCCCCCATAAAAGTCCGCTTAATATGATTAGGCGCGTTAGCTCTAAACTTAACCTGCTTCCGGGGTTGCTTACTCGAATTCCATGTTTTATTAAATTCTGATTTCATATTAATGAATTGTACTCGCTATTTTAGCGACCTCCTTCCATCTTTCCTGAACTTCTCTTGCAATAGCTCCCTTTATCTGCGTCCCCTTAGGATTTCCCTTATCATCTTTCAAAAGTGCAACCGCATTATCACTAAAACAAATTCTTTCCCCAGTATTCCTTCTCCACGGCTTCCTCTGTCTAACCAAAACAGCATCGAATATCTCTCCCTTCATTTTAGGGTCTCCCTTTCTAACCGAAACCTTAACCTGGTCCGCAATCTTAGCATAAGTCATTCGCCCCTTACTCGTCTTACTGTGCTTAACCCCAACAATCTTACAAATTCGAGCCCCACTATTATCACAAGCCTCCAAGAGACTACCAATATTCAAACTCCGCGTCGCCCTACCACTTATAGCTTTCATTTTAATTCATTGCCCCTATCGGAAGCACTTCCCCTAAGCGCATTAATTTAACTATATTATCTTTCAATAAATTTCCAAATGTTTCAACAGTAGACTCTTCCAATTTATCTATCTTCTCTCTCTTTCCACTCTCATCAATTCTAAGACCATTGAATATGCCCACTTGTCCCCCAGTATTTTTCTCGACAATATACTCCGCAAATTCTTCACTTACTTCTGCTAAAAAAGTTTCTCGTTCTTGTAGTTCCGAATAATTCCTTGAAAGATAGTCCGTTCCAACTAATACTTGATAACTTTCACAACATTCATCTTCCACTCGTCTATTCCCCACTAAAATTAATATTTTTTCCATCTTATTCTGTTTTCCTCCGTACAACTTTACTAACAACAAAATGAATCATCTTAGAAATCGGACGAGTCTCCGCAATCAAAATCAAATCTCCAACCGCAACATCATCTTTCATACAGTCAGGCAATCTCGCATGAATCTTCGTCTTACGTTTTTCATATCGCTCATACTTTGGCAACTTCAACATTCTTTCAAACTGAATCGTAACACGTCCATTCAATTTCTTAATAACAGCCCCCTCAAATGTCCGTCCCCTCATCTTCAACTTTCTATCTCCATGAACAGGGCAAAGCCTATCCTTACATTCAACTACCTTTTCATTTTTCTTCGCTCGCCCCGTTTGATGTTTACTATTTAATGGGGTTTTATTCTTCTTTGTTTCTGCCATTTTTTATTTTTCGTGAATAAATAAAAACATGAATGTTCTTTGAACATACTTTTTTTATTCATTAATTTGTTCTTCACTAAAACCTTCTGAGACCAGAATAGGTTTTATGAAGCCCTTGTGATTTCCTTGCAATTCAATAACTTTGTTTTTGACAGTACCGCCACAAGCCCTTTTCATCTTGAGCTTTTTTGCGATATTTTTAATGTCAATTCCGTCGTCGAATCCACTAATCATCGTGTTAACTTTTCCGAAACGCCTTTTTTCTATCGACACAGTAATTTCCTGTTGTGTCTTGGCAATATCGCCACAAACACACGCCGGCATAGGCAGTCCACATTTCGGACAAATTTCCACTTTATTTGTTTTCTCCGTTTGATTTAGTTCGATTTTCCATAGTTAACAACCGCGCAATTTCCTTTTTAATGCTTTTCTTTTTCGTCGGATTTTTTAACAATTCAATCTTCAAATCCTTAATTCTCTTTTCCGATTCTTTCTTTGTTATAGTTTTATTTTCTGCCATTAGCAAAAATCCTCCGGACTTTTTGATCCCGCGTTTTTCCAACGGAAAAACAAGACAATCTTTCCCTTCTGCTTTAGCAATTTATTTATCATTTTACTTCTTCACCTTCCTTTTCTTCTTTACTTTTTTAACTGTCTCTTCAACTTCCTCAAAAGTCGCGTTCTTCTTAACTTGCTCCATAAGCTCCTCATCAACCGTAATTTGATCAGGCATTATAACTCCAGGCGACAAAATTGCCACCTTAATTCCAACAACACCCTGTTTCGTATCGGCAACAGATTCCGCCCTATCAACAAGACTAGAAGCATCTCCAGTTTTCTTCAAATAACCAAAAGCAAATCTCCAAACCCTAGCCCTATCACTCGGCAACTTCCCAGAAACAACCAACTCAGCACCAAGAGCACCACTATTCTTAATTTTCCCAAGAACCCTATAGCTCGCAGCCTTATATTTCATAGCACCAAATCTCTCAAGAGTCAAAGCAATTTCATCAGCCGTTAATTGAGCATCAAATTCAGGATGCATAATCTCTTCAATATCAACATGAGGATTTTCCATTTTAAATCTTTTCTTCAAAACTTCAGTCAACTCATTAATCTTCTCTCCTCGCTTCCCAATAATCCAACCAGGCTTATGCGTAGAAACAATAATTTTCTCTCCAACCGGAGTATACTCAATCTTAACCCGAGAAACTTTCCCCTTACCAAACATTCTCTTTACAAACTGTTTAATATTATATTCATCTTTCCTCACGCCAACAAATTTCTTTTCTTCCATTTTATTTTTTACCTCCTTGCGACTTGCGACTTGCGACTTGCGACAACCTCGAGCGAAGCTCGATATGCACATGCGTTCGCTTAGCCTTTCGCCCAGCCTTACGATACGGAGCAGATGCTCTATCACTTCTAGCAATTGTAATCACCGGACTATCAATCCCAGCAACAACAGCATTAGCCCCAGCCTGCTTCACAATTTCCATAATTCCCTTACACGCATTCTTTGGAAACTTTCCACCAGCTAATCCCTTGCCTTTCTTATGTCCAACTTCCAACCCAGCCATAGGAACCGGTCTCTTCTCATCAATAACAGCCTGTAATCTTGCAACAGCCGCCTCGGGAGTTTTCCCTCGAATCACTCTACAAACATACTTAGATTGCTTCGGCGAAATCTTCAAAGAAAATCCGTTAGCAACAGCAACATCTTTCTTAGAAATCTCTTTAGCCTTAACAACTTTCTTAACTTCCTTCTTCTTGTCTTCTTTTTGAGTTTCAACTTTCTTATCAGTTTCCTTAACTTCAGCCTTCGGAGTTTCAACTGCCTTAGTCTCTTCAATCTTTCTCTCTTCTTGTTCCATTTTTTCTTCATCCATTTTACATTCCTGCTCCCGCTAGTACTGTCTCAAATTCAGCATGTTTTTTAGGATTAACATACTCTGCATCTCCTTTATTCTCAGCCTGTTCCAAAACCAGATTTGTCCCATAACAGAATAATCCATCCAATCTTTTTTCAAGTTTTCCATATTGCATCACAGCAATCTCTTCATAAGTTTTCCCCTGCTTCAGCAATCTCTCAATATCAAGATCAGAGAGAAACACTATTTCTTTTCTAAATGGGTTAATATCCAAACCTCCTCTCCTCACAGACATATTATCTCTGTGATCATATATAACCCAAATTCCTCCCCCAACATTTCCCGTGTATTCGAACCTGCTCAATAAAAATAATTCACCCTCTTTTAAGTTTTTATAAGCGTGCACTAAGGCTGGTTCTTTATGTATCCCAAAATTCACAACATTCCCAGGAACAAGCCCAGCTAAATCTCCCTTATCTCTCAATTCCCTTATTTGTATTATCTTTTTTTCTACCATTAGTAAAACTCCGAAGGATGTTTTAGTCCCGCGTTTTCCCAAAGGGAAAACAAGACAATCCTTTTCTCTTGCTTTAGCAATTTATTTATCATTTTATTCTTTAGCCACCTTTTTAGTCCCAATAGTCGTATGTTTAGCTATCTTCCGAGTCATAGAAAATTCACCCAATCGATGTCCAAGCATATCTTCAGTAATTATAACTTTCAAAAATTCTTTACCATTATAAACCCCAATAGTCTTCCCTATCATTTTTGGAACAATAACAATAGTTCTATCATGCGTTTTAATCAATCTATTCTTAGAATCTTTCATTTCACATTTTTTAACAAAAGCCTCAATAACATCATAGTTTCTCAAAATAGTCCTTCGAGCCCTAGATTTAACAAGCTTAGCAAACTCTCGAGTATCAATAGATTTCAGTTCTTCAATATTCTTCCCTCGGAAAAACTTGTCCTTACTTTTCTTTACTAATTTTTCTTCTGCCATCTTAATATAATCCTCCAGCTTTTAGGCGAACAAACCCCGGCACGAAGTGCCTACCATCGGAAACAAAATTTCCTACCATCGCGACAAAGTCGCTACCCTCGGCGAAGCCTACCATCGAAATCGTAGATTTCATCTTTTCTTCCTCCCTGTTCTTCTCGGCCTAATCAGTCCAACTTTCTTACCAGGAGACGCATTTCGTTTTGCAATTTTACTCTTCATTCTTTTCCCTCGTCCCGAACCAAACGGATGATCAATTGCGTTCATCTTTACAGCAGAAACCCTAGGCCATAACTTAGACTTAGTTTTCATTATATAAAACTTCTTACCAGCCTTCAAAATAGGTTTATCCATTCGTCCATCACCAGCAGCTCGACCAATAGTCGCTCTACAATTAACATTAAATTTCTTAATCCTCTTCGACGGCATCATAACTTTAACAATGCCCCCTTCTTTCGCCTCGATAGTAGCGGCATTTCCACCAGTTCTAACAAACTTCCCACCATCCTTAGGATTATGCTCAACATTAAAAACCTCAGTTCCATTTTTCAAATCTCCAAGTTTCGCAATATCTCCAATCTTACTTCCATCAATATTAATTTTCTGCCCAACATACAACAAATTAACAGCAAAAGTTTCAAAGACTTTCCCTTCTTTATTCATAAACTTAGCAATCGGAACAGAGTGCCCAACCGAAGCAGTTAATTTTATACATTCAAACTCTCCCTTAATATCAGAACTATAACCCGGCCTAAGCTTCCCGGCTTTCTCTCGAGTCTTATAAGTATGCCCACCCTTTCCTCTTCGCTGTGAAATAATTCTCTTCCCCATTACATCATCCCCAACTTAGTCGCAACATCGACCGCCGGGTACTCCAAATTTAATTTAACATAAGCCACTTTCTTATTTTTCAAAGTATGCGTCCTAACCTTCACAACCTTCACGTCAAAAAGCTCCTCAACTTCTTTCTTAACATCCGCCTTACTCACAGCCCTATCAACAACAAAAACCAAAACATTGTCAACCTCAATCTGCCTAACTATCTTCTCCGTAGATTTCACCTTCTCCAAAATTATAGTCTTCATTTGGCACTCCCCCTCACGTTCTTAAGCGAAGCGTTCTTAAGCGATAGCGTTCTCAAGGCGGAGCCGTTCTTAAGCGAAGCGTTCTGAAATCTGTTCTTTATATCTTCAATCGCAGATTTCGTATAACAAACCAATCGACCAGGCTCGCCATTAGGAGACAAATCTTTAATTTTCAAATCCACAACATTAACAACTTCAATTCCCTTCCTCTTCATCTCCTCCTCATTCCCAAGAACAAACAACAATCCCGCATTAGATTTATATTTTCGCCCACGCATCTTCCCTCGCCCAGCACGAATACTCTTCACCTTCCAAACCTTAGCCTCTCCAAAAACTTTCTTCAACGCTTTCTTAAAATCCTTAGTCTTCACATCCAAAATCTCACCATCAAAAACAACAGCATCCTTAACAGTCCCAGCCAAAGCAGAATTAAAAGCAATCAAAAGTTCTTTCTTATTAATTTTACTAAACGGATTCTTCGCACTTCGCGGAGCATGCGGTCTTCGCCCACCTCGAGCATTAGAAACAGTAGCACCAATCCAATTAAATGAAGCACCATGTCGAGACATAACTTTCCTAGGAACCCTAGAAATTCCCTTACCATAAGTCGCCTTCCAATCATGCCTCTTCTTCTTAGAAATACCAGAAGCCGAATACTGAGCACCTGCGCCCTCTTTGGCACCATAGGCCTGAGCATAAATTGCCCTCTGTGCTTCAAAGACCTTAGATAAAATATCCTCTCGAACCTTAACCAAAAAATTCTTAGGCAAATCTACATTTCCTTTTTCAGTTCCATTTTTATCAAATAATTTTGCTTTCATCGCAACTCAAGCACCTCAAGCTTTTTCTTAATCTGTATTTTACTAGGTTTAATTGCCGGCGTAATAACAAGTCCCCTTTTCTGAGGCCCCGGAACAGATCCCTTCAAAATTATATATTCAGTCTTAACAACACCATAATGCTCAAACCCACCCTTCTTGTTAATATCCTTCTCAGAAATCTTTCCTATTTCCAGAATCAAATTATTATAAGTAATTCTATTAAAATATCCAGTTTGCCCAGCCTGAGGTGCTCTAAAAGTAACTCTCGATGGATGCCATGGTGCCAAAGATCCAGGCCGCCTAACTCCCTTTTCTGATTTATGAGATTTCAACGCAATACCAAATCGTTTCACCGGACCACATGTTCCAAAACCCTTAGTAACTCCACGAACATCAACCAACCCACTAGGAAAAACTTCAGATATAGAAACATCTTTCCCAATTTTTTCTTTAATAAAACTCAACTTAGCATCAACAGAACCAGAAATCGCAACCTCAAACATATCCGCCTTATTTTTATCAACACAAGTTCCCTTCACGCCAGAATATAAAATAACACGAACATCATCATAATCTTCACTGCCAACTACCAACTTCTCACTACTCACGGGCGGTCTCTTACTCAATTTTACAGACCGCCGTAGCTCCTTCCCATTCGCAACAACAACATCTTTCATCACCTTACCATTCTTATAAAATCGAACAGAATAAATTTTCATAGCCGGACATTCAACAACCGTAGCAGGAACAACAATTCGCTTACCCTTCGTCAAAGAATCAGAAGTATCATCCTTAACCAAAACA
>Ga0208902_1001116_pt1 | contig 13200 bp, 16 predicted proteins | sample AntAceMetag02UKH_FD_184767 | JGI IMG/M metagenome (GOLD analysis project Ga0208902, IMG submission 184767) | Saline lake microbial communities from Ace Lake, Antarctica - Antarctic Ace Lake Metagenome 02UKH (SPAdes) (version 2) | ecosystem: Environmental > Aquatic > Non-marine Saline and...
CTCATTGTCCTATAGGTGTGGACGGCTCCCTTGGGTGCATCCCCGGTGGTTCCTGAAGTGTAAACGAGGGCGCAGACATCATCGGCCTTGCCGGTTTCCACATTTTGCTCGAAGCGCCCGTGGTGTTCCGCTTCATATGTTTCCCCTAATTTTAGAGCATCCCTATATCCGATCAAAACGTCGTCATCATACTGGGCCATACCCTTGTAGCTCCAGTAAATCATCTTTTTGAGTAGAGGAAGCTTGTCCTTGATTTGGAGGAACTTATCGACCTGCTCCTGACCTTCAATTATGGCAAATCTTGCCTCGGAGTTTTCGCCAATGTATTGTATCTCCAATGGCAGTAAATCCGAAAACAATCCCACAGACACGCCATGGTTCGCCTGGGCAGCCAGCTCAGCATAATACCACTGTGGGGCATTATCCCCGATAATAAGCACCTTATCTCCAGGTTCAAAGCCGAAAGTCAGTAAACCAAGTGCCAGGTGTTTAACATTGAGATAGTAATCTTTCCAGGTATAAGGCTGCCAAACACCATAGTGCTTATGACGCATGGCTCTGCGATTATCGCCATATTTTTCGTAATTATATTTGAGTACCTTGGGCCAGGTATCACCATTTGCTCTATAAACTTGCTCGATCCCGCTAGTCATTTCTCGGTGCCCTTCCATTAACCCAGCCACCGCTTTCGTCGCCGGTAGTGCTTGACTTCACGATAACTCTTTTGGGAGCCAACCGCCGATAGTCCCATATAGAATTCGCGTACGTCCTCATTATCCCTTAAATTCTCTGCCGGACCGCTCAGAACGATCCGGCCATTCTCCAAAGCATGACCGTAATCGGCGATACCCAGGGCAGCTCTGACATTTTGCTCCACAAGGAGTATTGCCATCTTTTGATCGGCATTGATTTTCTGGATAATCTCATATATTTCTTGCACCATCAGGGGGGCAAGGCCGAGTGAGGGCTCATCTAAAAGCATAAGCTTAGGGCTTGCCATAAGTGCCCGCCCTATCACCAACATCTGCTGTTCACCGCCGGACAGATAGCCGCTCGTCTGGTGGCGGAGGCGTTTGATGGCCGGGAAGTATTCAAAGACCATTTCTATGTCCCTCTTAACTCCAGCCCGATCTTTGCGGCAGTAAGCGCCTATGAATAAATTTTCCTCAACACTGAGATGCTCAAGAACCCTTCGTCCTTCCATAACCTGGCTGATGCCTAACACCGCAATATCCTCGGGTCCCAACCGGTCTATGCGCTGACCATTAAACTCGATGCTGCCGTCGATTACTTCGCCCTCTTCGGTTTTGAGCATCCCCGAGATGGCCTTTAACGTCGTCGTTTTGCCGCCGCCATTAGCTCCGAGCAGCGCAACGATCTGGCCGTCAGTTACCGTTAGCGATACGCCTCGCAGCACCTGGATCACATTCATATAGACAACTTCAATATTGTTGACTTCCAGCATTTTGCCTTATCTCTTCCTTAGAAGCATTTTGGAAACGGTTTTTCTTAAACGATGCCTATTTTTCTTTCCCTAAATAAGCACTGATAACCTTTGGGTTCGACTTGATTTCGGCTGGCGTGCCCTCGGCAATCTTGCGTCCAAAATCAAGGACAACAATCCTGTCGGCAATGTCCATCACTACACCCATATCATGTTCGACAAGGATGATGCTGCCAATCCCATCCCTCAGAACAGGCGTATCAGGATAGGTGTCTCCCTGACCTTCAAATATGTCAAGGATGAAGCGGGCGATGTCCTCCTTTTCCTCCAGATTCATCCCTGCCATCGGCTCGTCAAGCAGCAATGCTTTCGGTTCAAGCGCTAATGCTCTTCCCAGCTCAACCCTTTTTCTTATACCGTAAGGTAGAACGCCAACCACCTTCTTTCTCATCGGTGCCATTTCTAAAAAGTCGATAATCTCTTCTATAGTCCGTCGGTGTTTGATTTCTTCTTGAAGTGCCCCGCCCAAGTAGAGCGCACCGGTGACGAAATTTTGCTTCATCAGAACGTGCCGGGCAGCCAGGATGTTATCTTGAGTGCTTAGCCCCGTGTAGAGCTCGATATTTTGGAAGGTTCTCGCAATGCCGAGTTTCGCCAGCTTATCCGGGCGCATCCGGGTAATTCTTTGGCCATCGTAGTAGATTTCGCCCTCTTGCGGTTTGTAGAAGCCATTTATGCAGTTGAGCAGGGCGGTCTTGCCGGCACCATTCGGCCCAATGATAGCCAGTATCTCATTATCCCTGACATCCATGCTCACGCGGTTAAGGGCTGTGACACCACCAAAGCTAAGCGAGAGATTGTCAATCCGTAATGTAACCTGCCTATCGGTGTCCATCTATCGTGATCTCCTCATCAGTGCCATGCTCATCTCTTTTTAATTAACCACAGTCAAAGAAGCGCTTCCCTTTCGGCTCATGTAAACTAATCCGCCTCTGTTTCCTTACCAAATTTGCTTCCTGTACTCAACAACAATCTCATGACTTCTCTAAAAATTGTTTCTTTAGTTCTCGCTTCAGAATCTTTCCGGCCGGGCTCCTGGGGAAATCGTTTACTGTCACGTACTCTTTGGGAACCTTGAATGGTGAAAGACAAGATTTCATATAGGCATTTAATTTATCCTTATCAAAGGCTTCACCAGGCCGCAATATGAGAAAGGCCGTCACCCGCTCACCCCATTCTTGATCCGGGAGGCCTATAACCGCACATTCCTGGATTTCCGGCTTGGCGTAAAGGACTTCTTCCACCTCACGGGAATATACGTTTTCTCCGCCGGTAATAATCATATCCTTAATCCGGTCTACAATAAACAAGTAGCCATCATCGTCGAGGAGGCCGACGTCACCGGAACGGAACCATTCCCCACCCCAAAAAGCGGTTTCGTTGGCCTCGGGGTTATTGAGATAGCCTTTCATAATGTTGCGAGCTCTAATACAAATTTCACCTTTCTCTCCCGCGTCCATCTGTTTGCCACGTTCATCTCTAATTTGAATTTCCACACCGGGCACCGCCGTCCCCACTGAGCCAATGACATGGCGGTGGTAGTGATTATAGGTGAGCATGGAGGCCGACTCGGTCATACCATAGCTCTCGTAAATCGCCAGATCGGTTCGTTCCTTCCACTGGCGGACCACCTCTGCTGCCATGCTCGCCGCAGCCGAAAAACAGTAGCGCACGGCCCCGAGTTTCTCCTTGAGCCTTTTCACGGACAGAAGTCGAACATACAGCGTGGGAACGGCAAAGAGCTTGGTCACACGACCGCTTGCCATGAGATCCAAAACCCGTTCCATATCAAAGACGGGTATCATCTCGAGGCAGCCTGCGCTCAATATGGTGGCATTCATAATGTGCATCTGGCCGAAGATGTGGCTGAGAGGCAAAAAAAGGAGTGCCCTATCCTCTTCACCTGATCGCTCATGAAAGATGACATTCTGTATGGCCGTATTGATGTTTTCGTGCGTGAGCGTGACCCCCTTCGGCGTTCCTGTCGTCCCTCCTGTATATAGAATAGCGGCTGTGTCAGAACGGTCACGATCGATCGCCATGAATGAACCGGATCCCATATTTGACAGTTGCTCGAAATCCATGTCGCCCTGGGGGCTGATCATTTTTTCCAGCCATTCTGCCCCCTGGAATCCGGCCAGGTCATCCAGTTTCTCATCAATGGTATAAAGGATTTTAGGCCGGCAGTGGTTGATCAAAAGAGACAATTCGTTGTGTTTAAGCATACTGGAGAAGGTCACGGCCACAGCACCGGCCTTGAGCACACCGAAGTAGAAGGCAATCCAATCACCGGAATTTGGTGCGCAAAGACCGATGTGGTCGCCGGGTTTAGTGCCCATCTGGATGAGTGCGGTTGCCACACGATTGGCTCGTTCGTTGAGGTGAGCATAGCTGGTTTCGGACAACTCTTCGCCCAAAGCAGGTCGGCCAGGAAAGTAGAATGCGGATCGTTCCAAGTTGTTTGCAGTATTCATCTCTGGCTCCTCATTATTTTATCAAAGAAGGAATATAAGGCGCAATCCCGGGGGAATAGCTAGTGTGGAAATTTCTCTATTATACTGTTACAGAAAAGTCAAGCAAAAACCCAAAATCCTCAAGGCAGATTATATGCCCAGGAGGAACTACTACGAATTCATCGTTCAAAGGGCCATTACATATTTTTCTAAGAAGTTCAGGTGTCCCCTTAATTTCTTGATAGTAGAGGTTGAGTCTCTTTGCAGCCATTTTGGAGAATTTGCGGTATTTCTCTCGGTCCTGATAGCCCGTGTCAATGAAGGCGAGACGCCTGTAATGCTAAAGCATCCGCTTCATAACCCGTTCAGCAAGCTTCTTACCATAGCGCTCTTCCATCCTCTTCAACTCGTCTAAAAGGGTAATGCCCGCATCTATCCATCCTTTCGATAGGAAATAGGTGCCTGGCTCTTTATCTAATTCTCTTTTGTAGGCCTTTCTGGAGCCAAGAAAAATGGAAATACAGTCGTCTTGGCGGGGAATGACCAGTGTGCTATGGGTAGCCTTGAGGCCTATCACCCCCATGCAACACAACCCATAGCCAAGAATGATAGTTTCCGTATGGGCCGTGATTTTATCTTATAGTCCTCTGCAAGGTGCCCTGCAAACTATCCGTATGGAGATGGAACCCGGACTCAAGGACAAAAGATTCCATATCGGATGACAACACCTGCTGCATCTCTCCGATCACAGTCCTACAGGCTATTATTTTTGTTCATTCATGACTCACTGCCAGATACCGGATGATAGGTGCAGGGATCACGTCTCCAATTTACCTTCCCGAAAGGCAGCGGTGTAAGCTTGACACCATGGGTCCTGATCCAGCAAGACAGCCATAGCACTTAATGTTCCCATGAGCTTTTTATCCAGGGGGTCAGCAATGGCCGCGTTGAGTCCGGCCTTCATGGCCAGGGTCAGAAAAGCCCTGTTCATAAGGGAGCGCTTGGGCAACCCGAATGAAATGTTGGATAGACCGCATATGACGTTGGTCCCCTCCAATTCCCGTCGAATCCGATCGATTGTCTCAAGGACCATCAGTGCCGCATTCGTATTGGCGCTGACTGCCTGAATAACAGGATCCAAATAGATTCTCTCACGCTTCACGCCCAGTCTCTCCAGATCCGAGACGAGCCGCACTGCGTTTTCCAGGGCCTGGCCCGCACTCTTGGGAATGCCCCGGTCATCAATGCAGAGGGCCACGATATCGCACTCCCTGAACTGGATTATCGGTGCCATTGCCTCGAAACGGGAGGTCTCCATTGTGGTGGAGTTGAGCATGGGCGGATGTGCAACCTGATCCAGAACCGCCTTCAGGCTGTCCGGGGTAGGGCTGTCGATACAGAGCCTGACCTGTGGTAAGGCCTTCTGTATGACCTCAATGAGCCACAACAGGTCATCCACCTCGGAATTTCTTCGGGATCCGGCGTTAACATCGATCAGATCGGCCCCGGAGTCTATCTGAGACCTCACGTCCGCCTGGATGTATGCCGAGTCCCTACCGGCCACGGCTTTGTTTACCGGTTTACGGCTTGTATTGATCCGTTCGCCAATTATTAGCATAAGTTCCCTCTTTGACGCTCCACAAAGGCCATAGCCTGGATTTTCCAAAAGGGCAATCCATTATGGCTCCGTGGGCCTAAGCCTCATCCGGCATTCGGATTCAGATGATATGGTTCGAGCGAGCAGGCACGGGTGAAGGCCTTACTAAATTCCGGTGTACCCGCCAGTTCAAAATATTTTATGCGCGACAGCAAATCTCCGACCGCTTTCCGTTTTGTGGAAGACATCAGAAAAAGCCTGGCGCCTGTACCGGCCGCATTTCCCATCTGATTGAACCTGCTGAGGGGAAGGGAAGGTAGCATGCCTATGGCTATCGCATTGGAAATATCTATATAACTGCCAAAGGCACCGGCTATAATGACCTTATCGATTTCATTTGGGGAGATGCCTTCTACCTCCATAAGGATCTCTATCGCGGCCTGGATGGCGGCCTTGCCCAGCTGTACCTCCCGGACATCCTTCTGTGTGATGGAAATCTCCGGGCCCCTTCGATTGCCCTCTTGGGGAACAAGGATAAATTCTAAACGTCCGTTTTTTTTGACCACACGGGAATGGGAACCTTCCAGCATTCGGCCGCCCCTGTCCAGGACGCCGGCCAGATAAAGCTGAGAAATAACATCCAATATCCCTGACCCGCAAATACCGATGGGCTCCGCATCATCGATGGTCTTATAGCGTATACTGTCGCTTCCGAGGTATATTTTCTCGATCGCCCCTGGAGAGGCCCTCATGCCATCTCTTATGTGATAGCCTTCAAATGTGGGGCCGGAAGGGCAGGAGACGCTCGTTATCTTTCCCCGGGCTATCAGCGATATCTCCGTATTGGTCCCGATATCAAGAACGATTACGTTCTCATGAGCCCACTCTCCAGCCGTAGCTGTCAGGGCGGCCACATGATCGGCACCCACAAAGCCTGCGATGTTGGGGGGCAGATAAACATAGGCTCCTGGAGTGAAATCCAGGCCTATGTCCCTGGCCTTGACGTTTAGATCCCCGCGCACTGCCGGCACAAAGGGAGACATAGCAAGTTGACGGACAGGCAGGCCCAGCAATAGGTGATGCATGGCCGTGTTGCCGACGATGACGGCATCCAGGATATCTCCGGTTTCAGCGCCCGCTTCGGCGCATAGGTTCTCCGCCAGCTTCATCAGTCCTTCTCGGGCCAGATTCGCCATCAGGGCCCGTCCGTCCGACGATCGAACCGCAAAATTGATTCGCGTAATGATGTCCTCGCCGTTACTGATCTGGGGATTCATGATTCCCTGTGAGACGAGTCTCTTTCCTGTATCCAAATCAATCAGGTAGCCTGCTATTTTGGTTGAGCCGAGATCAACGGCCAGACCAATGGGGCGGGAGTTCGGAGGACTGACAGCGACCAGCTCCCGGTTTCGGATGTGTGCCGTTAGATTCCAATTCCATTCCCGAAGTCGTGTAGAAAGGCCCCTCAAGACGCGGATATCCAAATCTATAGGGCCGGGAGCGCTTATCTTTTCGAGCAGGTTCTCTGCATCTGCCGCAGGCTTCGTTAAAGAGGGCGCCTCAATCTTGCAGGCAAAGGACTTAATCGGCGAGTCAAGGGGAATATCTATCTCCCGGCCCTCAACCTGGAGGCGTTGCTGCGTACCCAGGGATTCCGGGGGCACATACACTCTGCAATCCTTTTGTGGGTATGCCTGGCAGGCCAGACGCCAGCCGCTCTCCAGTTCCTCTTTGGTAAAGGCCTTCTGCTCGGCAGGGGTTACTTCCGAAAACCTTCCTTCCATGACCCTTATCTTGCAGCCTTTACATTTTCCAAGGCCCCCGCAGAGACTGACCAACTCAATCCCCAGCCCACGCGCACAGTCCAGAAGGGTTTCCCCGCCAGGGCACGGCCCCCGCCTGCCAACAGGCTGAAATTCTATCTGATGATCGACCATATTTCTATCCACAATCCAGAGCCCAGGCCTAAAATAGGTCGTGGGTATCTACTTATACACGCCGTATTCCTTGGTGAAGTCGACCATGGCCTTGACATTTTCCGGTTTTGCCTTATCGAAAAACGCACCATTGCTCATGATAAAACCACCGCCCTTGCTAGCAGTATCGATGAGTTTCTTGCAGTAAGTTTTCACGTCATCAGGGGTGGCTAATCCCAACATGGAGGAGGGTACGTTGCCGACGAGACAAGCATTCTTACCCAATGTCTCCTTGGCCTTCGCCATATCTGTCTGGTCAACCATCCAAATCGTCTTGCCTTTCGGTATGTCTTTGATAACTTTCAGACGCGATTCCCAATGCCCCTCAAGCGCAGGAAATGGTATGCATCCCCCCTCAATTAGGCCCACCATGACCGCTTTAAAGGTAGGCCAGTAGAATTTCTTGAACTGCTCGTCGGACAGGAAGCCGTCGGCACCCTTATGGAGCGGCATAAATATCTGAGGGTTTCCGGTCTGTTGTGAAGCGCTTATTCCCATACCGATCATGATAGGGACGAGTGCCTCCATGGCCTTAAGAAGTTTATCGGGCTGCCGGTACATATCCACCATGATTCCTCTGGTGCCCCTGAGGGTGTCGCCGATTACATCAAACGGTGCCTTGGTAAATCCGCCGAGGATATTCGGAAATCCTAATGATTTCAGCTCAACATCTGAACCACCCATAGCCATCGCCCATTTCAGGGCTTCAGCCCCGGCCTCAAAAAGGGCCTTATAGGCACCCTGAACAGGGGGTAGTGCATAGGGTATAAAATTAAAGGCAACCCCATACATTTCAAGTATGTTGGTGAGCGGAGGGAGCATTGTAAATCCCTCTAACGCCCCGAATACGCGTGGCAGGTAAAAATTCCTGAAGTAAAACGACGGGTCGGTAATCAGGAGATCATATTCCTCCGCCTTCATGTATTCTCCCTCATTGCACTGGTAGCTATGTTCAGGCGCGACCCCGTGCCCCGGCCAGGAATATAGCTTGTAGTCAAGGACCTCATAGAACTTCCCCGGTCCCGGCCCTGAAGCGCCTATATTTATATCCGGCTTAAATTCCAAAATGAATTTTTTAAAGGCCGCGGTACATTTATCATAGTCATACATGGCCTCTTCAATGGTCATCCCGGCATTAAGATAAGGGAACATACTCGGAAGTATAGTGACCGGCACCCTGTCCGGAGTCTTTTTTAGTTGAACGGCATCCTTAATTCTATTGATCCTTGCTTTGTAGTTAGCATCCGCTTCCGGGCTTTGGAACTTGAGGTCATTCCCCTCGGGGTCCTTTGGTGTAAGCAGCTTTTGAAACTGCGCCTCCTGCTTTTCATCTACTGACATCTCTTCCCATTTTTTTTCCATTGTCTTACCCTCCTATCCAGCCTTGGGCTAGTTTGACGGCTGCCATGGCGTCTTTTCCATAGGCGTCCGCACCGGTAAAATCTCTGACCTGTTCGTCCATCTGGCCGCCTCCGATCATGATTTTGACGTCGTTACGGAGTCCGGCTGCCTCTATGGCATCAACCGTATCTTTCATAGAATCGAAAGCCAGGGTCAGGAACCCGCTCAGGCCAACCACCTTAGTGCCCGTCTCTTTGACCGTATCCACGAATTTCTGCACCGGCACATCAATACCCAGGTCGAGGACCTCAAACCCGTTGACGTCGAGCATAAAGGCCACAAGATCCTTCCCGATGTCATGAATATCACCGGCTACCGTCCCAATAATGACCTTTCCCAGGCGTTCTTCCTCTTCGCCTTTCTTGAGATGGGGCTCAAGCTTCTTGATGATGCCCTTGAGGATCTCCCCGGAAAACACAAGGTCCGGGATGAAGTACTCTTCACTGGCAAACCGCTGGCCCACAATATTCATGGCTTCCTTGGTATCCCCTAAAAGTTCCATAGCGTCAACCCCCTCTCCCAGGGCCTTGTCAACGAACGCTAAGGCCTCTTGTTCCTTCAAATCCGATAGCAATTTCGCCAATTTCCCTGCCATAGTTCTTTCCTCCCTTTAAATTAGTTAATAGAAAGCCTTGCACCGGGAATAAATGAACAAACCCCCTTTTTTACCGCAGATGCCCGCAGATTGTAAAGATGTATTCACTATTTTTTAACACCTCACTCCATGCTTTCAATAATAATCTCAGCAGCAAGCCTGGCTCCTGTCCCAGTAGCAAGACCACACTTTTCAAATCCCTTTGCCTCTGCGAAAGCCTTCATATGCTCTTCACTCGCCCCGGGATCCATAACCCTTCCAAATATCACGTGTTCGTGAATCTCATTGCATAACTGATAACCTAATTTGTCTTTGAAGCTGGCCATAAACTTTTGGGCGATATCAATCGTTGCACCGACAGCTTCAAAATCCAGCATGTCATCACTGCCGAAATAAAGCCCAAAGGCAATCAGGCTTCCGGTTATGCCCCCACACATTTGGCCAGTCCCGCCGATGCCGGGAAATGGGGACAAGGCCTTAATAATCTCCATACTGCCCAAGCCGAATTCTTCCATCAACGCAAGAGCGGTACCTCGGGCACAATTCCGTGCAAGAAGACTATATTCCTCGCTCCGCCGCTGAACGCGATTGAGGATCTGCTGTTTGTTGGCCAAAATCTCATCCCGGTTAAGTGTCTTCCTGGGGGTTCCCTCCGCAGCTAGTTTTTTGTACCTGGCCTCGATGGCATGCACATCCCAGACCCTTTCTTCCAGTTCTTGAAGCTTTGCTTTTATTGCCTCATTTACTACCATTTGTTATCTCCCTATTGTATTATCAGTTCCGAATAATAGCCAGAGACATATCATCCGCCGTGAATAGCTTGTAAAACGTTCACAGGGACTCCGCACCTAATTTTATCATTCGCTTTTAATATTCGGCCTTCCATGGCAACCAGTGCCCCTTGGGATTCTGGGATTTCCAGACTGGCGAGAAGATCTTTGACCGTGGTTCCCTCTGGAATCTCAACCTCAATACCCTCCGAATGCCGGTAATCGGGGAACTGTTGGCTCAAGGTCCCATATAATTTGACCCTCATCCGCATTCTTAATTCCCGTTAGAAATCAAAGGTACTGTCAATCTCCTCTTCAGTGATGGAAAAGACGGTGTTATGGGGAGGCAGAGGTTCCTCATAACTCCCTTCATTTCCCGGCTGAGCCTCCTGCATTTATCGGCTATTTTCTTGCGGACCTCCTTACCAAGCGTCGCCATGATTTCGGTGAATTCGAGCGGAGCAAACAAACCGTAATAGTTTTGAAGTAAACGATGATGTGATTGTCCGAGAGCAATAGCTGCTGACGGATATGTGGCAGTGTCTCATTATTGAACTTCTTGCGTCCCTGACGGAGAAGGTAGAGTTGAAGGAGATCATAGCTAAGCATAATAAAAACGACCTAATTGATAACCATGGAAAAGGCGCGGCCTGCCCGCCATCGCTCTCGCTCAGGCGAGGCGGGCGGGGAGGTAAATTTAGCCAGATCGATGAAGCACTTGGACGGTATCGCTTTTCGATAGTTGTTCGTAGATGATATTCCTCAGATGCCTCTGTGGGGTCCTCTACCTCTTTCGTGTCGATCAGGGGTCATGTTTTCTGGTGGCCATCAGCATTAGGTCTCATGGTTGGCCACAACACTGAGCGGTACTGTGCAGGCGGACCAGCTCCGAAACTCCCCAATGGTTGCCGCCTCACTCTTTACGACAATCTCCTCTGGTGGTAGAGATGGCTTTTGCTGTTTGAGCTGCTCGAGCGTTTCCTGTCGCTTTTTCTCCCGCTTGACGATGGCCTCGGGCCTTGGGCGGAGTGACTCCTTGGTCTTTGCCATCGGCTCTTCTAAGCACACCCACGTAACCTCTGGCAATTGGAACAGGGCTATGCATCCTTATAAATATTCATGGTGCGACAAGGACATCAATGTCATAGTCCTTCTTGCAGGTGGAGATGCTTGTGATATCCAGAAACCCCCGGTCTGAGATCAACCTTTTCATCACCCCTTGTCCACCGTCTCCACAAACTGTCTCACCTGTTCATAAAGCACTGGAGATTCATGGGCATTGCTAGGGAGAACCTTTAACGCTACAAAAAAGAAAAAGCCCACAGTTCGATTCGTGTGCAGGAGTGACACCATCTTGTAGCACCGTCTCCACTGGCAGCGGGTCTTTTGTTCATCGGTCATCTTTTTATATGCCTCCTCACTTACCGGATGATCGTTCTCATCAAGCAGAAGCTTGGCTGAGTCCCCATAATTGGGATTATCCGGAACAAAAAAGCAAGAGGCGTTGCCTATGAAAATGCCCTCTTTTTCAAAGGCACTAAGCAAATGAACCTGGGAGCCGTCTTCGTTGCGGGTACCTTTGAGGACCTTTCCATCAGAGCCGATGCCTGTGCTTGCCCATCCGCCTATAGACTGATCTACGGCCTCAGCATCAATAGATTGCACCAGCAGCCTGATGGTCGGTAATCAGCTTAGGGTTTGGAAGTGGGTCTGTGAGGCAGAGCTTCGCTATTGTTGGGAGCAATCGCTCATATCACCTGAAATTTTGTCAAGCCCATGATTTAAGGCTGGTAAAATAACAGCCAGGTTTTCCTTTGCACCCCCAGGGCTTCCTGGTAAATTTATAATCAGACTGTCTCCCCTTACACCAACCATCGCTCTGGAAAGCATAGCATGAGGGGTCTTTGTGAGGCTTGCAGCCCTCATTGCCTCAGCCATACCAGGTATTTGATATTTGATTACCTTGAGCATAGCCTCAGGTGTTATATCGGTAGGGCTCACTCCGGTACCTCCTGTTGTCACAATCAAGCTGAGGTTTTCTTTATCAACCCACGTAATTAAACACTCCACAATCTTTTCTAAATTATCCGGAACAATGCTCTGCTTTGCAACTATGTAACCAGCCTTTGTCAATATTTCAGCAACTAATGGCCCTGATTCATCCTTTCTCTTTCCCTCAAATCCCTTATCGCTAATTGTTAAAACCCCGGCCTTTATCATCATCTACACACTATCTTTACCTTCCCTCTTCCTTAGAGGCAGTTACTATCTTCTCTGCCAGTTGAGAGGGAACCTCTTCATAATGAGATTGTTTCATCTGGAAACTCCCCCTGCCGCCTGTCATAGATGTCAGATCAAGGGAGTATCTCAAAACCTCAGCCATAGGCACTTCAGCCTTTATGATCTGGCGTTTCCCATCACTATCCATGCCTAACACCTTTCCTCTCCTCCCGTTAAGATCACCTATGACATCTCCCATAGCATCTTCTGGAACAGTTATTTCCATACTCATAATTGGTTCTAAAAGAATAGGTGTAGCTTCCTGAAAAGCCTTTTTAAAACACATGGAAGCTGCAATTTTAAAGGCCATTTCGGATGAATCGACATCATGAGATTTTCCATCAAAAAACCGAATCTTTAGATCTACGGCTGGATATCCTGCCATAACTCCACTCTTCATAGCCTCTATTATTCCTTTTTCAACGGCTGGAACGAAGTTCCTCGGTACATTCATCCCAGTTAATGCCTCATCAAACACAAACCCCTCTCCTTTTTTCAAGGGAGATATATCAAAATGTACCTCGGCAAACTGACCCCTGCCTCCAGACTGTTTTTTATGCCTATATGTTATCTTTTCTCTTGGATTTTTAATAGTTTCTCTGTACGGGACCTTAGGGGTTTTAA
>Ga0208902_1001117_pt1 | contig 13199 bp, 19 predicted proteins | sample AntAceMetag02UKH_FD_184767 | JGI IMG/M metagenome (GOLD analysis project Ga0208902, IMG submission 184767) | Saline lake microbial communities from Ace Lake, Antarctica - Antarctic Ace Lake Metagenome 02UKH (SPAdes) (version 2) | ecosystem: Environmental > Aquatic > Non-marine Saline and...
GACTGTAACACAACTTATGGATAAAACAATACAAGTTGAATTTTACGAAGGACTAAAAGAAATAGATAATAACTTAAATCCGGTAGAATAATGAAAATCTTTATCCATGTAGTGTTAATAATTTATTATAATTTTAAAAAGGAGAATTAAAATGAAAGCGGCAATAGAAGACAAACAAAATAACATCGGGTTTTATATTTTTAATGGAAGATATAAAAATAAATTTATTAAAAAAGTTAAAAGAGAAGTTAAAAATTTAAGAAGTATTTGGACTTATGATGATGTGGAAAATGGAGTATTTACAAATACAAAAGATATTTATAAAGGAATAAAATGAAAGAGCAAAGTAGAATATCAGTAAAAAGAGCAGTGTGGAATACGCTAACGAAAAAGAATATAAACAAACCGTTCAAAATGATTGATTTGTTGAATGATGTTAGAAACAAAATTGACAGACAACATATATTTGATGGTTCAATACTTAGGAAATTAAGAGAATTAAGAGAAGAGAATATAATTGATTATTCAGTTCTTGATAAAACAAAATCAATATATCTATTATGGAAGTGTAAAAATTTGGATAATAAATGATTAAAATAATTAAAGTAAATAATAAATTAGTTGGAACCAACAGGATAGAGCAAAGCAAACTCGAAAAATTATCAAATAATAAGTCGTATATTCTTACATCAGAAACCACATCAGATAAAAGTATTGCACTAATAAAATCTAATGGGCGTATAAAATTTTATTCGCAACTCGATGAGGACAATACCAGAAGTTACAAAGACGGCACAACTTTCACTGCAACCCCGCACCCAGATAATCGATCGTGGAAACAACTTGCCACTTTTCATTCGGTTTGTAAATATGCCTCCGAGCATTATTCAGAAGATAGCAATCTCAACACTCCAGCAAAAGTCAAAGAAATATTGAAAATTCAATGTAAATTTGTAAATTATTACACTTATTACACGAACAAAAAAACAGGTGAGGAAACTCTTCACATTAAAACAAAATCGCTATCTTATGTTAATTGTGATCACCAAGATGCAACTGAATTTATCGACCAAGCTATAAACTTAATGGCTGACTGGCTACAAGTTTCGGTAGATGATTTACTTATGAATAGCAAAGGCTTTACAGAGAGGACTAAATGATTGATAATTATTTTACGAATTCCCTTGATAGTTGATTGTTATAAATATAAATGGAATTATTAAAAAAAGGAGAAAATTATGAAAAGAAAAGAAATAAGCAGACAGGTGAAATGGCAAAGAAAACAAAAGGAAAAGGGAAGATGTACGAAGTGCGGACAATATGCTATTCCCAACGAATCACTCTGTATTAAATGTTGGCTCAAACATACTTATAGGCAATGGTGGCTTGGAAAAAGACCAAGTTTCAACACCAAAACGATTCGTAGCATACAAAAAATGATTAACGATTATTCGTTGAGAATGAATCTGTTAAAAACAAAAAGTCAAGATGGCGAAAATCCATATAAATATATTGATGCAACACAGCCAGAACAAACAAACGAAACCTTAACTAAAGAAAATCAAGGAGAAAATAATGAGTGATTGTTTAATTGGAATACTTTGCTGGGCTTTCGTTATTCATATTATTTATCAAGTATGGAAAAGAAGAAAAATAAAATGAAAAAACCAATTGAAGAAAAATTATTATTGATCTTATCAATTCCAATTATAATAATTAGTGCTATTTGCTTAGCTATAATCTATGTGATTAGCTTAACTATCCGAATTGGGAAAGCAATCTATCAAATTATAAAAAGTAAACTTACCGAGTAGATGCCGTGAACCTGTCTGCCGGCAGGCAGGAACGGTCAGGTAACCTCCTACCTTAATTTATCTGCTCGGTAGGTTTTTATTTAAAGATTTCTCTTGACATTGGAAAATTGATTTATTATCTTTTAGATGTATTAAAAAGGAAATCAAAAATGACAACAAATATTCAAAAAAATAAGCTCTTCTATTATCACGCAAGTGATAGGGTGTATGATTCCACCTTTAATACGATAGAGGAGCTTATTTATTGGAGATAAAAAATGAGTAAAAACCGATATATTAATACGAAATTTTGGATAGATAATTACGTTGTAGAACGTGATCCCATAGAAAAATTATTATATTTGTATCTATTAACTAATACATTAACTAACATATTAGGGATATATGAAATATCAGTTAGGCAAATAGCTTTTGATACTGGAATAGATAAAGATATGGTAATTAAGATATTAGAAAGATTTAATAAGGATAATAAAATAAGATATATTGACGGATATATAGCTATTAAAAATTTTGTAAAACATCAAGCGAATAACCCCAAAATCAACAAAGGAATTGAATTACTATTAAAAGAAGTTCCTATAGATTTAATTGAATGGATAGATATAGACTTTAATAAACTAAGCATAACAAAGGATAGCCTATATATAAGACTTGATAAGACTTCAAAGGACTCGAACTATTCTAATTCTAATACTAATACTAATACTAATACTAATACTAATTCTAATACTAATACTAATGATGCCTTAAATAAATTTAATTTGCATAATCAAAAGTATAAACAAACTCCTAAACAAAAGTATAAACAAATCCCTGAAGATGAATATGAAGATGAATATGAAGATGAAAGTGAAGATGAAAGTAATAATGAAAATGTAAAAGTAAAAGAAAGTAAAGTAAAAGAAAGTAAAGTAAAAGAAACTAATATAGTGCGAGCTAAAAACTATACTGAACTTTATAAAATTGCTAAAGATTTCTTAAATTACCAAAAAAACCAATTTGGCAAAGCAGTAAATAACTCACCCGATAATATACAAAAATCTATTCCTATTCTTAGTGAACTTATTAGATTGGATGGATTTAGCATTCCCGAGATAATAGGCACATTAAATTTTGCGTCTAATGACGATTTTTGGGCTGTGAATGTACAAAGTGTTCTGCAACTGCGTCATAAAAAAAGAGGTGAAGATCAGACAAAGTTCCAAAAGTTGTATTCTCGAGCAGGCAAATGGTTAAAATCGGAAATAAAAAAATCACAAGACAAAGAGAAGCAAGACATATTGCAAAAGGCATTTGGAAAATGATGAAAAAATATCAAATAATTTATACAGATCCACCCTGGAATTATAACGATCAAGGATGTCAAGGAACAATGGCTAATCACTACAAAGGAATGAAGTTAGAAGATATTTGTAATTTGCCAATTAAGGGAATAACAGATGATAATGCTATTTTATTTATTTGGGCAACCTATCCAATGTTAAAAGAAGTGTTCAAAGTAATTGAGGCGTGGGGATTTGAATATAAAACTATTGCTTTTCAATGGGTAAAACTAAATCCTAAGAGTTTAACTCCTTTCTATGGCTTAGGTAGGTGGACAAGAGGTAATACAGAGCCATGCTTATTAGCAACAAAAGGAAAACCAAAAAGAATTGCTAAAAATGTTTTCCAACTTATACAAAAGCCAAGAAGAAGACATAGCGAAAAACCAAAAGAAATTAGAGATAAGATTGTTAAATTAATGGGTAATTTACCAAGAATAGAATTATTTGCTCGAAAAGAAAATCTATTATTTGATAATTTTGAAGGTTGGGATTATATAGGAAATGATATTAACGGAAAAGATATTAGAGAAACACTAAAAGATATGATAAAATAAAAAGCCTGCCAGCCGCAGGCGGGGAGAACAATATGAAATTAAAGGAATTCTTGGAGTTTTACAATAAAAAATTATCACCGATTTATCTTGATGTGTTTTCAAACATATCGGCAGAAGATTTACAATATTCTTACAGACAAATAATAATTAATGAGAGAGTTCTTCCAGCAAATCCAATTCCTGTAATTTTATCTTATTTACCTTCTGGAAATAAAAGTATGTTTCAAAAAATATTAATAATAAAAAACCAATGTGGAACTGACACTAAAAGTGATTGTTATATTGCTTATACAAAAATGGATACTGAAACCAAAGATATAGTAAACAAACTCGGTGGTTGGTTAAAGGTTTATCAAATGGATGTCGATAAATTATTTTATGGAATTAAGGGACTAACAAATATAGTGATCAACAAATTATTAGAGGAAAAAAAATGAATAAGTGGGAAAAAGGATGTGGAGAATGGTTATTAGATTATGTTGGGGCATTAAAAACTAATAACAAACGGCTTGCCAAAGCTGAGAAAAAGAAAAAATCATTATTAATGAAAAAAAAACAAATACAACAAAACAAGAAAAATGAAAGAAAGCAGAAGATCTAAAAATAAAATATTCTATTGCCCTCGTTGTAAAAGAGTTTGGCAATTTAACTATTTGAATCAATATAAACCAATAGAATATATGGACTCGAATTTTCCTAAAAGACAAGTAATAAAAATTTGTAGAAATTGCAAACCAAAAAATAAAAGGAGAAAATAAAATGAGAATCATAAAATTTAGAAGACTTGAAAAATTATATTGGGAAATTGCTTTTAATGAAAAACATTTAAGAATGAAATTGAATGGTGATATGGCAGAAATAATTATGCCAGCGAAACCATTATTAATTAGAATATGGAGAAGATTTTTTCCAATTAAAGGTATTGAAATATGAGTAAGATAGATTTAAGATTAGGCGATTGTTTAGAAATAATGAAAACGATTGAAGATAATAGTATTGATACAATTATTTTAAAATTGCAGAAAATAGAATTAAAGAAATACAAAATAAATTAGAATTGTTTTGAAAAAACAGAAAACAAAAAAAGAGATAAAATTAAGAAAACACGATGAAGATGACGAGCAAAAAAAGATTTTCGAATGGAGTGCGTGGAAAGAGAAAGAATTTCCGGTATTAGAGACGATGTTGTTCCATGTCCCAAATGGTGGGAAACGTAATATTCGTGAGGCTGTCAGATTAAAAAGGCAAGGCGTGAAAGCTGGCATTCCTGACATATATTTAGATGTGCCGAACGGAAAATATCACGGGTTGAGAATCGAGCTTAAGGTCGCCCCTAACAAACCTACAAAAAATCAGATTAAATATATCGATATGTATAATGAGCTTGGATACAAAGCAGTTTTTTGTTATAGTGCCGATAAAGCAATAGACATTATTTGTGAATATTTGAAAATAAAAAATATTTAAGAAGTTATTGTGGCATATAAAAATAAAGAAGATAAACCATTCCAACCATCATTCAAAATGGCTATTTAACAAAGGAGGTGTATCATTAAAGAGCATCAACCTAAAAGTGATAACAACTTACTACTAAAAAATTATTACGCAATTTTGAAGCGTTTAAGGAGCTTAAAATGAATAAAAAAAATATGAAAATAAAAGTTCACAATTTCAGCAATTTAAAAACAATTGATTTTAAAAATCTCAAACCGTTGCAAGGTGATTTAAAGCGAGAGATAACTGATGAAGCAAAAGAGAAATTAAAAAATTCAATATTGAAACACGGCTTTTTCGTTCCGGCGTTCGTATGGAATAATAACGGTAAAAATTATATTTTAGATGCCCATCAAAGACAGAAAGTTTTATTAGAATTGGAAAGGGAAGGTTATGAAATCCCAGAGATTCCAATTGTAGAAATTCAAGCGAAGGACAGAAAGGATGCAGCAGAGAAACTATTACAAATTAATTCACGGTATGCCGAGATGAATCCAGAAACTACATTTTTTGAAGACTTTGAGTTAAACTTGGATATATTAGAAGATATTGAAATACCAGAATTTGATTTTGATATGAAAACAGATTTAGAAATTGAACAAGAAATAATTGATGAAGAAATAAGACCAATACAAAAAGTACATATTTTATTATCAATGCGTGTAGATAAATATCAAGAAATAGTAGAACATTTAGAAAAAATTAAAAAAAATTGGTTTGTAGAATATGAACAAAGTGGAAACTAAAACAGATAATTCCTTTTTGGAAGAGAAGGTTTATTTAAGATTATCTAACTTACCAAAATTGGAATCGATTAAGGTATTAGATTGCTATGCTGGGAAATCTATTATATGGAATGAAATAAAAAAAAGAAGTAAAAAGCAGATAAATATTATTGGAATAGATAAAAAACAATATGGAGTAAATCTAAAAGGAGAAAATTTAAAATATATTCCATCAATTAATTTAAATAATTTTGATGTCATAGATTTAGATGCCTATGGTATCCCGTATAAACAACTAAAATTAATATTTGACAGGAAACATAAAGGAATATTATTTATTACATTTATTCAATCAATGTTCGGCAGTTTGCCAAAACAATTTTTAATCGATTTGGGATATAAAAAAGCAATGATTAAAAAATGTCCAACACTTTTTTATAAAAATGGAATAGAGAAGTTTAAGAATTGGTTAGCATTTAATGATATAAAGGCAATAAAGAGATTATCATATAATAATAAACATTATATATACTGTAAAATAAATTAAATGCTTGTTTATATTGAAAATAATGATTATATTATAAAAAAAGGAGGAGGAGAAATGAGTATTATATATGAACCAAAAGGTAAAGCCAGGGAATACAGTCCATTAGCAGTAAACATTTATACGGGATGTGATCATAAATGTTTATATTGCTATGCACCAAATATTAGGAGAAAAACGTTAAAAGAATATTCTGAAAATATTCAGCCAAGAAACAATATTATTAATCAACTCAAAAACGATTGTAGGAAATATCAGGGAAGCAAACAGCAGGTACTATTTAATTTTATGCATGATCCATATTCCCATATAAATGAAAAGTATGGACTTACTCGTCAGGCATTAAAACTTATGCTTAATTATAGAATTCCCGTAGCAATACTTACGAAGGGAGGATTAAGGGCACAAAAAGATTTCGATATTATGGAAAAATTCGGTGAATCTATAAAAATAGGAACGACTTTTACTTTTGAAAATAAACAGAAATCACTTGAATGGGAAAGAGATGCGGCTATACCATCTGAACGTATTGAAATGTTAAAAAATGCAAAAGAACGAGGAATAAAAACATGGGCATCATTTGAACCCGTAATAGAACCAGAAGAAAGTTTAAAAATTATGGAAATTAGTCTCCCCTATGTAGATGAATACAAAATAGGAAAAATAAATAATTATAAAGGTTTAGATAAAAATATTAATTGGACAAAGTTTTTAAAAAATGTTGTTTTCTTGTTGCGGAAAAACAAAAAGCCATTTTATGTAAAATATGATCTTAGACAAAACGCTCCAACAATAAAACTTTTTGGCAATGAAATATTACCTGACGAATTTTGCGTGAAACCATTTGACAGCAATGAATTATTTTAGAAGAATTATTATAATATTTATATTGACTTTAAAATATTAATTGATTATACTTAACAAAATTGCGAGGTATAATGGCAAAAAAGAAAATAGAAGTCATAATCGATGCGGAAACTAAGAAGATAAAATCTAAATTGAAGGATGTCTCCAAGCAGGTCGATAAATTTGGTAAGGACGCTAAAAAATCAACTAAACAAGGTAGCGATGGATTTTTGGCAATGGCTAAAAAAGTTGGGCTTGTAGCCGCTGCGATGATGACTCTTAAAAAGGGCTTTAAATTTATAAAAGATAGTTTGTCAAAATTTGGCGAACAGGAGCAAATAGTAAACAGATTAGCCGTTTCGCTTGGTAAATCCACAAAAGGATTGGAAGAATATGCATCTGCAATGCAACAGGTGACTATATATGGTGATGAAGAAATTCTGATGGCAATGAATCAGATGTCGGCATTTACAAAAGAAGAAGACCAAATCAAACAATTAACAAAAGCAACCTTAGATATGGCAGCTGCAAAAGGAATGACTTTAGTAAGTGCCGGTGAATTAATTAGTAAAACATTCGGCTCTACAACAAATGCACTTACACGATATGGTGTGAGTGTAGAAGGTGCAGTTGGGAGTACTGAACGATTAAAGCAAATTACTGAAGGCATAGGTAAATTATGGAGCGGGCAGGCGAAAGCAAGTGCCGATACATATAAAGGTGCAATTATTCAGACGCATAATGCAATTGGAGATTTACAGGAAAGAATCGGAAGCAAATTTGCACCGGCAATTATGAGAGTATCAAAGGGAATGAAAGCTTTCACAGAATCATTATTTTTAGAATCAGATTTAGAAACAACTATTGGTTTACTCAAAGAATATGGCACAGAAGCGGATATTATAAATAAATTAATGGCAAGTAGTGTATTTTTAAAAACTGGTGAAAAAAAGTATGAATTACAAAAGAAACTTAATAAATTAACAAAGCAATCAGGAGTATTTGGTTGGATAAATGCAAAACAAGCAGAATTTTCAGAGAAATCAGAATTGGAACGAAAAAAAGAAATAGAAGAGAAAACAAAGGAAATAGTTAGAACTATAAAAGAATTAGCTAACGAACAAATAAAACTTGGGAAAATGGAAGAGGATTACAGGACAGGCAAAAAGAAATCACGTACTTTACTTAATTCAGAAATACAAGCACAAGAAACTGTAGTTGATAATTTAAAAATTAAACAAAAAGTCCAATCAGAAGAAATTGAAAAATATGTAGAAATTAATAATATAAATAAAGCAATATTAAATACAGAAAAACAACGAGCAATTGCTTTAGATATTATCAATGGCAAAATTGCCAGAATAGAAGATAAACTTATTGAAAAAAAGAAATTAAAAGATTTTTATACAAAAGAAGAAATAAAAGATTTAGATAAATTAAATGAACAAATAAGAACATACAACGAATTGATGGAAACTGATTTAAAACCCTTAGCTCCCGTAGATGTAGAAAATATAGAAGAAGCTAAGGGCTTAATTCTTGAATTGGGAACTGTTTACGAGCAAGTTTTCGCCAGACGAAAAGAACAGCACGAAGCAAACAAAGAAATGGAACTCAAAGGTGCAGCACTATCAGGAAATACGGCAATCGGTGCAATGAAAAATGTAGTCAGTGCCGAATTAATGGAAGCAATTGCCGGACTATTAGCAAGTATATTAAAATCCGTTCCATTCCCATTTAATTTATTGGTTGCAGCTGGAGCTGGTGGAATGGCAAAGGGATTAATGGACAAAGCATTAGGGGCAATACCAGATAAATTTGCAAGTGGTGGATCAATGATGGTAACCGGAAGTGGCGGAGCAGATAGCCAAACAATACCGATAAGAGTATCGCCGGGCGAACGAGCAACAACTATAATAGAAACCCCGCAACAAATTAATAATAATAATAATGTTCAAATAATAGGCGATTTTACAATTACAGGTAGAGATTTGCATTATGTCCTTAAAAAATATGAAGACGATATACTATGATATTTAAATATACAATTGATGGAATAGATATTACAAATTTTATAAAAACTCAAGATACGATTTTCACGATGGAAGTGGAAGCTGATTTTTTAGAATTCAGAACTAATAGTAAAAATTTCACGCTATATAAAAACAGTTTAGTTACTTGTGATTATACATTAATTGACAAGGAATTTAAGATATATTTGAGAGACAATCTTGTTTATACCGGGAAAATATCCGAGATTAATTACAACCACAAAGACACAGACAACGATTATTTAGACATTGAGACGGAATACATAGACAAAGAAATTTACGAAACAGACATCACCGATATGTCTGGGCATGATACTTGTGAAAATATATTAAACAAATTAGGAGTCGATATTGAAATAGATCTTGCTGACAATCCCTGTTATAAATATTATCATATAAGTACTGTAGAGAGTTCGGGGACTGGTGATTTGTTTACAGATTTACGAGCCATCAGACCACGTCTTTTAACTATTGGTATTATTTATTCTCAAGGTGGCAGACAAAAAAATTTAACATCATTTGTAACTCTCGAAAGTCCATCATTTGGGATTAAAGAAGAAGCGGATTATATTAGTTATTTTCAGAAAATTTTAGAAATACGCGATGCACCTTATCAATTATGGGAATCAATAATTGTAGAAAATGTAATTAAATTTGAAGAATATTGTTATATTTTGGCAGCCCATACTTGGAAAAGCAATGGAACACAAACAACCCGTATTTACAAAGCGACTTTAGTTCCTTATGATAATATATATTATCAGATTGAATCAAAGAAAATAAAAGATATATTAAAACCACTTGCAATAACTCAAGATTTTATATTTTGGGTAGATCCAAACAAAACATTAAAAATATATTCAAGTGATAAATTAATTTCCGGAATAGAATTAATTCAGAGTAATGTAATAGAATTAACACAAGTCAATGGGAAAAAAGAAATTAAATTGTCTTTTGATGATACCTTTCCTATTGCACCAAACGTTCAAATTGAATTACAAAATCAAGTTGATTCAATTACAAACGAAAATTATATGGAATATCAAATAACATATTTAACTACTGCAACAAATTTCTTAATGAAAAATATAATGATTGACAGCATAAATTATGGACTTTGTATAAGTTGTGAATATTATGAAGATTATGTCAAGTTAAAAACACGAACAGCAAGGCAATTATTTGATCGTGCAACAGAATTTCCAATTTAATTAAGGAGAATTATGGCATACGGAAAAGAACCGCCACTTATAGAATATAGAACCAATCCAATAAGCATTTTATTAAATGGAACATCTGAAAAAATAGACGCACCAACAGGGGCTATGGATCTCGGCACATCCGATGGTACTTATTTTGTTCGTTTTAAAAATACAGGGAATGACGGTTCAAGTAATTATTTAATTTATTTAGTTATTTAGATGGCGGAATAGGTATTAGTTATTTGATATTATCGACAGGAATAGTAAGGGGAATATTTTATGGGACATCAACAATTACAACATCCGGCACAACAGATGTCGGAGCTGATGATACTATTCACACATCATTTTTAGAAATGGATAGAGATGGTGATATGCAAATATTCCTTGATGGTGAGAGCGAAGATAATGATGATATTTCAACATTAAGTGCTGATGATATTACAACAGCAACAGCAAAAGGGATTGGATACAATATTAATGGCACAAACCTTTATTTTCAAGGTGAATTATATGATTTTATGTTTTTCGATTGTATATTGACGGCAGCACAAAAAACAGAAGTGAGAGCTGGGACTATTCCATCAGCAGTCAGAAGCAATTTATTATGTCGATATACCTTTAATGGAAATACTCAAGATATGAGTGGTAATGAATATCACGGCACTGCTACTGCAACGGTAAACTATCCAAAACCAACAGAAACAATCATTTTAACAAAATTATCACAAAATGGTAGGGATGAATCAATGCCTGCAACGAGATATTTTATAAATATTCTCGGACAGCCAGTCGCAAGAGTGCAAAAAGGCAGATTTACTTGTAAATATAGTTTTATTGTTGCAAATATAGACGATTATTATACGATGCGGGATTCATTAGCTACAATGTTTAATACAACTCGTCGAGTAATATTATATCCAAATAGTGATATTGCAATAAATTATGAAATGATCGTAACTGATTTGCAGTGGAAACCATTGCAAGGGACATCGCTAAATAAGGAATGCTACATAGAAATGATAAGTGTTCGTAATAATATAACACGACAAACAAGCACAGAATTTGCAAAATTAACATTAAATTTAGTATATTAGGAGAAAATTATGGCAAGTCAATTGACAATTTGGAGAATTAGTTCATTATCAGGCGCCGGAATGACAGGCGAAGTTGTAAGAGTTTACGATCCAACAATGACAACTATGAAGGCATCAACTGAAGGTGGAGAACAAGGCGGTGGTGTACTTGCAATTGTAGATAATGGAAATGGCTCATATACAGTTGCAGCTGGTTTAGCATATCAAACTATAGCTATTGCATTTAACAGCACCACAGCGGCAGAAACAGGTTACGAAAACATACAATGGGATGGTGATGATGTCCATACACATTTGGACAATTTAACAAAGCATAGATTAATCAGTGATTCCGGCACAACAACAACTGTATTATTAAGTGCGAGTAAAATAATAGCTACTTATTTGGCGAAAACAGATATTGACGGCACGACTGTTGGTTTAAATGTCGGTGGTGAATTGGAAGTGAAAGATAGTGGAATTGGGAATGATCAATTGGGCACTGCTGCAGTTGAAACTATAAATGTCAAAGACGCAAATATTACAGTAGCAAAAATCAATTATGATACTAACGATTTTGAAGCCGATGGAACAAAATTAAAAATTAAACAAGATTTTTCTAATGATATTATACTTGATGAAGATAGAACACTTAATCAAAATCTTAGTAGATTAGAAAGAAAAATAATTGAAATTGAAGGTAGTGTTGGAGGTATAAAAAGAAGAATATTATATTCAGATTTTGAGAGGGCAACTGGTGCTACAAATAATGAAGCAGTAGATTACAGAACTTATGGAGTTGATGTAAATGTATATAAAACTATTTTACGAATACCATATCTCAAACAAAATGGTGATCTAACAATGAATGTATATTTTTACTCAACGGGTGATGCTTCAGCAACTGGTTTATTTACATTAAATTATGGTGGTAGTGATGTAATAGAAAAGGGTATGGGTGATGGTATGGGTGATGGTATAATATCTTATGATATAAGTGGCGAACCAAACGGTGCATTAACAGCAATATTATTAAAATTAAAAACAAATTCAGACGGTCATGAAGTATTTGTAAGTAAAATTATTATTGAAATAACAAGTAGTGAATAAAATGAATGATAGAGAAAAATATGAGTTTGAATTATTAGAAAATAGAGTATATAAACTTGAACGACTATTATTAGCAAGCAATAGATTAGAAGTTATTGAAACAATATTAGAAACAAATGATGATATATCCGCAGACAATATAACTTCTGGAACATTAGATAAAGATTACATCGATTCAGATATTGCAAGAGATACTGAATTAGTAGATACAACCGAGAGTGCAGAACCTCCCGAGGGTGGGAAAAATGGTGATGTGTGGCGGTGGGTAGTGAATGGAAATATATATATGAAAATTGCAGGAACTTGGAGACGAATAGTATAATAAATTAAAGGAGAAAAAATGGATAAGAAAGAATTAGAAAAGAAAAATACTGAATTGGAAAAGAAAGTAGAACAATTAGAGAAGGTAAATTTAGAATTAAGATTTAAGTTAATTGAACAAGAAAGGATAAAGA
>Ga0208902_1001119_pt1 | contig 13192 bp, 18 predicted proteins | sample AntAceMetag02UKH_FD_184767 | JGI IMG/M metagenome (GOLD analysis project Ga0208902, IMG submission 184767) | Saline lake microbial communities from Ace Lake, Antarctica - Antarctic Ace Lake Metagenome 02UKH (SPAdes) (version 2) | ecosystem: Environmental > Aquatic > Non-marine Saline and...
CACCTGTCAAAGAGAAAATCCCCCCTAGAATGTTTCACGTGGAACATATTTTAGGTAAAAAAGATAGTTATTGACAAAAGTCGTTTATTCTGTTATAGTTAGATCATTAAAGCAATTGGATAAGATTCTTTTCACGAAGATTCTTGTCTTTTTTTTTACTCCGAGGAGAAAATATGTCGATGCCAACGAAGTTAAGCGAGAAACATTGGAAAGTATTGCGAATGCTAGAGAACGACGTATCGCGTAAAGAAGTTGCGACTTCTATCGGGTGGACGTATGATCATGTAAAAAAACTTTGTGCAGGAAACACCGAAAAGGCTGGAGGAGTTGCAATTCTCTTTAAGGCCGAGTATGAAAAGATATGTGTTAAGTCAAAAGCTGAAACAGATAAGCTTGTTCAATCAAATCTAAAAATTGCTCAGCGCCTCATGCGCGAAGTATTCGAAGATATCTCCAAAAGGAAGAAAAAGACAAACAATGATAAAAAAATATTATCGCTTTACACTAACGCGATTGCTAAGTGTCAGCCAAGTGTCAATATAAAGAACTTATCTTACAGTTATACCAAAGGCTTAAGTGCCGAGGAGCTAGTGCATGAGTTTAAAAGACTTAAAACAGTCGCCGAATCGTCGTTTGTTAGAGGAACGACGGTACCGACAAAAGAATCCGTGGGTTAAGACGTATAAGGCTATTCATCGTAGGGTTTGGAGATATGGTGTTGATATGCAAATGAATGTTGCTGACCTTAGATACTTGTGGTATCGGGATAGTGCTGCTTTTCTAAATAGACCGTCAATTAATAGGATAGATCCAGATGGAGCTTATTCTATAAATAATTGTGAATATATAGAATTAGGTGACAATGTTCGTTTAGCTCGTAGATCAAAGACTAGAGTTGGGTGGACACCTGAACGGAGGAATAAATATAATGAGTCTATCCGACTTAAAAGATTTGCAGAAGCATCATTTGACAGAGGAGCTATTTCAAAAGCTGCCAAGGGACGAACAAGAAACGTACCTAAGGTTGATGAATGAGGAAGTATCATGGTTAAAGTCTCAAAAGTTGTTACTTTACGAGCCGATGGAGAAACAGGAGCTGTTCCACAGAAGTCCTTGCCCAAGACGCGCATTGTTTGGGGGGAACCGAGTTGGGAAAACTACCTCAGGGGGTATGGAGTTCCTATTTCATCTGACAGGCCAATATCCGGACTGGTACCCAGAGTCGGGGAGATTCAAAGGTAGCATAAAGGGTAGGATTATTGCAAAAGATTTTCAGAAGGGTGTAGGAGAGGTTATTTCGCCTTTCTTAGACGAGTGGCTTGACGATAGCATCATTGCACGTAAGATCAAGAACCCCATGGGGATAGTCACTAAATACATTTTAAAGACTGGTTCGGTCTTTGACATACTTACGCATGAACAATCTACGGAGCAATTTGAGGGTTGGCGTGGACACGTTGCCTGGTTTGATGAACCACCGCCAAGGGATAAGTACGTGGCAACTCTTCGAGGGTTGGTTGATTACAGTGGCCGGCACTGGCTTACATTAACCCCGCTGACTCAACCGTGGATTTATGATGAGATTTATACAGCAACAGACAAAAACTATACCTTCGTCGTCACTATTGATATCACCGAAAACACATACTTAACAAAAGAGGCAATTGCTGACTTCGAAAGGTCTTTGACACATGAGGAAAAGGAAGCTCGATTGCATGGAAAGTTTATGCATCTCTCTGGTTTGATTTATAAGGAATTTCTCGCTGAAACGCACGTAGTTGAGCCAATGGAGATTCAACCACATTGGACTCGTTATATGGCAATTGATCCTCATGAGCGCACTCCTACGGCTGTTCTATGGCTAGCTGTGGATGAGAAGGACAACCATTATCTCTATGATGAGCTTTGGTTGAGGGATATGGACATAAAGCAGATTTCACAGGCTATTTTATCACAAGAAGGTATTCTTCCGGCAGATGTTAGGTTAATAGATCCTCATGCAGATAAAGATAATGTTGTGGCCGGAGGGTTTAATGTTCGAAAAGAGCTAATGAAGTATGGTGTATTTACGCAAAGAGCTAATTCTGATCCAATGTTAGGTAAAGCGCGCATTAGAAAGGCCTTAACTCCTAGATATTCAGCTATTTTAAAGCGTAGTATACCACAGTTGTACGTATCGAGCTATTGCTCGCAGACAGTATACGAGTTTCAGCACTATATTTGGGATGAATACAGGAGAAACAAGGAAGAATACGATAAAAAAGAGACAGCGAAGAAGAAGAATGACCATTTTATGGATTGTTTGAGATATATTTACAATTATGGACCTAGATATATTGTACTTGAAGAAGATGAAGAAGAATTAAGCTATGAAGGAACATATGCAAAGCATCCGGTCCAGAAACAGAGAGCTGGAAGTTATTATAATTTAACAGAAGATCAAGGACATGGAGGACAATTCTAATGGCTTAGTCATATCTAACAATTAACACAAGATGTTGTAACGAACGTAATCTAAAAGACTTACAATATCTGCTTAACTTTGACAATTAACATTGTTCTTTAAAAGAATTAACATTTAGCTTGTGGCGGAATAGAGAGACGCACAGAAGGGACTAAACGTTGCTTGGAGCTAAGTCTTGCCGTAAAGTTGCGGTGGCAACCAGACAAGCAAAAACAACTCATGCAAGGTGACTATACGAGTGGAAGTGTGTAACAGCTAAGGCTTGCGAAGCTTCTCGTCAAATCCTTGCCAAGCTAATTAATATAGGAGGAAATAATGGCTAATAAGTATCATCAGACTAAAGCACCTAAAGAAATGAAATTACCAAAGCGTGAAGGATTACCAACGGGATATGACGGAGATCCTTTACCTAAGAAGAAAAAGGCTAAATAATGGCATACAATGCAGCTTCAGCAACAAAGCAGATAGCACCATCATCTATGCTCTATGACTGGCAGAATGCACCTTTTCCCCAGTCCTCAGTGGCAGATCCGTATGCAGGCAATAGGTACACTGGTAATCAGAATTATACACCTGAAGCAGCCGATCCAGCAGATTATTGGAACGAGCAGTCAAGTGGGTATGATCAGATGCCGGAGTATGGTGAGGGTCGCGAGGTAGTGCCTTATGATGTTGCTGCTAACTACCAACCTCAGTATATCGATCCGAAGTACACAGATTGGGAGAATGCTAACAGATACGCACCTTGGTCTAATCCAATGGGGCCCGGTGGGGTAGAATCAGCTAATCAATATGAATTAATGAATGATCCAGCTTTCTTCTCTGGTGGGTATGTGCCTGCTAGGAATGCTTCTGGACTATATGATAATACAGACAGAGAAGGTGCTATGATGGCTGGTGCAGGTATTGGTGCTGCGGGGGCTGCCGGGCAAGGTATGGGAATGCTCGCAGGTACAGGATTGGGAATGGGTACCGGAGCTACGGCAGGTCTTTCAATGTTTGGTCCTTTAGGTATGGCCGTTGGTGCCGGGGGTGGTGCTCTATATAGTGCTTTACAGGGTAAAAAGAAGAAACGACAAGTTCTTGATTACAAACAACCAAGTTATCAAGGTTATATGTTTACACCGGAAGAAGGCTTTCCTGATTATTACAATCCTTCACAAGAAACACAGGATAGCCAATCAACTCAACAAGACTTATATTCACAACAGCCTACATACAGCGATACATCAACACAGACACAATCACCACAAGGAACATCTTACGATTATGGTTATACGGGGGGTGGTAATACCGGGCAGCAGAGTTATGTTGGGCAACAGGATCAAAATTATGGATCTTTATACAATAATTCTAATAGTAATTCTTTATATGATATGTTTACGGTATAAATAGGAGAGAAATGAAATCAAGAAAGATATATGATCTAGCAAAGTTCATCTATGAACGACAAGAAGAATTATTTAAAGAAGAAGAAATACAGACTAAGAACATAGAGTTCGATGATCTACCAGCTAATGAGAAGAAAGTAATGATCGGGTTGTCTGGTTCTGTCATAGGGTACATTACTAACGATCTTGAGAAGATGAGGATTATACTATAACATGACAAATGTCAAGAAGTTATTTAATCAATTAGTTGCTAGTGGAAAACCACCAAAAGATGCAGCTAAAGAAATACAACAGAGAACTGGTCTGAGTGCTGTGAATGGCAAGCCAATCAATAAGCAACTTTACAAATCATTCAGCAAAAAGACTGGAAAGGTCTTAATGGGGCAATATGATAACTAGGAGTAATTAATGGGAGCTAATAGTGTTAACAAGCAAGAAAGTTCATACGTAAAGAGCAGTAGTCAAGCTATGGACCCAATGACGAAGTTTGTCGTCGAGGAATTTACTAGATACGAGAAGTTTTATACGCAGAGATATGATAACGCAGCAGAAGTTATTGACCAATGGAATAACGTTCCACCATCAAAGTCTTTAGATTGGATGAACTCAGTTCATTGTCCTATTACTTTTGCTAGCGAACAAACAGTCACACCACGAATATTTGCAGCATTGTTTCCTAACGAAGCTCCAATTGATATTAAAGTATTCGGAGAAGCTTCAGAGCAACAGGGAATTAAGATCAGAGATACGCTTAAACACAATTATCGTAAAGCAGATGTTATGGGAGAAGTCTTACCTTCAATGACACAAAACACTTTACTTGGTACTGGCTATGTTGAAATACCTTATTTATATCGTAAGTCTTGGCAAGTTAATCGTGCAGGTGAAAGATATCTAGCAGTTACCGATCGAAGACCTGATTGCAAGAGTGTCAATTTCTTTGAAATGTACCCACATCCGGCCAAGCTTCATATGAACGATGGTCTTCCTCTTATTCGAAGGAGATATTGTGATGCTGAATATCTAAAGCAATTAGCTGAACAACCAGCAGCAAAGTTTTCTAATTTGTCAGAAGCTTTAAAGACAGAGAGCACAAGGAGTGAAAGCACAGATTTTGTAGATACAAAGGGTGCAACGCTTGATAAGAAGAAACGCGATGAATATGAGCTATTGGAGTATTGGGGCCCTTGGGATGAATCTTATAAAGTAGATGATAAAGTTACAACTAAGAAAGCAGTACCGTATTGGATAACGATAGTTAATCGTAAAATTAAGGTGCGCGGTATTCCTAATCCTTATAACTTTCAGCATCCACCTTATGCGAAGTTTACGCTATTCTCAGAATCAAAGCCTTGTTGGTTTGGTGTTGGAATAGGTACTGTTGGAAAGCCTACACAGGAACGATTGAATAAGATTATCAACCAAAGGCTAGATAATGTTGATCTAGTGCTTAATAAACAAGGTTTTTATAATGGAAATGATCCACTTATCAATGTTAAGAAATTACAAGTTTCCGCCCCCGGCACATGGCGTAAAGTCTCAGATACTGTTAGTTCGGTTCGATGGATGGACACTCCTGACGTCACGGCATCGGCTTACAAGGAAGAAGAATTGGCTAAGGCTGATTATCGTGAAGCCACCGGAGCCTCAGCTCCACTCATGCCTACGGAAAAGAACCAATCTGAAACAGCAGCCGGAATAAACTTATTGCAAGGTGCTGCAGGTATTAGGTTTAGACCAGTGTTGAAGAAGATGGAAACAGACTTGATTCAAGCAATATCGATGATGTTTTTATCTCATTTACAGCAGTTTATGGTATTACCTGAGTGGATCCAGATGACTTCGAACGAGGGAACAGAATCACCTATCCTTGTTAGGCCGGAGGATCTACAAGCTAAAGTGTCAATTATACCTACTGGTATTTCAGAGACATTGAATAAAGAGACTCAGATAGGTCAGCTATTGAGGTACAAGGAAGTCTCTGCAAATGATCGAACTGTTAATCAAGCAGAGCTTAATCGTAGAATTGCTGAGTTAATGGGCTTTAAAGATATTAACTCGATCATTGTTAAACAACAGCCTGTTCAAGCTGGCCCAGGTCAATTATCTCCGGAAGATCAACAGATGATTCAGCAAATGTTAGCAGAAGGATTGTCTCCGGAACAGATTAAGATGGAGCTACAAGGAAATCCACCTCAGAGTGGCCCTGAAGCACAGAAACCGGGACCTAACGGGAAGCCGCGCATGAGAGGTCAAACACCTGAAAATGGTATGCCAGTTCAATCTCCACAAAGGCCTGAGGGCAGAAGGATGGTTAGGCAGTAATGGATATAGATAGAGCTCAAGAGTTAAAGTCTAGTATTATTTGGTCTAGTGTTGTTGAAGAAATGGACAAGAAGATACATTGGGAAATACAGAAGTTTAGAACTTGTTCAGCTGCAGAGTTGCCGCTTATTCAGGCAAGGATTGATATTTGGGAAACCTTGAAGCGTTTACCTGATGATGTTATAGATCGTGAAGAATAATTTATTAACCTCGGATCGCTATCCGTTAAATAGCGCGAATGGGAGAAAATATGACAGATCCAATCAAGAACGTTGAACCACCAGTTGTTGTCGTTCCAACAACACCGATAGAGCCATCGCCAACGGCACAGCCTACTCCAGAGGCAGATAAACCAACTGGTGAACCGTCAACAGACGTAAAACAAGTTCCATTACCAGCTCTCCAAGAGGAGAGAGGCAAAAGACAAGCAGCAGAATCAACCGCGAGTCAATTGCAACAGGAGATTGCTGATTTAAGAAGTCAAGTATCTAATACTCAAATGCAGCAACAGAATTTCCAGCAACAACAGCAACAAGCGCAAGTCAATCCTAGGGAAGAATTAGAGAAGACTTGGGATGATGACCCGAAGAAAGCTGTTCGGATGGAGATTATGTATGCTATGGATTGGAGAGATAGGATAGATTCTTCTTTAGAAACGCAGGCTGACACTTTATCTAGGAAGTTCCCTGATTTCAATAATTACCGTAGCTCTGCTTTAGGTCAAGTGCGTAGTTTGCCACTTAATCAAAGGGGAGGACAAGGAATTCTGGAAGCAGCTTACTTTATGGTTAGAGGTCAAAATGCAGATACTATGATACAACAACGAGAGACTGAACTTCTTGAAAAGTATCGTAGAGGTGAGTTGTCAGCTCAAGGGTTAGCAACGCCACCCGGAAGTTTTTCAGCTCCTCCAACTGATCTTGGTAGTGGGATAACAGATGAAGAATCTAGAGTAGCTTCTGCTATGGGTTTAACCCCTGAGCAGTATAATAGTGCAAAGGTGAAATGATGGGTATTTTTACCAAAGGTCAAAGCAAAGCAGCGTATCAGGGTAAGCTAACTTGCCCCGTTTGCAGTAGTGAGGCTATCAAGTTCGTAGAGATGATCGGACCATACAGACAGCGTTATCGTTGCCGTAAGTGTGGAATGCCATTTCAATATGAGACTGGTAAGGATCACAGCATTCATCCGTATGCTGTTTTAAATAAGCCGAGATTCCGACAAGCAATAAACTTAGAGGAACTCCGCAAGGGAGAAAAACTAAAAAGGAGAAATAAATAATGAAATTCCATTATGATGTAAATGGTGCAGAACCAATTCTGCGAGATGTTAGAATTTATAATTCAGGAGCGTTACGAACAGGACAAGCAGTTTGTTCAGGTGCAGTAGGAACCCCTGAGAATTGTGGTTGTGCTATTGTAGCTGATCCTGTTAAAGTTCAAAACATCATGGGTGTATTAAACGAAGATGTTACTGCAGCTAATGCTTTAAGTGTTGTAGCTACTGGTGTTGATAAGTATGCTAAGATTATTATCAATCCTGGTGCTGTATATTTAGCAGAGTATTCTCAATTAGCTGCTGATGACACAGTTACTTCAACAACTACTGCAAAGACTCTAACTGGTACTATGGTTACAGACCATGAACGTGGCTGGGCATATGTTACTAATGTTGGTTCTACAGCTGGTGGTTATGGTAACTTATTCCAAGCTGGTGCTGCAACGAGCACAACTGCTTTAGTTGCTGCAACTAGTTATGATGATGACATGATTGCAACAAATTCAAGCGATACTTTTATCGTAATGCCTGCACCTTATAGTGCTGACGTTGCTGGTTATGGTATTGACTTATGTCCTGATGGTGATGGGTATGAATCCATTAATATCTCTGGATATGCAGGAACAGGAGCAGGTGCAGTTATGGTTCTTGATAACTACATTGCTAGTAAGACTAGACCGCTAGAGCCATTAGTTTGTGCGAAGCATTCTGGTTATAATTATAGTTCAGAAGCACCAAAATTCTATGCTGACATTTTCTTCCCAGAGCATTTGCTATATGGTGGAAATGTTAACACTAGACCAATTACTTAAACAAATTAAAAGGAGTACAATATGGGCGTTATAGCTTCAGAGAATTTCGGATATCTCAACTAAGGGAGTGCTTAAATGAACGATTCAAAATATAAGTATTTAGATAACACTATAATTATAATGTATACGGGTGGTAAAAGCATGGCTAATATAGCTAAAGAGCTTGGACTATACTCTTCTATGGTTGGTTATCGGGTTAAGATACTTGGTATTTCACGTTCTATCTCTGAATCTTTAGTCGGACAGGCTAAGTCTAAGTCTCATAGGAAGACATTAAGTGAGAATAGAATTAATAGCGGAGTGGCTAGAGGTTCAAAGAATCCTAATTGGCAAGGTGGTGTGTCTACTGAGCATGATAAGATTAGACATAATATTGAACAGCGATTGTGGAAGCGAGCAGTAAAAGAAAGAGATGGTGCGTGTATGAGTTGTGGAGATGGAAAAAATCTTCATGCTCATCATATTCTTCCTTTTTCTACTTATCCCCACTTAAGAACTGCTATCAATAATGGCATGACATTATGTAAGAAATGTCATGTTGCTTTGCACAAAGGAGTTAAGTTCCATTCGGATGAATTGCTGGAAACCCTAACGGTAAATGACGAGGGCAATCAGCAGCCAAGCGTACAGAGTACGAAGGTTCAACGACTACTGGAGACTAGCGATAGTCTTAATGACCAGCCAGAGTGTCCGACCCGAAAGGGATGATATAGTCTATACCAGCAGAAACGTTGGGTGATATGTTTAGATCCGGGATTAAGAAAGATTTTCATGGATGAGTATTCGTTACCTGAAGGCCAATTAGAAAATCTATATGGTATTGAAAAATCTAACAAGGCTACTGAATACGACTTAGGCATCGGTGGGATGGGTGACTTAGAAGAGTTCAATGGTACTATTGGATATGATGATTTCAAGCAACAGTATAGAATTTCTTATAGCCATAAGGAGTGGGTAAAAGGGCTTAAGATCGAGCGTAAATTAGTTGATGATGATCTTTATTCTATCATCAATAAGAGGCCAGCACAGTTAGCTTTAGTTGCTAAACGAACTAAAGAGAAACATGCAGCTTCTGTATTTAACAACGCATTTAACACTTCTGTATTTAGTGGTGGTGATGGACTTGCTCTTTGTGATGATTCACATACAAGAGTAGGAACAACTACGACTAATGATAATGCAGGATCTACTGCTCTTTCAGCTACGGCTGTTGAAGCAACTAGATTGCTTATGAGAGGGTTTACTGATGAAACAGATAATCTTCTTGTAGCGCGTGGAGATACATTGCTAGTTCCACCTTCTCTTGAAGAGCAAGCGTGGGAGATCGTTAATGCTTCTGGTAAAATGGACACAGCAGATAACAACCCTAACTTTAACAAAGGTAAGTACCGAGTTATCGTTTGGGATTATTTAGCTGATTCAAATAACTGGTGGATGATCGATAGCAAGATGGCTAAGATGTATCTTAAGTGGTTTAACCGTATCCCTACAGAGTTCAACAAGGATAAAGACTTTGACACATACATTGCAAAATGGAGTGTTTATACTCGTTATTCTTACGGGTTCTCTGATTGGACTTGGTTATATGGACACGAAGTAGCTTAAACATTGTGGGGGGAGCAATCCCCCTGCTCTTTCTAGAAAGGAAAGGGTGCAATTATGGGTTATACTCATTTTGATAAAGTATGTGGAGTTAATGGTGTTTATTCAGGTGCTAAAGGAAGCGAATCTGCTTTCTCTAATGCTTTATTTGGAACAGTAGCAATAACAGATGCGACAACGTATACTGCTTTAGCTGCTAATTCAGGTAAGATACATATCATTCCAGATCTAACAGCAGATTGTGTAATATCATTACCTACTGCTGCTGCGGGCATTGTGTTGACTTTTATTTATAAGGGTGTTGCACAAGACGCACAAGATGTAACCTTTGATACAGGTGCAGATGCTAACTATTATCTTGGAGGAGTTACAGGTCTTGATGATGATGACGGAGATGTTGTTGTCATTTATCCTGATGGAAACAGTAATTCTAAGATGAAGATGGATACATTGAATGCTGGATCAAAGATTGAGTTAATATGTGATGGAACAAACTGGATTGTTAATGCTTTAATTGTATCTGGTACAGATACTCATACTGCGTTTTCAGATCAATAATAATTAACTGCTGATTTACAGGGAGGGTTTGGTTAATCTCTTTCTCTCCCTGTTCAGCAAACTAACGCTCATACGAGCACAAAGGAGAAAGAGATCATGGTTAGAGCAAAGGCGAAAAGAAAAGTAGCACCAGCAAAGCAATACCTTAGTCCAACTGAGAGAGATAACTTGCAGTCAGAGAAGAAAGACTTAGAGAATACTCTTAAAGACATGGAAGGATATGGAGTAGGCACTGCAGGAGATGCTATTGATAAGAGTGCAATTTCAAGAGAGATAAGTAGATTAGGTAATGCCATCGATGAGAGAACGGCACCAACACCTAGAGCCGTAGAGAAGGACCGTCTTGCTAAGGAAGAAAAAGACCTAGAAGAAAAGATTTCAACAGGGATGCCAACATGGTATGAAATGAATAAACCATCTAGAAACCCTGGAGCAGTAAGGAAGCATATGGCATGGGTAGAAAGAAATAAAGAATTAATCAAGAGATATAAAACTGTACAACGGATATTAAGACCTCAAGACCCTAAATCAATAGAGTCTTTGAGGAAAGAACGATAAACGAACTGAGGGTTGTAAAACCTTAACAAAGGAGTAAATCATGGGAGATGGCGGCAGAGAACAACCAATAAACGGAAAGCCAGTATTTATTTATGGTAAAGAGAATCAAACAGATACCGAAGGAAAAGCAATAAAAGTAGACTCTGAGGGTAATCTGATATTAACAGGTGATGTTGAGATTGGTGCAGTAGAGAATAAAGATGGTACTACTGATAACAGACAATCAATTAAAGTAGATAACGCCACTGCCACAGCTACACCAACGGTAGCTTTAGTTGGTGGTATTTACAAGGCAACAGAAGACACATATGACGATAATGATGCCTCACCGCTTCATACTGACTCTAATGGTAATCTTAAGGTAACTGGAGGGGCTAGCTCAGTTGGGGCAGAATACACCTCTCCTAGTGACTTTACGGCCACATATACAAGCACTAGCACGATAACACTATCTAGCTTACCATTTACAATTTCAGATAGTTCACAGCTTGTCTATGTTAAGCAGATCTTATCAGGAAATACTTCTGTAATATATGTTAATGGATCTGGTGGAGTAACACTTTCAGTAAGCTCTAATGTTCTTACTGTTTACAAGAGTGGAGCAGCTATTACAGCATTAGCTAGTGGAGATGCTTATGAGATCGGTATTAATTCACAAAAGAAAGCATATGATCCAAGTACGCAATCAAACAAAGCAAGTTTACTTAATCCAGTATACTCTCGATATACAGACGTAGAGACTCTAATTGCAGCAGCACAGGAATTAGATGCTACTCCTACTGATCTAGGTGCAGAGATTGATATGTCAGGATATAATGAACTTGGCGTTTGGTTGACTGTAGATATTGGAACATCAACTGATGTGACCTTAAGAATTATTCATAAGCATACATCAGCAGGTGCTGAGGAATACCGAGAGATTTATTTAGGTAGCCCAGCAAGCAATATCACTACAGTTAATTTAAATGATTATCAAGTTGGAGCAGACTCAGATCAATTAATTAAAATTAATATCCCAGTTAGCATGACAAGCCCGTATATTCAATTACAGGTGAGTGATGCAGCTGATGGAGATGGACAAATTGACGCTTGTTATATTACAAAGGCATACGCAGCATAAGGAGAAATATTATGAGTAAAGAATTACAAGTAACGATCGATGGAACAGCTAGTGATGTTACCGCTATTAAAGCAGTAACAGATGTTGTACCAGCAGTTGTCTTAAAAACCTATGCTACCTTATCTGGCTATGACACAGCAGCAGCATTCACAGTAACTGGCGATGTTATGTGCAGAGTTGTAGGAGTCGTCGGAGCAACAGGTATTACCTCAACCTCAGGAACAACGACTTTAGAAGTTGGTACTACTGAGTCAACAGCATCAATTATAGCACAAGCAATTATAAACAATACGCTGTTTGCTGCTACTGATGTTTGGGTAGATGCTACACCTGCAAATGATAGCCAAGCTATGACTAACTCATGGGTTATTGTAGGTGGTGGTGCAGATATTATCTTGACAAGGGATGTTGACGATATTACTGCTGGAACATTAACACTATATTGCGAATGGAAACCATTAAGCATAGGAGCAACATTAGTTGCTGCATAAGGAGATTAAAGATGACAGACCAAGAAATATACAGTTTTATGAACGGGCGAGACGTATCAACAAGTTTCTCAGATTCATCTCACAACAGCGAGATAAATTTCATAGACTTCGTAGGAGTAGACAGAGAAGCCAAGAGAGTCAAGAGCGAGCTAGCAAGTAAGAAAGACGGTACATTCTTATTAGAAGCAGCGTTCCCTGCGATCACTACGACAAATGAGGAAACGGGAGAAATAACTATTCTTACTCCAGCCGTACCAGCAGTTTATTATGAGTACACAAACGATGCCGCCTTAATTGCGAGTATTATAAGTGACTTAGATGTTGAGGCATTACTCGGAGAAATATAATGAAAGAAGCAATACATAGTCCATATAATAAGTTAGTTAAAAGGATAACCCTGAACGATGAACAGACCTTGCGTAAAGGTGGTGGCACGCCAACGGACGTAACCTTTGCAAATGGCAAGGGAACATTCAATGGCACTTCCTCAAAAGTCAACTACAACCTCGGATTGAATGGTACTTATAGTGTGAGGGTTAGATGTAATCCTACGAGTTTTTCAGATTATAGGTCTTTGCTAACTTTACAGACTG
>Ga0208902_1001133_pt1 | contig 13119 bp, 11 predicted proteins | sample AntAceMetag02UKH_FD_184767 | JGI IMG/M metagenome (GOLD analysis project Ga0208902, IMG submission 184767) | Saline lake microbial communities from Ace Lake, Antarctica - Antarctic Ace Lake Metagenome 02UKH (SPAdes) (version 2) | ecosystem: Environmental > Aquatic > Non-marine Saline and...
CACGCAGGCATACGCACTGGCTGAGGCCAAAAGTTGTTCTACCGGCGTTTTTTCTGTTTTTTTCTCTTTTTTATTTTTTTCTTCAGCTCGATTTAAAATCGGAGAGATGACAAAATCAGGCGTCGAGACTTCGATAACATTCTGTTTATAGCGCAGGTCGAGTAGTTCCCGAAGCTTTTCGATGACAGCGTCAATCTCAGAATCAGGTACATACACTCTTATCTGAACATTTCCTTCACGATCAATCGCAGCTGTGGTGTGACTGAGATCCTTCAATATTGGTTTGATCTTCTCGTAATCTTCGTGGCGGGCATCAAGGAGAATTTTTTTCATTTTCCTAAGAGTATCAGGTGCCGGGACGGATAAATAGTTATTAAATATCTTTGTCAGAATGTCGGTACAGAGATTATTCTGACGAAGATGAACAAAAAAAGAGGGAATTATTCGCTGGTAACAACCTGGATGTGTGGGTATGGAATATCAATATTCGCCTCGTTCAGGGCCTCAAAGAGATTGGCAAGTACCTCTGATTTAACCGGATAATAGTCGTCGGTATCGACCCAGGCACGAAGTTGCAGATCCACCGACGACTCTCCCATCTCCCGGAAACGAACAATAGGTTGGGGATCTTTGTGAATTTTCGGATGTTTATCAACCACATCAAGGGCAACCTGAACTGCTTCTTTGATATTAGTGTCGTACCCGACCCCGTAGACAATCACAATCATCCGGGTGGGCATACGGGTAACATTGATAATCGCACTGTTCCACACCTTGCCATTGGGAACCAAAACACGGGTATTATCCAGTTGTTTAATCTCGGTTGACATAATGCTCATGTTTTTGACCGTGCCACTCTCCCCGGCAATCGTCACCTCATCTTCGAGATCATATGCACGTGATGCAGCAATCCAGACACCCGAAGCGACGTTATTCACAGTATCCTTCATACCAAAACCCAGCACAACTGCAAGGAATGCAGAGATACTGATGATGAGGGTATTGACATTGATGCCAAGGAAAGAGACCGCTATCAGTATGACAATAATATACAGGAACAGTCTGAAAGCCCGAAGAAGATGTAATAACATCAGACTCGGAATCTGAGAGTTTCTTTCCGCGAACTTTTCAATTGACATTGAGATATAACGGACAATAATATACCCGATGATCAACGAGAAGAGAGCAAACACATAGTTCTCAAGAGGTTGACTGAGAACAGTATTAAAATCAAAATTGGATGCGGGAATTTCATCTGCCATTGTTAAACACCGTATAGCTGCTACTTATTAAATGGAGATCCCGTGTTTATAAGTTCTTTTTGCATTAATTCTTAGATTCCGGACAGATTATGCCTAAAAAACCAGACGTATCGTATTCAGAATCGGTAAAAAGATGTCCGTCCGGCGATAAAACAAATTAAAAAAAGAGTTAGTAAATTCGAATACCAACCGATTAAAAATCCGTCATTACCCTAAACTGATCAATCTCAGGGTTGTTGAGTTCTTCCATGAACTGCTCGGCAGCATTTTTGATATTCTTGCTTGCAGTAATTGCACGACCGACAACGATAATATCTGCACCGGATTTCAGGGCTTCCTTGACTACCTGCTGACGGATACCGCCTGCTGTGGCGACAAGCAGTTTACTGCCTGCGACTTTCTTGATTTCTTTGATATCTCCCCAGTTATATTCCGTGTTTTCAGCGTCGATGGCACGGTGCATCTCGACTACTTCAGGGAGGGCACCAAGGTCTTTTAATTCCTTGATCAGTTTAACCGGATTCTCAACGTTGAGCATGTCAATGACCGAGTAAACACCAGTCTTACGGTTTTCTTTGATGAATTTCTCAATAGTGGCAACCGGCGCCAGACCTGAAACCACAACCGCATCCGCTGAGGCATTGGCTGCTATCCGGGCTTCAAGGTTACCGGTATCAAGGGTCTTAAGATCAGCGACAATAAAGGCGTCCGGCCTGAATTTACGCATCTCTCCAATAACATTGAGACCAAAGCGCTTGATAAGAGGCGTTCCTGCTTCGATGATAATATGGTCATTCATCGGTACTTCAGTAAGTACCCGCTCAACTGAGCCCATATCAACAAGATCAAGGGCAACCTGCAGGTATGGCGGATTCCAGAGCCGTGGAACCTTAAAGCCCATCACGGCGTGAGCTGCACGATCTTTCTCATCGATAAGGGTCGCTTTATCAGGGAAGTTACCAAAGGCACGTTCAATTGCCTGTTTCATAGCGCCGTAGTTGTACCGGTAAATCCGGTTGTAGTCCCGGGCGTCAGGGTGCAGAAATACTGATGCAAGAATAACAATGTCATCAATGTCTACTTCGTCAAACGCGCCATCTTCAAGGTCATCCGCAACCGCTTTTGCAACTGCCGCCTGCACAGCGCCAAACATTGCATTAACCTGACGTTCGTTTTTCAGCGTCACTTTTGGAATAATAAGTGTTGCCGGTTTTGTGATCAGGTTTGGCCGAATGACAGCGAGAAGCGGTGTGTGTCCGGCAGAAAGCTGAGACATCGCATTTGCAAAAGCCATCCCAACAGGGCCGTTTTTCTTGCCGATCATAAGGTCGATGTGGGCGAGTTCAGCACCCTCACCTTCGAGTGATTCTCCAATCAGGAACATGTAATACCTGCTTTAGATATGGTGCGTTCGGACGTAATAAATGATAGCGCTCATCACATAATCAGGTGCTTCGCTCCAGGAAGAAAAGTCATCAAAAGTGGGGTCGGTGAGATTTGAACTCACGATCGACTGGTCTCTCCGACATGCGTGCAAACGAATATCATCGAGCGTGATTATCAGATAATCAAAGGTTCTGCATCAGCGCTCCAACGGATCATCATCCCCAAAGGTCAGAAGACCTATTGTTCATCACACGCAAAGACCGCTGGAGCCAGTCGCCATGCCGGACTAGGCCACGACCCCTTTTGGTTCTGCCAATATACCAAGGGTTTCACCCGATTTAAGAATTGTGATTGAAGTGCGAAAGTACATACTTTCCCCGGTCAAAGTATTGTGGAATGGTTGCAAAAAGTTATGAGTGTGGCACATCGGACACCAGTCTTATTGGGGAGACCATCGGCGAGATGCTGGACCGCGTTGTCGCTACATACCCCGACAACGAAGCACTGGTAGCCCTTGATCAGGATATCAGATGGACTTATCAGGAATTTAATGAGCGTGTCGAGGAACTGGCGCTGAGTCTGATGGCCCTTGGTGTGGACAAAGGGGATCGCGTAGGCATCTGGGCGATGAACTTTGCTGAATGGGCCGTATTACAGTTTGCAACCGCGAAATTCGGCGCCATCATGGTCAATATCAACCCGGCATACCGTACCTTTGAACTTGACTATTGTCTGAAACAGTCGGAAGTTCAGACTCTGATTCTCCAGGGACGTTTTAAAGACTCAGACTATGTGGGGATGTTTTATGAGACCTGCCCTGAAGCAATCGAAGCACGGGCAGGGAAGATCTCATCAGAAAAATATCCATTCCTGCGCAATGTCATATTCATGGGTGAGATCCCCTACAACGGGATGTTTACCTGGAATGAATTTCTGGCAAAAGGAAAAAATATCAGCCGGGATGAATTGAAGGAACGTGAACTATCTCTCTCCTTTGACGACCCTATTAACATACAATATACGTCAGGAACAACCGGATATCCCAAGGGGGTCGTTTTAACCCACCATAATGTGCTCAACAACGGATGGACTATCGGCGAGGGCATGGGCTTTTCAGATCAGGACAGACTCTGTATTCCGGTTCCGTTTTACCATTGTTTTGGCATGGTTCTTTCAAATCTCGCCACGGTCACCCACGGTGCAACCATGGTGCTTCCGTCGGTCACTTTTAACGCCGAGAAAGTTTTACAGGCCATTGAGCAGGAGAAATGCACCGCAGTCCACGGCGTCCCAACGATGTTTATCGCTGAATTAAAACTGCCAACGTTCTCAAAATATGATCTCAGCTCACTTCGTACCGGAATTATGGCAGGTTCCCCCTGCCCGGTAGAATACATGAAGCAGGTCAATGAGAAGATGCACATGGACGAGATCGTGATTGTCTACGGGCAGACCGAGACCTCTCCGGGCGTAACCATGACAACCACCCGTGATACGCTCGAACGTAGGGTGGGAACAGTAGGCCGTCCGTTCCCTCATGTGGAGATCAAAATCGTGGAACCGCTGACCCAGCAGATTGTGCCTCGGGGAGAGGCAGGAGAGATCTGTGCCCGTGGTTATGTTGTCATGAAATGCTACTACAACAACCCGTCTGCAACCCGCCTGACCATTGATGCTGACCACTGGAATCACACCGGAGACCTTGGGATTATGGATGATGACGGATATGTCAAGATTGTGGGCCGGATCAAAGACATGGTCATTCGCGGCGGTGAAAATGTCTATCCACGGGAGATTGAGGAGTTCTTCCACACACATCCAAAGATTCAGGACGCACAGGTAATTGGTGTGCCGGATGAAAAATACGGCGAAGAACTGATGGTCTGGGTCATATTACACGATGGATTTGAAATGACCGAAGAAGAAGTTCGCGAATTCTGTGACGGACGTATCGCCCGGCACAAAAAACCACGCTATGTCAAATTTGTCTCAGAGTTTCCGATGACCATCACCGGGAAGATCCGCAAAGTGGATATGCGTGAGATCGCGATCCATGAACTGGGTCTTGAGTCCGCTGCCGATATTGAAACAGCCTGAAACTACTTTTTTTCACATTTTTTATCGGATTTTCGCCCACAGGCAAAATATATCCCTTCGTATTACCCAATCACTGATGTGAGGAATAAAATGCAAAGGAATACCAGAATTTTTTCAGCAATACTACTCTTGGCATTGGTTTTCGCTGTTGTCATTACCTGTGGATGTATAACAGGAGATACCACACCAACAGTAGCATCATCAACGCCACAACCTACCGAACTATCAACAGCTACCCCGGTGCCAACTGAGACCATTGCAGTGGATGAACAGTCGCAATCCGGTTCTGCCATACAGGAAGAGCTTGAGAGTGCAACGCTAACGCTGATACGTCCGGACGCAGTAAACCTCATCAATTATACCGACTGTGATTACACTGTGCCGGAAAAAGCCGCCATCTCCTGGTGGATGTTCCCCGGATACGGAGAAGAAACATCAGATTACAGAAATTATCTCAGAGCCACACCTGAAAAACAGGCAGAACGACCGGATGAAGAACAGTATTTCTTCAGTTTTATCACTGACTCTCTGGACCGTGTTGAAGAGCGATCTGTACTGAAAGGTGAGGATGACGTCGTGCTCTTCAGAGGCGTTTCTGAAGGATTTTCAAGCGTCATTCTCGATAACGCTGCCTATATTGAGGATGCATATGCATCAACCTCCTATGATATCACCTTTAGTCTGGATTCCTTCGGCCCACGCGACTCCGGAGGATATGCAAATGTTCTGGTCTTAGAGCGCAGTCCCGGTGATAATATCCTCTACATTAATGAAGACGAACGGGAGTTCCTTATTCCGCGAGGTACAAAATGGCAGGTAATACAGGCTGTCAATATTGATAATCTGACCGTGGATGCTGATTTCCCACTCTCAACAAACGGAGAGGAACAGGCAACCTATGATAATGTCCGGCTCATCTATATCAGCGAGATGGCCGGGGCATAATGGGAAATGATGACAAAAAAGAAGGCAAACCGGTTCATTATCGAAGAAGGAGATGTCAGAGTCATGGGCCGGCACGAGCCTACGGAAGAAGAACGCCGGAAGGCGGATAAACTCTTTGGGAGGATTCTCTCGAAGAAAAAACCTCATTCAAAATCAAAATAACTTTTTTTTCAGAAGAGTGACCGAAAAAGAACGGAAGAGTTCGATCCTGATGATCTGATTTTACTCTACACTCTCTTCTTTTCTTCTGACCAGTGATGCTGCCGTCTCTGCCGCCCGCTGGTAGATATCCTGTTCACCCGGCACCTCACGGTCATACATCAACACCCGGCCATTACAGATTGTTGTCTCTACCGCAGCACCAGAGAGAGCATACACAATATTTGATACCGGATTATAGCACGGGATATTAGCAGCGGTATTCCGGGAAAGAAGCACCAGATCCGCCGGAGCTCCCACCTCAATTGTGCCCGTTCCAAGGCCCAGCGCCCGTGCACCGGAAGAGGTCATCATCGTTAAGGCCTCGTCTGCGGGTAGAACCGTATCAGACTTCCAGAAGAATTTCTGCAAGAGGGCGGCAAATTTTACTTCTTCAAGCATATCGAGGTTGTTATTTGAAGAACACCCGTCGGTTGCAAGCGTCACATTCGCCCCGGCATCCATCAGATCCTGATAGGGCATCGCCCGCCCCACGGCCAGTTTCATATTGCTTGCCGGATTATGAGCGACACTCACACCACGCTCTCCCATCAGACGGCATTCCTCCTCATCAAGCCAGCAACAGTGCGCTGCCACTGTTCGTTCGGACAGGCACCCACAGGAATCGAGATACTGCGCCGGGCGCATCCCATTCTGTTCGAGACAATCATCTACCTCACCCTCGGTCTCGCTTAGGTGAATGTGCAGTAGAATATCCTCAGACTCAGCACACTCAGCGCACCAGGTCAGAGCTTCCCTTGAGACGGTGTATGGTGCATGCGGACCAACTGCAGGAGCAATACGGGGATTGTTCATCGATTTGATAGTTTTAATCAGTCCCTCGGTCGCTGCAATCTCGGCCTCCCGTTTCTCCGGGTCTGAGAAATCGATAAATCCATGAGCAAGGACCGCTTTCATGCCGGTCTCATCAACCGCCCGGGCTGCTGCATCCATGAAGAAGTACATATCGTTAAATGCAACTGTCCCACTTCTGATCATCTCCACACAAGCAAGTTTTGTGCCCCAGTACACATCATCAGCAGTCAGATGAGCTTCCAGAGGCCAGATTTTCTCACCAAGCCATTCCTGCAGATGCATATCATCGGCATACCCTCGTAGAAGTGTCATCGCCGCATGTGTGTGAGTGTTTGTAAACGCCGGGATCAGAATCGCCCCGTCAGCATCAAGGATAAACTCTGAATCGCCTTTTTTTGCAGTACCACCACTGGTTATTTCTGCAATGGTTCCGGCCTCGTCAATAACAAGGTCAGTTTCTCTGCCGTTCAGATACGCACCGGTGATGAGAATCGAGGCGCCGGGTGCAAAAATATCAGGATCATTGAATTTCTCAGCCATATATTATTCCTCGGGTGTAATTTTTTATTTTTTGATTATAAAGCATCGGGCCTTTTGTATCAGATGTTTTGATATTTCACGATAATTCCGCAACCATTGCCGCGACGACCAGTTCAATCGCCGTTTTATTGGCCTTTGCCATCGCAAGAATCCCCTCGTAACTAACCTCATCATTTGAAAGACCATTACAGAAATTATCCACAAAGCAGACAGCAGCAAAGGGAATTTCAAACTCGTTTGCAAGCGTTGCCTCACTTGCAACAGTCATGCCCAGAACATCACCAAACTGCTGCATCATCGAAATCTCAGCCGAAGTTTCAAAACGGGGTCCGGGGGCCTGAACATAGGTACCACCCAGATGGGCATCAGGAATCAGGGTGGCAATTTCTCCGGTCAGATTCGCATCGATCGAAGGAACTGCATGGCCGATAGTATTGTCGTAAAGAGTGGGAATGGACGTGAAACTCAGATAATCATCGGGCAGCACGATACTACCCGGCAGAATCGAAAGCTGCAATGACCCGACAGAACCAATCGAGACAATCCGGTCAACGCCTGCGAGCATCAGCGCCGCAAGTGAGGCCTGATAGTTGATCCGGTGCGGTGGACGGTCCCCCTGGTGTCGCATTAACAGTGCGACATCGTCTCCCCGATAGATCTCAGCAGGACCATACGGTGTGGCACGGCGCTCTTTTTCAAGCGGCGGTAGATCCGCATATAAAAGACTCGTGCCTCCGATTATACCCAGCACGCCGGATTCACCACCCTTGAGGTTCCTGGCAATCTCTTACGCATATACAGACTAATTTGATCTGCTTTCCCATTAACCACGCCCCTGTTCACCAGCAAAAAAGAGGTTTAACATTGTTTGAAATTGAACACAACTACCAATGAATACCTTTGGTGTGGTTGACGGGGCAACAATACAAAACGGTGCCTGCACTGACGTCTATTTCGAACGAACCGAGCAAATTCTCGCAGCAGAGGGGATGAATCCTCAGGTCACGATGGAGATTACCACAACAAGTCTTCCCTGGGACACCGGGATTTTAGCGGGTCTGGACAGCGCAATTTCCCTGCTTGAAGGCCTGCCCGTTGATGTTGAGGCAATGCCCGAAGGCACCCCGTTTCATACCTATGAACCGGTCATGCGCATCACGGGCAAATACCGTGATTTCATGCGCTATGAGACCGCACTTTTGGGTTTTCTCTGCCATGCGTCGGGGGTTGCCTCAGCTGCTGCCGCCATTAAACGCTGCGCCGGAGAACGACCGGTACTCTCCTTTGGTTCACGTCGTCAGCATCCGGCCCTTGCCGGTGTTATCGAACGTTCGGCGTGGATTGGCGGAGTGGATGGCGTCTCAAATACCGCCGCACCTGAAGGCATTCCGCTCTCCGGCACCATGCCACATGCCTATGTCATGTGTTTTAAAAATCCGGTTGATGCCTGGACGGCGTTTGAGAAAAGAGCTCCATCAGAAGTACCACGGGTCATGCTTTGTGATACATTCTGTGACGAGAAACACGAGAGTCTGGCAGCAGCAGAGCACGGTGCAACGGCAGTTCGTCTTGATACTCCCCGTTCAAGGCGTGGCAGTATGCGGGAGATTCTTGAGGAAGTGCGATGGGAACTGGACCTTCACGGGCACGCCGATGTCGAAATATTTCTCTCAGGCGGCATTACTGCTGAGGACATTCTCCAATACAAAGACATTGTCAATGCCTTCGGTGTGGGTGGTTCTATTGCTAATGCGCCGGTTATTGACTTTTCTCTTGATATTGTTGCCCGCGACGACATCCCCGGTGCCAAACGGGGCAAGCGTGGCGGAGTCAAACAGGTCTGGCTGTTGCCCGATAAAAGCCGCAAAATACTACCGGTCACCTCAGAAGTTCCCAAAGGCGCGATTGGACTGCTGGAACCATTCATTCGTGCCGGAACCGTTCTTCAAACCTGGGATCACCACGATGCAAGGGCAAGAATGATAGTTTCCGGTGGCATAGCTGGACTACCTTCCTCCAATTTAGAGAAGTGAGGGCAATTCTTTTCTCACCGTACCGTTTGAAATTCCAAGGAGGACGAGAAAGAATCCTTAATATGGGAAAAGTCACAATATTAGAGTGCATTTTTCATTCGATGTGGGCCGGTAGATCAGGGGAAGATCGCTACCTTGGCATGGTAGAGGCCGCGGGTTCAATTCCCGCCCGGTCCATCGCATTTCCATGAAAAAAATGATTTATTTTTTTCGATTCGTTCATCTTAGAAAGAAATGAACTTTTTTATCTACCAAGTTTGTCACTTCACTCAAATCCCTCACCGTATCAGTTATCTTCCAAAGAACAGATAAACCCTTAAAGGGCAGGTGATACTATTCAGCTACCTGGTGATGGTATCTCCTCACCACAACAGCCACCTCCACGGTCAAAAACCTGAAATGAATTATTCTGGTTACCTAATGAGTTCTGTTAATGGAAATAATCCTGATTTTTTTCAGGGTTCCGGCAGTTTTTTTGTCTTCGTCAACAATAGCCTGTTAGCAATCTCAAATAAAGGCGGATGGTAAACGTGGGACTAAAAGAATGGATAGTACCTCAGGACAAGGTTTTCTTTGATCTTTTTGAAGAACAGGCTCTGACCGTACAAAAAGGTGCTGAACTGCTCGTGTCACTTATCGATAACTTCACGGATATCTGGAATCAGTGCCATAAAATGAAGGAGATCGAGCATAAAGGTGATGAGATTACCCATACAATGTATGAGCTCCTGAACAAATCATTTATCACACCTATTGAACCTGAAGAGATCTCCCGGCTTATGAGTGGACTTGATGACGTGCTGGACCTCATCGACGGCGTCACTCACCAGATGCACCTCTATCATATCGAAGCAACCGACGAATACATGAAAGAACTGGGAGATATCATTCTCACATCCACCCAAGAAATTGCTACAACGATGCCCTACCTCCGTGACGTAAAAAAGAACGTCCATGCCATTGAGACAGCCTGTATCGAGATCAACCGACTTGAAAATCTTGCCGACGAAGTCCTCGGTCAGGCCACTCAGGAACTTTTCCTTAGAACTGATGCAATTACTATCATTAAGATGAAAGATATTTACGAGAATCTTGAGACCGCAACGGACCGGTGCGAAGACGTGGCAAACGTGCTCTCAGATATCGCCATCAGACATTCATAACAGGAACCGGACAAAAAGGATGGAAGTAGTAATCGTTCTCACGGGGATCATCCTCGCACTGATGTTTAATTTTGTCAATGGTGTTAATGATGCAGCAAATTCTATTGCCACTATCATTGCCACGAAGGCACTGACACCGTTAAAGGCAATTCTTCTGGCATCTTTTTTCAATATGGTCGGACCATTTCTCTTTTCAACCGCAATAGCAAAGACAATCGGCAAAGGTATTGTTGATCCAACAAACATGACGACTTACGTGCTTCTCGGTGCGATGGTTGGTGCAGTCCTCTGGGTTATTCTCTCTTCAGTCTTTGGAATTCCGGTTTCCAGCAGTCATGCACTCGTTGGCGGCATGGTTGGTGCCGGGATCGCTGCCGGTGGCTTTGGGGCCGTACTCTGGCCACCGCTTGCGAGTGTTTTGACACTTATCTCTTACTGTATTGCGGGTGTATTTCTCGTAATTTTTATCACGATTTTGCTCTCGCTCGTCAGTAATTATGACTGGAAAAAAAATGCAGGCATCTCAATTCTTGTCGGGATAACCGCCACTGTGCCGCTTCTTATCATCACAGACACCCTGGAGATCAAAGGAATTTTTGCGGTGGTCATCTTTATCATCGTCTCACCAATGCTCGGGCTGATATCATCCTATGTCTTTGGCCTGATAATCATGCGTCTGGGCCACAAACAGAATCCACAAAAACTGAATACTGCATTTCGTCCTCTGCAAATTATCGCCGGATCCTGGCAGGCCATCGGCCACGGGGCCAACGATGCCCAGAATTCAATGGGTGTTATTACGGCGATGCTGGTCGCTGCCGGTGTCTTAAGCAGCTTTGAAGTACCGATCTGGGTAATTCTGGCATCATGCGGAGCAATTTCTCTTGGGACTCTGCTGGGAGGCTGGCGGGTGGTCGATAAGATGGCAAACAAAATTACTAAGATTCGCCCCTATCAGGGATTCTGCGCTTCAACTGCCAGCGGCGGTGTACTTACTCTAATGACTGCGTTTGGCGTGCCGGTCTCAACAACCCACGCGATGAGCGGTGCAATTATGGGCGCCGGGGCAACCCGTGGTTATACGACCGCTGTGAAATGGGGCATCGTACGTGAGATTGTGGCCGCGTGGATTCTGACCCTTCCTTCAGCGGCAATTGTCTCATTTATCGTCTTTAAGGGTGCACAAATCTTTTTTACCTGAGCCCTTCACAATTTTTTTGTGAAATTATCCACCGATCGACAGGAATCCCGGATGACACATCGTTCACATGCTGGATTTTTAGCTGTGCAGATGGCGCGACCATGCGATATCAGAAGAAAATTTACATACTGCCACATCTTTTTCGGGAAAAGGGCACAGAGATCCTGTTCGATACCCTCAGGAGTCTTGGCATCTGAAAATCCAATCCGGCCAGCAAGACGGGCAACATGGGTATCAACAGCTATCCCAACATTAACACCATAGGCATGATTTAAGACGATATTCGCAGTCTTGCGTCCAACGCCAGGCAGTGTCAGCAGCTCTTCCATAGTAGTTGGCACCGCACCGTCATACACATCAACAAGCCGCTGAGAGGCAGCAATAATATTTTTTGCCTTTGTCCGGTAAAACCCGGTCGGCCTGACAATAGCCATCACATCCTCGGGCCGGGCAGTGGCAAGGGCTTTTGCGTCCGGATACCGGCCAAACAACTCCTCCTTAACTCCATTTACCTGCCGGTCAGTCGTCTGCGCCGAGAGAATTGTCATAATGAGAATCTGAAATGGGTTGTCAAATGCCAGAAAATTCAGTTCTTTTTCCGGATTAAAATAGGTGTCACAAAGAGTCAGGAGAATTTCTGCTGCGGCTGTAGCATTCATACAATAAAAGAAGATATGGGGCAGGGCAGATTCGAACTGCCGTCAAAGCGTCCCAAACGCTCTAGGATGGACCAGGCTACCCTACTGCCCCAGTACTTGTGCCTGAATACATACGTGGTTCTTGCAAAAGAATATGACGATCTGATCCTGAGATCAATTCATTTGAGGCAGGCCATCTGTCGGGGCCACCAGCGTCCCTAACATCGTCCCTTCACGGAGAAACGCATCAATATGGCGCGGATCACGACCATCAAGTACTACCATGGGAATCCCGCTTCGCTGCAAAACTTTCGCTGCGACCAGATCAATAATATTGTTGGCGCCCGCATTCATCCGTCCGCCGTTGATGATATCAATGAGTTCATCGGCGGTGAGATGATCAAACTTTGTTGCGCCAGGATCGGTTTTCGGATCGGCGGAATAAATACCATCAATGGCGGTCGCATTCACCAGCAGATCAGCACCAGCCATCTCAGCAAGAACCGCCGAGACAGCATCGGTCGTCTGTGCGGGAGTGACGCCACCCATTACCACTACTTTGCCGGACTCGCCATATCGAAGTGCTTCCTGATAATTCTCAGGAATGCCCGGATACGCCACATCTCCCAGTGCCCAGCAGAGCATCGAGGCGTTCATTCTGGTGACCAGAATTCCCAATTCGTCAGACGTTCCTTCGTCGACACCCAGCGCACGAACACAGGAGATGTAGCGCCGTGCCTCACCGCCGCCTCCGACAACTACAAAAACACGGTATTCTTCTGAAAGAGAGCGCAGAACCGTAGCATATTGCTCAATTCTATTCTCTTCAAGTGTTGGTAC
>Ga0208902_1001134_pt1 | contig 13112 bp, 10 predicted proteins | sample AntAceMetag02UKH_FD_184767 | JGI IMG/M metagenome (GOLD analysis project Ga0208902, IMG submission 184767) | Saline lake microbial communities from Ace Lake, Antarctica - Antarctic Ace Lake Metagenome 02UKH (SPAdes) (version 2) | ecosystem: Environmental > Aquatic > Non-marine Saline and...
ACTGTATGCCCCGCCCGGGCCTCCTCTTCAAGAATGCACCCGTCCCGCACATGCGCACCGTACGCCATCTCCACTCCATCAAGAAAGACCGACCCCTTGAAAAATCCTCCGCCCAGTTTTACCCCGCGGCCGATCTGGCAGTCAGTCACGGTGACCGGCGACTCATAACCGAGCTTCGTATCGGCACAGATAAGCGTCTTGCCTCCATACACCTTTGTCCCGCTGTACAGAACCACCCCCTTGCCGGATATCCTCTCTATCTCGACGTCTTCACCGATCTCAACGGAACATGGGTTGGGTATTCTGACCCCGTTTTCCATCAGTTTTATGACCTTGTCCGGCAATATGTATTCCTTGCTCATGGTACATCCTTTCATTGTTTGTCCTGCGCCTTTTTGCCATCGCTTTTTTCAAACTTTTTCAGGTAGACAAGCACAGCTGTAAGCGCCGCCTGCGTCATTCCAGATATTCTCTGGGCCTGGCCTATTGAAACCGGTCTTACGGACAGCATCTTCTTTCTGAGTTCATTTGAAAGACCCGGAACAGTCGAATAGTCGAATTCGGGAGGTATCTTTTTATTCTCCATTCCTTTGAATCTTTCAACCGACTCAAGCTGCCGCTTTATATATCCCTCATATTTGATCTCTATTTCCACCTGTTTTTTTACTTCCCTGTCGGGGATCTCTTCCCATCCGTCCAGGACTTTCAGATCATCGTACTCAAGTTCAGGTCTCTTCAACAAATGATATAACGTGACGGGATTTCTGATGGGAGCGGTATTTAATTCACTCAGTGTCTGATTTATCAGGGGGGAGGGATAGATCTTCCTGCCCGAAAGATCCTTTAGGCGCAGGTCGATCTCGCGAATTTTTTCCTTCAGGTTATTATAGTGGTCACGGGAGATCAGGCCCAGGTCGCAGCCCTTTCCCATAAGCCGGATGGTCGCGTTGTCTTCCCTCAGGATCAGCCGGTATTCCGCCCTTGATGTGAACATCCGATAGGGCTCATCAACGCCGAGTGTGATCAGGTCATCAACAAGCACCCCCATGTAGGCGTCACATCTGTCAAGTATGAATGGAGGCTTCTTCTGCACCGCGAGAGCAGCGTTGATGCCGGCCCACATCCCCTGAGCGGCGGCCTCTTCATAACCGGATGTTCCGTTTATCTGTCCGGCCAGATATAAGCCTTTAACAAGCTTTGTCTCAAGGGTCTGTGCGAGCTGAGCAGGCTGTACGAAATCATATTCTATGGCATAGGCGCTGCGCATTATCTCCGCGTTTTCAAGCCCCGGAACGGAGTGGACCACCTTTTCCTGAAGTTCAAGGGGAAGGCTGTTGCCCAGGCCCTTGGAGTAGATCTCTTCCGTTTTAAGGCCCTCAAATTCCAGCACGACGGGATGACTCTCCTTATCGGTAAATCGCATTACCTTGTCCTCGAGTGAGGGACAGTAACGCGCGCTGATTCCTTTTATGGCGCCGGAATAAAGGGATGATTTGTTAATATTATCCCGTATGATCCTGTGTGTCTCAGCGGTGGTGCTGGAGAAATATGAGGGGAGTCGTTCCTCCCGCAGTTTGTTTGTTGTGAACGAAAAGGGCTGCGGGTCGGGATCGCTGTCCTGTCTTTCAAGGATAGAGAAGTCAATGGAAGAGGCTCGTAACCTTGGCGGTGTGCCGGTCTTCATGCGCCCCATATCAAAACCCAGTTGTTTGAGGGAATCGGCCAGTCCTATGGAGGCAATTTCTCCCGCCCTTCCCGCGGATTGTCGGGACGTGCCTATATGGACAAGGCCATTGAGAAATGTCCCCGTGGTTATCACCACTGTTTCACCGCCGTAGAAAAAGCCTGTATTGTCAAAGACCCCCGTAATTTTTCCCCCTTTGGCAATGATTCCATCCACAAGAGCCTGCCTGACATAGAGATTCTTCTGACTTTCCACGACCTCCTTCATGGCAAGCCGGTAGAGCTGCTTGTCGCACTGCACGCGAGAAGACTGGACGGCGGGTCCTTTGGATCTGTTCAGGAGTCTGAAATGGCAGGCCGTCCTGTCGGCTATCCTTCCCATTTCGCCCCCAAGGGCGTCAATCTCCTTTACGAGCTGTCCCTTGGCGAGTCCTCCTATGGCGGGATTGCAAGGCATCAGGGCGATTGAATCAAGGTTGATGTTAAAGAGAAGCGTTCGGCACCCCATTCTCGCAGCTGCAAGCGCTGCTTCACAGCCGGCATGCCCTGCGCCGACAACTATAACATCAAATTTTTCCGGAAAACTCATGTGTGCACCTTGATATAATAGCTTGAATTAACGAAGGTACTCTAATAGCATTAGCCCGGAAAAGACAATAAAAAAATGAGGAGTGCAATCCTCGTTCCGTAGAGACAAACATGCCGAAACCGGAATTCTGGAACAATTCAAAGAGATATTATGACCTGAAAAGCTTTTTTATCAACACGTTCGGCTGCAAGGTCTACAAGCTGCAGATAGATGCCGGATTCACCTGCCCCAACCGCGACGGGAAGGTGGCAAGAGGTGGGTGCATTTACTGCGACGGCCGTTTTTCAAAACTCCGGCAAATGGGCCCACTGCCATCCGTGACTGAACAAATAGAAATGGGCAGGGAATTCTACAGGGAGAAGAGGGGAGCGCAAAAGTTCATAGCCTATTTTCAGACTGCCACAAACACATATGCTCCCCGCGACAGGCTTAAGGTTCTCTATGAGGAAGCCCTGTCGCAGGATGATATAGTGGGCATATCTGTCGGCACGAGGCCGGACTGCGTGCCGGATGAGACACTCCATCTGTTTGAAGAATACGCGAAGGATCACCATGTATGGCTGGAATACGGACTTCAGTCCATCCATGACAGGACTCTGAAATTTATCAACAGGGGACATGACTCAAAGACCTTTCTGGATGCTGTGGGACGAACCGTGAACAGAAATATCAACATCTGCGTTCACATCATTGTCGGACTACCGGGAGAAACAAGAGAGGATATTATTCAAACGGCAAGGGCAGTGGCATCCATGCCGGTTCAGGGTATAAAGATACACCTGCTGCTGGCACTTTCCGGAACTCCCCTCGGCATTCTCTACAAAAAGGGCGCGATCAGTATGATAACAAAAGATGAATACGTCTCGACTGTCTGCGATATCCTCGAGATACTGCCCCCGGAAATGGTGATACAAAGGCTGACCGCTGACGGATACAGCGATATTTATCTGGCTCCTGACTGGGGGGAAAATAAGATGTCGGTTCTCAACTCAATCGACAGAGAGATGGAGCTGAGGGACTCCTGGCAGGGCAAATGAACAACGAGAGGAAACCAAACGAAAAGATAATCCTTACCCGTGTCTAAAAACTGATCTGAGGATGAGGATATCTGGTGTTAATCAACTTGGTTATCTCTTGCTTCTCCGCTTCCTCAGTTATTGGTTCAACCGTGCTTATTACGCGACCCGAACCATCCTTCCTGTCTTTCCAGGAAACAATATAGCCTGGAATTCTGACGAAACAGCAGCCGCCCACACCGCAGCAGGAATTGTCCACAACACCTATACCTGCGAGATACAGAACTTCTCCTTCTTTGAAGGGGAGCAGGCCTTCCTCCGAGTATAGATAATATCCGGAGATAGAATATACCTTCCTGTTCAACTCTTCGTGTACGTATTCTTCCATGTTTTTGCACCCATTGGAGGGGCATGGCGCTCGGTGCCCCGGCTATTTTCCGATACAGAAATTTGAGAAAATCTTGTCCAGGACCTCTTCGTTTGTTGTCTCTCCGGCAATATCACCCAGGTGATCGAGTGCATTTCTGATATCAAAGGCGGCCAGTTCCTGGGAGCTTTCGCAGGAGAGATTGCTTTTTGCCGCCGCAAGAGATTCAGCAGTCTTTTCAAGGGCGTCCCTGTGGCGAAGGTTGGTCAGGATCACATCCGATTCCATATGGTGCAGATTGTTTGATGCCATCGAGTAAATTTGTTCCTTCAGTTCAGAGATGCCATTTCCATATTTTGCGGATATCCACAGCGGCTCCACATCGGGCATTATATCATTTATTTCATCGCCTGTTATCCTGTGTGGAAGATCTGACTTGTTGATGGCCAGGACTATTTTTTTATTCCTGTTTCTATTTATGACTTCGAAATCCTCATCGGTGAGGCGGGTATTGCCGTCGATGAGAATAATAACCATGTCCGCCGCGAGGGCCTTTTCCCACACAAATTTTATCCCCTCTTTTTCTATGGTCTCTGGAGATTTTCTAACCCCTGCCGTATCGGTCAGCTTTACGGGAATTCCCCCTATACTGATTGTCTCTTCAATAAAGTCCCTTGTGGTTCCCGGGATGGAGGTAACTATGGCGCGTCTTTCGCCGAGAAGTCTGTTCAAGAGGCTTGATTTACCTACATTGGATTTTCCTGTGATTACGACATTTAGGCCGTCCCTGAAAAGCTTTCCCTCTTTATAGGTTGAAAGGATGTCGGTTATGAGGACGAGCACATCTTCCACATCCTGGGATAAGTTGGGACTGGCCTTGGAAGACATATCTTCATCAGTGAAATCTATCGAAGCTTCAAGGGAGGTGAGTATTTCAATCATACTGGAACGTATGGATTGCAGTTTTTTTGACAGGTTACCCTTGAGACTGGAGAGGGCAAGGGCACGGCCCCTGTCCGATCTCGCGGTGATCAGGTCCATAACCGCTTCTGCCTGTGACAGGTCCAGGCGGCCGTTGAGGTAGGCCCTTCTGGTAAATTCACCCGGTTCCGCTGGGCGGGCACCAGCCTTTATTATCTCACCGAGGACTGTCTGGAGGATAACAGGTCCTCCGTGGCAGTTTATCTCCAGTGTATCCTCACCCGTGTAGGAGTGGGGCTTCCTCATCAGGGCAAGCAGTACCTCGTCAATGATGCTGCCAGTTTCAGGTGATATAATGTCGCCATGGTACAGGTGGTGGGTTTTCAGGGAATCCGTGCCGATTGCCGGTCTGAACAGTATCCGACAGATCTCTTCTGCATCTGGTCCACTTACCCTCACAATTCCGATCCCTCCCACACCTGGTGGCGTGGCTATGGCCGCTATTGTGTCTTCTCTTACCAGCATTGTGTAACTTCCGGCGCCCTGCTTTATGGTCTTTATCTACAACAAATGAGCTTTTGCGCAGGCGTTAGTATCAGCTTAAGCAAATGCGAAGTCAGAATATGAGCGATATGAGCGGAAATTTTTTTAATCCTGATCCCTGATCCCTGATCCCTGATCCCTATTTGCAGTTTTACCGGCTTTGTTCGGCACAATGACAATTTTTCTGAAAGCACCTTCTCCTCGACTCCTTGTGGTCAAATCGCTGTCATTTTGCAATGCCATGTGTATTATCCTCCGGTCATGCGCGTTCATTGGGTTTACGGTGACAGACCTTCTTATTCTCTTGGCCTTTTCTCCAAGTTTCTCAGCAAGGGCTGTAAGATTACCCTCTCTTTTCTTTCTGTAATTTTCAGTATCTAAAATAATCCTTTTTCCGCTATTCCCATTCTTGTTCATCACCTTGCTCGCAAGGTACTGCATGGCGTCAAGAGTTTGACCGCCCCTTCCGATCAGAAGCCCGCCCCCGTCTCCCACAATAGTAAGGACAATATAGTCCCGGTCTTCCTCTTCCGCTTCCACGGGAAAGTCGAGCCCTATGCGGGAGAGCAAACCCTCGATGAATGCCTTCGCCTCAAGAGCGGTATCTCCGAATGCACCCATGTTTGTCGTCGGCTCTTCTGTGGGTGAATTATCCATACCAATATCAATTGACAGTAGGCGGGCCTTGATAAGGGCCTTTTTTGCTCCCAGAAACCCCAGAAGTCCTGATGATCCTTCGGAAAGTATCTCGATATTCAGTTTTTCCCTCGGCAGGTTAAATTCACTGCAAGCATTCTCTATGGCTTCATCTATTGTTTTTCCGCCAATCTCTAACACATCTTTCATGTTTTCGGGCACCTCATATATCAAGGATTTTTCATATTTATATAATACTGCTGTCCGATACTAAGCACGTTGTTGAATAGCCAGTAAATTACCAGTCCCGACGGGAAATTGAGGAAGAGAAATGTAAATACGACAGGCATCCACATCATCATCTTCGCCTGCATTTCGTTTCCTCCCGGCTGGGGACTCATTCTCTGCTGCAGAAACATGGTCGCACCCATAATAATCGGTGTTATGTAATACGGATCCTTGTCTGAAAGATCCTGAATCCAGAAAACGAATGGGGCGTGCCGCAGCTCTATAGAGTAGAGCAATGCCCTGTAAAGTCCGAAAAAGACGGGGAGCTGGATGAACATGGGTAAGCACCCACTCATCGGATTTACTTTATTCGCTTTATAGAGAGCCATTGTTTCCTGCTGTAGTTTGGCCTTGTCGCCTTTGAATTTCTCTTGGAGTATTTTCATCTGAGGCTGGAGCTTCTGCATTCCCCTCATGGATTTGTAGCTGATATTTCCGAGTGGCCAGAAGATAGCCTTTACCAGTATGGTAAGGATAATGATCGCAACGCCATAATTATGCACGTATTTATCAATCCATTTGAGCGCCTCAAGCAGTGGTATGGCAAGCCACTTTACCCACGAGCCGAAGTCGATAGAGTTCTCAAGGCCGACATCCTGTGCCTTAAGTCTGCTGTACTCCTTCGGGCCGGTATACAGCATATATCTGTATGATCCAGATTGACCGGGAGGGATAATGTTTTTTGGTCCCTGGAGAGCAGAGACAACCATGTCGCTCGAATCCTTGGAGACAAGGAAATTGGTGAGGGATGGCTGTTCCGGTATCATGGCCGCTATAAAATATTTTGACTCGAATCCCCCCCATGACACATCCGGACCGCTAAACTTCTCTGCCCCCAGTTTCTTAACTTTTTCAGTAACGACTTCATCTTTTATATAGGAGATAGGCCCCTCGTGGCTGTATCTGCCCGTTTTTATCTCGGGGTCAACATGCCGGGTCCAGTCAAGAAGCGCTTTTTCATGTATGGTATCATCCGACAGATTGGTAACCCTGGTTTCAAGATCGAAAGAGTATTTGTCGGGGTAGAAAGTGTAGATCTTGTCCACTCTGACCTCGCCAGGATATGACCAGGAAAAAACCAGGTCTTTTGCACCCATAGTGTCAATAAAATCGAGTGAAGTTGTATCCGATTCATATATTGCATCAGGCGGGATATTTATATTGGATTCAGGAAAGGTCATGGTAAGAGGGTAGTCCGTGCTCCCTCCAACTTGAACCAGTTCTACCAGTGGAGAATCCTTGCCTAAATCCTTACGGTAATTTTTAAGTTTGAAGGATTTCAGGTTCGCGCCTCTGGAGTTGAAGATGGCGGTATACATAGGGCCCTCAACAACGATATCCCTTGCGTTGCGCTTGTCTTCATCTTTTTTAATTAGTGATTTTTGACGGGTAATGACAGGTGTTGCATATGTGTTCTGATTGCCGTCTATCTCCTGAGGGAGACCCTCCGTTTTGCCGGCTGTCTCTCCGGCATTCTGACCAGGTTCACGAGGTGCAGGGGGAAGGGGCTTTTGAAAAAAAAACTGGTATCCCATTAAAACCGCTAACGACAACACAACGGCGAGGAGTGTCCTCTTGTCCATATAATAACCTCCGTAACTATTTTACTGGATCATACCCACCGGGATTGAAGGGATTGCACCTGAGAATGCGTAGTAACCCGAGACGGGTTCCCCTGAAGGGACCATAGCGTTTGATGGCTGTTATGGCATATTCAGAGCATGTAGGGTGGAAACGGCAACTCTGAGGAAAGCAGGGAGATACCACTACCTGGTAAACCCTTATGAAGAACACCAAAATTTCATTTAGAATCCGCATGTACGCTACCTTATTTTCAAGAGATTGGTCAATTCTAGACATACATCCCGGTATTTAAGCGGAGACACATCCCTTTTTGCTATAATTACGATGTCTTTTGAATCAGGCAGCTTGTCCTTATTTAATCTGAAGAATTCTCTTAAAAGGCGTTTTATCCTGTTCCTTTTTACCGCGTTCCCCACTTTTTTGCTGACCGTAACTCCAATCCTCTTATCTCCTGATGGATTGACGGTCAAAATAACAGTGAAATTCTCTGAGTGAACCCGGACCCCCCTTTGATATACAGTTAAGTAACTTTTCCTCTTACGTACCCGGTCCTTTTTTCCGAAGGATTGATTTTCCATTTGATTCTGGACATACCCTGAGCACTGCGGGGCGTTGTACGGGTCGACTTCATTAATGCCTTGAGGTTAAACGGCAAGCCGACTTCTTCCTTTTGCCCTTCTTCTGTTCAGTATCTGCCTGCCCCACCGCGTGGCCATTCTGGCCCGGAAGCCGTGAGTTCTCTTCCTTTTGATGTTACTTAACTTGGTCAAATTCTTTTTCATTGGTAAATGCCTCTCTCAATATGTGTAAGCTGCCCCTTTCACCACAATTTAAAGTATTTGTCAAGATGTAATTAGTTCCTGAGCGGAAGACTTGATTCCTGGCTGTCCTCGTTTGACAGGGTCTGCAGGTATTCGTGGAGCATCTCAAGCAGGTCGTTCATTTCGACCACCGAGACGGCGGCTTTTCTGAATTTGTTTCCCCCTTTTAATCCCTTCGTGTACCACAGCAGGTGCTTGCGGAAGTTCTTTACACCCGCCTTATCGCCATAGAGGTTTATATTCGCCGTAAGATGCCGGTGTATTACATCCTCCCTTTTTATCGGAGAAGACGTAGAGGGGAGGGGTTTTTCTGACAGAAGATCTGTTATTCCCTTGAATATCCAGGGGTTCCCAAGAGCTCCTCTTGCCACCATCACCCCGTCACAGCCGGTTTCTTTCATCATGGCAATTGCGTCTTGCGGTTTTCTGATGTCGCCACTTCCAATAACGGGAATATTGATTGCCTTCTTCGCCTGGTGAATCAGGTCCCAGTCGGCCGTTCCACTAAAGCCCTGCTTAACCGTTCGAGGGTGCAGTGACAGGGCATTCGCGCCGCAATCCTCAGCGATCCCGGCAATCGCGATCGCGTTTAGTTCGTCATGTCCCCATCCGGAACGAATTTTAACTGTAAGCGGCAGGTGGGTGGCTTTCCTGACTCCCCTTACAATAGCCGCGAATTTTGCCGGATCGCGCATCAAGGCAGCGCCAGCCCCAGTCTTAAGCACCTTTTTTACGGGACATCCGGCGTTAATATCCACCAGATCTGCACCCATTTCTGTTACAATAACTGCCGCCTCGGCGAGTATGTCCGGGTCAGACCCGAATATCTGCACGCCAAGGGGTCTGTCGTCAGGCGGCGATTTGAGATATTCATAACTCCTCGGAGTCTTTCGGGTAAGGCCGTTGGCGCTGATCATCTCAGTAAAGCAGAGAGAACTGCCAAAATCTCTTGCCAGTACGCGAAATGCCGGGTCGGTAATCCCGGCCATTGGTGCCAGAAAGACGTTGTTCCTTAGATGCAGATCTCCAATGGTTATTTCTGATTGCATCGGGTTTCCTAAGGGGGGCATTTTCCAGTGCCGCCTGTCGGGGACTTGGCTGACCACTCGCAAATACCAACTCACCCATTCTGCCTGTTCAGGCCATGATTATGATTCTTCAACAACGGAACTGTCAACCTTTCGACATCCCCGAGATCTCTTCTTTCAGGGCAAGTTTATCTACCTTTCCGTTTGCCAGAAGAGGGAGCAGATCCCGGATGAAGAATTTTTTGGGGATCTTAAAGTTGGCCAATCTGGATTTGCAAAGGGTCAGCAGTTCCTCCTCGGATGCGGTTTTGCCAGGCATAAGCATAACAAATGCCCATCCCACTTCCTGGTAGATTTCATCGTTCACTCCCATTACGGCAGCAAAGAGCACGCTGTCATGTAATTCTAGTGCTTCCTCAATTTCACGGGGATAAACATTTTCTCCTCCGGTTTTGAACATCTCGGATTTTCTTCCGGTGATATATATGTACCCTCTTTCATCCCTGTACGCCAGGTCTGATGTATAATACCAGCCCTCTTCATCAATCACCTCGGCTGTGGCCTCCGGGTTGTTGAAATAACCCTTCATGAGGAATGGTCCCCTGACTGCTATCTCACCTATCTCACCGTCTGGAAGTTCCACGTGACCCTCATCCACAATCTTCAGCTCAAAGGGCGGGGCTATCTTGCCTGCACTTTTCATAACAGTCTCCAGATCGTCCCCCTTTTCAGTGTAGGTGACAAATCCCGCCACTTCGGTGCTGCCATATCCAGTAATCAATTCCGCTCCCGTCTTCTCGCAGATAGAGGAAAGCACATCGATCATAATCTTTGGCGCGGAGGCCCCAGCCCACATAAACCCCTCAATGCTGCTCAAATCAGTACTAAAGAAATCAGGTTGCTTGAATTCCAGAAGATACATCACAGGTACCTGCCCTATAACTGTTATACGTTCCTTTTCAATGACCTTTAAAACCCCGGCCGGATCAAATTTGTCCATAAAAACAAGATAACCCCCGCCCATTATTGCAGCAAAGCCTATCTCAGTATCGGCAGCTACATGATTGATCGGGAAATGCAGCAGGCCTCTGGTTGTTTCTTTAAATGAAAACTTTTCTATCTCAATCTCTATATTCCGTATAATGCTCCTGTGGGTATGAACCACCCCTTTAGGTTTGCCGGTTGAACCGGAGGTATACAGCAACAGGACATCATCATCTTCCATGACTTCAGCTGACCGCTTTTCGAGAACTTTATCCAGTTCCGGCCTTGGTCTTTGAACAAATTCCATGAAGTTTTCTGTTCCTTCAACGGCCTTTCCGATCACGAGGGCCTTCTTTATCGAGGGGAATTCACTTATTATGGTTGTTATATTCTCAGCCAGATCAACGTCGAGATACTCTCGCAGTGAAATAAGGACAGTAGGTTGGCTGTCACCTACCTGATACCGAAGTTCCTCCAGTGTAAATTTTGGGGAAAGACCCAGCCATATTGCTCCAACCTTACCGGCCGCCATATAAGTTGTCAGAAATTCATTGCGAGCCATGGAAAGCAGGGCAACCCGGTCTCCCTTTTTAACCCCTGCTTCAAGATATGCCTTGGCTATGGAGTCCACCTCTTTCTTGAAATCCCCCCAGGTGAGCCGCTCATCCTCAAAAACCATGGCGTCGGCATCCGGTTTTTTATCTGCCCATTTTTCCACATAATGCCACATCAGATTCAAGGTCTTCCATTCCATGTCTTCCTCCTCCTTTTTTATCATTTTTCCAACCGTACATAGCCACCACTGATGGCCTTTTTCTTCTCAGCGTTCATAACAGTAAAAAAGAGATCAGAACCCCCATTGTTGCTGTCATTTCGGATAAGCCGGACCCTGATAATTGTACCAGGAAGCACCATGCCCGTAAACCGACAATATGCGGACTTCAATTCGAAAGGATCTCCGCCCGCTTCTTTATTTATAATCTCGCGCAAGGCGTATGCCAACGTGGCCGTGCCTTGCAGGATAATACCGGGGAGTCCTACTTCATGGGCAAATTTGACGGAGGTATGGATAGGAAAAAAGATATTGGTACAACCATCATATATAAATGGTTCTAAAGCATCAATGGGTATAACCGACTCCCAGAGGGGAGGACTGTCTCCTGAAGTCCGGGGGATTTTAGGAAGATCATCTCCCCCTCTTCCTTCATCCGTGCACTTGACTCCCCGCATTATGGCACCGATATGCTCTGTAAAGACAGGAGCGTCGTTCAAGGCAATAGCGTCAAAGCGTATAACGACGTGTGTCCCTGCCTTATGAGGCAGAATGGCTGCAATCCTGCCTGTGATCCTTAGTCTGTCGCCTGGCCTTACAGGCCGGTGGAACATCAGGTGCTCAGTGTAGTGTACCTGAGTAGCAATGATCTCTTTTGGGAAATCCGGGGCTTCAATATAATCCCAGATTCTCTCAGATATCGGCCATGTGAGGGCAACACTGAACGCCGGGGGCGCGATGACCCCGCGCTCGCGCTCATCATCGAAATAACAGGGGTTGTTATCCCCGATTGACGCCGCATAGTTCATTGTATTGCGCCAGGTTACCTCTGCGGCATAATCTTTTAATCTGGAACCCACAAAGCTTGAGCTGATCTCCACAAAACCCTCCCTTTATTCAAAACGCAAAAGACTGTCGAAACTCTCGATTGACGGAATTAGCTCTTGATGGAGTATCACATGGGTAATACCGGCCATCGACGCAAAAAGATATTATTTCAGGCAGCATATGACTTCCACTGCTGATTGCTTACAGCATCTCCCGGCAAGGTGAAGACTACTCCAAGTATCGGCATTTTTCAAGGCTCAAGTTTCACATAGGGTGAAGACTTCGTGGCTCATAGAGTAAAGTCCTGATGAACCTAGTCGTTCGGGGCAATGAGGGGAAGTCAAAATTGCCCTCATGGGCCTTATTCGAAATTAATCCTGTTTTGCTTAAAATATGACTTGACACATTAAAAATGGGGGCGTATAAAGCCGCCTTCAGTTCGTCAGGATATACTATTTAAATTCGCTTGTGGTGAAAATAAATCTTGACATCAAGTGGATGATATCCTACAGTACTGGACTTGTTCTTGACATTTGAAGTTCTTTGGGAATTGAATAGTGGAAGATAGTTGGTTTGTGGGTCCTATATGTAAAATAGTAATTTACTTTGAGAGTAATCTCAAAATTATGGATTTAAACTTGAGAGTTTGATCCTGGCTCAGAACTAACGCTAGCGGCGTGCTTAACACATGCAAGTCTTACGAGAAAATCCGCTTAGGCGGGTGAGTAAAGTGGCGCACGGGTGAGTAACGCGTGGATAATCTTCCCTTTAGTTGGGGATAACTTATCGAAAGATGGGCTAATACCCAATAACGCTTGTCTGTCTCGACGGGCAAGCCAAAGGTGGCCTCTATTTATAAGCTACCGCTGGAGGATGAGTTCGCGTACCATTAGCTTGTTGGTGGGGTAATGGCCTACCAAGGCGACGATGGTTAGCTGGTCTTAGAGGACGACCAGCCACACTGGAACTGAGACACGGTCCAGACTCCTACGGGAGGCAGCAGTGAGGAATTTTGCGCAATGGGGGAAACCCTGACGCAGCAACGCCGCGTG
>Ga0208902_1001139_pt1 | contig 13075 bp, 13 predicted proteins | sample AntAceMetag02UKH_FD_184767 | JGI IMG/M metagenome (GOLD analysis project Ga0208902, IMG submission 184767) | Saline lake microbial communities from Ace Lake, Antarctica - Antarctic Ace Lake Metagenome 02UKH (SPAdes) (version 2) | ecosystem: Environmental > Aquatic > Non-marine Saline and...
AGGTATTTAAAGTATTGATCTATCTTCTTGGTTTCATCGGGAAACTCAGATTTCAACTTTTCCTTTAATTTGCCCTTATCATTTATGAACGTGAATTGATAATCCAGATCGGGAAAATATTTAATCTGACATTCATCATCCAGCGGAGAGAAGGATATGTTTCCGTCTGTAATAGCTTTCAGCAGCATATAATCGACACTGGTCCTGGAATAATCACATACCCATTGCACCCCCTGCGACCAGGTCCAGTTGCCGGTTTCCGGTTCCGTAAAAGCACCCATAGAACCCCCAAGGGCCCGATTCTTTTCCAGTACCAACACCTTATAATTACACATTGCCAGCGAAGCAGCACACGACAAGCCGCCAATACCCGAACCGATAATGATTGCATCAAATTTTTCTTTTGACATCGTTTCCCCTTTCATTTCAGAGTTAGGTATCGCCGTTTCCCTTTCCTGCACCACTATATAGTATCAAGGGGAAAGTTCCGGGGACACAACACTAAATTATTTACTTCCCATGTTTTTCCATGGACCTTTTGCTCCGGTCATTTTCTTACGAGGTTGTTTCTCGAACATTGCTTTAAGTTTATCAACAGGCAAATTACCGCCAAATGGTCTGCCTGTTAGTTCATGCTGACGAAGTTCCTGATTGTCCTTCTCCTGAAGCTCAACCGTAATTCATTCCAATATTGTCAATAATTTAGTATTGCGTTCCTGGAATTCCTTTAATATCATGAAAGCCTCCTTATTGAGCGCGTGTAAGACGGCGACGCAAAACGTGCCTTCGTTCTAAGTGATAATATCGATTATGTCAAGCCGGTGAGGCAGGCAATAATGAGCTTCCGAGTCATTGATCACGCGGGTTTCGGGGGAAAGCTGTTTTCAAAGCTGCTTTCAAAGATTGCAATGCGTTACAACAGCGTGTAAAATGCCGATGGAAAACAATGAAAGGAGCTATCTGGTGAGACTTGCTGTCTTGGAAACAGAAAAATGTATCGGCTGTCAGAGCTGCATGTTTGCCTGTTCAAGAATCCATGGAGAGGCCGGACTTTCCGCGTCCTGTATTGGCGTGAGATCGGTCGGGGGAATGGAAAGGGGATTCACTGTAATTGTATGCAAGGCGTGTGAAGATCCTCCCTGCGCGAAGGTATGTCCAACGCAGGCCCTTACACCGAGAAAGGGAGGCGGAGTGCACATTGACGCGGATAAGTGCATTGGCTGTGGCTACTGCCGGGATGCCTGCATTATCGGAGCGGTGTTCTGGGATGACGAGATAAATAAGCCGATGATATGTGTCCACTGCGGTTACTGCGCGGACTTTTGTCCCCATGGAGTATTAGGATTGCAGAAGAGGGAGGCCGACAATGCTGAATAATGATCCCCTTGCGAATATACTCTATATCGATCTTTCGAAGAGAATATTTAAGATTGAAAAAAGACGCGATCTCTTTGAGAAATACATAGGTGGTGCGGGTGTGGCCACAGCGCTTCTGCATGAAGAATGTCCTGAGGGCTGTGATTCCCTCGGGCCGGACAATCCCATTATATTTGCCGTGGGTCCGTTGACGGCCCTGTTCCCGCTTGCTTCGAAGACTGTCGCGATGTTCAAATCACCCCTCACCGGAAACCTTGGTGAGAGCCATTGTGGGGGCAGAAGCGCCGTCGCGATTCGTATGGCCGGATATGGCGCTATCGTTATAAAGGGCGCGAGCAGTATGCCGGTGTACCTTTCCATTAACGGTAATCAGGTCTATTTCCGCGATGCCTCTTCACTGTGGGGTATGGGGAACTTTGCCACGGGGCGTATCATCAGAGAAAATGAAACAGGGGCCGGCCTGAGAACGATCATGCGTATCGGCAGGGCGGGCGAGAACCTTGTTTCATACGCGTGTGTTACATCAGAGACCTACCGTCACTTCGGCAGGCTGGGATTGGGCGCCGTTTTCGGCAGTAAAAAGCTCAAGGCCCTCGTCGTTTCAGGGAAATCATCCCTGCCGGTTTCCGACAAAAAGACATACAAGAAGATATACGAAGAGGTGTACAAAACGGCCGTAGATTCCCCCGTAATGAAGAAGTATCATGATCTTGGCACCGCGGAAAACATAATGCCGCTTAATGATTTTGGAGGCCTTCCCACGCGCAACCTCACAGAGGCACGGTTTGAAGGTGCCGAGGGAATATCGGGCGAAACCTTTGCTCAGCACTACCTGGGAAGACGGCTCGCGTGTTCCCACTGCCCCATCGGGTGCATACATATCGCCGCGCTTCGGGAACCTTATGAAGATGAGCCATATTTCTACAAAACATCAATGATATCCTACGACTATGAACCGCTTTATTCACTTGGTTCAATGCTGGGCATATCCAACGCGACCGACTTCCTGAAAATTATGGATAAGGTGGAGGCATGGGGTGCGGACGCGATGAGCCTCGGCGTTATCCTGGCATGGTTTACCGAAGCCCAGCAAAAGGGCCTGATCCCGGAAGAGGAGACCCTGGGGGTCAGGCTTGAGTGGGGGTGTGTGGAAGAATACATAAAGGCGGCCGGGTATATTGTAAGCCAGCCAAATGATTTTTACAAAGCCCTCGCGAAGGGTGTCGAGCATGCAGCCTCTATATACGGGGGCAAAGAGTTCGCGCTGGCCTTTGGCGGAAACGAGATGCCCGGATATCACACAGGCCCCGCAGCGCATATAGGCGCTCTTATCGGCGCGCGTCACAGCCATCTGGATAATGGAGGATACGGGGTCGATCAGAAAACCCTTATCAACCAAGAGATGAAACCGCGGGAACTCGTAGATACCCTTATCACGGAAGAGAGCTGGCGACAGATACTGTCAAGCCTGGTTGTCTGCTTCTTCGCGCGGGGTCTCTTTACACCCGAACTTGTTACCCGTCTGCTTGCCGTAGCGGGTTTTGACCTTTCGACGGATGACCTTCAGCGAATCGGAAGAGACATTTACAACGAAAAATACCGCTTCAAGATAAGAGAAGGATTTGCGCTGGACAGCCTGCGGATACCGGAAAGGATATTCGAGACCCCATCTCCCATAAGCTGGATGAATGAGCGCTACCTTAAAGACGCGCTCGAATACGCGCAGAAGACCATTGTGAAAGAGATACCCACGCCGGACCTGTAAGAACGCGCAGCCATTTTCGTTTCGTATTTTCACCGGAATTTCCGGATTGATGAAAAGGAGACGAACCCGCAAAAGTTCCGGGGACACAACACTAAATTATTTACTTCCCATGTTTTTCCATGGACCTTTTGCTCCGGTCATTTTCTTACGAGGTTGTTTCCCAAACAGTGCTTTAAGTTTATCAACAGGCAAATTACCGCCAAATGGTCTGCCTGTTAGCTCATGTTGACGAAGTTCCTGATTGTCCTTCTCCCGAAGCTCAACCGTAATTCATTCAAATATTGACGCATTCGTAAAAAGTCTGTCATTCCCGCGCAGGCGGGAATCTATGGAGGGCTAAGTACCTAAAAAGACTGGATTCCCGTTTTCACGGGAATGACAAAATTGTGCATATTTCGACTTTTTAAGAGACCATCAACATTGTCAATAATTTAGAATTGCGTCCCTGGAATTCTCAAAACCGGATGCAGGCAATATCCCCACTTGCAAATACAAGTTCAGGTACACTTACTTCCACTTTCATGGCGCTGCCTGTTCCGAACAAACAAACCGTTTGCCTTCTCCCGGCTTCGGGTATAAGAGAGCTATCATAAATTCCCCTTGACACACAGGACTCCTTTCCATATCTTCACCCTACGCAAGAGAAAGGTCATATCAATAATATATCAATGAAAATGGGCATATAAATATATGTGCGCGGCTATGGCATCAAGCCCCGGGAACGGAAACCGTCTTTGCCTGCCGGTCATCAGCAGCATGATCTGTTTCTTCATGACGCTGCTCATCGCGGCCGGCCCGGCCTACTCCTCCCTGCCGCCGGACATGGAACGGATCATCAAGCGGGGCAGACTCGTCGTGGCCGTCTACCGGGAGGACATGCCGCCTTTTTTCATGAAGAACCCGCAAGGGTCGCTGATCGGAGCGGATGCGGCCCTGGCCCGGGCGATCGGCCGAAGCCTGGGTGTCCCGGTGGTCTTTGACCGTCGCGCCGATTCTTTCGATGGCGTCGTCGAGGCCGTCGCCTCCGGAGAGGCCGACATCGGTATCTCCATGCTGAGCATTACCCTCGAGCGCGCCCAACGTGTCCTCTTCTCCCGCCCCTACGCCTATATTCGTCCGGCAGTCCTCATGAACCGTCTCGTCCTGGCTCGTATCGCCGGACGGGACACCGGGAAGATGCTTCAGTCGCCCAACGTCCGAATCGGGATAATCCGGGATTCCGCTTATATCGCCATGGCGGAGGAACGCTTCCCAAAGGCAACGCCTGTTCTGTTTGCCGACAGGGAGAGCCTGCTGGCGGGACTGAAACAAAACCGTATCCATGCGATCTTCCAATCAGAAGCCTTTATCGAGAACATCCTCGCTGAAGCCCCGGCCCTTTCTATCTTCTATCGTCTCCTGTACATTCCGGGGGACATGGATCGATTTGCCTGCGTTCTGCCCTGGACGAGCATTCATTTCTGGAAATGGCTGAATACGACCATGGAGACCCTGGAGGAATTGCCCGCGGAAGGCGACCGCTGGAAAAACCATGGCCGGAATTGGCCAAAGGAGGCCTCTTGCGACCGTTGAATGCAACCCTGATGAAGATTCTGAAGAGCCCCTGGGCCATTCTGACGGGCATCGTCCTGGGGGGCGTCTTCGGCTATTTCTCCAAGTTCGGCGCCTATCTCGGACCGCCGGCCAAGATGTACCTCGGCCTGTTGCAGATGTGCATCCTGCCGATCATGATCACGGCGATCATTTCCAGTATCGGCCGCCTGGTGAAGGCCCACGGTTCCGGTCGGCTCCTCAAGCGAATGACCCTGGTGCTTCTGATCGGCCTGCTGGCAACCTCCACCCTGGGTGTGACGGGCGGGCTCCTGCTCGGGCCTGGCCGGATTACGGACGTAAAAAACCAGGCCGATCTGGGACGGCTCCTTTTCGAGGCGGAAAATCCGGGAACAGAGCGGGCTCCCGAGAAAGTCAGAGGGGCGGGGGATTTCTTCATCAATTTGATCCCCGTGAATATTTTTGCCGCCCTGGCGGAAGGGCACAGCCTGAAAATCCTGATCTTTTCCATCCTTCTTGGCCTGGCCATGGGCTTGATTCCCTTGCCCGTCTCGGATCAGTTCCTGGACATCTGTGACGCCCTCTGCCAGTCCTTCAAAACGATCATCGGCTGGCTGATGACCATCCTGCCGCTGGGCCTGTTTTGCATCTTCGCCGATTATATCTCCCGCGTGGGGGCTTCGCTCTTCCGTGCCCTGGTGGGGTTGATCCTCACCGTCGGCCTGACGGCGCTCGTCGTCTTTCTCATCAACCATGCACTTCTGGCCTGGCGCCTGAAACGATCGTTTTTTCAGACCTTCTCCGCGCTGCGGAATTCCTACTTCGTCGCCGTCGCCACGAGCAACAGTTTCGTCGCGCTTCCCGTGGCCCTCCGGGAAATGGAGGAGAATGCCGGCTTGGACCGCCAGACCCTGAACCTCATCCTGCCCCTGGGGATCGTCATCAACCGCCAGGGCGTCGTGCTGGTCTTCGCCATTACCATTGTCTTTCTCGTCCAGTTGTACAACCTGTCCTGGACCCTGCCGATGCTTCTCATCTCGGTCTGCGGCGCCGCCCTCACAGGCATGGCAGCCCTGGGACGGCTGGGCATTGCCTCGGCCCTGCTGGCCAGCATCCTGGCCCCTTTGGGGCTGCCGCTGGAGGTGGCCATGATCTCCCTCCTGTCCCTCGAGGTCCTCTTCGAGCCGATTACATCGCTCCTCATCACCCAGTGCAATTGCGTGGCGGCGGTGTTTGTCCGGGGGGATACGGGAGGGTTGTCATGAGGCGCCGAATCGTCATCCTCTTGATGGTCTTCGGACTTGTCCTGGGCGGACCGGCCGGCACGCTGGCCGGGGAGAAGTATCCCCCCGACCTTGAACGCATCCAGAAACGGGGCAAGCTGGTCGTCCTGGCCCCGATAGCCCCCGATGCCTTCCCCTGCCTGATGGAGGACGAGGCGGGAAATCCTTACGGTCTCGATCTCGACATTGCCCGGGACGTGGCGGATAAACTTGGCGTGAAACTGGAGTTCATCCGCATGGGTGCGAGCGGGGATGAAAAGGTGGAGATGATCGCCCGTGGGGAGGCCGACATGGCCACGTGCCTCGGCATTACCCCCCAACGGGCACGGAAGATCCTGTTCACCAAAACCTACATTACGGAGCACTATGCCCTGGTCGTGAACCGTGTCCTGGACGCCCGGCTCGGTGGCGATGCTTATACACGTCTACAGGAAGGGAAAAGCAGCCTGGCGGTCCTGCGGGGTTCCGTGTATGCCACCATGGCAAAGCAACTCTTCCCGCAGGTTCACCCGTTTATCTGCGACCAGACCAGCGAATGCCGGCGGGCGGTTCTGGAGGGCAGGGTACATGCATGGCTCACGGAGGAGTTGGATACGATCTATCAATTTTCCCTCCATCCGGAAAACGCTGTAAAACTGAAACAGATTGTCCTGAACGATTATCCCCTTTCGGGGGGCATCGCCGTTTCTTGGGACAGCCTGCATTTCAACGCCTGGCTCAACCTCTATCTCGATCTCACCAACCACGATCCACGAACAACGAACCTCATCCGGCGTTACCTCAAGACGAACCGGCATCCCTGAAAAGTATCAGCTCAATAAATGGGGGGGGCGTCGGCCCCTTTTATATGAAGACCGCCTTATAGCCATTTTGCCCCCATTCTGCCCCCACTTTCATCCTGTGCACATAAAAGAACCCCCGGACGTAATGACCAGGGGTTCTTCTCGGTCGTTTTTGGGCTTAGCTTTCATAGATACGTATTCAGTCCGTTTTCGCTGGTGAAGAGTTTTTGAAGCTGGTCGTTGAAGATACCCTCATGCTCACTGACGAGTACTCCTTCACCCGTCTCGAACCTTACAGTGTATGTATCGTCTATAGTCAGGATAACCGTGACTTGGTCGATGCCCTGTTTGGTGAACTCGTCTTTGCTCGGCAGCCTGAAACGGACCCCGCTGTCAAGCGTCAAGAAATCGTACGCCCCTGTCATGATGATGAACCGGCGTCCACCCAGCTGCTTCACGATCTTCTCGACAATCGCCTCTTCTCTCCTTGCGTTCGTTCCATTCCGACCTCCTCTAAGACAGGGTTTTAGCCATCCTTCACCAAGAGAAGTCGAGAACAAATACTTTCCTTCACACAGCAAGGGAGGGAGACCGCAGAGGGATTGTTGTGGATACCTTCGGCTTGAGATCGTTTAACCTGAGCCAACGTCGTGAGCGAGCGTGCCATCCTGAAAAGAGAAGTGGTTGAGCAGCAGTCATCCCAGGTGTGACTTCAAATACAAATCAGCTTGAAGACCATTCGGAGCACCTTGTCTAATAGGAGGAAAAGAAGAGATTATAGAATTACATTTCGCATCGAAACTGAGGGAATTGTAAATGATCTTCAGATTCCAAGTGAAATTGCCCCGTTGAAACCCTTTTCTTGTTGTTTCGCGTCTGGGATAGAAAATTTAAGGGATGTCTTTTAAGAGAGATTGATGGTGAGTGTGATTTTGGAAAAACGAAGGAGCTGAACAAGAGATAGCAATAAAGATGCAGGCCATTCTTGGTAATAAAAAGTCGCAAAGATCATATTTGCGACTTTTTATTGTTGATTATTTGGCTATTCTGTGCCATGAAATAGCCGGGAGTTTAGATATGAGCAAAACAAAAGACCCATTGAATCTGACAGGCAGGCTAAAATTGGACGACAAGGCCGTGCTTCTTCGGAAACGGTTCCAGGACAAGCCCGACTTTACCATTTCCGACGCCGCATCCGTTCTGCAAGAGAAGCAATCGACGCTCTACTGGACTCTACATAAGCTTACAAATAAAGGCTATATCTCCCGTATCGGACAGGGTCTGTACTCCTTTCAGAACAGGCGAGAAGAATCGATCCAGCCGATCCTCTCAACGCTGGCGAGCGGGATACTCAACGTCCTCAGGGAAACCGGACATGATTTCTTCATCTCCGGCCTGGACATCCTGGCGGTATTCGCGGAACATGTCCCCGAAACATATCCTGTTCTTCTATTCGCTGGGAAAAGTGACGCCGATGAGGTTACCAATATTCTCGCCCGAAATAAGATCGACGTCGTCCCCTATGCTAATATTCAGGACTATCGTGCCATCCGGCAAATGTCTTCCATCGGCGAACTTGCCTTGCTTATTCCCACCCAGGAGCTCACCTATGCAACAAATGGCCTGGCCTCTTTTGAAAAGGCCTTTGTCGATCTCTATTATGAAGTCAGCCGGAGAGACTATCCCCTTTCGATTCAGGAACTGATCAGAATTTACATTAACATGAGAAGAAGAATGTCCCTGAATACAAACCGGATGGTCAAAATCGCATCCCGCAGAAATATCCAGCAGGATATTCGGCACATCGTGGAGTACGATGCCATTACGGACGCCGCGATGGAATTTGTCAATATCTTGAGAAAGCGAAATCAATAAATGAACTTTGACGATAATGCCTTGATACATGACAGAAAGTGTTTTGACCGCGGCACCCTGACTGAGCGTCTGGAAAAACTCAAATTCAACAGTTTGGCCAGAATGGAGCTTTTTCTGTGGGATCTTGAGATCTTTCTGCAAATCCAGGCCATTCTGAAGGATAAAATCGTCCTGAAGGGTGGCGCCGCCGCCCAGTTCTAAGCGTAGATATTGATATGATCTGTGCCATGGGGATCGAAGAGGTTGAAAAAGTCCTCGAGGCCATTGAGCGAAAATTCAAAGGCACGAAGGAGCTCTTCAAGGCACAACCGCATATACCAAAAGATCCCAAGACCAATCTTCCTATGATGACTTACTACATGGGAGTCCCCTCGGCTTGCACGGAAAAGGAACTATTCGGGAAAAAGATTGCCGGTGCTCAGGAAATCAAAATAGAGTTTCATTTTGCAGACGAGCCCCTGTCGGCAGCATACGAGGTCCCTCCCATCATACAGAGCATTAACAAAGCTATGAGGAATGATGCCAGCCTCTTCATGATTGTCTCCCTATCAGTCTCTCTCGGGATATGGTGTCTATCGACCGTTGAGTACATCCCTTGCCCTTGCAGAGTACTTGAAAGAAACAATCCTTCTCGGCTCAATAATTATACGCTCTCCGGTGTGAGGATTTCTTCCTTTCCGGGCCTTCTTTTCGATGAGGTAAAACTTACCGAAGCCGCTGATCTTGACCTCCTCACCATTCACAAGTGTTTGTTTTATTATCTCCAGGACAGATTCAAATAGGTCTATGGATCTGTCCTTGGGAAGACCAAGCTGCTTTCCGATAGATTTGATTATATCTGCTTTTGTAAGAGTCATGGGGAAGATGCCTCCTTTCATGATAAACGGGGTACTCTGATCATGTCGTTAGAAACGAAGTACTTCTATGACTTAATTATGTCAAGATAATAAAGATGTTACAGAAAAAAATGGACACCAGCGATATCAACGCTGCAAATACAAGTCGAGAGGTTGGGTGATCTGGCCAGATCAATGAATGCGGGATGAAACATGCTACTACCTGGCAGCTTGTTTCCTGTTCGTCCAGGCCAATGGCTTCTTCCTGAAGTCGAGAAAACTAATCGGGATCGAGTTATTGCACAGTTCTTTTTGAAGTCGATGGAATAAGGTGTGAAGAAAAAATAGCGGATTTCTTTTTGTAATCATTAGAAAAATAGTCGCTATCACTATTTTTTCAAACTTAAGTGATTTTTTCTTGGAACTTCAGTCCTTTTTAAGACTTCTACGTCTATCTTTAAATCTCTAACATCTTTATCTATTTTTTTGACCTCGTCTTTTATTTCATACGTAATCTTTCTGTTTTGGGTGTTTCTTTCTGATACTACACCCATTTCCCTATTTAGGGACATTCCAAATAAAAATAGTACAGTTGTTAGCCCAAATATGATAATTGCAACCAGTATGTCTCTAGTTGGGATATTTTTTGGTGGTGCATATTGTTTTAACGCCGGTTTTGTAATAGAACTTTGGCCTGTTTCATCAATTATAACAGAATTTGTTGATTCTGTTTCTTGTAGCTCAAATGTCGGATCTTCTGCTTGCTGTGTTTTTAGCATATTTCCATATGCTGCCTTCTCAAATTTATTTTTCCCAACGTGCAGTTTTCTAGGATTGCTCATTTTACTTCTACCATTTTAGTTAATAGTGGATTTATTAAACTATAGAATTTTATATTTAAATTTGAAATTGATTTATCAAAGAATGCATTAACATTCCAATCTTTTAAATCTAGAAACTGTGGCAAGAAATAGTATTGATAATCATAGGTAGCTTGGTATTTATTTTCTTCAGTCTGTTTAATTGTGGTTATACGATTTACATAATCACCAACACCTTTTTTTATTAATCCATCCGCAGTGGTATCCTTATTCCCAAACCTAAGGGTAAACTGGTCAGCTGTTTTTATGCTACCATCAGATAATTGATTTAAAACAGTTCCCCCAAGATTTTCGCCCTCAATAGTATGGGTTATCATAAAACCAACTCGAATTATGTTTTGTATTTTATTCTTTGAAATTATTTCATTTATTATAAATTGAATTGCATCATTTTTAAACCAGCCCATTTCGTTTTCTAAACTTGCTTTCTCATGGAATATTGTGTATTGAAAAATCACATCGCTTGTCGTAACTCTGAAGTAATATCCTCGTTCACTATTTATTAATGCTCGATCTTGACTGTTAAGTTCCTGATATTTTGGGAAGAAATCTGTCCCAAACGGTGAAGATTTGGAGTGCAATATAGTGTCAAAGATACTACCGGCGATATCCGTTATTCTAAATGTCTTTTCATACCGGATTCCACATGTTAGGGATAAAATATCATTATTGTCCATATCTCACTTTTCCCTTCTATCTTTTATTCATATAAAATAGAGATTCTCTGAATTCTATATAAAGCCTAAACAAATAAATTTTGCTGTATAAAGCTCGGCTTCTTGTTCTAGCGATCGTGTAACCTATTCACAAAAAACAAAAGCCCCATCTCTCGTTTTGAGAAACAGGACTTTAGATGATCAAACCATAATCCCCCCTCGGTTATATCTGTTCAAAAGCACACGCGATGCGTTCAAGATCAATACAATATACTAGCCCAGTAACTCCATTATGCTATCTTGTCAAGGGATATTACTGTGAGACTTTCAAGCGGTAATGATCAATTTTTTCCTGAAAGAATTTTGAGGACTCGTAGGTGACGCCAATAACCGGCACATTCCATTTTTCTTCGATCGCTCCTGTGCATTACCAACTGAAAGTTGCGACACAAAGGCATTTCCACAAAACCTCGACTACAATAGCTGATAAAGCCTCAAGACGAAGCAATTACTGAATCACCACCTTGATAGCAACCCACTTTTCACCGTTCCAACATTCAATCGGCGACAGGCATTTGGTTAGCGGTACACTCTCATAGCTGACAAACCACTCATTGGGATGACCACCCCATTTTCTGGCAACCCTTTCCATGCTTTTCAACATCTTCCTTGAGTCTTCAGTCATTGTTTTATGCTCTGTCCATCCGTGAAGGGTTACCAGCACAGGGTCAACCTCAATCCGTGCTGGTGGGTACCCATGCACCCATAGAGCATCCCTTGAAAGGGGCTCTGTTTGTCTCCCGGTTTTTGTGTCCAAGAAAACCTTTCTAACTGTTTCCTCCCATTCTGAATTGGTGGAAAACCAGGCTCCGGGGGTTTCACCGCTTTGCGGGACCGAAGCTATCGCTTTAATCTCACCAGAAGCAATAATCTCTTTCACTGCCAGAAGGGTTGTGTAATGCCAGTATCTATTCAAGCTTCTACCTCCCACCTTTCCCAACCTCAATCCGATTTCCTCGCCACAATCACATACCGGCTGATGACCCCCAGGATTTTCCTTTTTTGCATCGCCTTTACCATATTGCCGGTAAACCGTTCTGATGACAGCGGGGCTTGAATGATATGGGTTTCCTCCCAGCCGCTTTGGTCTAGAATTCCCAGGTATTCTCTGATTAGGATGGCGTTTCCCCGCATTTCATCTCTGGCGGGGGTCCGCTGAAAATCCCGCCAATCCGCATTAATCAAGGCAATCCGGCATGTCGGTTCTGTGCATCGATGGGTCAGTGAAAGAAACTGTTTCATAAAATCCAGATAGGCTTCCCTCGACAGGCCGGATATCCCCTTCGAATCGTAATGGCCCGATTTCTTGGTAAAGTAGGGCGGATCGAAAATAACCAGATCCGGCTTGTCATTGCCTTTTATCGGCCATCTCAGATTGTTTCCATCCCAGAAATGGGATTCGATATCAGGCCGTAAATCCAATCTGTTTTCCATGTCGAAGCTTCGGCACTTCCGGTTGAAAGCCAGACAGGTGTCGGTAACAACCCCGCCACCGGCCATGGGGTCCAGCACCAGGTCGCCCTGATCGGAAAAATAATAGAAGATATGCCCGATCATCTGCGCCGGTATGCGCCCCGGCCAGTCATCACCGAAGCGCTGATCGCAGTTGTTCCAATACCAGTAGTCCCAGGTTCGCAATTTCCAGCCAAGGGCATCAAACCGATCCTGATCGTTTTTTCCTTCAAGCGCCACAGACCAGACCAAAGGTTCCGGCAACGAATGCTTCTTGGCGATGATGGGGACGGAAAGGCCGTTCAACAGCTCATTTCGTACCGCCTCAAACAACATTTTTCCCTGACTGTATTTTTTCGCCGTCTTCCGGTTGATTCCCAGATTCGAGGCAATGACCTCCGTAGGGATTCCCAGCCGGTTCATGAACAGGGCTTTCACTTTCGACAGGAGCGGAACTGTTTCGCGCGCGCGCTCCTGTTTGGCAAGAGCCTGCTTCTTAATCTCCTTTTCCGTGATCGTTTCTATTTCGGCCGCGCTGAAATCTCCCAAGCTTCCTT
>Ga0208902_1001142_pt1 | contig 13062 bp, 15 predicted proteins | sample AntAceMetag02UKH_FD_184767 | JGI IMG/M metagenome (GOLD analysis project Ga0208902, IMG submission 184767) | Saline lake microbial communities from Ace Lake, Antarctica - Antarctic Ace Lake Metagenome 02UKH (SPAdes) (version 2) | ecosystem: Environmental > Aquatic > Non-marine Saline and...
CTGACTCTTTTATGAGCTGATTTCTAGTCGCTTTCTTTGATCTTGCAACGCTATTAATAATTTCCGCTTCTGTCCCTGATAGCATCGAGCTATTTCTCCCATTCTTCCGGATAAATTGCAATGTTCACAAAATTAAATACCGGCAACGGGCCGGTGTAAATAAACTTTATTTTTGCCTCGTACTTATCACTCAGTTCATCCATAATGTTGTCGAATTCTTTTTCTCTCCCTTTATCCACCAAAAAGGAAGCATTAATGAACATCTCATTGACGGTTCTGTTAACTTTATGGTCGTATGCGGTCCTCCGCAAAGCATCTATGATCATTTCCGCTTCTTTCTCTTTTTCTTTTTCCAGGGCTTTTTCCACCATTTTCCCAAGTTCAATTTTAGTTTGATTATTTTTTTTGCTGGGAGATTTTTGTATTTTCTCTTTCAACTGTTTAATGTTTTTGTTTTTATTTACTATTTTTTTAAAAACAGCGTCCATGTTCTTCCATGACCCTTTAACACCAAGTTCAACTTTGTGATCCATGTCTTTTAAGCAATTTTCAAATTCCCGATGTCTTCTGTCCAGAAGATTTCTTATTTCATCGGTGCTGTACGCGATAGTACCGAACTTGACCGGGAGTACACTGTCAAACTCTTCCATCACCTTTTCGATAACTCTTTCATGGGCCAGAAGATTTTCATCATTAACGACAAGTTTTGATACAGGGAGGCTGCTTACAACCATGCTCAAGTTGGCATACCCTATGGTTAAAACATCATCATTCCGCCCGCCCACGCCTATGGGTCCGAACGTTCTTTCCTGGGTGGTGCCGATAATACAATAAACATAATTTCCCTCTCGATCCATATCAACCCCTCACTTTAATCAGAACCATGTTTTTTCTTAAATCAGCTTCATCAAAGGAATAATTTTCTTTTTTCCCCGTTTGTTCACAAGCGTGGCAATAATCCGCGAGCATATTGTGCGCGCTGGTCACCTCATCGAACTCTTTTTCAGCTCCCTCAGCCGATATTTTATCGGGATGAGATCGAAGCACCGATACTTGGTGAGCCCGCTTTATTTCTTCTTTAGTTGCATACGTATTTAGACCGATCTTTTTTCTTGCCCAGTCTATTTTTTCCGGATCTATTTTTCCTATTTCAAGCGTATAAAAACTGTATGCGGGGAGAGGCCCTACACATCTAAAATCCAGAATCCCGTTAAATTCAACATTTAACTCATCTATTTTTTCATAAAACTTCTCGCGCTCAACATTGCTTATCAGAACAGCTATGTTCAATATCATTGTATCGTCCATAAGCTGGTGAAATTTCATGTTTTTACATATAGACTTCAAGGAAATGATTATATGTTCAGCATGTGTTTTTCTTTTTCCATCCAATACTTTTTTAACTATAGCGCCTATTTTTATTTGATCGTCCACGCTTGTTTCTTTGCCCGCAGCTAAAAGTTCTTCTTTAACCTCTTTGACCTCTTTTTCCTCTTTTAGCCCCTGAAGAACCGCTGTAAAATTGTTCCAGTTAACAGCTACATCAATTTCTATTAAATCGGATATTTTACCAAATATGTTTTTGACTGTTGAATGCGCTTGTGCCAGGATATGCTCCGCCTCTTTTTCATCCCTTGCGAAGCTTCCTAATCGTATGGGTATAATGGTAAGGTCAAAGTTTTCCATAACCCGTTCAATTACCCGTTGGTGTTCAACCAAGCGTTTGGCAAGCGCCTCCTTGGGCAAGTGAATGCAATCGACCGGTTCAGCGTCACTTACAATGGCCGATATGTCCTCAAAGGGAATAGTATATACTTGCTCGTTGTCCATTATTCTGTTTGTAACTGGATCTGTTGTCTCATTATGTAAAGAGAAAGACAATTTTTTGTTCGTATTAACAATCCCATAAAGATACTTCCCTTTTTTACCCATTTCATAACTCCCTTTAGTTCTATGAGAGGACTGCCACACCGCTTTGCAGTGCCACAAGGGAAGCAACTAACTGCTTATCTTCCATCGGGTGACAGCCCTCTTGTAGATTTTTCTCGTACATTAGAATGTCACGGATGCTAGTCTGTAACCCCCACTTTGCTTTTTAGAATAATCTGTTTTATCGCTTCGTTTCCCTTATATACTTAACCTGTTTGTTTAGGCTCTGATCCTTCAGCGCCTGGTTGTTGCGGTTCTGTTGTTCGGCTAATTTTCTTTTTAAATCTAGCCAAAATTTTATCACTTAATAGGCTCTTAAATTTTTTGAAAATTTTAAGCATCTTTATCCTCCCTTTTGTGCGCACAATAATTCGATTGCTTTTTCAAAGTGTTGTTTTGATATCTTGAATTTTGTCTCTTTAGGACTAACGTCTTTCAATGCACCCTTCCCTGATGTTTTTTTATCAACAAACTCCCTTATTGCCAGCATGGCAGCTCTATGACAGATAAATTCAATGTCTGATCCCACTTTATTGTCAGTTTGACGAGCGAACTTTTCAAGATCAAGATCGCCGGCAAGCGGCATGTTTTTAGTATGGATCTTGAATATTTCGATCCTGTTTTTCTCATCCGGCACCGGCATCTCAAGTAAAAGATCAAACCTTCCGCTGCGCAGGAGAGCGGGATCAATTAAATCCAACCTATTGGTTGCCGCCAGTACCACGACCCCTTTGAGCTCTTCAATACCGTCCATTTCAGTTAAAAACTGGCTTATTACTCGTTCTGTTACGTGCGCGTCTGTTGAACTTGAACCACGTCTAGGCACAAGGCTGTCTATCTCATCCAGAAAAAGAATTGTCGGTGCTGCTTGTTTTGCTTTTTTGAATATTTCCCTTACGCCCCGCTCAGATTCACCCACGTAGCGGCTAATAAGCTGCGGGCCTTTTATGGATATAAAATTTACGCCGCTTTCACTTGCCGCGGCCTTGGCAAGTAAAGTTTTTCCTGTCCCGGGGAGGCCGTAAAGAAGTATTCCTTTGGGGGGCTTTGTGCTTGCCATTTCAAAAAGTGTTGAATACTTAAGCGGCCACTCAATGGCTTCCTTTAGGTCTTCTTTGATCTCGTGTAATCCACCGACATCTTCCCATTTTACATTGGGTACTTCCACAAAAACTTCCCGGATCGCCGATGGTTCCACTTCTTTCCTTGCTTCAGCAAAATTATCCATTGTTACTTCCAGCGCCATTAATGTTTCATACGGAATATCTGATAATTCAAAATCAATTTTTGGTAAAATTTTGCGAAGCGCCGACATGGCCGCTTCTCTCGCCAATGCTTCGAGATCCGCTCCCACAAACCCATGGGTGATTTCCGCTAATTTTTCCAAATTGACATCTTTTGCCAGCGGCATACCCCTTGTATGGATCTGCAATATTGCCAGTCTTCCGTTTTTATCGGGGATAGGAATGGAAATCTCTCTATCAAACCTGCCCGGCCTTCTCAAGGCGGGATCAATGGTATTGGGAAGATTGGTGGCGGCTATGACAATAACATGTCCACGAGACTCTAATCCATCCATTAAGGACAAAAGCTGAGCAACTACTCTGCGTTCAACCTGTTTTTCCCCACCCATGTCTTCCCGTTTTGGAGCGATGGCGTCTACCTCGTCGATAAATATTATGGCCGGTGCGTGTTTTTCAGCATCTTCAAACACACTTCTCAGCCGCCCCTCGCTTTCACCATAAAATTTACCCATAATTTCCGGACCGGAGATATGGTTAAAATACGCGTCAGTTTCACTGGCTACCGCACGGGCAATTAAAGTTTTACCCGTTCCGGGCGGCCCATAGAGAAAAACTCCCTTCGGCGGGTTAATCCCCAATCTTTCAAACACCTGCGGATATTTCAGGGGAAGTTCTATCATCTCCCTGATCCTTTGTATCTGATTACCAAGTCCCCCTATATCTTCATACGATATTTTGGTTTTTTCCGCCTTAATTCCTTTTGTTTTCATCCTTATCAGCGTTGAAGAATTTATCAATACAATGCCGTTTGGAATGGTGTCCTCAACCTTAAAATCGCATGAACGCGACCCAAAAAAGGTAGCCCTGATCCGATCACCGGTACTTATGGGAAGTCCCTCTATGAGTGTACCAATGTATTTTGTGTCTTTTTCCCGCTGCGGAGTATTTAAGATGGTCAAAGGAGAAAGGGTTATTTTAGCCGCAGACTTGCTTACCGCTTTTTTGATCTTTACTTTTTCATCTAGTCCTACTCTAGAATTTTCTCTTAAAATCCCATCCATCTGGACAATGCCTTTGCCTCTATCGTTGGCATAACACGGCATGACCCTAGCGGGCGTTTCCCTTTTACCTTCAATTGCGATAATTTCGCCGACTTCCAGATCTAGAACGTTCATTTCCTCGGGATCTATTCGGATAATCGCCCTGCCTACATCCTTAGGCAAGGCTTCCTTCACCTTTAGGCTAATATGGCTTTTTTTTATTTTTGCTGACATAATAATTCCTTAAAATCCCCCAAAGCTCCCAAACCGGTAACATCCCGGGGTTGCAAAGGCATAATGGTTATTTTAAAATCCTTAAATTTCTTTTTCATGTAAGTAATATATTTTTTTTGCTCTTTTTTCTTTTGTTCGCAAAACTTGCAGTTTCCTGATATCAAAACATTGTTTATAACAAGCTGGTTCACCGCGATCTTGTATTTTCTCAAACTATCGATCAGTTTTTCGGTTTCGAAAATCGCCATTTTTTCAGGGATGGTAACCGCGATAAATTCGCACCTCTCTTGATCCCGGAGAAGTGCTTCTATTCTTTTCACTGTTTTTTTCATTCCAAGTAGAAAATTATCTCCTTCATCAGGTTCATATTTACCACTGAAGGCCGCTACCATATAACGGTATTTCCATCTCATTTTCGCCATCACCTTGATCCAATCATCCAGAAGATCCGGCAAGGTTAACAGTCTCAAGGCATGACCGGTAGGCGCCGTGTCCACAATGTATTTATCAAAATCTGCCTCTTCAATAAGATCAACAATGGTTCTGAAGCCCATTACTTCGTCCATACCCGGAATAGGCAAAGAAAAAACAGAGTCTATATCTTCAGCGTCCAAATAAGTGGAAGTATCCAGGATCTTCTTTATCTCATATTCATGTTGCAATTTGAACTTTGAAAGCGCTCCTGCCGCGTTTATTTCAAGAACACTTAAATTTTTTACACCCTGTACCTCTTGTATCTCACCGCTGAATTCTTGCCCCAAGCTGTCAGAAAGCGAATGTGCGGGATCTGTCGAGATGAGCAGTGTTTTAAAATCCTCCGCCAAATGAATACTGGCGCTTGTCGCACAAGTTGTTTTTCCTACACCACCCTTTCCGCCGAATAAGATCAGCTTTAACGCACTGCTTTTGAGTCTTTTTAAGGCCATTTACCGCCTCATTTTACAACTTTAATTTCCAGCATACCGTTTTTATAATTCGAAACAAGAGTTTCAGGTTTAACCTTTGCCGGAAGTAATACTTCTTTATGATATTTCCTGTCGCCTGTTTGTGCCGAAATATCAAGGATATCTTCTTTTAGATCTAATTTTATATCATCCGCGTTTACTCCCGGCATTTCAGCATAGATCTTGATCTCCTCTTTTTCGTCGAAAATATCTGTGATAGGCTCTCTTTCTTCGTCTACGGTAGGTCCCGTGGGAGTTTTTTTGATATTGCCGAATGGTTCGACCACTGGTTTTCCACCGGTAGCGGTTTTTACGGAAAAGCCGAAAACTCCTTTCATACCTTTTTTCAGGTGGCTCAGGTCGATCTCTCCTTCTTCTTTTATCTCACCGCCGGCTTTTTTTAAATTTTCCGAAAGTTCAACCAATCTCTCTATCCCTTTAAATATTCCACCTAAGCCAAAATCAATATTCACACCTTCCGTCTTATTGTCTCTTTTTTCTTTTTCTTTACTCATGTGTAACCTCCGTGTTCAAATAACTATTTTTCCAACATAACATGTACGACAGAATTGTTTATTCAGGAATAACGCCCGTGCCTTTACAAACAGAACACGGCAGACCCGCGCCTCTTTCTCTGCCTTTGCCGCTACAGGATGGACACATTTGTATATTTTTACTACTTACACTGACCACGCCTTTTCCTTTGCAAACACCGCATGTAAGGTCGCTGTTTAAATGTGATGTTCCTTTTCCGCCACAATAAGCGCAAATAACCGCAGGTGAAGCTATATTATTTTTTCCGGCACCCGAGCAAACGGAACACCTTGTATGCTCCCTGGATGGCATATGCCCTGTTCCTCGGCAAAACCCGCACCGGTAAACCACTCTTGTTAAGATCTCGCCAATTTGACCGACTTTACGGCTTTTCCAATCAAAAGTTTTCCAATACATGTTCACCATCTTTTTTTCGGGTCAATAGTTTATACCCATAGTTTTTAGAGGTCTTGTCGGAACAGTTTGATGAGTTTTAATTTTTTGTTCATCATGTGATGTTCGTAATAACTGATCGATCCGAAAATTAACACTCTTGAGCTGTTTTGCCGCCGCGCGTTTTTTTCTATTCAGCTCCAGGACTTCCCTGTCAAGCCTGTCCTTCTCTCTCCTAAGCATATACAAATCCAGGTATCCCGACCTTTGAGCTTTTGGAATAGACCGTATACCTTTGAAATGTATGCCTCCGACATCCCTGAGCCCCTTAATTCGCGGTAAGCTTTTCATTTAACAACCTCCTCCACCAACTTTTTCTTTACCGGCACGCTCTTTGGTAATTGTTTTTCAACCATTTGCTTAACTATCTCTTTAACCCTGTTTTGGTTTGTTTTTGAACCAACCCTGCTTGTTTCTGATGCCAAAATATCCTGACACATCTGCGTAAATACATCTGTTCTGGATGGATATAGTTTCATCACTTTAAGGGTTTTGGCGATCATAATACAACCACGGATTGTCGGAGCAAATTCGCACTTGCCGGATTCCCTTAAACCCCTCACAATATTGACAACTATTTCGGCGTGGGGTTTGCCAAGCTTCGATTTCGCTTGGGCAATGGCGACTTCTGTGTCATAGTCAAAATGATCCAAATCCATTGTTATCATCCTGTCTCGCAGCGCGTCCTGGCTTCTATGAACCCCCGCGTACTCTTCGGGGTTGGATGTAAATATAGCGGTGAAATTCGGGTCAACTCTCAGATATGGTTCGTCACCGCCTCTTCCAACAGGCAGATCCATCATTTTCTCCTGAAGAATAGAAAGAAGGATGTTATTTGCCTCGGGGCGTGAACGGGTAAACTCATCGTAGATAAGCGTAAAACCATATTTACAGGCTACGGTCAGGCGGTTATCCACCCATCGTTTTACCATATCTTCTTCCGTTTTTAAAACCCTTGAGACAAAACGGTCTACAACTTTTTTGATCCTGTAGCCGTACTCACCGCCGACAAGATCAGAAGTTGTAAATTCTTCATCTCCATGGATCATTACAACCGGCCGTTTTATCTTACTTGCGATATGCATGGCAAGTGTAGTCTTACCGGTGCCGGAAACACCCCTGAAATGAACAGGAAAACCTGCTTTGATATAGGTGATGGCCCTGTGTGAAATGTCTTTCACGTAAGGTGTTTCCACAAAATCGGGTAATGCACTTGGTTCAAGCACTGTGGTCATTTCGTCAATCATTTTGTTGCCCCCTCTTCTTTAAGTTTTCGTGCATCTCGTTCCAAATTTTGTTGGCTAAATCCAAATCTGTCCGTATTACTTTTGCCTTTTTTCTGAAATCCTCTTTCGAGGCATTAATTTTTCTGATCAATTCCTTGCGGTTTTTTTCGAAATTTTTTCTTTGATCTTTAGCCATTTCGTTACCCGCGTTTTACGGTCAGTTGCTCCGGATACGTAGATCAGCCCCCTTTGGAAATCACTCCCGTGCCTCCACATCTACTGCAGGGCAGGTTTCCATCCACCTTATAGCCGAGACCATCACAATTCGGACACTCTTCTTTGGCGCCCCTCTGTGTCCTGCTGCCTTTTCCCTTACAGGCGGAACAAGTGATCCGACTATGAGGATGCACACCTGTACCATGACAAAAAGCACACTTAACTACGGGCTCATCGATCTTGACTTTGCCAGTTCCACCACATACCTGGCATGCGGCAAGTTTTGAAAGCAGGTTAAACGGATCCTTACCGGTACCCTTACAAAACGCGCACCTTATCTCTTTCATTTCTTACCTCCGGTAGCTCATATACAGCTTATACGGCGAACTTACCTTTTTTTCTTGCCTTTCTTCTTTGTTACTTTTTTCGCTGTTGTCTTTTTCTTGACCACTTTTTTCTTGATCACTTTTTTCGCCGTTGTCTTTTTCTTGGCTGCTTTTTTCTTAGTGCTGACAGCTTTTTTAACCGTTGTTACTTTTTCGCCTGCCGCAATTTTCGGCATGATCCCGGTGCCTCTGGATTTGGCCAAAACGGAAGACATTCCACTCCACGCCTTTTTAGCTTCCGCCATGTCTGAGGCGTATCCGCCTAAAAGCCCTTTTACGTCGCGAACTATGTCCCCAACATATTTTCCTAAGCTTTTTCTCAGCGCATCGCTCATCTCAGCATGATCATGATCAAACTCTTTCAAGCGTTTTGCTACATAAGTTTCAATCTCTTTTACTTCGCGGGCAAGCCTGTTTTTAAGATCTTTCGACATAGCGCTGTGGTCCCTTCGAAAATCTTTTAGCATTGAGCCCACAGTGGTGGTCAGCTCTCCCATGAAATCCGATAATCCCTGCGCCTGGATCTCACTCATTTCTTTATGAGCTTGCTGAAACGATTTGATCATCGCGCTCACGCTTTTTGACAAGTTACTCGTGAAATTCGCCAGGTTTTTCGCTTGCTCATTAGCCATTTCCTTTCGATCCTGCGAAAACCCCTTAAGGGTTTTGTGGGTATCGGCCACCAGGTCTCCCAACTCTTTCACCCTTACATCACTGGATAAAATGATGTTTTCCGTAATTTTTTTCATATCATCTGCAATCCCCATTTCGTCCTCCTTGTTACACACTGTTTAATCTTTCTTATGGTTCCCGGTACATACGACATACCCTTTCTTTCCAATCTGTTCTATGTTAACCGTTTTGTGAACAACGGGTCTTTTGCCGTTCTCTTTTAAATCGTTCGATCATTGCGTTTACGCTCTCTTTTCTTGCTTGCTTGACGGTTGCCCTTTTTTTTCGTTGCGCTTTGAATTCCTTGAGCATTGATTTAAGATCTTTGATACGAAGGTCATTTCCACGCGCTAGAAGCTCTCTTAACCTGTTGGAAAGGTTACTCTGTTGTTCCTGAAACTCTTTTAACCTGGAGGTTACCCCATTTTTTCTCTCTTGTTGCTTGGCAAGTATTTCCTTAAGCAATATCTGGAATTTTTTGATCCTTTCAGCCTCCCCTTTAGCGAGAGACTCCCTGAATTCTTTTAAACCGCTCCTTAAAGTTTGTGTCATTGCTTTATGCTCGGAAAAATAGTTTTTCAGCAGATCGCGTATTTTAACTTCCCTTGACTCCTGCGTTGACAAAATCTCCTGCATCATATTGTTAAAATCTTTTTTTCTGAGATGTCCGTTTTGGGCGAGAACTTCCTGCAACTGTGCGTTAACTTTACTTCTTTCCTCTTTGCCGGAAAACATCGATTCCTGAAAGTCGCTAAAGATCAAGCTATTGGTGTCCAAAATCAAACCGATGCTTTCTATCTCCTTCTCATGAGAAGAAACAAGTTCCTCAATAAGATTTTGCGGATCCAGCGTTTCAGACATTTTCAAACTCCTTTTCATTGAAGAGGAATTGCTTGGCGAAACATGCTTTTCACCCTTAAAAGGGTTGGAGGATATTTCGGCAAGAACCCCTATAGTTGTTGCCCTTATCCTTAGGCGGCTGTCGCGGTTAAACCGATAGCTTCAGCATATTTCAGGTAAGTTTCGACTGATGCCACGACTACTCTGGCTTCAATTGCGAGTATCTCAATACCTACCAGCGATACTCTTACCCATGCATCGACCACAACGCCCTTGTCCAGGATACGGTCTACAACCTCGACCAAACTGGAAGAACCAATTGCTTTTTCTACTGCCATTTTTCTCACCTCCCTTCATTATTTATATTAAAATGTACTTTTTTGCGGTGCTCATTTGCACCCTTTAACACTCCATGTTGATAATGTTCAGCAATGTTACTATCTTTAACGGTTTATCTAAAAAATAGCGGACTCCAAGGCGTTTCGCTTTTGTTTTCATGGCTGCCGTTCCAAACGCTGTTATTATCATAAACCTCGTGTCCTTCTTAAGCGCTTTTGCTTTTCGAATGAACGAAACACCGCTATCTTTACCTATTCGCAGATCCACTATCGTAAGATCGAGTTTTCGCGCACGTTTAAATTTCCGAAGTCCCTCCGTTACGGTACTCGCAATTAAAAGCCTGTGTCCGGCATCTCGAAAAACTTTTCTGAGAATCCATCCCAAGTCCTTCTCATCGTCAACAAGAAGTACTGTTTTCGAGTTATACACCTGTCGTTTAAAATGTTCTTCAAGCCGCATTGTATTGTTTGACCGTAATCTATTTTTCTCAGGCTGCATTGCCTCTACACATTATCTTATAATGCAATTACCGTGCCAATCGGCTATATTAAACAAGAGAACCACCCAGACCCTGTCTAAGTGGTTCTCTTATAATAAGTTAGTGGAAGGCAGAAATTTTATGCTTTATACGGCCTTAACTCAAGGGCTGGATACTCTTTGAATTGACTATGGACTTTTTTCCATAGAGTGTGGAAGTTTTTCCATGCAGGTTAGGATAATAGATTATCGGCGAATCTCATATTTCTTGATTTTTGTGAACAAGCTTTTGTAGTCAATTTCCAGTATTTCCGCGGTTTTTTTCTTGTTCCAATTTGTTTTGTTCAGTATTTTTTCTATCATGTACTTTTCCGCGTTAGCGGTTACATTTTTTCTTAATGTTTTCAGAGGAATCTCATCAAGATCTTTTTCCAATTTTGAAAGTACCAGACTTTCCATTTTTATATCACCCGGGGTATTTTCGTTCCCGGCCATATGTTGAGGAAGGTCTGACAGCATGATGATGTCCATGGCCAGGATCACAGCGGTCTTGACGGTGTTTTCCAGCTCTCGCACATTTCCCGGCCAGGAGTATTCCCTGAATATCTTTAAAACGTCGCTCGAAAAGCCTTTGATGTTCTTTTTTGTCGCTTTATTCGACTTGTCCAGAAAATGCTGCGCCAGGATGATAACATCATCCCCCCTGTCCCTAAGAAGCGGCAGCTTTATTTCGAACACATTGAGACGGTGATAGAGATCGTCCCGGAACTCGCCTTTTTTGACCGCTTCTTCCAGATCCCTGTTCGTGGCCGTTATTATCCTCACGTTTATCGGGATGGAGTTTTTCCCGCCCAGGCGTTGTATTTTTCGCTCCTGGATCACTCTCAGAAGTTTTATCTGGATATGCATGGCAAGGTTGCCGATCTCATCCAGGAATAATGTTCCATTGTCGGCTGTTTCGAACTTACCGATCTTGAGGGTGTCTGCGCCGGTGAAAGCGCCTTTTTCGTAACCGAAAAGTTCACTTTCGACCAGTGTGTCGGGCAACGTGGCGCAGTCAATCGGTATAAACGCGTTACCTTTTCTCTTGCTTAAAGAATGAATTACACGCGCCACCAGTTCTTTGCCGGTCCCGCTTTCGCCTCTTAGGATAACGCTGACGTCATGTGGAGCCACCTTTTCCATCTTTTTGAATAGGTCCTGCACGGAACGGGACTGTCCCTTTATCATGCTAAGCGACATATCACATTTGTTAAAGTGATCCACCTGCTGCGCTAATTTACGGGTCTCCAGTGCCTTGTCAACGATTATTTTCAACCTTTCGTTCGGAAGCGGTTTAGGGACATAGTCATACGCCCCCAGTTTCATGGCGGATACCGCGGTTTGTATCGTCTCGTAGGCGGTGATCATAATAACAAGAACGCCGTGATTGATCTTCTTTATCTCTTTCAGGATAGTTATCCCATTTTTATCGGGCAGTTTCATATCCAGAAAAACAAGGTCAGGCATGAATTTCCGCACTTTCTTCAATCCTTCCTTTCCTGTTTGGCAGGAGGCCACATCATATCCGTGGTCACCCAATATCCGGGAAAATATCCAGCCGATCTCGGGTTCGTCATCGATGACGAGTATTCTGCCCTTGATCTCGCTATTTTTTATGATCGGCTTTTTTTTCATGATTTGTTCCTTTTTTGTTTTTCATGGAAAAGCGGCAGACATATTACGAACGCCACTCCTTTATCTTTGCCGGACGACTTGTTTTCAACATATATTTCCCCGATGTGCCTTAAAACCACACTCAGCGAAATAGCCAGGCCCAGCCCTGTTCCCCTCTGCTTTGCTTTTAACGTATAAAAAGGCTCGAAAATGTACTTAAGGTGCTTTTTATTTATCATCGGGCCTGTATTGTGTATTATGATCACGACCGTATCCGGATCTTCTCCGAGTTCGGTGGATACGGTCAGCACACCTCCCCGAGGCATAGCCTGTACCGCGTTATCTATGATGTTCAGAAAGACTTTATCCATCTGTTCGTCATCCATCTCGACCAGCGGTAGTTTTGAATATTTTTTCACTATCTTTATCTTTTGGATCCTGCACTTGGGTTTAACCAGGGCAAGATTAAGATCTAGGCATTTTTTCAGACTGTGGTTTTTGATATTCAGGTCTATTGTCCTGCCGTAATTCGAAAGTTCTTTGGTTACCCTGTCAAGTTTCTCAACCTTCCTTATTATAGCTTCGGTAAGTTCTCTTTTGGGGTCTTTTTCGTGAAGTTTGCTCTGCAAATACTGGATGGTCAGACCTATAATGGCAAGAGGGTTTCGTATCTCATGGGCGACACCGGCCGCAATGATCCCTGTAGTAACTATTTTTGCGCGTTTAAGAAGCCCATTCTGTACTACCTTTAAATTTTCATACGCGCCTTTTAGTTCTTCCGCTAATTTCTCGCTCTTCATTTTTTCTTTCAATAATCTTTGCTCCGCGCCCACGCGTGCAAGAGCACCCTCGATGAGTTCCGCCGAGATGCG
>Ga0208902_1001152_pt1 | contig 12987 bp, 8 predicted proteins | sample AntAceMetag02UKH_FD_184767 | JGI IMG/M metagenome (GOLD analysis project Ga0208902, IMG submission 184767) | Saline lake microbial communities from Ace Lake, Antarctica - Antarctic Ace Lake Metagenome 02UKH (SPAdes) (version 2) | ecosystem: Environmental > Aquatic > Non-marine Saline and Alkaline...
AGTTCATCATTCTCTTTGCCGGATCGTCCTACAAAAATATCCCATTGCCTGCTCTCAACAGAAAGTGTAAATTTCCTGAAAGGGGTGGCATTCTTCCGAGGTCCCGAACTTGATTTCTGAATCTTCACCATATGCTCAAAAATTTCTATGCCCTTGCACTCATTGATTTCAGCGATCTGTTTTTCAAGTTTCTCCAACCTCTTTTTGTGGGTTGCAATATTCTTAATGAGCTTTTCTTTACCGGAGCGTGTTTTTTTATACTTCTTGAAATAGTGCGCCATGTTTTGCTGCGGAGTCCAGTTAGTTTTTATGGGGATCACAATTTCCGGATTCCCATCAATAAAATAATCAGTAACCACTATTTCTGTCATCCCATGTTCGATCTTATGAAGATTTATTTTCAAGAGCTCACCCATTTTCTGCCAGTGTTCGGCATCCTTCAGTTCATCAAGGTCTTTTCTCTGCCGGGTAAGGGTCTGAAGCAATTTCTTCTTTTGGTGTGTAAGGGAGCTTATAGTGGTTCCCTTTATCTGTTTGAATCTGTTCTGCACGATCTCATGCTCATACATATATGCAAAGGCATCATTCACAGTCTTAATTTCAAGGCAGTCAGCCACATTGAAAAGGTTAAGGCGTTTTTTCTTTGCATTGTAGAATACATAATTCTTGTCCGACCACTGTTCGCAGGTGGTGCGGACTATACTTATGAATTCCCACATTTCATTGGTTTTCATTCCGGGTTTGAAAATATCTTTTAAGAATTTTGGAGAGTTGCTGAAGTTTGTGACAAATTCCTTCCATGAGTCTGGAAGTATCCCGGGGAATAAACTTTCGAACTGTGATCTACTCACAGAAAAAATATAGGGTTTTTCAACTGCCGGTGGAAAATTATATGGAATTCCCGGATACAATTGCCGAAACTTACTATCGGAAACATGTATTCTTCGATGGCAATCCAAAATGATATTCTTCTCTTTTTCCACCCGGGTGAGGATCAGATTCTCATATCTCGGGATCAGCTCAATGATAAGTTTGTAGGTTGATGTCTCTCCATAAAATGACTCTTTTTCAAAAGTGAGAATGAGCACTTTATCATTTTCTCTTATCTCTACAGTTTTAACCACACTTTTAGTAAGATGCTGTTTGAGTAGAAGTGCAAGAGGACTACTATTATTCTCGATGAATGTTATATCTTCTGCCATAAAACAGAGCGGGTTTTGTCCATTAATAGAAACAACAAACTGAGTCGAAGTAAGATCAAGTATATAATTTGAATCGTTGTAAAACACATCCCTCACCGAACAACCAATAAGGTTTGCCCTATTTTCATTCAGCCATAATGTGAGAAATGTGTATTCCATATTATAAACCATCACAATTTTTTTTTGATGAACTCACGAAGGATATCCTACAATTTTCTGGCAAGATTTATTTAATGTTTATTTATTAGATAAATAGGATATCATAAAAATTATTGTAACCACTACTACTACTCACTTTTCGACTTCTAAGGATTGCAATGACGAGGAGTCGAGGTGCGAACTAAACATGGAATCCTCGTTCCTTAGGATTCCAAATTTATTATTTAACCTTCCTTTGAGTAGAAGCAGATTCATCCTGCATAGATATATTAAAATCAACAACTATACAGACTATATTATTAGCGCAAACTACTTGACAGCTTTTACCCCAAACCAAAGAAGCACATTTAAGTCGGTTTATTATGAAAATAATATTAAAATACATATTCATCTCGCTGTAGGAAAGGATCAGAATGCAATTAATCTATAATCCTGTATTTTTGGAACACGATACAGGCATGCATCCGGAAAATAAAAAGCGGCTGACCTCACTTGGCGATCTACCAGTGACAGAAGTCGAGAATGGTGAAAAATACCTTACATTGGTACATACTCCCGAATATATTCAGAGCGTTGAGAAAGCATGCATGATCGGTGGTCATATTGATAATGACACAATCGTATCACCGGGCAGTTTTGAAGCTGCCATATATGCAGTAGGAGCGACGATCATGGCATCCGAAACCGGCGATTTTGCATTGACCCGACCCCCCGGTCACCATGCACACATAGATAGATCCAGCGGATTCTGTATTTTTAATAATATCGCAATCGCTGCACAGTATCATGCAAACAAAGGCAAGCGTGTGCTGATTTTTGACTTTGACGGACACCTTGGAGATGGTACCGTGAAATTTTTTAATACTTCGGATCGAGTATTGTACTGGTCACTCCATCAATATCCTGCATTCCCGGGTGGTGGAGATGCACATGAAATAGGTGCTGGGAAAGGTGAGGGATACACAATAAATGTTCCCTTACCTCCGGGCAGTGGAGATGAAATTTATATGGACGCAGTTGAGACATTCATGCCGATCGCTAAGGAATTTAATCCTGATATCGTAGCTGTTTCAGCAGGGTTTGACTCACATCAGTACGACCTTCTTCTGGACCTGCGCCTTTCATTGAATGCGTATTATAAAATTGGCAGATTACTTTCTGAAAACTTCGATAATGTATTTGCCACACTTGAGGGTGGCTATAATATAGAGGTATTCCCCAAGTGTCTATATAGTTTTCTGGATGGTATCAACCATGATGAAATGCAGTTTGAGGAAAGGGAAACAGACTCAATGATACAAACTCATTATGAATATGAAGGCAGGAAAGCAATGGCGCTGCAGGCACTCTCAAAACATTGGAAATCAATATAATAAATAAAGGAAATAGAAATGGGTACTAAGAAATTAACCAAACTTTTTAATCCCAAAGTGATCGCTGTCATAGGAGCAACTGCTCGTGAGCGAACCGTCGGATATTCTCTGATGAATAACATTATAGGATCTGGATTTGACGGCATCGTTTATCCAATAAACCCCAAACGTACGAATGTTATAGGGGTAAAAGCATATGCAAACATCGATGAGGTTCCAGACAAAGTTGACCTTGCCATTATTGCAACACCCGCAAAGACAGTTCCTGCAATTGTCGAAGCATGCGGGAAAGCAGGGGTTTCCGGCATCGTTCTGATCTCTGCAGGTTTCACTGAAATAGGCGAGCAAGGTAAGCTGCTTACAAAACAGATCACAGATAGCGTTAGAAAGTATGGCATGAGGTTGATCGGTCCGAATTGCCTTGGATTCATCAAACCCTCTATTCATTTAAACGCAAGTTTTGCAAACAAGATGGCTTTGCCTGGAAAGATCGCACTCATCTCGCAAAGCGGTGCGCTCTGTACAGCAATCTTAGACTGGTCTGTAAAGCAGAATGTGGGGTTTAGCCATTTTGTTTCTATCGGCTCGATGATCGATGTCAGCTTTAATGACTTGATCGACTATTTTGGAACCGATCCGCTCACGACAAGTATTGTCATTTATATGGAAACACTCACAGATGCCAGAAGTTTTATGAGTGCAGCAAGAGCATTCGCAAGTAACAAACCGATCATTGTCCTAAAGGCAGGAAAAAGTTCGGAAGGTGCAAAGGCAGCAATGTCACACACAGGAAGTCTGGCTGGTAATGATTTTGTATTTGATGCCGCCTTCAAGAGAGCTGGTATTATCAGAGTGAATACAATTGATGAATTGTTCAATATTGCTCAATCGCTTGCAATGCAGGAAAAACCTGCAGGTAATAGACTTGCCATCATTACAAATGCGGGCGGTCCCGGCGTTATTGCAACAGATACTCTTATCGAAAAAGGCGGTAAGATAGCTCAACTATCTGAAGATACTATAAATGAACTGAACCAATGCCTTTCACCAAATTGGAGCAGGAGAAACCCTGTTGACGTAATTGGAGATGCAGGTCCCGAGCAATATGAAAAAGCCGTTGAGTTGTGCGCAAAAGACAAAAATGTCGATGGTGTACTGGTAATTCTTACTCCACAGGAAATGACTGATCCGGCAGGCGTGGCAAAGAAAGTCGCTACAGTTGCCAGAAAATGTAGAAAAACTGTGCTGGCATCCTGGATGGGCGCAGATGATATTGAAAAAGGTCAGCAAATTCTGGAAAGAAACCAAATTCCAGTATATCCGACTCCGGAAGATGCAGTAAAATGCTTTATGTATATGTATGACTACTCCCGAAATCTGGAGATACTTAATGAAACACCATCACAAATACCCCATGAGTTCAAACCGAAAAAAGCTCAAGGTCAAAAACTTATCGACGAAGTCCTTGCCGACAACAGAACTGTTATGACGGAATTTGAAGCAAAGCAGTTACTGGATTATTATTATATTCCCGTAATAAAGAATGGGCTTGCACAAACAGAGGAAGAAGCAGTAGAATTAGCTGAAAAGATCGGCTACCCCGTTGTTATGAAGATCGCATCACCCGATATTCTACATAAGACTGATGTCGGTGGAGTTATACTAAACATTGTGAATAAGGAAGAAGCTAGGAAGGCATATAACAAGATATTGAAATCTTCGAAAGCTAAGGTTCCCAATGCAGATATCCGTGGAGTTTTCGTCGAGCAGATGCTTAAAAGAAAATATGAGTTGATCATCGGCTGTAAGAAAGATCCGATTTTCGGTCCCACTATTGTCTTTGGTATGGGTGGTGTTGCAGTAGAAATATTTAAAGATACCACCATTGGCTTACCTCCGCTGAACATGGCGCTTGCCATGAGGATCATAGAGGACACGAAGATATACAAGTTGATCAAGGGCTACAGGGGCATGCCGGGAGCGGACATCACATCCATCCAGTTCCTTCTGTATAAATTTGCCTACATGATCATGGACTTCCCCCAAATTACTGAAGTGGACATCAATCCCTTTGGGGTGGATGAGCGTGGCGGAGTTGTGCTCGATGCTAAAGTTTTGCTGGATGATTCAATACAGGTTACGGAAAAATATCCACACATGCATCTCGTGATATCACCTTATCCCTCAGAATATATCACTGAGTTCACAATGAGCAACGGAGAGAACGTAATATTGAGACCTGTCAAACCGGAAGATGAGCATATGGAAAAAGAGATGTTTTCCAATCTCTCAGAGAGAACACAAAGGTTTAGATTTTTCCAGCTTATTAAAGATATTTCTCATGACCAACTTGTCCGATATACTCAAATAGATTATGACCGCGAAATAGCCATCATAGCTGAAGTTACAGAGGACGGGCAGAAAAAGATGGCTGGAGTGGTCAGATTGATCGCTGATCAATACAACGAAACCGCTGAGTTCGCTATCGTAATTGCTGACCCATGGCAAAATATGGGACTTGGTAATAAATTCACCGATTATATTATTGATTTGGCGCAATCGAGAGGAATCCAGAAGATCTATGCAAACATATTAGTTGATAATCATATCATGCTGCACATGTTCAGATCGCGTGGCTTCAAGCTGACAAAGGTTGAGGACAGCTTTTATGCGGAGTTGACCATCAATTAATCAAAATACATCATATACAATATTGCGGGGAGCATGGCATAGTTCATGCTCTCTCTTTTTTTTACACCATATTACTCGATTATAAAAAAGCGGAGATTTTATTCTTCTTGACAGAAAAAGAGCTTACCTGTTAAAAAAAAACATTCAGGATGATTATAAAAATGAAAAAAAGAAATAAGGCAATTATTTATACCTTACGGCAAAGTTTTGCAACACATTTTTCAGGCCATAAAAGCTCAAACACAACTGACAAAAACATTCATGCTGCAAAAAATACAATCGGGAGACTATTGGATAATTGAGAAATAAAAAAAATGACAACCGATCTATATGACATATCCACGACATGTGTCGTATATAACCCCAGAATTGGGGATGTTCACGACAAAATTGTCGGGGATACAGACATTATGCGTAATTATGAATAAAAACTTGAGGAGGTAAAATGAAGCTATTAAAGATTTTAGATTTAACGAACCAAGTAGAGAAAAATTCGTTTATTAAATTGCTTATTAATATAATGAGTAAAAACGATAATGAGGATACTCAAATTGAGCATATTAAAAATGCAGGTAACGAAAATATGGTTCAAATTTTCAACTTGGATTATGTTCAAGAGGAATTCAAAAAGCACATAAAAGATGCAATTGCTTTTAACTTTAATCTCGATATTTTAATTGATATAATTATTCGTGATGGTAATTGTATTATGTCTCGCAATTGGCTCTACGAACTTTATTCAAAAGAAATTACAAATATAAAGAATGAAGTTGAAAAACTTAAGAATGAGTTTGATGAAGAAAATAAAGGCAACATTGATGAAAATAGAAAAAGAGATTATCTCATTTATCGCAATTGTGTAAAAACAGCTTATACAAATGACCAATTGCAGAATCGAGAATGCATAATAACACACGATGAGTTATCAATATTGAATACTTTATCAGATAATTTAGATCTATCGCAAGATGAGACAAGAAGTATTTATTATTCTGTTTTACCATTAACAAAAATGGATATTGAAAACATAATAAAAAACCTAAAAGATTTGGGGTTACTCTTTTATTCAAAAAAGAATCTTGAAGTTTATATCCCAGAAGAAATTGTAAGAATTTTAAGAAAAATGAAAGGCTACGAAGTAGCAAATAAACATTTTAGACGAGTTTTAAAAGAGTTAAAAGATAGTCAAATATCACTAATTTGCAGAAAGCACAATATTGATAGAAGTCTTTTAAGATTCGAAAAAATTAAAGCAATCATTGAAAAAGGATTAAGTATTAGAAATACGCTAACTAATGGCATTTTTAAAGAGCAAGTCAATTTAACAGAGAAAAAAGAATTTATAAATACACTAATTGAAAAAAATCTGAAACTTTTATTACCATCAAAAGGAGTAACTCTCAAAGATAAAATCAATAACCTGATTTTGTATTTTAATTTAATTGAGAAAGACGATAAAATTGAAATTGCAAATGAAGGGTATGAAAAACTTCTTAAAGATATTCATCGTTTGATTCCTGAAACAAACGATATTGTTAAAAATGAATTTGAAATTCAAGGTGATTTTATATTAAATTTTGATTTATTGTTGGACTACAATATAAAGCCACGAGATGTTCTTGATTTAATAAAAAGGAGTTCTTTGGTTTCTTTCTGCAAAGATCAACAAATAAAATCAATAGGTAATGTAACGAATAATATTCTCGAATCTTATCGAGATACTGAAAGCCTTTACATTGAGAATTATAATTTAATCAGTAATCGAGATTACAATGCACTTAAAGAAAATGGAATAAATGTAAAGGAAAGCGAGCTTGGATTAATTTTTGAGAGAACAACCAAAGCAATATTTAACAAACTCGGTTTACTTGTAGATGAGCATTTAAAGAAAAAGATAAATGACAGTAAAAATAAATTAGATATTGTTCTCAAAATCAATGAAAGAGAAATAATAATTATTGAATGCAAAACCCATAAAGATAAAGAATTTAACAAGTTCAGTTCAGTTTATCGGCAAGTGAAATCATATTATAAAAAAGCTCAAGACATGGGTTTTAAAGTTATTAAGTCCTTAATAATAGCTTCTGATTTTAGTGATGATTTTGTAAATGAATGCGAACTGGATTTTGACTTAAATCTGTCATTAATAACAGCAACAACATTACTGAATATTCTTGAAGCTTTTAAGAAATCAAGGCATCAAGCTTTTCCATACAAATTATTAATGAAAGATGTATTAATAAACGAATCACGAATAATTAAAGCAATTATGAAATAAAAATGACATCAAAATCCAGAAATCTTAAAATATGGAGTAAAGCAGTCGATTTAGTAACAATAATTTGGTTACTTCATTTTATTATTAGTTTATTAACAAATTTTTTAAATGAGTCTTACTCTGCTTTTTTTTCATATTTCATTTATACTTTCTTCGTTACTGATTTAATTATCATTTTTATTAATCATAATTCAAAAAAGCGATTTTTTAAAGAGAACTGGTTTGATATTTTGATGATCTTGCCTTTATTCAGGTTATTCAGATTTCTGAGAATATTAAAAATTAATAAGTTAAGAAATCTCCTAAAATTACTTAAAAAATCAAAGAAATTTAAAAGTGGAAAGAAAATTGTCTCCGAATCCTTTGATCTTGGAAGGCAGATTAATGATCAAAAATGATAATGATATTACGCATAACAAGCGTGTCTGCGGTAGGGTTGGTCAGTGCTTTTTGTTTGAATCTTCCGATTCAAGGTTTGGGTTGTTTGTTTTCGTCGGAATCCTTCTGATTCCGCCGCACACGCAAAACATTAACGCCAACTCAAATATTCAAAAAATAGAATTCTAAATTAAGCTTGCCAAAAAAAATGAAAAAATTATGTGAAACTAAAATAAATTTGGAGGAAAAGATGAAAGTCACAAAAATAATTGTAAAAATTAAACCAATGAAAGGAGACAAAATGAAGAAGATTGTTTTTGGTGTTTTTATGATAATATTATGTTATGCTTTATTGTATAGCGATCCACCCACAAACGTAGAAATTAATATTGATAATGGCAATTCAATTTTATCATGGTCAGACTCTACTAATGCTGATTTTTATTTTATATATCGCTCCCTAAGACCTGATACAGGTTTCGTTAAAATTGATAGTGTTACAGTTACCACTTATATTGATAGTGTAGCTGGATTTGAGGATAAGTATTTTTATTATGTAACTGCAGTAGATAACCCAACTTTAACCGTAACTGATATTGACGGCAATGTGTACCAGACTTTAGTAATTGGTAACCAGGAATGGATGACAGAAAATCTGAAAGTTACTCACTACAGAAATGGAGACCAGATTCCAAATATTACCAATAACGGTGATTGGTATGGCCTCTCTTCTGGTGCTTACGGAGTTTTTAATAATACACCTGCCAATGCCGATACTTATGGTAATCTTTACAACTGGTATGCAGTAGATGATAGTAGAAATATAGCTCCGGAAGGCTGGCACGTTCCTACCGACGAAGAGATAATGGAATTAGAAATGGCACTTGGAATGAGCCTAGAGCAAGCTGATTCAACTGAATGGCGTGGTACAAACGAAGGTAGCAAACTTGCCGGTAGAGCAGATTTATGGACGAATGGAGCATTAGAGAACGACCCTGAGTTCGACACAAGCGGTTTAAGCTTCCTTCCTGGCGGGTACCGCTACAGCATCAATGGGTGCTTCTACTATATGGGCGACACCGGTTACTTCTGGTCTTCTACAGAGATCTATACAGAACTCGCCTGGTACCGGTACTTGAATTATGATAACGCCACAGTGTACCGGTATACTAACCATAAGCTTTTTGGGTTTTCTGTCCGTTGTGTCAGGGATTAAGATTGTTGTCTATTTGTCTATTTGACTATTTAAAAAGGAAAGCAGTAGAGTGTCCAAACGAAGCAGGTTTGACAATTTGTTCTGCCGATAGACGAGACCGATTTTTTAGGCTTATTATTTTGTTTAAGAATGCTGGCGTTAACAAACTGCTACTCATCCGAAAAGATGGGCGTGTCAGCAGCAATACATTATGCGAGTTTTTATTATTGTATAAAATTAAAGCGAAAAATCAAAAAACCATTAAATGGTAATCGTAACTTATCTAAAAATTGGTAGCAATTGTTCTTTATAAATTGAATAGAATTTAAAAATTAAAGAGAGAGCTAAAATGAAATATCAGGTTAAGAAAAAGCAACAGAACTGTAGAAAATGTCTTGTTTGTGGGCTGAAAAATGAATTTGGACTTAAAGCTTCGTTTTATGAATTAGAGAATAATGAATTAGTTGCTATATTTAAACCCCTTGAAGAGCATCAAAGTTATCCAGGAACGTTACATGGAGGAATTGCAGGAGCAATATTAGATGAGACAATTGGTCGGGCAATTATGATTACAGATGAAAATTTTTTTGGTGTAACTGTAGAGTTAAATTTAAAATATAAAAAGCCTATCCCATTAGATGAAGAACTAAAGGTTATTGCTAGGATAACAAGAAATTCTAGACGAATCTTTGAAGGCTCAGGAGAAATATTACTACAAAATGGAGATGTTGCAGCAATTGCGTATGGGAAATACATGAAAATATCAATGAATAAAATGACTGAATTTGATAAAGAAAAAGAGGAATGGAAAGTATCATTATTAGATACAGATCCATTAAAAATAAATATCTGATTTCAGAACGATTCTGCGGAAGAAGGGGATCAAATAGTTTACTCTAAAACCCATACATCACATAACGTGGTTGTTCCGTTCGCTGGCGCACTTTTACTCTCTCAGGGGAAAGACTTTGAGGCTAGAGTGAACGTTGGAACTGTCTGAACGTTATGAAAATAAAATAATAGATACATGAGGTAAAAATGGGAAAGATTCATTATCCGTTTGCAGCAATCGTCGGGCAGGAAGAGCTCCTTCTCGGCATTATTCTGAATAGTAGTGTTCCAAAACTCGGCGGCTTGCTGATCAAAGGAGTCAAAGGTTCAGGGAAGAGCACGGCAGTCTATTTATCCCAAGTCGTTCCTTACACGACCGACTCGTGGCACGAAGCACGATTCAGCGTGCAAAGATGAGCCGGGTTAAAAACTTTCCCCATTATAACTAATATTTTCTTATTTATTCCTCAATCCCATTACTTCTTACCATTTCAGTGATGGCTCGGAAATTTATCTTACCGGTTCCCATTTTCGGCAGTTCCGGTATTACCACAAATGTCTTGGGTATTGCAATTTTAGGGAGTTTTTTACTCATTCCCCTGATGAGTGCTCTTTCATCAACTTTTACTGTGACAGCAGCAACAATTCTTGCACCCTTTCTGGAATCGGGTACATCTACCACGCAGCAGTCCATGCCTTCGGGAAGGAGTGTCTGCAGTATCTTTTCGGTTCGAACAAGTGAGATCATCTCACCGCCGATCTTAACAAATCGTCTGAGCCGACCCAGGTGCCAGAGGTATCTATCCTCATCCATCATACCCATATCACCGGTATCGTACCAGCCGTCCACAATGTGCAGGGATGTTTCCTCTATATCATTGAGATATCCCTTCATTACCATATCCCCTTTGACCAGAATTTTACCCTCTTTTCCCAGGGGTAGGATTTTTCCTGTATTCAGATCTGCGATCCTTACCTGAACACCGGGAAGGGGTTTGCCGATACTGCCCGGACGGTTATCATCAGGAGTATTAACAGAGATTCCGGGGCTGGTCTCGGTAGTACCGTACGCCTCGTACAGCTCAATATTGTGTTTATTCCGGTATTCCTGCCGCAGCCAGTCCGGTGTTTTATCCGCACCCGGAAGGACTATCCTGAGTGAAAAGAAATCGCCCGGTTTGGACTCTTTCAAATATCCCGCAAAAAAGATCGGAGTTGCTGCAATGAGGGTTGCTCCTTCTTCTTTTATCATGGCAGGGATTTTCTTGTAATCCAGCGGATTGGCATACGTCACTGATTTACAACCGACCATCAAGGGCATCCAAAGATTGGCATTGAAACCAAAAACATGAAAAAGAGGTAGGACGGACATAAAAACATCTTCTTCAGTCAAAGAAAATACTTCTCTCAGAGCTTTGATATTTGCCCCAAGATTTTTATGAGTCAACTGAACTGCTTTAGGATCTTTTTCGCTGCCGCTTGTAAAGAGGATCACGATATTATCATCCTGCAACTTCCTTGGCAGCCGGGCAATGATGGCTGATGCGGGTAGTTTTGATCTGAGGGCAGCGCCAAGTTTTTCTTTGAGTGTGATCCCTTTCATGATGTCTTCGAGGCAGACCATACCTGGAACCATAGGACATTTGATCTTATCGAGCAACGCCCGGGAAGTGATGATCGTCTTGAAGCCGCATTTCTTCTGTGCATATTTGCAGTTGTGGGCAGCGCCCGTGGAATAGTTTATCATAGCAGGCACCTTCCCTGCCATGAGAATACCGATAACCGCGAGAGCGCATCCTGCTGAAGTGGGTATCATCACCCCGATATCACCATCTTCATATTTCTTGAACTTTTTAGCCAGGATCAATGACCCGATTAGCGCCTTGCTGTAAGTAACTTCCAGATTAAGTGTCCTGTCTTTTATGGCGATCTTGTTGCCCAGTTTCTTTGCTTTTTTTATAAACTCGTAATGAAGTATCATGTTTTAACCTCTTTTTTAAATAAATGGTCAGCGGGAATTCTTGATAACTGATGAATTCGTAACCATTCAGGATTTACTATTATTCATTTTATCACTGCTTGATTTTGCATGACATCGTTATCGTCTATGAAGTATGTAGAATAATGAACTTAGCTTATTAACGTTTCACTAATATTTTTCTTATTTTAGCGATCATACACCATTTTTTTCAATTTCATCTGCAATTTCATGTCAATAAAAAAATTTTATACTTGTCCATTAACGAACCTTGATCATTATACTAAAAGGACAATCCATAACCAACCATGAACTGAATTATTATATCATTAGAAATATGACTCAGCTTGCAAAGATAAGTCTGGTAGAAATTTAAGGGTGTTTTGGATTTTCAATTTTACATTTTGCATTTTGTTTGGCAATCCGAGCTCTTCTCTTCGTGACCACTCGAGATCTGGAACTATTAAACTCCTCAATTATTGAGATATTATTTCATTGATATTTTAAACACAAAGGTTGAGGATAGCTTTTATGCGGAGTTGACCATCAATTAATCAAAATACATCATATACAATATTGTGGGGAGCATGGCATCGTTCATGCTCCCTCTTTTTTTTACACCATATTACTCGATTATAAAAAAGCGGAGATTTTATTCTTCTTGACAGAAAAAGAGCTTACCTGTTAAAGAAAAACATTCAGGATGATTATAAAAATGGAAAAAAGAAATAAGGCAACTATTTTTAACCTACGGCAAAATTTTGCAACACATTTTTCAGGTTATAAAAGCTCAAACACAACTGGCGAAAACATTCATGCTGCAAAAAATACAATTGTGAGACTATTGGATAATTGAGAAATAAAAAAAATGACAACCGATCTATATGACATATTCACGACAT
>Ga0208902_1001155_pt1 | contig 12969 bp, 10 predicted proteins | sample AntAceMetag02UKH_FD_184767 | JGI IMG/M metagenome (GOLD analysis project Ga0208902, IMG submission 184767) | Saline lake microbial communities from Ace Lake, Antarctica - Antarctic Ace Lake Metagenome 02UKH (SPAdes) (version 2) | ecosystem: Environmental > Aquatic > Non-marine Saline and...
TTGTATTTTTGGTAATATATTGTCAAATACGAGCAAAATTAAGCCAATTTAAGGCAAGCATGTTTTTTAATAAATTATTTGTTAGCTTTTATCAAGCTCGCTTAAATCGGCTTATATTTGATTAATTATTAAAGAAATGCTTGGTTATTAGACGGACTGTCGTTAGCGGTAATTGCAAGAAAAAATTCACAGTCATGAAAAAATACATCATTTTAATATTTGGACTTTTTACAACACTTTGGTCTTATAGTCAGGACTATTATCCATTTCCAGACTCAAATGCGATTTGGAATAGTAAATATGGTGGTTACTATGGTACGCCTATAGTAAGATTTGGACTAAATGGAGATACAGTAATAAATAATCAGGTCTATAAAAAAGTTTACCAAATTGTCGATGATTCTACTTTGAATTTAGCCAACATGACTTATTATGCGGCAATTAGGGAAAACGCCTCGAAACAAATATTTGCAAAAATGACTGATTATGATGACGAAATATTAATTTATGACTTTTCTCTGAATATCGGTGATACAATTATCTCAAATTCACCATCTGGCTATCTAAACTATGACCTATGCATAATTGCTGACATTGACTCCATTGAACTTGAAAACAATCAATTCAGAAAACGGTTTAAGATAAACGATTATGAACAAGATTATTGGATAGAAGGAATTGGTAGTATTGGCGGATTATTTCATCCAACTATGGACTATATTATTGGAAGTTACTGTGATTTAACCTGTTTCAAAAATAATGACACTGCGAAATACATAAACAATCCTCAATGTGACAAATGTTTTTGTTTCTTACAGACTCCGGTTATCGAAATAGAAGAAAACAATGATTTCATTAATGTCTACCCAAATCCTGCTACGACAAACATAAACATCGTCTTTGAATTACAAAATGGACTATCTGAAATAAGCCTTATTAATTCAATTGGAAATTCAATAGAAAACAGAATAACAAGTTCATTCCCAATTCAGATAAATATTGAAAATTTACCAATTGGAATTTATTTGATTAAACTTAGAAATGGAGAATTAACATTTACAAAAAAAATTATAAAGTTTGAATAAAGCAACATACCGCTAACAAAGGCTAAAAACAAGCGGGCTAAAGTACTAATATGAAACGAATTACAAAAAATATAAAGCAGTTTAGGTTGAAACGTAAGTGGGTTATAATACCCGCCAATTTTTAGCCAAATCGTTAGGCTTAATGCTTAAAAAACTCAATAACATTTGAAATTAATATTTATAGCATCAATAATTCTATTGACTCTGACTTTTTCTAACCATTATGCTTTGGGGCAAGAAAATTCATCTTACGAAATGAGCCTCATTAAAGTTATTGACAAAGAGGTAGAAAAGGAAGTTGTGGTCATACTGAAAGTTTCACCTACAATTGAAAATTTCAAATTGATTGTGAGTGGACGCATAGAATATACCTTCGGTCGAAAAACTATCCAATCAAACATTCAGAAAGATCCAAACACGCAAATTGTAGTTTATGGACAGGACATTCCTACAAAAGCTCCAGAATTATACAACTTGATAAAGGAGGGGCTTAAAATTGGAGAAGATGATTTTCTATTAGTTTTCAATTTTTCAAATATTAAAGGGAAGGATTTAGCTGAAGGTTCCTTCAAGTATGGTCTGTGGGAAAGTAACAACTCTGAGATAAGAAATGAACAAACATTTATATTCGGAGAAAATGAAATAATCAAAAACTAAGCACAACAAAAGCTAATACGCCATTGCCGCAGTGCAGGCTTCGGTTTGTACAGAATTGGTAACTTTGACATGAAATTTTCAAATCAAAAACAATAATAAAAAGCGGCAACGGCGCATAGCCAAAACGTTGGTGGCCATACTGAGAGAACGAAAACAACCATGGAATGAAAACATTATTTATCATATTAGTTTCCTTCTTACCTTTTATATCATTCGGACAAGAAACGAAAGAGATTACTGTCAAATTTTCGAAATCAAAACAAATTAGAGAATCTTATTATGTATTAAAATCGAATAAAAAGGTTAAAAATGGCAATTATGTTAGGTATTATAAGACTTCACAGAAAAATGAATCCAATATTCCTATAATGGAACAAGGGTCTTTTATGAATGGACTTAAAGAGGGTAAATGGACTTATTACAAACCTCCTTTAAACAGCTACCAAGGAAGAGTCTCAACTGTCAAAAATTACAGCAACGGAAATAAAATAGGAATTTGGAAAACATATCATTATGAATCTGAGGGAACTGTTATTGAACAATATGACTTTGACTTAAAAACTAAATTAGAGCCAATTATTTCAGTTAGTTTACATTACCCATTTCAGTCTAAGGAAAATGGAACTCAAGGCGAAGTAATTATTAAATATTTAATAAAACCCGACTGTTCAATTGAGATTATTGAAGTAATTAAAAGCCTTGACTCTGCATGTGATAATGAGGCAATTCAAAGTATTCTGAGAATGGGTAGACTACAAGAAAAATATTCAATCAACATATGTGACCAGACTGAAGTGATTAAAACAATAAAATTTAGTTTACAATAAAGTACGGCCACCAACAAAAGCTCATAAATAATTGCCGGGACAATTATAAAATCAATATTTGCAGTCCTTTTCAAGTCTGTTAAAACCAGACAAGAACGTACTTCGTAAGCGGCAACTATTCATAGCAAAAACGTTGTAGCCAATTGAAAAAAGACTAATAAAGATGATAATTCTAAGGGGTTTAATAAAATTTATTCTACTAAATGTAATTTTTCTTTACGTATTCAATAAAAATGCATTCTCGCAAAACGATAGCATTTTTGTCTATAAGGATATGATTATTGTCAACAGAGACTATTTAGTTACAACTCAAAAATTACTTTTCAGCATAAATGATACGATTGTTGAATCTAATGTTTGTATAAGACCTAATGGTGTATTAGAATTTATTGATAGTGTAGAAAATAGAAATAATTTGAGATTTAGAACATCCATTGACAAAGGTGATACCATTATCAATCTAAATGAAAAATATGTAAAAAAAAATGCTGATACAATTTTTCTTGAAAGTTACTTTCCTCCATTATTAACTCATGACAGTTCAATACTAAATTACAGTGATTATTCTTTAGACTCTTCTGAATTATTTAATTATGAAATGAAGTATTCAACGATTTTATCAAATTTCAACAAACAAAGAATAATTGACTACGAGGCAGACACTGTAATAAGGATAATCCTACCTTCAGAATCTTTAGATGAACCACCACGTTTCTTATCTTATTCCCCCATTCCTTATTCTATACTAGAACTTACAATCAATAACGGTGAAGGAACCTTAAATTATTCAAAGGGCTATTACGACTCTTTACAAGATTTTCGAGTTGCAACAAACAAATCCTGCAAAATTGATAACAAAGAACTTAAAAAGACCATCAAAAGATTTCAAAAAATAGATTTTAAAAAAGAGTTCTATACAGCAGTAATCGGCTTAACAGCGTTTGAAGAATATTTTATTGAAATTAAATTGAATGACAAATATTATGCATTTGAAAGAGCTTTGTATTATGGAATTGAAAAAGGTATTAAGATGAGAGACTACCCGCAGAGGAAACATATTTCAAAATTGTATGACAATATTTTAAATCTTAAAGCGGAATTATTGAATTAATAAACAACTGGCTACAATCAAGTAGGCTGCCCCACCAGTAAAGACTAGTAGGGAGAACCTCTCACACCACTGTACGTACGGGTCTCGTACTTAGCGGTTCATTAGACAAAAGAAATTTTTGTTTGTGTCTCATTTAACACAGTTCGGTGAGATTTTTGAAATTGTTCTGAAAAAGAAAGATAACCTCTCCTTTTCAACCTTTCAATAGTTACGGTTGTTCTCATCATCGGACTTTGAGCTATTGCCCAACCACCCATTCTGGAACGAGACCAAGAGTAAGCTTGTCCTTTCGGAATACCTAATCTTATAAAACTTCTCATTCGTTTGTTAGGCTTTTTCCAATGTTTCCAAATGCAATATCGCAGACGATTGCGAACCCATCCATCTAACTCTTTCAACTTTCCAGATACATGGGCGTATTTGTAATAATTTACCCAGCCCCTTGTAAAAGCTTTTAGCTTAGTAATGCGCTCTTCAAAAGATAGTGGCAAAGTTTTACGTGTAATTAATTTCACTTTCTGTTTCATCTGTTTGAAACTTTTTGGTGAAACACACAAATTATATTTACCCTTTTCGCCCTTTTTGTAAGTCGGCACAAACCCATAACCCAACATAAAGTAATTAATAGGACGACAAATGTTTGTCTTCTGTTCGTTTACTTTCAGGTGTAGATTAGTTTCAATAAATTTTGTGATACTGCGTTTTACTCGTCGTGCTGAACGTTTGCTTTTTAGAAAAATACTGCAATCATCGGCATATCTCACAAAACGCAACCCCCGCCTTACTAATTCTTTATCTAATTCATTTAAGATAATGTTTGAAAGTAAAGGGCTTAAAGGACTTCCTTGCGGTGTTCCTTTCTCTCGTTGTTGTGTTAATCCGCCAAGCATTATTTCAGACTGTAAATATCGTCTGATTAATTTCAACAGCATTTTGTCTTTTATCTTTCGATAAAGCAAACTCATCAAATAATCATGATTTACAATGTCAAAGAAACTTTTAAGGTCTAAATCAATAATATTTTGACAGCCTTCATTGATGTATCTCTGTGATTGTATGATTGCTTGTTGTGCACTTCTTCCTTTTCGAAAACCGTAACTGTTTTCAGAAAACTCAACATCATAAATCGGGTTCAATACTTGATGTATTGATTGTTGTATTAAACGGTCTATTACTGTAGGTATTCCAAGTAGGCGTTTGCCACCGCTTGTCTTGGAAATTTCAACTCCCAAAACTGCTTGCGGTTGGTAATATCCGGTTGTAATTTCTTGTTTAATTCTATCCCAATTCTCTTGCATATAATCTTGAAGTTGAGTGGTTGTAACTCCGTCAACTCCTTTGCTGCCTTTATTTCCGACAACCTGTTTATAAGCTTTCTCAATGTTGGAATAATCCAAAACTTTGTTTAACAATTCCATAATTTCTAAATTTTCTTTGTTATCAATCCCTTAACCGTTACTCTTTCGTTCTGCCACTTTATCGGCGTTTAGCTATGAGTATGAATTAAATTCATTTTAACGTCTAATGTTCAGTCCTTCGCTACTCTGTGAGACCATCCACAATATCTATTTGTGGCTCGTTTACTATAACTACTATGACTTCGGCTGACTTCTCAACTTAACCATCTCGTGGTTGTTGAGACCTCCCCAGGTAAGAGCATTTTCCTTCGGTCAATCACTGCTGAATCTACATAACAAATACTCCACTTCTTGTGTTTGGACGTTGCAAAGATGTGCTTGCTTATCCGATTTGTCATGCCTCATATCCAGTTTCTGTTCGTCAGTACCGACTTTTGCAGTCTCGCTTCCTTCAGTGCATACCTCACGGTAAACCACCTTGCGACTTGCTAAAACTTCAGGATGTTACTCCTGTGTTTAAGGGACTTGCACCCTCTGGAAAATTAAAGTTGCTACCCATTCGTTAAGTTTCTGAATAAATATTTGTATTTTTGAATTTTATTCTGATACTTGTGAATGGGTGTGCACTTGCTCATGCTGGGCACACACATTGTATATAAAAAATAGGCGAGATAGTAGTAAATTCAAGGATTGTAGTTCGCTTCATTTTTTGTGTAACTTGATAGTGAAATACTCTGCAAACGCCTACATTTCATATACTTACCGTCAGACTGCGCAAAAACCAGACAACAATTTATATTAATAGTTAGATATTTTTTATTTCAAATTAACTTGACTTATCTTGTCTATTTAATTGATTTTAAGTATCTTTATTTGGTAAATCAGAATAAATAGAAACATGGATTTTATAAAAGGATTTGACAGAAACCAATTAATAATGATGGACTTTGAGGCTAATGTTGATCATGACTCTTGGGCTAGGATTGTGGATTGGTTTGTAGATGCTCTGCCAATGAGCGAACTTGGCTTTAATGATGTTCTGCAATCTGAGGGAAGGCCTCCCTATAAAGCATCAGATTTATTAAAACTTTTTATGTATGGTTATAAAAAGGATCTACGTACTTCACGAAAACTGGAAGCAGCCTGTAAAGTAAATATTGAAGTTATTTGGCTGTTAAAAGGACTTCAGCCCTCGGCACGTAAAATAGCCTACTTCCGTAAGAACAACCCAAAAGCATTTAAACAATCGTTTCGGTATTTTGTGATGATGTTGAAAGAAATGAATTTGATAAGTGGTGAAACCATTGCCATAGATTCCTTTAAGATCAGGGCTCAGAACAGTCTGAAGAACAATTTCAACCAAAATAAAATAGACCGCCACTTGGAATATATTGATGGTAAAATTGCAGAATACGAAAAGCAACTTGATGTAGATGATGATCGGGAGGATGACCATAAAGAAGAACTCGAAGATAAAATCAAATGGCAGAAAGAAAAGAAAGAGTATTATAAATCCATTGAAAAAGAACTACAGGATTCAGGTGAAACACAAATAAGCAAAACCGACCCCGATGCAAAATCTGTAATCCTTCACAGAAATATTGTCAATGTTGGTTATAATATTCAGGCAGGATGTGATGGAAAACACAAACTCTTTATCAATAATGACACCGGAACAGTTAACGACACCCATGCACTGGCAAATATGGCATTGGATGCAAAAGAGTTATTGGGAGTTGATAAAATAAACTGCCTTACGGATAAAGGTTACACTACCGGCGTGCACATAGATACTTGCACAAAAAACAATATAACAACCTTTTCATCACCCAAAGCACATTCCTCACAAGACAATGGTCTGTACAATATGAATGAATTTATTTATGATGAAAAAAACGACACTTATACTTGTCCGGCAAAACATGTTCTAAACACAAATGGGAATATCTGCAAAAAAAGAAAACATAGGGTAAAGCGATATTATACTAAAGCCTGTAATGGTTGCCAGTTAAGAGAAAAATGTACCAAAAACAAAAAGGGAAGATTTATTGAAAGAAGCATATATCAGGAGGCATTAGAAGAAAATGAAAAACGAGTAAAGCAAAATCCGGAATACTACCGACTAAGACAACAGATAACAGAACACCAATTCGGGACTCTAAAACGGCAATGGGGATTCACATTTACCCTAATGAAAGGAAAGGAGAATGTACTTTCGGAAGTTAACCTAATGATGATGTGTTATAACCTTAGGAGACTTATGTCAATTATGGGAACAAATACATTAAAACACTGGCTAAGATGCCTTTGTCTTATTTTTAATCATATATTTAAGCCCATAAAACTTGATTTAAGCAATTTTTTCAATTTGAAAAAAGAAATTGACACAAATATCTTTAAACTTTTAAGATCATTAAACTTATCCATATGAGAAAATATGGTATCTTTATTGTGAAAAAGTTGGTTTGTGCGCAGACTCCCGTTGGCAATAATATCAACTAAAAAAAGATAAAGGGGAAAACTTATCCTTCAATAAAACACCTGAAAATCTTTGATACATTGACCAAAGGTTTTCAGGTATAATTTTAATTATAAACTAGTTTAATTTTTTACTATTTTTCCGGAAATAGTTTCTTTACCAATAATCATCTTGTAAATATAAACTCCCTTCTCTATTTCATTTCCGTTGTCGTTTTTACCATTCCATCTGATTTCATAAGAATTTCTATCAAGAACATCACTAAGGACTGTTCTTATTTCCTTTCCGTTTACATCATATATTTTTAAAACAATCTGTTGTTTTTCAAATAAATTAAACTTAAAAACAGTTTCCTCAGAAAAAGGATTAGGATAAATATCAAGCACTTTATTCGTGGTATTATTTTCCTCTACACTTACAAAATTTAAATGAGAATATAATCCTGTACTAGTTCCAACCAAAAGATCATCATAATAGATACAATAAATCTGAGAACCTAAAGGATATGGCCAATACATATTCCATGCTGATGTTCCACCTGGAAGATGATAAACAATATTATCAACAGCCATATACACATCCCAGGTATTTCCATCATATGTAATTGCTCTACCTGTTCCTGGATTTGGCAAACCAGATTGTGGCAATGCTGTCCAATATGTATCCCCAATTGCTTTTTTAAATGAAACTACTGAAGCACCTGAGGCATCGGTTCCACAAGCAAAAATGGTATCATTATAAGTCACACAAATATCAGCAATAGATGCTGATATTGGATATCCGGGACCAATAAACAGATCATTAGAAATACTCCATATTGATGGACTAGTTTCCTCAATTCTGTATATCCCATTCACTGTACCAAATGTTGTATTTCTTTCAACTCCTACATAAATTACTGCATTTGAATTTTCATAAACAACAACCATATCATTAACATCACATCCATCGTAAAGCATTGGCGATCCTACAATTTGACTAAACACCCAAGTTCCACCGGTATATTCACCAACAAAAACAGCACCAAGAGCTTCAGGTTCATTCCAATCCTCGTGATCATGAAGTCCGACAAATATTCTTTCATTTGTTGAAAATGGATCAATTGCAATAGCTGTAACATCTGTACCATATGTCCAGGTATAATAAGGATAAGGTGAATCAATATGAGCTTCAAAAACAAGGTTATAACTTAATGGATTTGTAAAAGCCCCGTAAGAACTAGTCCATTTAAAAACATCACCATTACTATTACCACAATACATTGGATCAGCTAATAGTTCTGATTCTACTTCAGTCCAAATTACAGAATGACCTAGTGGCCAGATAGGGTAACTCCAGTTTGGAGAAGCACCTCCATAACCGGAAACATGCCAGATACCTGATTTTGAAGCTACCCATGCTGTATCTTTTAAAAAATTCATTGCCCAATCGTTAACCTGAACGGCTAATAAACCATAATTAGTTTCTGTAACTGTGGAAGTAGTATTATCAAAAAACCCACTACCCCAATCAGTTCGAACATAAGCATAATCTTCGTTAATTGGATCAACACATATTGCACCATCAGCTCCTCCATGAGGGTTCCATGAACTTCCCTGATCAGTGCTATAAACTCTGCTAAAATACACCAGGTAATTACCGGATGTATTATTATTGATCGATATTTTACCTCTTCCGCAATCATCAATTACAGGAACGGTTGTCCAGGGATCACTATCTGTATCTGTGTATGATACTTGTGCAGAAAACCCAGATGAATTCCCTTCATAACTCCCACAAAAGATTCTACCGTCTGCTGCTATACCCATTGAAACATATTCCTTTCCGGTAGCAGAAAGACTGGCAAGAGTTAGTTTAGTCCATGTAGTTGAATTTGACAAACTTGTATAAGGATCAGAAGACCTATAAATAAATGGAGGATCTCCCGGTACAAATAAATAAACATAATTATTAAAAGGATTAATATGAATTTCTAAACGAAATTGATTTGTCCATCCAGGCGATGTATCTATTAATGAACTATCCAAAGTAATTAAATTACCACTTGCGTTAAGGTCAGCAATGTACATCCACTCCTCAGGTCCTTTTTTAATTTCCCAAAATAAGCATGAATTATATGCCTCAACTGCTTCAATAGGCCTATTTTGGATTGTAAAAATTGATGAAGCGGCGGTACTTGCTCCAACAAAAATACCTTCCTGAGTTCCGGCATATAAAAAACCTGAATTTTCATCTACAGCAAAACAGGTAATAAAACCATAATTATCATTTGCATCAAGATCAGGAATAGTATTCCATCCTGAAAAAGAGGGAGTAGAAGTATTAACATTTGTTACATCACTGTAAAACATCGAATTCGGACTAGCTGTTGATAAATATACTCTTGTAGATGTTGAAGATAAGGCATAATTATCAATTTCTTCAATCATCCCTCCATAAACAGGTTCAGCTTGTGGTACTATTTGTGCTAATATTGATGAATAGTTACAGCATAAAAAAAGGATACAAACAAAAGTGATACTTCTTTTTCTTAAAAATTTTCTCATAAGGCGTCAGGGTTTTAGAAATATTTGAATTTTTATATAATATAATCATTATAAGAAATATGATAATAGAGTTTCTAAAGATACTAAAAAAACTAATATTCTACAACCTTAATATTGTTTGTTCTTGATTTGAATTTTAACTGTTGTTTTATTAGTTTAATTATTATCAAATTAACTACTGTAGGATGGGGATCCAGGATGTTTTCACTTTAACTTTAAACTTTTTCTCTATTTTTTCTACAAATATTTTTTTTAATAAAATAATTATTATAATTTTGCACGCCAAATAAAAACAGAGTTTAGAATAAATAAAAAAAGAAAATGGCTAATCATAAATCTGCATTAAAAAGAATTCGTTCGAACGAAACAAGAAGAATACGTAATAGGTATCAGGCTAAAACTATGCGTAATGCACTTAAGAAATTTCGATCTATTACAGATAAAAAAGAAGCATCAGAAAAACTTCCTGCATTATTTACTTTTATTGACAAACTGGCAAAAGTTTCGGTCATTCATCAAAACAAAGCCGGTAATCTAAAATCTAAATTAGCAAAACAAACAAATTCTTTATAAGAATTTTTTTTAAATACTATATTTTAAGAGCCTTTTCGTTTATCGGAGAGGCTCTTTTTGTTAATAATAAATATGAGAATTAAATAAAAATATATATTTCTTTTTCTGTTTTTAAAACAATCAACAAACAATATTCAGCTAACCAAAGGATTCTGTAAGAAATAAAACAAGTCAGTACGACAAAAATCAGAAAGCATGGATTGATGGGTTTTTATTATTTCTTTATATTTTTATTATTACCTTTGTTGTAAGTATAATATATCTACCTGCAAGTTCCTGAAATAATGCAGTAATATTTTCAAAATCTCCTTTAAATGAATAAATACAAAGAAAACACTTCAATAAAAAACTGGGCTGAAGATGATCGCCCTAGAGAAAAATTACTTCTGAAAGGTAAAAATTCGCTATCAAATGCAGAACTTATTGCAATACTTATTGGCTCGGGAAACCAAAATGAATCTGCTGTTGAATTATCAAAAAACATTTTAACAAGCACAAAGGATAATATAGCGGAATTGTCAAAATTAAGTGTAAAAGATCTGATGAAATTTAAAGGTATTGGCGAAGCAAAAGCAATCAGCATAATTGCTGCACTGGAACTTGGCAAAAGAAGACGTGCTTCAGAAATCATCGATAAAAAAACTATTACAAGCAGCAATGATGTTTTTGAGTTTTTCCAAGGAATTCTGGCAGATTCAAATTATGAAGAATTTCATATTTTACTGTTAAACAGAGCCAATAAAATTATTCGACAATTTAATATCAGCAATGGGGGCATTTCAGGAACAATTGCCGACCCTAAAAAGATATTTAAACTTGCTCTCGAAAACAATGCATCTTCAATGGTTCTCTGTCATAATCATCCCTCCGGAAATATTAAACCCAGCGACTCTGACATTTCACTCACAAAAAAAATTAAAAATGCAGGTGAGCTTCTTGAAATAAAAATCCTTGATCACGTTATAATTGGTGATGAAAAATATTATAGCTTTGCTGATGAAAATATGCTTTAAGATTGAATGAGTGAATGATTAAATGATTAAATAAAATGATTAAGATTTTGACTATAATCGGTGCTAGACCGCAAATAATTAAAGCGGCAGCATTAAACCGTGCAATTAGAAATAAATTTAGTAATAAAATTAACGAAATTATTGTGCACACAGGTCAGCATTATGACGAAAACATGTCGAATGTCTTTTTTGGTGAGATGCAAATTCCCAAACCTGATTACAATCTAAATGTTGGCTCTGCCTGTCATGCTAAGCAAACAGCCCAGATGATTGTTGGAATTGAAGAAATTCTACTAAACGAAAAACCTGATTTTATTATTCTTTATGGAGATACAAATTCAACACTTGCAGGTGCTGTAGCTGCTGCAAAAATTCATATTCCTATTGTTCATATAGAAGCAGGTCTTCGGTCATTCAACAAAAAAATGCCAGAAGAAATTAACAGGATTACTTGTGATCATGCTTCTACCCTACTTTTTTCCCCTACAAAAACAGGTTTTAATAATCTAGTAAAAGAAGGTTTTAATACTGACAACAAACCATTTTTTACAATTGATAATCCTCAAATTTATCATTGTGGTGATATTATGTTCGACAACAGTTTGCATTTCTCAGAAATTGCCGACAATAAATCCAACATCATCAATAAACTATGCCTTAAAAAAAATCAATTTATTCTTGGAACCATTCATAGGGACAATAACACAGATAAATCAAATCGACTGAATGCAATTTTTTCTGCATTAAATAAAATTTCTACTAAAAATAAAATCACAACTGTTTTACCATTACATCCAAGAACTTCAAAACTCTTGAAAAAAAACCTCTCAAAAGAACTCTATCAGGAAATTTTCAATAATCATTTTATTAAAATCATTAAGCCTGTTTCTTTCTTCGATATGATTGCCTTAGAAAAAAACGCAAAAATTATTATTACTGATTCCGGTGGAGTACAAAAAGAAGCATATTTCTTTGAAAAACCATGTATTATTGTGAGATCGGAAACAGAGTGGGTAGAAATTGTTGAGAATAAAACTGCAATTGTTGCCGATGCAGATGAACAAAAAATTATTGATTCCTTTAATTTTTTTGACAATAACAAAGAATTAACATATCCAAAAATATTTGGTGACGGGAGAGCTGCAGAATTTATCTGTGAAGAGATAATTAAAACTGCTAAATAACCAAAATTGCTGAATATTAAAATACTATTTTCACAGAAAATAGTGCAAAAGCTCCCATCATAAAAATAAATTACTAAATTTGAACAAAACTTAAAGTTCAAGCTTTTCTTAAAAAAACCTTGTGAAACTTTACTTT
>Ga0208902_1001161_pt1 | contig 12862 bp, 16 predicted proteins | sample AntAceMetag02UKH_FD_184767 | JGI IMG/M metagenome (GOLD analysis project Ga0208902, IMG submission 184767) | Saline lake microbial communities from Ace Lake, Antarctica - Antarctic Ace Lake Metagenome 02UKH (SPAdes) (version 2) | ecosystem: Environmental > Aquatic > Non-marine Saline and...
AGAAATTATCTTGGTTATGTCAATCACCTCCTTCGTACCCAGATGCGGGCATTTTCATTGTCGATTAGAAAGACTTGTTTGCCAATGCCATAGTCCTATAACAACATGTCCTGTAACGGATTGAAAATGAAATACATAGTAAGCGGGTGAACCAGACAGCGAGAATCGCAGGCAGCCTGACTGGCAAGTTTCGAGGCGCCGCTGGTTACCCTTAACAATTAGGTGGTACCCCGACCAGATCCGGGGTGATGGTGAGGATTTTCGTTTGCTGCACATCTTTGTAGATGCTGATGCGTGCCCGGTCAAACAGGAGGTATACCGCGTTGCAAGCCGATATCGCCTTGATGTCACATTGGTGGCCAACTCTTGGATGCGAGTTCCGAATGAACGATGGATTGCAATCGAAGTTGTAGAGGACGGATTTGACGCGGCCGATGATTGGATTGTCGAACACGTGCAACCTGACGACATCGTGGTCACCGCTGACATTCTCCTTGCCAGCCGCTGCCTGAAGGAAGGCGCACATGCAATTGGTACAACGGGAAAGCCGTTCACGGAAAACAACATAGGTGAAGCCGTCGCAACTCGGGACCTGTTTTCAGAACTCCGTGGCGCAGGAGAGATAACGGGCGGGCCTCCGCCGCTAAAGAAGCGTGACCGATCAAGTTTTCTTCAACAGCTCGACGAAGTGATTCAATCAATCCGTCGTAAGCATCCGTTCAATTCCACCTAACAAGGCAAATTCAGACGCCGGCAAAAAGCGGTGCGGCCTTCAGCCTATCCACCTGAGTAGCTATGAGTGGGGGACGTTGCCAATTTATACAACATATTTCACTATCAGGACCTTTTCATGGCTTCCGTGCCCAACCCCCCGTTTTATAAAAATTGAATGTGGCTCAATTCCACGTGCCATAACGTCATGTAGGACACCAGACGCATCGATCCTAACTTGTCTCTGCATGAGGACAATGTGTCTTGGCGGTGAACAGTATTCAGACAAAGACCTTTTTAGGGGTGGTGGTTGGTTCTTACGCTCCAAAATCCTTCAAGGTCTCCAGACATTTTTCCAAGCCGATTGCCAGGTGGAATACGAAGAAATCCCAGGGTCGGAGAAGCAATGCCATATATCGATATACCGGTCAAGCATATTGATGTAAGGAATAGCTTCTTAGATCCTGGCACAATAAAAGATCAGCGACAACTGGCAAATCGCCCCAGGATATATGACCTTCAATGGCCCCAGAGATTCCCGTCTGGGCCAGTTCAACGATAATGACATGATCTATTTGAGATTGAGATACAGTTTTTAAAACTACCCTTATTCAGATTCAGGCAAAGGGCAGCTTCCTGATTTTTTACATTTAGTCTGTCCGGACTTACCTGTCATCTTTAGCTCATTTTATTTCGCTGTCAGCGACAAAGCGGCAGGTCATACCCAGGACATCCGCCGAACTTGCCAGCACTTCATCACAAGTTACTATTTCTATTCCGGCCCCGAAGCAACATGCCAAGTGCAAGGCATCGAGGGTGCGAAGAGCTGTTTTTCTGGAAGAAATCCACTTTTGCGCCTGTCGATAGTGTTTCGTAGTAATGGAAAGCCGTCTGAATAAACCTGAACGGATATCCTCTGCAAAGGTGTTTTCCACAAGACTGGCTTGCGCATCAGTGATTTCTTTCATACGGACCCAACGGGAAAGGGCAGAAGCAAACTCCAATCCGGTAAGGTCGCTGATGCCGACAGGAACCCTGAGGGACGACAGGAAATTCTGTATCGCCAAGCTTGTTTTTTCCTCTCTATAATAAGGCAGAAGTGCGCTGGTATCCAGATAGTAGCCGCCTCTATCCTCGTTCATCACGTATTTCCCGTATTAATTTTGCTGCCGGCAGTTTTGCCGGAGGAACCATGGCCCTCAAAGTGCTGCGGTCAGGAAAACGCATCTTTCCTGTTTCAATCTCTGTAGTCGGGAGCAAGCGGGCTGCCGGTTTGCCGCGGCGCATGATAACGATTTCTTCTCCAGCCGCCACCGCATCCAGCAGACGGCTGATCTGTTGTCTGGCTTCACGTACATTTACTCTTTGCATGGTTTCTCCACCTATTAAAAATTATACATATTATTGATGTACACATAAAATGTTACCACGTCAACAGTTTTCCCTTTTCAGCCCCGGAAAATGTTCGCGATGATTTAAATGCCGGATTTCGGTGTATGTATTTTACCAGTAATGAGGGGGCGGCCGCTGAGATCTTCGCAGAATACAAGATCGGCGACCACTGGCAAATTGCTCCAGGATATATGACCTTCAGCGGCCCTGAAGGTTCCCGCCTGGGCCAGTTCAACGATAATGACATGATCTATTTGCGATTGAGATACAGCTTTTAAGCATAGGAAGGGATTGGGTGGGCTCAGCGGGAGTGTGAGGGACGTTGCCAATTTATACAACATATTTCACTGGCAGGACCTTTTCATGGCTTCCGTGTCAAATCCCCCGTTTTATAAAAATTGAATAGGGCTCAATTCCACGTACCATAACGTCATGTAGGACACCAGACGCATCGATCCTAACTTGTCTCTGCATGAGGACAATGTGCCTTCATAATTTTAATCGGCAATGTTACTTCTTTTCGCAAATTCAAACTGTCATGACGGGGCATTTTGCCACTCCAGGTATGAAAATTCGCCCCTCGCTCGATGTGCTTACTCGACACAGACCGACGAACACAGACTCGCTTCATCTGATATGTGGGGGACTGGTGGTGAGATTTTCCCGGTCTACCCGGCGGCCATCTCCTCTCCGAGGCGTAGGCTCTACGAGCCGGAGGCCAGCAGGGACTGGCGACAACCTGCGAAGATCCACTGAAATAGGGACAACCGAATTAGAATTCCCTCTTGTTCAGGCATGCGCCTTCTCAAGGTGTTGAGCTATCAGCACTTTGATGAGGGACTGACGAGGCACGCCGAGCCGCCTGGCCTCTTTGTCCAGCGAGCGGATCATCCAGACAGGAAAGTCAACATTGACTCGCTTTTGTTCCTGCCCAGGCCGGCGTGCATTAGAGAGGTCAAGGTATTTCGTAATGTCCTCTCCAGCATCGAATTTCTTTTCCAGTTCTCTAGCTTTCATAAATCTCAATCTCCTCCCTTCGGGACCGGCGAACCGATATGATTCGGATTTGCTCGCCGCGGTAAGTAATGATGCCGGACCAGTGCTTTTCTCCAATTCTGCTGACAACGAGGAATCTAGGTTCATCCTCGGTTCGCGCAGGGATCTCGATCAGGTCCGGATCATTCCACAAGGCTTGGGCCTCGACGAAGTCGATGCCGTGCTTGCGCCTGTTTGATGCGCTCTTTCTCGGGTCGAACTCGAATTCCATGGTATAGATACTATACCGTATAGGTGGTGGTTGTCAACGGACTGATCCTGGGTAATAGAGGGCTGTAATAAGGGACATCCAATTTATACAATATATTTCACCAGCACTATCTTGAGCTACAGGACGCCATTTCTGAATGAACTTATAGGCACTTTTGACCTTTTTGAGTTCTTCAGCCTTAACAGCCCATATTGTGTGCCTGGCAGCACACGTTTCAGGTGGGTTATAAAGTCCCACTCGACCCGAGGCCCCGGGTCGATATCCAACAAGTGGGGATAATGAATCACTGGCCGAAGCGATGGAGCAAGGTTGATGGCATCGCCTCGATTGATCACGAGGAAAGGTGGAAACAACTCAATGCACAGGAGGTCAATGCCTATCAGCAGGGCATTGTCTTTGCCTAAGAGGCATATCCTTATGCCCTCAAGCATTTAGGCACAGAACACCCAAACACCCTCACATCCATTAATAACCTGGCCATGTTGTATGAATCCCAAGCCCGTTACTCAGAGGCTGAACCTCTGCCTAAACAGGCACTGCACCGCACGCGCCTGTATTTCATCAATCAAACATCCAAACCAGAGTACAGGGATCCCGAGATGTGGTCTCCATGCGTCATGGTTGGCGGTTAGCCCTTCAGTCCTTTTTCAGGGACGGATTCAGGGAAATTCGAAAAGAAGGTCTCCTCCCATCTGAAGGGGACCAGTAACACTGCCAAGAAACGGTCTCAGCCAACACAGAAGGAACAGCTTCAGGCCGCAATGCAATATTCGAGGATTTTCTTCTTCCTGATTCCGGAGGCCCTATGCCTCGATAAGAGGAATTTTGTATTCCTTCAGAAGAATATCACGTGTCACAAGCGTAAGGCCTTCTACTTTTGCTTGTGCTACAAGCATTCTGTCAAACGGATCCCGGTGATGTGCCGCAAGGTCTCCGACCGTATGCGCATGTTCGACAGTGATATCCAACATCTCAAAAGGCTGATCATCTAATACCTCTCGAAAGTCACCGGGAATTTCCAGTTTTCCCAATGCCTGCTTGATCCTTATTTCCCAAATGACAACAGCACTGACAAAAACCAGGTTTTCCCCATTCGCAATTGCAGTCCTTGCTTTCGCTGAAAGAGTCGGGTGATCATCAAGCCACCACAAAAGAACATGTGTATCAAGCAAGAGGTTCATTAATCCACCATCCCGAATGCTTCGGCAATATCGCGCGGTAGTTTGTCAAAATCATCGGCTATCTTGATTTTCCCTCGTAGGGCGCCAGCTCGGCGCGGTTTCTCGCTTCGCTCGTACCGCACAAGCTTTGCTACGGGCTTCCCTGCTTTACCAATGATGATTACCTGCCCGGCCACGACCTTCTCAACAAGTGCCGACAACTCGGCTTTTGCTTTTGAAATATTGGTTATGAGCATATCCATCACCTCTTATTATTTAGTCTGACCAGACCAGACCAGAAAGTCAAGTTTTTTCCACCCCCCAGTCCACAGGAATGCGTACTACCTTTCCGGCTTTGTTTCTGAAAAGCAGATAGCCTTTTTTGTATTCATAAAAGGATAAATCCCTGGTAATGGCCATGTCCTTATTGCAATATTCAAGGATTTCCTTGATCTTCCCCTGCTTCTACCGCTTAAGGGCCTGCATACCATCGGCAGTCTTCAGATCTTCTAGGGGACGCCATTTCTGAATGAACTACAGGCACTTTTGAACCTTTTCGAGTTTTTCAGTCTTGGCAGCACACATTTCAGGTGGGTTAAAATCCCATTCAACCCGAGGCCCTGGAACGATATTCCAATAAGTGGGGGTAATGCCTCACTAGCCGAAGCGATGGAGCCCGGCTGTCATGACAGGGCATTTTGCTACTCCAAGTATGACAATTCGTTATCTCCTGCTCGCAGTGCTCGCTCGACACACACAGACGAACACAGACTCGGGCCATCTGACACGTGGGGGACTGGGTGCCTGAGCAGGTAATCCGCCGCCGATTCGGCAAGGGATGGAATAATTTTCATGATATCTACAAAAGACTGGTGGATGCATGGGTGCTGTATGATAACTCCGGCGAAAACCCTCTTCTCATTGATACGGGAGAAAACGAATGAACACGAAAAAAAAGACGATTCACGACGCCGATCTTGTCAAGGTTGAACCGGCATTACGGCGAACCGCAGAAAGGGCGCGCAAAACAGCTGAGGAAACCCGCACGCCGCTGGTAATCTATAAGGACGGCCGGGTTGTCAGGCAGGCCGTTGAGGAGAAAATTATTCGCTATTAAGAGAATGTGGGGGACGTTGCCAATTTATACAACATATCTCACTGGCAGAACCTTTTCATGGCTTCCGTGTCCAATCCCCCGTTTTATAAAAATTGAATAGGGCTCAACTCCATGTGCCATAACGTCATGTAGGATACCAGACGCATCGAGCCTAACTTGTCTCTGCATGAGAACAATGTGCCTTCATAATTACTCGGCAGTGTTACTTCTTTTCGCAAATTCAAACTGTAAGCAGGCGCCACCTATCCACCTCGGGAAATATCCTTTACGGGTCCTAAGCCTGCCAGATGCCGTTTAGTGCTGACAAGAAACATGCTCACAACGCCAAACCTCGTGCAACACAAAACGGCCGGGTTCCAGATTTTGCAAAACCCGGCCTTGATAAGACGATGAGTCCTTGCGTGTTGTAGCATGGGATCTAGCGCATGTTGCCCTGGCGGTTCCCCTTGTGCCCCTTATGGAAAGACCCTCCAAACTGAAGCTGCATTAGATCCATTTTTTTCTTCTGTTCCGGCGTGAGTATCGACCGAAGATAGATCACTGATTTAATCCGGGCAGCGGTCATCTTGCCTCTCAGTTCACCAATCTGACTTGCTAATATCTCTACCCTGGATAGATCTGCTTCGTCCTTACCGGCCTCGCTCCTGAGATCAACCCGGAGGGTTTCTAGTTCCGCCCGCAGCTTGATCATCTGTTTCTGTTTTTTTATTCGTTCTTCTTTCAGTTTTTTGACCTGATCTGCGGTCAGATCGAGATTGGCCATTATTTGAGGGCCAGCCTTGATTACTTCAGGACCGCCTTGGCCATCGGGTCCAAACGCATCTGCATTCCCGGCTAAGAACACAAGCCCCATGACAAGCAACATCACGATTACGGTCTTTGCATTTTTTTTCATTTTTGATTTCTCCTTTTTTGTGTCTATTTTCTTGAGGTATATCTAAATTAGTAACCGTTCACGGGGTTACAACGCCCGTTTTCCCGCAACCTACCGAACTGTAAGCGTTCACAGGGTGCTGCAGATGCGAGGCGGAGGGTACACAGACGTACTCCCTGTACTTCAAGTGCCCAACAACAAAGCAGATGCGGTGTCCTAACTCAGGGTAAGATGTCTGGATTCCCGCTCTCGCGGGAATGACGTTTGGGTATGAGCGCCTGTCATTCCAGCGAAAGCCGGAATCCATTGGATAGTCACAAAATATGATTTATCCAGACTTATTGAAAAGTTACGTCCTAGACAATTAACATATTAAGGTTATTGCCTTTTTTAAACTCAAAATTCAAAACTTAGAATTCAAATTTGTGTCTGAACGGCCTTTTCGTTCAGACACTAGTGTCATGTCAAGTGAGAAGTGACGGCAAGATTGCGAAGTAATTTTACCTGCCTGCAAGGCACGACTGAGGGAGCATAGCAGTGCTATGTGACTGATAGGAGTGACGCAGTCAGGCAGGTAAAAGGACGAGCAAAATGCGTCAGTTATTGCTTGACAGGACACCAGTTACGGATATAGCAGCCAGGCCAGCCGGGCCTTCTCAAAGTCTTTTAGGTCCCTGGCCCAGATAGACTGGATATCCATTGGGTCTGTCCCGGCATTCACGGCCTCTCTCACCCCCTTGTCTCCTATAATCAGATCCGCAGGAAGACGCTTGAACTCGTATTCATAGGGAGGGTCTTTCCATGCAAAGTCCTTTGGATGCATCCTTTTGACTGCGGCTAAAATGGCAAGGGTCGTAATATATGGCCGGTATTCAAGTCTATGCGTTACGTGGATCTGAAAACCTCTGCACTGCTTTCCCGACCACTTGTGGAAAGTCGGTTCGAAAGACTGTTCTCTCAGGACAAACCCCGGCAGTTTCCACCTCTCCGCTTCTTTTTTCAGGGCGTCAGGGTCAAAAAAAGGGGCACCGAATATCTCAAAGGGCCTGGTAGTACCCCTTCCCTCTGAGACATTTGTGCCTTCCCAGACGACCTGCCCCGGATATACCCTGGCTGTATCAAGGGTAGAAATATTTGGAGAAGGCCATATCCATGGGAGACCTGTTGCAGCAAAATCCATATCTCGCCTCCAGCCCTGCATCTTCACAACATGTAATTCAAGATCCAACCCTTGCTCTTTCATAAAAAACCTGGATATCTCTCCGATGGTCATGCCGTGACGCATTGGAAGCGGGGCGAGCCCCACAAAGGATTGACACTTCTGAGCCAGAAGATTGCCCTCTATCAATCTACCTCCCAAAGGATTGGGGCGATCCAGCACAGTTATACCCACACCTGCTTTGGCGCAGGCCTTCATGGCCAGGTAGAGAGTCCAGATGAATGTGTATACGCGGCAGCCTATGTCCTGAAGATCTACGATAAGGAGGTCTATCTCTGACAATTGCCAGGGAGAAGGCTCTCTGTCTTTTCCATAGAGACTGAAGACTGGGATATTGAGGGCCGGGTCAAATGCATCAGGAGACTCCTTCATGTTGTCTTGTTTTTCAGCATAAAGGCCGTGCTGAGGGCTAAAAAGGCACTTCAGGTGGCCTGGCAACCTGGAGAATATCAGGTCCTTGGAGTGTCTCAGGCGTGGATCAACCGAGGCTTGGTTGCAAAGGAGCCCCAACCTTCTTCCCTTGGCCCAAGACGGCGTATTTTCCAGAAAGGTCTCAAGACCTATACATACATTCATTCACAAATCCACAAAGACAACCTGATCCGGACAAGCCGGAATCAAACAGGTTTGAAGATAAAAAAAGATCACGAAAGCACGAAAATATGAAGACACGAAAGCCTGAATGTTGTTTTATTTCGTGCTTTTAATTTTTATTCAGTTTTAAGCCCGGCAAACACTTTATAAGAAAAAGGCTCCCGCTCCAAATGGTGGCAATGAAGGCTTTTCATGAGGGACCAAGCCTCTTCAAGCACCGCATCTGTCATAATTAGCCTATGGAGGTTGTCAAGAGGTCCTTTCTGAATATACCTCAAGGACTTAAGTGTTCCCAAGCTTATTTTATGGGTTGTTTCCCCTGCCTTCCGGCACTCGCTGCACACAAATCCTCCCGCATGAAGTTTGAAGACAACATGATCGCCTATCGGTGGCTTTTTACAGAGGAGGCATCGATCAAAACCAGGGGCATAACCTGCCAGGGTCAAAAGCAGGGTTTTGAAAAAGAGAGTGGTCTTTTTTGGGTGAAAACCGTCATTAAGAAAATTAAAATACCAACGAAGGAGTTTGAAAAGATCTTCTTGGGGATCATCTTCCTTTGTCCAGAGATTGACCAGCTCGCAACATAAACTGGCCATGATATAGCATTCGACTTTATGTCTTAGCTGCGGAAAATTATCCAGGATTTCAGTAGAGTCGATCCTGTTCAAACCTGTGGTGCGTGGCAGGGCTAGAGACAGGTTGAGCATAGTGAAAGGCTCAAGAGCATTTACAAAGCGGCGTCGGCTCCTTTTTGCCCCCTTGGCAATGCCCCGCACTTTTCCTCTGGCCATTGTGTAAAAGGTAATAAGCCGGTCGGATTCTCCCAGGTCCTGGCCTGAAATTACGAATGCAGGACTCTTGAGGATATCGGGCATGTTATTCCGGTAACCGTTTATAGGGCACCGCATCTGCTTTGTTGTCGGGCACTTGAAGTACAGGAAGTACGTCTGCATACCCTCCGCCTCGCATCTGCAGCACCCTGTAAACGGTTACAGCTCGGTGGGTTGTGGTAAAACGGGCGTTGTAACCCAGTGAACGGTTACTTATTCCTAAACTTGGAGGTCTTGGTAATCTGTGTCCATCTATGTTCATCTGTGTCCAACAGGTCTTTCTTCCGATGAAGTGATCGTGGAAGGCGTGAGGTTTTGATCTGTTTCGTGTTTTTCATCCGAGGACCAGAAGAACCAAATTACCAGTATAAGCAATAAAAGAATGAAAAAAAGCGCTACTGCGGCACGGATTAAGTCTCGATTGAACAGAGAGACTTTATTTACATAATCAAATAACGGCTTATATGCCGGCTCAGTTGGCTCGTCAGGACTTTCATCAGCAGCACGGATCTCCTGGTAACGAAGGATGACGTCTTCCGGAACAAGACCTATGAATTCTGCATAGCTCTTTATGAAGCCTTTTACAAAGACCTCGGCAGGCAGCTCGTTCCAGCGGCCGGCCTCCATTGCCCTTAACCTGTAGATCGCAATCTTGGTGCCTTCTGCAACTTCCTCCAGGGAAATCCGGCGTAGTTCCCGTTCCCGCTTGAGGTATTCACCTAAGGATTTTTTAGACATGTTTTCTTTTCCGGAATATTACAGAAAAAAATCAAAGAAGTATCTGAATAGTTGACTTTGAACGTAGTTCCCCGAGCCACTCTTCAAACCGGGCATTTATTTGCTCGCTGTAGAGTTTTTTTCTGATTTTTTTTATTTGAGCCGAGTCGAGATCAGTCTGTCCGCTTTGTACTGTTTCCTTTAACCTGAAGATTTGCCAACCCATCTGAGTATTAACTATGTCGCTAAAATCGCCTGGTTCAAGGTTGACTACAGCCTGTTTGACAAAGGGTGCCATCTCTTTCAGGGTAAAAGCCCCCAGGTATCCACCGTCTTGGCCTGACGGAAGATCGGAATAGCGCCTTGCCACTTCTTCAAAAACTTCTTCTTCCCTTAGTGCATTATGGGCCTCTTCAATCCGTTTCCTGGCCTCCTCCCTGGATTCAGAATTACCCTCTTCAAATTTCGCACATATGTGTTGCATTATATAGAGTGGGTCATCGGAGCTGTTTCTAAGAGGATGTTTTTTTAGATATTCTTTAACCTGTTCATCCGTTACTACTATCTTTGCTCGTACCTGTGCATTTATAAGCTCTGCCCTCTCAATTTGTTGCTTTAGCTCCTTTTTGTATTCTTCGAGTGTATGGCCTTCGGATGTAAGTTTTTCTGAAAGCTGATCTCTGTTTATATGATTGTCTTCACATATCTGGTCCAAGGCCCTCTCGATTTCCTGTTCATCTACTTTTATGCCCAGTTTTTTGGCCTCTTCCTGTGCAAGACGATCATCTATCAACTGTGGCAGGACTTGGGCAAAGATTTCCTGCCTTTTGGTCTCTATCTCTTCTTTGATCATTTCTTCATTGGTGTACTTCTGAACCAGGGGTTGCGCCCAGCCTTCAAGTTCGGAAAGCGTGATTACATCCCCGTTTACTATGGCAGCTATCCTGTCGACTATAATACCGTATGCCGGATAGGCCCCAAACGTCAGGACAGTCAACACAACGAAAAAAGTACGGAAAAATATATATCTCATATGCTTACTCCGAAAAATCAGGGCCTGATGTTGAAATTAGAAATTAGAAATTTGGACTTCATGCTTTTGTTTCATCTTTCCCAAATTTCCAGTTTCAAATTTCAAGTTTCAAACGAATTTACCCCTTTGTAGCCATTTTTAGTAGTACTTGCAAGGCTGGCCTGATGCTTGCGAGGCTATCCCCATTTTTTTCAACAAATTCAGGGAAAATAATCAGTCTGCCATCCGGCAATAGGCGCCACTGCCGGTTTTTTTGTACTGCCTCTATGAGTTTTTCAGGATGAGGTGGGCCTTCGGGCCCAAAACCCAAGACAATACGCTCTTTATTATTGGAAAAATTCCTATCAAGCCGTATCACATTCAGAAGCCTCAGCGTGCGTTTTATCCCCATTACCTTAAGTAGAGAAGCAACTTCTTCCGGCATCGGGCCAAAGCGATCTCTGAGTTCCAGTGAAAAATCCGCGTCTTTTTCGTTGTCTTCCAGTCGTGCCATTCTCCGGTAAAGGAGCAGACGCTGTTCCACATCCGGGACATACTCCTCAGGAATAAACGCGGGTATGCCCAGGTTTACTTCCGGGTCTATTTCATCTTTTTGAGGCAGCCCTTTGAACTCGTCTATAGCCTTTTGCAGTAATTCAAGGTAGAGTTCATATCCTACATCTGCAATACTCCCTGACTGGGAGACTCCAAGTATGTTCCCTGCCCCGCGAATCTGAAGGTCCTTCATTGCAAGGCGGAATCCGCCTCCGGACACAGAAAGTTCCATAATGGCCTTGAGCCTTTTTATGGACTCTTTTCCCATCTCGGATATTCGGGGAATGAGAAGATAGGCATAGGCTTGTTCACCGGCCCTTCCGACCCGGCCCCTGAGCTGGTATAAGTCGGCAAGCCCAAGCTTGTCAGCCCGGTTTATGATCGTGGTGTTTGCCGACGGGATATCTATGCCGGATTCTATGATGGTGGTACACATAAGGCAGTCAATATCACCCCTTACAAACCGGATCATGATCTCCTCAAGTTCATCGGGTTTCATTCGTCCATGTATGACCTCTATCCTGGCATCAGGTGTTAAGCGCTGGATATGCTCTGCCAGCCTGCAAAGGCCCTTTATCCGGTTGTGAACAAAAAATATTTGACCACCACGGCTGATCTCCCGCTCTATAGCCTCTTTTATTAACGAATCATCAAACTCGGCCATGAAGGTCTTGACGGGTATGCGGTCCCTGGGAGGGGTATTGATTGTTGAAAGGTCCCGGATTCCCAGAAGAGAGAGCTGAAGAGTCCTTGGGATTGGTGTTGCGGTGAGCGTAAGGCAGTCAACAGTCTGCTTGAGCCTTTTCAGCCGTTCCTTGTGCTTAACCCCGAAACGGTGTTCCTCATCCACGATCAGAAGTCCTAGGTCCTTGAATTTTACGTCCGGCTGCAGCAGGCGGTGTGTGCCTATAATGATATCGACCCGGCCCTGGCTGATCCCGGCAATGATCTCTCTCTGCTTTTGTCTGGTCTTGAGCCTGCTGAGGGCTTCTACAATAACAGGATATCTCTGAAACCGCTGCATGAATGTCCGTTCGTGCTGTTCTGCCAGGAGAGTGGTAGGTACCAGTACTGCTACCTGTTTTCCGTCTTCGACAGCCTTGAATACGGCCCTCATGGCGACTTCTGTCTTGCCATAGCCCACGTCTCCGCATAGCAGCCGGTCCATGGGTCTGGGCTCCTGCATGTCAGAAAGGACTTCTTCTATTGAGGCAGCCTGGTCCCTGGTCTCTTCATAGGGAAATGAGGCCTCAAACTGCCGGAACATGGCATCAGGAGGTGAAAATTCAAAGCCCTTGCTCACCTTTCTTGAGGCATAGAGTTCAACCAGCTCGTGGGCAATTTCAGATATGTCCTTCTTGACCTTCTGCTTTGCAAGTTGCCAGCTTGAACTTCCCAGCCGGTCAAGCCGTAA
>Ga0208902_1001163_pt1 | contig 12858 bp, 10 predicted proteins | sample AntAceMetag02UKH_FD_184767 | JGI IMG/M metagenome (GOLD analysis project Ga0208902, IMG submission 184767) | Saline lake microbial communities from Ace Lake, Antarctica - Antarctic Ace Lake Metagenome 02UKH (SPAdes) (version 2) | ecosystem: Environmental > Aquatic > Non-marine Saline and...
CTTTTTATAAGCGTCTTCCCATTGGCTGTCTGTTGCTGCGAGCTGATTAAGCAGAGATTGTTCTTTTTCCTTCAAATATTGTGGTATCTTTACAATATGGCTCTTTCTTGCCGATTCAGCCATTGCCTCAAGGAGCGTTCTTGCCTTTGTCATTTCCGAAAAATAAAAAGCGGCGGATGCTGAATTTTTACCATAAGCGCTGAATTTTTTGTCTTCGTCTTTTTCTTTTATTGTCCTTTCAGAAAGGGTTGAGAAAAGCCCTTTGTATGCTCTGATTCTTTCACCGGCGCCGAGAAATTGCGATTTTTCTCCTTTAACATTCTGTCTCATTTCTTCGATTATGTTAACCGCTTTAAGAAATTCATATGATGCCTCTTTTAGCATTCCCATGCCTTTTAATGTAAGACCGTGCAGGGAATGACACTGAAATCGGTACGGGTCAGTATCATTCCATCGTGGTGTCATTCTTTTAAGCAGTTTAATTGAATCTTCGTATCTATCTGTAGCAAGGTACACCTCCACTAATCCTATATTTCCTCTCCAAATCGATGTCTTTGCCTGTTCTATCTCAGCCTCGATAAAAAGTTTTTCCGCCTTTTTGTAATCTCCCAGAGCAAGATAAATAAGACCGATATTATCCATACTTTGAGCTATATCCTCAGGAATCTTGAGTTGCTTTCTAATCCTAAGGGACTTTTTGTTATAATTCAGCGCCTTTTTATATTGTCCGAGAATACGATAAAGATCACCAATATTATTCAAGATTAAGGCTGTGTCATATGGCATATTTAGTTGTTGATATATTTTCAGGGCTTCCTCATGGTAATTGAGTGCCTTTTCGTACTGGCCAAGATCCCCGTAAACACCCCCAATATTATTTAATGCCAATGCTATATCCTGGGGCATATTAAGATGTCTTCTTATTCTCAAAGAGTCTTCAAGGCAAGTTAGAGCTTTTTCATACCAGCCAAGATAGAAGAAACATTCCCCTATGTTATTCAAGGTATACGCTATGTAACGCTGGTCACCAAGTTGCTTCTGTATATTCAAAGCCTTCTCATAGTAACTAAGGGCTTTATCATAGCAACCGAGAGAATAGTGTGCCATGCCTGTGTTATTCAGGCTCTCTGCTATATCCTGTGGAATATTGAGCTGTTCCCTTATTTTCAATGCATTCTTATGATAATTGAACGCTTTGTCATACTGTCCGAGACCGCGATAAGCTTCACCAATATTGTTCAGATCAAAAGCGATATACTGCTTATTGTTAAGCTTTCTGTCTATTTTTAATGATTTCTCATAGTAACTAATCGCCCTTAGATGTTGACCAAGGGACCAGTAAACAAGACCGATACTATTTAGATTGGCGCCAATTCCCTCAAGATTATCGAGTCTCCGGCTTATTGAAAGAGATTTTTCAAAATAAGATAGGGCTTCTTGATATTTCCCGGCCTCGTATGATTTATCGCCGTACTCCCAAAGCCTTTCTGCCTCCTGTCCGCTTCCGGCAAAAGAAATGGTAGAAAAGATCAAAAAAGAAATAAGCAATAAAGAAGAAATCTTAACGGTTTTGTTTGTAATCATTCTTTTTCCCCTTCGTTTTTACCTCATAAGATCTCATGTTGTTTCACTATTACTCTCCCTTTCATATTTATTGTGAAATAATCAATCCTTCCTTCTGAATATATACGATCTTCTTGCATGGTTTTATACAGGAGATTATTTTCTTATCATCTTTATAAAAAAGATTCTGGGGTCTGGTAAATTCTATTACAAAATATCTCTTGCTATTTTTCTTTTTTATGAAATATTTATATTTTGTTAAATCTATTGAAGAATCTTGTAAAATTTTAAGATTATCAGGATATTGATTTTCTTTAGAGATATACTCCTCAACTTCATTTCCTATTGATTTAATTTTACTAAATTCTTCTTTACTTCTCAATAATCTTTGATTGCCCTCTCCTGTTGGAAGAGCAAAAAGACCTAAAAGAAAGAAAAAACCAAAAAGCAATGGAACTTCAATACAGTATCTTGTCATTGTTTTAAATGGAGTATTTCCATCCTGATCTTTCAATTTTCTTGTCTTTCTTCTTGCTACGGATCCCATAATAACTGCAGAAAGTATGAAAATTAAAAAGAATATTATTCCAGAAATTATTAAAGTATCGCAAAAACACCAACCCTTCCATACCGCATAGTAAAACGGACAGGATAGAATAGTTAGAAGACTAATAATAAAAGAAATCCTAACAAATCTTGAAACCCTTTTCTCTTCTGTATCTTCTTTTTCGTTCATTTCTTCCTCACTAATCTATAAACGGCTAAGGCTGCTCGTGGTGCACTTGCAATTTGAATTCACCAAATTCCAAATATGCGCCGAATCCTGAAGCATAAATCTTTTGTTTAAATTCAATCCCTGCATCTACACTATTAAAACGAGAGAGCGATATTGTGGTCATAAACAGTACCGCCGTAAAAAGAAATATCCTCATATTCATTTCATTTCTTTAGCTTATTTTTTTATTCTTATCACTGTTCATCCTGCCTTTTCTTATTTCACGATCACTAACGGAAAATCCATTCCCCTTGAATCCACTACTGGATACTGTGCCTCCTGCTTGTATTTTTTTGTGATATCAGGCAAATGTTCTTCCACATATCCCATCAGCTTTCGGACTGTAACTGTTTCACCGCTACCCAATGCCTTGCCTTTCAGTCCCTCAAGAAGGGTATAGGTAAACACTCCGTGTCCAAGTTCCTTCACCTCTGCCGCAAACTGGTCTTTTGTGGACGCTGCTATTATATGAACACCGGTTGACCTTGAAAGCTGCGAGAGCGCCTTTCTGTCCTCAAATCCCCTGAATGCAATCATCACCGCGCCTGATTTACATGCATCTATCAGTATGAGTATCTTTTGCGCTTTTATGTCTTTTATATATCCTGAAAGTTCTTCTGACGATATTCCCTTTGTCTTTACCTCTTCCTCTCTTTCAGGATAGGTAACCTCATGGGGAATGAAATACCATATCTCCCAAGCTTTCTCCATGTCCTGCAAGGTATATCAATACCGCATCCTGTAGTTGTGTGTTCTGTAGTTGTTTCAGTTTTGAGGTTATGCCTTGTTTTGTCGCCTGTTCATTGTAAATGTCAATAAGCGTAACATTTTTAAAGAGTCCCCTGCCTTTCTGTTTGAAGAAGTCAACTATGCCTCTGGCATCCGGCTCTGCGTAGTTGAGATTAAGGGCAGGGTTTTTGTATTTGTTTATGCCTATTGCGACTCCACGTTTTTTTCGACTATAACCTGAATTACTCAAGCCCTGTGATTCTTAGATTTTTCGGATACGCTACTCGAAACTTTATATTAAGACTCTTTTTTTCGCCCCCGGCAAGTTTTAAATCCCAGGCAATTATGCCGTTATCGGAAATCTTTGCCTCGTCTTTTTGGGGAGATTCAATTTCAATCTTTATCTTTTCGTTTTGTGACACTGGAATGTTATCTTTCACTGTGAGGTTTATTTCCCTGTCTTTGGCATTGAAAATGTCGATCGCAAATTCATAAGTCACCCTTGTTTCCTTGATAAAAGCGCCTGCAGATTCGGTAAATTTTTTGACAAGCTTTTTCTCCACCTTTATCCCTTCGTCAACCCCAAGGGAGAGCGTAATATCTTCATCCGGCAGCATTGTTTTCTTAAGATATGCTGAACCAACAAGCCTGTTATCAAGAAATATGTTCGTCCGGCCTTTCATAAGAGGAAACCGGAAGGGGTTCTTAAGATCAGCCTGGAGGTATGAATATTTTGAAAGCCTTGGTACCGCATAATAATTAAATTTATATTCTTTGCTCGCAGATGCTATCATGATTTTGTGTGGCTGATTATCAGAAGGCACGTCAACTTTTCTTGGCAGCACAAAACTAAAGGAGCTAGCCTCAGCCTTTACCTGTGGCTGCTCATAGACCTTTTCCGGCGTGATCATAGATTTAGACGGCATTTTATCGGCATCTTCAAATCCTTTCATGCGAGCGGATTTATACATTACCGGCCTTGGCTGATAAATATCAACGAACCACGAAGAAAGAACCGGCGGCGTGCCATAGACAAACGGCTTTGCCGTGGATATTTCCATATCAACACCCTTCCAGTCTTCACCTGTTGACTGTTTTATCGTGGCAAAACAATCTATGGCAATATTTGCGCCTGAGTCTGCCCGAAGGTCATACTGAGGAAACCAGCCAGCCCGGCTTACTATGTAGGAAAAAATCATTGTTATTTTTTCGCCGTCATCATGCGAAAATAGATATATAACAATGCGTTTGCTTTCATCCACTGAAGAACCCTGACCTCTCAATTCACTTTCTACAGCCTTTTTTTCTTCCAGCACCTTTTTTAGTTTGACTTCCGCTTTTGCTATCTTTTCGTAATTTTCCGATAAAGACCTGGTAAAAAACTTGACATGCGCATCAATCTCTGAGGTGGTTATCTTCTGATTTTGCGGGAACGGGGCGACCTTTTTTAAATAGTCGGTGGAACTGTTCAAAACCGTTATCTCATTCGTATTCGTCTTTATAAGCTCTTCCAGCTTTTCAAGACGCTCTTTCAGCTTTTTGGTCTTTTCATGAGTTAGTTTCGCAAGATATGTTTTTTCAACCTTTACATCGGCTATCTTGACACCTGCGCCGCCCTTAATGCTTGTCTGTATTGAGGCGTCAACCATATTGGGAGTGATGCCGGAAATTCTGATAATATTCTGCCCCTTTTTTACGGGGAAAACCGCCTGTTTCTTTATCATAGCGCTGTCAGGATATACGATAATATGCTTAATCGACGGGGTTGGCTCAATCTCGACAGCAGCCTGAGTTTCTCCTGAAAAAACAACGAACATAAGAACCAAAAATATAATCCGTTTTATCATGACGCCTCCTTGTATCTACTTCTATTTCTTCAAACTTATTTCGCAGACCTTGTTTTGACTTCAGCCTTATTCTCATAAAACTCGGAGGCATAGCCGCTTTTATCGTTTGATTTTCCGGTTAGTGTTATTCCTCTTGTTCTTGCGCCGATGTCTTTTGCCTTTGTCTTGACAAAATAGACTCCCCCTTGAGAGTGAAGGTCTATATCTCCCAGCGGTGATGTGCTCGCATATACGGATATATTTTCCTCGCCGAATGGAGGGCTTATCTCCAGATCAAATTTGTCATTGCCCGACGGAATTTCATAGACAACTCCGCCCTGAAAATAGTTTTCATTTCTGTATGGATTGGGCAGGAGCTGAACCATTTCCCCTGCAGCATCTTTGTATATGACACATGCATAGAAAGGTTTGTTGCCTTTTATGTAAATCCTCATTTTATCCCCACGCTCATATTCATTTTTATCCGTCCAGACCTTAACATGTAGCGGGGCAGATGGATCGTCGGCAACATCCTTTCTTTTAGAAACTTTATCCATTGCCTTTTCATCAGGTATTACCTCGGCCTTAATTTTTACCTTGAAGCAATTTCCTGCGTTTGCATCTTTGTACCAGCTCTTCTCGAGTTCCTTAATGACTTTCACTGTGGCATTTGCATATGCAGATACCAGATCCTTCTCAAGCTCAAAGTCCTTGACATGGGTTTCGCTTGTCATATAGGTCGACGCAAACTCTATTGCGTTTCTCTTTGCAGCTTCCAGCGCAGCAAGTTCAGTTTGTCTCCTTGACCTGTCTTCACCCATGCAGGCATACCCTTCGGCCTCTGTAATGGTAGACTGGGAAGCAAAGGCATACGAAGATGATATAATGAACACGAACGCCAGAGCAGCTATTCCTGACACATTAATCTTTTCTGTTTTTAATTTAATGGCTAACATGTAATGCGTTCTCCTTTCCAAAATCAATAAATTCTGCTTTTCAGGCGAGATATGTCTAATATCTGGATTCTGCTTTCCTCGATTATTATCAATCCTTGTTTACGTAGTGATTTAAGCTCTTTGTTAATGCTTTCCCTTGTTGCTCCGACCATATCGCCAAGCTCTTTCTGTGTCAGGGAAAGATCGATAAGGATTTTGTTGTTTTTTTGTTGTCCGTGGGATTTAGCAAGCTCTATTAATTTTTTTGAAAGCCTTGCTGAAATATTTAAAAAGCAGGTATCTTCTAAAAGATCATCAGTCTTGCGAAGTCTTTTTGAGAGAAGGGAAAGAATTGATTTGATTGCATTAAGGTTGGACTGGAGGAATGAAAGAAAGTCAGCTCTGCTGAGAATAAATACTTCAGAGGGCTCTATTGCAACAGCATCCGCGGATCTGGGTTCTCCATCCAGCAGTGCCATTTCTCCAAAAAAATCGCCTTCTGAAAACATTGTGACTATAATTTCCTCGCCTTCTGCTGACGGAAGTACAATTTTAATCGTCCCTTTTTTTACGATATACAGAGCGGTTCCCTCATCACCCTTCCAGAAAAGGGCCTGCCCCTGTTTCAGGGGTTTCAGGCGAAGCGAATCAGAAAGGCGATTCAGATCAGAATCGCTTAAAGTTTTAAAAATCGGGATTTTTTTTATTAATTCATGTGGCTGCATTGGTGGCATTCTCTTTGTTTGATAACGCTTTAAGATCAAAGTCCTTTTGTGCTTTTGTGACTTAGTACACGTATTCTTAAATACGGTATCGTATTATAATTGGGTAATTTATAATCACCGCTGAGGCGCAGAGGTCGCGGAGAATTTGTTTCTTTTTGGCTTTCCGCTGAGAGGGCGGAAAACAAAAATATACATCCCTTTGGGACAAAGGAATAACCACTTGAACTTCAACACAATATTACTATTATAAAGCTTGATATTTTCTTTTGTCGTCCTCTCAAAGGCAAAAGAAATAATATTTAACTCTGCGGCCTTTGCGTCTCAAGCGAAGCGGGCGGTGAAACAATATATAAAATTATGTAATCGAACTTACGAATCAGAACACTTATTGGCTGCTTAAAGCCACTATTTTAACAGATTGATAATAATGCTTTAAAATATCCTGATACCCAAAGCCTTTCTGAGCCATAATGTTTGAACCCCATTGACTCATGCCTACTCCGTGACCATAGCCTTTGCCGGTAAAAAGAATGCCGTTATGATCTGGAACCATTTTTATAAGTGTGCTTTTTAACTTGGTTGCTCCAACCTTTATTCTGAAATTGTTGCTCTTTAGTTCGGTTGTCCCGTTGTCCGCAATAACCTTCACTCCCAGTAAACGTCCTGATCGAGATTCACCGGCAGCATTGAGTCCCCCGATCTGTCCAATATTGAGGCCGTACTTGTTTAAACGATTTTGCATATCATTATATGAAACAAAAAGCCTCCACTGGCCATTCGGGATATTTGCGCTAAAACGGTCGGGAATCCCCTTAAGGTACGGAAGATCAGCAATCCACACATTCTTTGAATCCTCGGTATGCCCTCCGCTGTTTGAATGAAAATATGCAATTATAAGTTTCCCATCACAGGTGATTACCTGGCCGCGTGTCTCATCAACCGCCAGATTGGTTTCCTTTTTCTCAGCATCAAACCCTCCATATACCTGAGATGTTGTGGTTGATTCCACATCATAGGGTTTATCAGCGCTTTTGTCTTTAATATAAAGAGCATATGTTCTGGCCGCCACTGCCTGAGCTTTCAGGGCTTCCTTTGCCCACTTAGACGGCATTTCTTTTGGCACGACACCATAAAGATACTGTTCAACTGGAATGTTATTAATAACAGACAGCAATTTTGAATCTGCTGATATAGTAAGACTGCCCCTGAATCTGCGATTGTCAATCATGATAGTTTCGCCGTCGCTTTTGACCACGCACCTATGGAGATCAAGCTTCCGGCCGTTCGCCGCAAGCTGTTCCCCCTGTTTTGTGAAGGTTACAGGCTCTGAGCTGCGATAAATCATTTTCTTTGAAAATGGATTGTACAGCAAGATGTTCTGCTTTGAATAAACGGTAGTTTTTTCAGTTTTGTTTTTAATCAAAACTCTTATAATTGTATCTTCAATATCCTTCTTATATAAAGGAGGGGTTGTAATTGCTTCAGGTTTCCTGACTTGTGATATCTGAGCCTTTGAGCTGTCAGCCCATACTTCCGAGGATTGCCTGCGCAATCCATAAGGATATTTTTCCAGGTATTTTTTGAAAAATTCATGGGCTTTTTTAAATTTACCTGTTTCGTATAACACCATGCCGCTGTTAAAAATAGCATCAGACGCTGCGGGGCTGGTCGAATAGGTTTCAATAATGGTGTCAAATTGTTTCAAGCCAGCGTCATACTGATTAAGGTAAAGGCTGTAAGTAGTCCCCATGAATAACAATGCCCGCGCCCTGTTGTCCTGTTCATCCGAATAAATTGAAATTTCCTGATACATGCTTAAAGCTTCAAGATACATTCCATTGTTAAGCAGCGTGGCGGCTGTCTCAAAACCCCTGCCGTCATCATATGCACCAATAGACGTTTCTGGGGTACAAAAACATAAAGATGATAAAATTAAAACAAAAAGCAGACAGGTCTTTATTTTTTTTGATCTTATAATTTTCAAGATTTCCCCCTTTGGCCTTGAGGAGAGACTTTGCTGAAATCTATTCTTTTGAATTCAGAAACAATTATATAAGAGATGACCAATTGTATCATAATGGTAAATGGTTTAATGAGAAGATTGAAATAATAGAAAATTAAAAAAAGGGTTGTATATAGTAGTACAAGTTGTAAAAGAACCGGCGCAAAACGCTGTCGTGTTTCATAAAACAAAAGAAAAAATATTCTTAAGCCATAGCTTCTGTCGCGTATGGATTTGAATGCGTTGTAAGGGCGTCTGATAAATGGCACTTTTAAAAGCATATTGCCGAACTTTGTAACAAGAGATACACTTGAGATATAACTAACCGCCCTTTTTATAAGAGGTAATTCGTGGCGTGAATAAAACAGGTATGTATAAAAAAAAGAGGCCAAAAGTATTAAAAGATAATAATAGGTTCCCGCAATTTCATTAATGAAATTATTATGGGCCATATTCAAAACAAGATTGGCGTGAATCATTATGCCGCTGACATAGCCGAACAGCGGCACAAGTTTGTTGTCGCCAAGTCCTGTAGCGGTTGCGGCAATAAATACAATTTTATCATTAAAAAAACGCCCTGGCACACGACCAGCCAAGACATCATAAAATGATATTTCTCTTATTTTGTATGTATTATCGATATTTACATACGCTCTGCAATTTTTATCAACAGGAATTGTTGTCTTACCGATTATTACTCTGTTTTTTTCAACTCTGATTTTAGATCGCGGAATATTGTTTATGTTTCTAAATATCTCAAGAGATATTGACGGATAGAGCCTGTCGTGCACTTTGAAAAGCATCGGCATTTTCCTTAACACTCCATCATTATCCGGATATGCATTGGCAAGGCCTGTGCCCTTCAAAGAAGAAAGCACAAAAGGAGCCATTAATTCAAAACCGTTTTCGCTTACAAAGTTCATATCCTGTTTGCCGGAAATATTATCGGCAAGTGGTTTGAGCACCTGCTTTGAGCGATCATAAGCAGACCCGAAAACAACCGAAAAAACCGGTCCTTTTTTCATAATCTCAGAAAATCGCCTGTCCACATCCGGATCATCGTGGGGGTCGCCGAAAAGGATATCATAAGCCACCGCAAGTGGTTTGCCTTTAAGTATATTTGCAAGCAGATCTATATGATATCTTCGATATTTGGAAGGATTATAAGCACCGAGTTTATTTAACGTTCTATCATCGATCCCTACTATAACGACATTGCTCTGAATGGGCTTTTTATCCTCGTCAAGCCGCTCACGGATTAACAAAAACTGAGAATAAAGGGTGTTGTCTATCTGCGTAAGCATGTTGTAGGCAATACCTTTAAACAGAATAGAAATAAAAATAACGGAAAATCCCACAACAGCAAGGGAAAAAATAATGACGTGTTTTTTGTATGTTGAATGGCGAGATTTCAGCATCCCTTAATCCCTTAACCCATCACGAGTCATATTCCATTTTATCCATTGATCTTGAGTAATGCTGTTAATATTGAAATCTTTTTTTTCATATTTTCCATTTGTGTCAATTGTAATCTGCTGAAAGTCTTTTACAATTTCTACCCATCTTTTCATGGATACTGTATGCGGCCCGGCTACTGGCTCAGGTTTTAATATGCCAACACTCGGCCTGGGTTTTGGCTTGTCAAACAAAGTGCTCCATGTTGCCACAATCCCTTTATGAACACTGATTCGCGTCTGCTTGTCATCTGTATCAACCCTGAACTTTGTTCCGCGTATTGCACAAACCGCTTTATTAGTTCTGACCTTAAAGGTGTCAGATTTTGCAATTATCGTGCGGGCATTTAACCATATTTTACCTGCAGAAAGAAACAGGGAAATATCTTTAGATGTTTTGCCGGCCGGACATTTTTCCAGTTCCTGTAAAGAATTTTCATCCATTCTAACTATGGAACCGTCCTCAAGGGTAATTTCACAGAGCGATTCAACCCCTGTTTTGATTTGATCACCCTGATAGATTTGCATGTCAAAATCGGTATTAACCCAGGTAGTTTTGTCATGAGAAACAAACACATCTCCGACAATAAAAGTTACAGTGCCGGCCACTTGCCTCTCTGCATAAGCAAATGATAAAAAAAGAGCGAGACACAAACATATAAGCAGACTTATTTTAGACAGTTTTTTCATTTTAAGCATATTTCATCCTCGCTTCTAATTCTCGAACCGTTCATTAAAACAGGATGCTCCTCTCATTTATTAAATTAATTCTTAGCCACAGACACACACGGAAAAACACCGATTTTAATTATCTTCTGTCTATGTGGGTCTTTGGCTAAATATAGATAAATGTAAATCCTATACTATCAAGCTAAAAGACTATGAACATCGAACATCCACTCCTGGTCGCCTCTGGCGCCGCCGAAGGCGGGTAAACGTCTAAATCACCCCAACACAACTTTACTCATAAGTAAAGTAAGATGTTCAGGATTATGCTATTTTGTTTTCATGCTGAATGATCCATCCCAGTTTTTGGGAGGAGGATTAATTTTATATTCATTACACCTTAGAAGCATGGTTTTGCTTGGGCCGTCATCAGGTGTCAGCTCCAGTGCTGCTTTAAAAAAACCTGCGGCTTTGTCCCAGTTTTGTTTTCTGTATGCATCAAGGCCTTTGGAGTAATTATCTGTCGTTTTGTTAATGTTTTCATCAATATCTTCCAGATATCCTAAAATCTGGTAAACTCTTAATGGTTCGTTTTTCCCTATAACATTTATGGAATCAATTTCTCTTGTTATTATTTTACTGCTGGCTTCTGTGCAGGTTTTTTCGCTGATCAGCGTATAAATTCCGTATATCTTGTTAACCCCTTCCAGTCTTGCAGCAGTATTAACCGTATCTCCCATCATTGTGTAGTCCATGCGTGTTTTTGATCCCATGTTGCCCACAACAGCAGGACCAGTACAAAGGCCTATACGCATATACAGTTCTGGTTTGCCTGATATTTTCCAGTTTTTTCTCATTTCAGACAGTCTTTTCTGCATGTCAACACAGGCTGTGCATGCCACCTCTGCCTGATTCTCAATTTCGTTAGGCGCTCCAAAAAATGCGATTATGGCGTCACCTTCGAATTTATCCACCGTTCCTTTATATTTCAGGATGATGTCTGTCATTTCTGTCAGGAACTCATTTAACAGCTCAACCAGTTCCTCAGGATTCAGATTTTCAGAAATGCTTGTAAATCCCTGCACATCAGAAAAAAATGCTGTAATTTTACGTTTTTCACCACCTAATACAAGTTTTTCAGGAGAATTTATAAGCTGCCTGACAACTGCTGGAGCAAGATAAGTGGAAAAGGCATCTTTAATAAATTTTTTCTGCCGTGATTCTGTAAAATATTTGTAAGCAGTTATGCTTATATATACTAAAATCATTATGGCCAAGGGATAGACAAGATTAATGACCATGCCTTTTTGAGAGAACAGATACTGGCACAGCAAAATATAGCCGGCAAACAGGGCGGAAACGACTGCCGCGCCTGATATTCCTCCTGCTCTGGGAAGGACAATTCCCAGGATAAGACCTGCAATAATTATTGCCATGATATCAAAAATACCAGCCCAGGCCGGCTGATACATAAAATCTCCTGCAAGTATGCTGTCTATGACATTTGCGTGGATTTCAACGCCTGGAAAAACATTTTCAAAAGGTGTGACCCTTAAATCATATATTCCTATTGCTGTCGCGCCTACCAATACAATTTTATCTTTTACAGCGCTGTCAGTAATATTATCATTTAATATGTCTGTGACTGAAATATGCGGGAAGGTTTTTTGAGGCCCCCTATAATTTATTAGAATCCTTCCCAGCTCATCTGTAGGCACATTCAGTTTGCCAATGCGGAGTTTTTGTACCCCATTTTCGCCTATGTTTAAAGAAACCGGGCTGTCCAGCCAGGCGCTGGTGGTTATAATAGATAAGGGGGCATACAGTGTTTCTCTGCATCTGAAAACAGCAGGCATCCATCGTACAACCCCGTCTTTGTCGGGCAGCATGTTGAAAAAACCGCAGTAATCAGTAGCAGTTGAAATTGTTTTAATATTTGATTGAGGCGCTCTGGCTTCAATAAGCGGTATGTTTTGCGCATTTTCAGATGCATAACGTATAAATTTATACCTGGATCCTGAAATGTTATCCTGATGAATACTGATTTCATTTTCATTTATATGTCCCGATTCAGTGGAATCCATGTGAAAAAAATACCCCAGCACTATCCTGGCTGAGGAATTTTTTATAGCATCAGCAAGAAGTTGATCATTATTTGCATGCTTTTTCAGGTTTTCCAGGTA
>Ga0208902_1001166_pt1 | contig 12841 bp, 7 predicted proteins | sample AntAceMetag02UKH_FD_184767 | JGI IMG/M metagenome (GOLD analysis project Ga0208902, IMG submission 184767) | Saline lake microbial communities from Ace Lake, Antarctica - Antarctic Ace Lake Metagenome 02UKH (SPAdes) (version 2) | ecosystem: Environmental > Aquatic > Non-marine Saline and Alkaline...
TACAATTGAATCTAATCTGGGCCACTGAGGCAGAGGATATATCCAGAGAAAAGAAGTATTCAAATGATATGAGATAAAGCTGAATTAGCATCTAAATATAAAACCTGATTGACGCCGGAGGGTTCTTTTGTTAAATATGATCTGCATTCCCATGCCACTAGAACTTTGCGTCATCCACTTAGATAGATCATCTTTATTTATCGATGCCGGGCAAGGTTCAGAATTATCTAAAGTCAAATTACTTTCCGTTGTCACCCCGGAAAATCCATTCGAGGTGGAATCGGAGGAGGGGTAATATCTTGTGGCTTCGTCAGTTTCAATCCGAGGCTTCAGCCAGAGGCGTATCTTCTCCTTGACGAGAAGCATATCTGGCGCAATAAATAATTAAATCAATGCTTTCAAACTAATAACTCCGACAGAATCGGAGTCACTTTAATATTCTGAATTAATTTTTCTTAAAAAGGAGAAGAAAAAAATGTCTGATAAGAAGAAGGTATTGGAAAATACCGTTAAACGGTGCCGGGAGCGAGATATCATAATACCCACTTACGAGCAGATGGCGAACCCGGAAAAGGTCCCCACCGGAATAAAGAAGGAGCTGAAAGATATCGGTCTGTGGGATCTTCATCCCAGAAATCTCTTCCGAATAACCTGGAAGAATGAGCCGGTTCCTACCGGAGGAGGTTATGGGGGAGTTAATTATATGGAAATACCACGTGAACTCACCGGAGTAAGGGCCCGGATCTTTATGCTGGTCGGCAAGTATTTTCCCACCGGCGCCCATAAAGTTGGAGCGACATTCGGTCCTCTGGTGGAGAAATTGGTCCGGGGGGAGTTCGATCCCACCACCCAGAAGGCTCTCTGGCCCTCGACCGGGAACTATTGCCGGGGGGGAGCTTATGACGCTTATCTCTTGGCCTGTCCATCGATAGCGGTTCTCCCGGAAGGAATGTCACGGGAGCGGTTCGATTGGCTGGAAAAAGTCGGTTGCGAGATCTATGCTACTCCAGGTTGTGAGAGTAACGTGAAGGAGGTCTACGACAAGACGAAAGAACTCAAGATGAAACGGCCGGACGAGATCGTGGTTTTAAACCAGTTCGACCAGATCGGTAACGCGATCTGGCACTATGTCTGCACCGGTCGGGCGATGGAAGAGATTTATTATCAGGAGAGGAGAGGGAAAGAAAAACTCCGTGCCATCTGTCTGACTCAGGGTTCCGCGGGGACACTGGGGAGCGCCGAGTATCTAAAAGAGAAGTTCCCCGATATTAAAGTGGCGGCCTCGGAAGCTCTCCAGTGCCCGACCTTGCTCTACAACGGATACGGCGGCCACCGGATCGAAGGTATCGGAGATAAGCATGTGCCCTGGATCCATAACATCAAGACTATGGATATGGTGGTCGATATCGATGACCAGAACTGTATGGATCTGCTTCGCCTCTTTAACGAGCCCGCCGGCATGGACTATCTGAAGAAGAAGGGAGTTGACCCCAATGTAGTGGACCAACTGAATCTGCTGGGCATCTCCTCAATTGCCAATCTGCTTGGTTGTATCAAGATGGCGAAGTACTATGAGATGAATGATGATTCAATCATCGTAACCGTAGCTACCGATTCGATGGATATGTACAAATCGCGGCAGGCGGAAGAACAGGAATTGCACGGTGACTATACCGAAATGAAAGCGATCCTGGATTTTGAAAGATCGTTGATGGCCCAGTCGATTGATTGGATGCAGGAGTTGACCTACTGGGATAAGAAGCGGATGCATAACCTCAAGTACTTCACCTGGATCGAGCAGCAGGGGAAACAGCTTGAAGAGCTCAACGCTCAGTGGTATGATGATGACTACTGGACAAAACAGTTCCATGCCTACGAGGAATGGGATGAATTGATCAAGGAATTCAATGCCAAGACCGGTCTTCTGAAGAAATATAAATAGTCTTATTTCTTCCGGGGAAAACTAGTAGTTGTTAACACCCAGACTAATAAATAATTTATGCACGGGGAGAAATAATTATGATCGCGAAAAAAATAGAAGGTGGTTATCAGTTGGAGTGTCCCACGATTAACGGTATTTTTGTTGTCAAACTTACCCTGGCTGATGATGGGGAGGAAAAGATTGAAACCTGCACAACGAAGCTCGGGTTCTGTATGCCGCAGCAGGTTCTCAGCCCCGGGACAATAGAAAAAATCATCGGTCCGAAGCGCTGGAAACTTTTTCTGGAGATGAAGGAGAAAGGAATCGATAATATGTTTATCGATCCCCAGCGTCCTAAGCGAAGAGCGCATGCACAGAAATCCTGGTAGTAAGTTAGCGCCTGCGGCGCTAACTTAGTTTTGAACAAAGAACTATCATCGTTACGTTGAAGCAATACCGGGAAGGTTGCTAATAAGCCGATTTTGTATTTCAAGGAATCTAATTTTTGCTACCAAAAATTAGATTAACAAAGGAGGAAGTATGAATCCTGAAGATTTAATCTTTTCGGAAGAACACGAATGGATAGAATCCGGGAAGTCTCCGGCTCGGATGGGTATCTCCGATTACGCGCAGAAAGAACTTACCGACGTTGTCTACGTGGAACTTCCCGAGGTAGGGGCGGAGGTAAGTAAAGGAGACAGCATCATTGTCCTGGAATCGGTGAAAGCGACTTCCGATGTTTACGCACCGGCATCCGGTAAGATTACCGAGGTAAACGGTGATCTGGAAGATAATCCTCAGAAGATCAACGAAGATCCTTATGGCACCGGTTGGCTGGTTGGGATGGAGATCTCCGACTCCTCCGATCTGGATGGTATGATGGATTACAGTGCCTATCAGGAATATCTGAAAGAGTAGAGCTAAAATACGTTGTGTCGCCCCGCACACAAGTCTTGTTTACGGGACTTGTAGGATCAGAATGCCTCAGGCATTCTTTGTATGAGGTGTAGTATCGCTACGCTTGAATATCTGGACTTACAGCGCCAAAGAAAGTGAAGCCAGGTTTACAAGCCTCCCGGATGAATCCGGGAGGTGATACTACATTTCCCACAAGGCGAAGCCGATACTGCAAGCCTTCCTGACAAAGTAAGGAAGTGATCCCACATAAATTCGCGACCGAAGAGAGCTAATTTATATGAGATACATCACCAATACATCAGAGCAGCAACAGGAGATGCTGGGAGAGATCGGGGTCTCTTCGTTTGAGGAGCTGATCGCTACCATCCCCGCCGGGGTGCGATTTAAAGGCGATCTAAATATCCCCGGCCCTCTATCGGAGCTGGAATTGGAGGAACACCTCACCGCTTTAGCCGGGCAAAACGCCGACTTCTCCTCCTTGAAGCCGCTGCTCGGAGCTGGCGCCTATCGGCATTATGTTCCCCGGGCGGTCTCCGCTCTTTTGAGCCGGGAAGAGTTTTACACCGCCTATACCCCCTATCAGCCGGAGCGAAGCCAGGGGACCCTCCAGGCGATGTTCGAACTCCAGACCTATCTCTCCCGGCTAACCGGGATGGAGGTGGTTATCCCCTCGATGTATGACGGGGCCTCGGCGGTTGCCGAGGCGGCTCTGATGACACTCCGTCTGACCAAGAAGAATAAGATTATCATCTCCTCCGCCCTCCATCCGCATTACCGGGCGGTTATCAAGACCTATACCGCCCCCCATGAGACGGAAATAATTGAACTCCCGTATCGGGAGGGGCTCGTCGATATTTCCCGACTGGAAAATATGCTCAATGATGAGACGGCTTCGGTGATCGTTCAGAGTCCGAACTTCTTCGGCGGGATCGAAAAGATCGCGGCGCTGGCGGAACTGACCCATGGTTGCGGCGCCCTCTTCATCCAGGTGGTCGCGGAGAGTATCTCACTCGGCATCTTAAAACCGCCCGGCGAAATGGATGTTGATATCGTGGCAGCCGAAGCTCAGTCGCTGGGGATGGACCTTAGTTTCGGTGGTCCCTATAACGGTTACCTGGCCTCCCGAAAGAAGTTACTCCGTCAGCTTCCTGGAAGAATCGTGGGGGAGACCGTGGACCGGGACGGGAAAAGAGCCTTCGTGATGACTTCCCGGGCCCGGGAACAGGATATCCGGAGGGAGAAGGCGACCTCCTGTATCTGTTCCAACCATGGCCTTAATATCATCGCTTCTGACATATATCTCTCCCTGCTGGGAACAGAAGGACTCTACCAAACGGCCCTGTTAAATACCCGCGCCGCTCATTATCTGGAAGAATGTCTGGTCGAAAGTGGAGGGTTCGAGAAAGTCTTTGACTATCCGTTCTTCAATGAATTTCTCCTCAGGAGCAGAAAGCCAATTCTGGAGATCAGGGAACTGCTCCTGAAAAACGGATTCATCCCCCCGCTTTCGCCCGGCGTCTTCCTCGGAGATGAAGAGTTGGAGAATACCGCCCTCTTTGCCGTCACCGAAATCTTTAACCGCGGAGAACTTGATCAGATCGCCCGGCTTTTAGCGAAATAAAAATAACCGCGGATTAAGCGGATTGGACGGATTAGAAAACATGGAGAAGGAGCTTTTATATAAAGATATCACGGAAAAAATTATCGGGGCGGCTATAGAGGTTCATAGGGTCTTAGGGCCTGGTTTTCCTTGAGTCTGTCTATGAGGAAGCTTTTTGCATAGAATTAGATAGATTAGGCTTGCAATATAAACGCCAGGAAGAACTGAGAATCCCCTATAAAGATTGTATTTTAAAGCAAAGATATCGTGCTGATTTGATTGTTGAAGAAAAGATAATTGTTGATAATAAAGCGACTAAAGGAATTTTTGAAATTGACCAGGCTCAGTTATTTAATTACCTGAAAGCAACAAAATTGAAAGTAGGTCTGATTATTAATTTTGGGGAATTACGTTTAAGATGGAAACGTATTATCTGTGAAAAATATTTTCGATAAAGGTTTTTTCAATCCGACTAATCCGTTTAATCCGCGGTTAAATTAAACAGGGAAACGAAGTGAAGCTGATATTTGAGAAAAGCGTAAAGGGAAGAGAAGGGTACTCCCTCCCCGCGGACCGGTTCGAGGAGATCTCGATTGAGGACTGCATACCTCCGTTTGCCATGGGGGAGAAGAGGGAACTGACCGAGGTTTCCGAGGTAGATGTAGTCCGTCATTTTACCCAACTATCCAAGTATAATTACGGCATCGAAGACGGTTTCTATCCGCTGGGGTCATGCACTATGAAGTATAACCCCAAGATCAACGAACCGCTGGCCTCCCAGGATAACTTTATCCATGCCCATCCCTTTGCTCCCGCGGATACCGTTCAGGGCTGTCTGAAGCTGATGTATGAGTTGAGCGGCCTTCTCTGCCGGATTACCGGGATGGACGCCTACACTCTGGCCCCGGCCGCCGGCGCCCACGGGGAATTAACCGGGGTATTGATTATCCGGGAATATTTTAAGGGCCGGGGAGAGAAGAGGAGTAAGATGCTGGTGCCGGACTCCGCTCACGGTACCAATCCAGCCTCCTCGGCGATGGCCGGTTTTAAGGTGGTGGAGTTGAAGTCGAATGAGGTAGGGACCGTTGATATCGCGGAACTGGAACGGCTGATGGATGAAAATACGGCCGGGATGATGCTGACCAACCCTAATACGGTGGGGTTATTCGACCATAGCATCGATAAGATTGAGCGGATCGTTCACGGCAAGGGTGGACTGCTCTACTACGACGGGGCCAACCTCAATGCTACCCTTGGTATCCTCCGCCCGGGAGACACCGGTTTTGACGTGGTCCACCTCAATCTCCACAAGACCTTCTCCACCCCCCACGGCGGGGGCGGTCCGGGGGCCGGGCCGGTCGGGGTGAAGAAATTTCTCTCTCCTTATCTCCCCTCACCGGTGGTCGTCTTTGACGGGGAGAAGTACCGCCTCCGGTATCCGGGGGAGAAGAGCATCGGGATGATGCGGGCCTTCTTCTGCAACTTTTCGGTCCTGGTCAAAGCCTATTCCTGGATTCTCTCCATGGGACCGGAGGGACTGCGCCGGGCTTCGGAGGCGAGTGTCATCAACGCCAACTACATGCTGACGAAGTTAAAAGATTATTACCGCCCATCCTATGATGGTTACTGCGCCCATGAGTGCGTCCTGACCGGGCGGGACTATAAGAAGTATGGGGTTAAGACACTGGATATCGCCAAACGGCTGATGGACTATGGCTACTACCCACCCACCATCTACTTCCCCCACTTTAAGCCTCATGCCGAGGAGACGCTGATGGTCGAGCCCTGTGAGTCCGAGGGAAAAGAGATCCTGGACGAATTCATCGAGGTGATGATTAAAATATCGGAAGAGGCAAAGAGTAATCCCGAACTGCTTCTGGACGCCCCGGTCAATACTCCGATCCGCCGGACCGATGATGTTCTGGCCGTCCGCCGTCCGATCCTCCACTACGACGACGAGCTACGGTTGAAAGATGAGCTGAACTACCGGCCGGAAGATATCAACTTCTGAAAACCACCCGGTTGGGGCAGTTTTTGGAAATTATAAATATTGCGGATATTGATTCCCTTTTTTCTTTTATTTTTCTTGGCTGATTCCTTCATTAAGGAAGGATATTTTAATTTCATGCTCGGTTACGGCATCCCGGGCGAAGGGAATATCCGCCCGGGCCTTGAGCTTCCAGGTTTATTGAACACCTTTTTCTTCCTGTATTTTTGAAATATCGATCCCGAAAGGGAAGGTTATCTTTTGCTCCGGTTCAACCTCGATATCAGTCTCCAGATCGACATTGTATATTTCATCCTCTCCCTTGTCTTCCTCCAGTTCATACTGTGATTGAACTCTGACACTCCCGGGTGTAAACGGTCATCTGTCCATTCCCGGTTGATAATCCATACCCATACCATAATACTCGTAAGACCATTCCCGGATGAGCCGAAGCTGAAGTCGATCGATCTTCTGAATTACTTTTCCGCTCAGGATGTTGATTCTTCCCCGTAATAGCTCAAATTTAATGCGACATATAACGTCGAACCTTATGGGTCGCATTAGGCAAGCTTTCAGTAAACCTCGTTCTCTCGTAGCGGCGACCTGAAGAAGCTGTCCGATAAAACCGATTTTGATAGCCGCCGACTTTAGCCTGCGTAGGCAGTGGATACAATATCTTAAACACAAAATGAATTTCGGCCGGTTTTTTCTGTTTTCTTCTTGGATATATCGTTAAAACCATGATTTTGGCTTAATATCAGCATTTTATGCGCGAAGATACCCAAATCACGCCATTTTCATAATCTCATCTATTGTGTGTGGCTAAACAAATCCATTTATAATGTAGTCTGGGATGACATTGAAGATTTAGGATTCATATGCATACTCCGGAGTAAAGTAGCCACCTAATCCGCTCCAAAGTAGCCACCTATTCCGGAGTACGCACGTCGGTACGTATCGTACTCCATTGAACAAAAGAATTTTAATTATCGAAAAAGAACAAAGAGTGAGGGGAATACTCCTATCTTACTATTATTCTTATGGCGTCACTATTCCCGTCGGTTTCGGTGCAGGCAATTATGGCAATCCCATCTTCAAGCTCCCAGAACATCTCATCGCCCGACCGGGTTCTTCCGATTGAAACCCCATTGACGAACCAGTAAATATCTCTGCCGGTTCCTCCTGAAGCTTTGAGGGGTATCATCTGATTAAAGGCACCCTCGCCAGTTATCTTGAGGAATGACTCTCCATCCAGCGGGGATTTGATTTTCAGCCTAGCCATAGACTTCAGTTTATCTTCCTTATGCTGGGTCGGAACGGATCGGGAGCTCAGACCTTTACTCTCCAGAAAATCGGCGAGCTCCGGCGGCCAGTGCTCAACCATCTTGCTCCCGTCATATTCGTGGACCCGGCAGATCCCTGATGGAGAAACACCGGGAATATAATATCCCATCCTCCGGGCCGGGCAGTTATGGTTGAGGGGGAGTCCGGTGATCGAGCAGACCTCTCGTTTTCTCAGACCTTCGGGAACCTCAAATCGGGGCGAATCTCCCCGGGGATATATCCTCCGAAAGATTTCGTTAAGAAGTGGTGCGGCAGTCTCAAACCCGATTAAAGATGGCGATGGTCTCCCGTCCGGGTTTCCCAGCCAGACCCCAACCGCGTACTCCGGATTATATCCCAAGGCCCAGGCGTCCCGATATCCGTTTGAGGTCCCGGTCTTGCCGGCAAACATCGGACGGGAGAGGTCATCGGGATTATCTATCCGGGACCATAGGCCGCCGGTCCCCTCCAGGATATCGGTAACCAGGTAGGCCGCCTCGCGGCTTATCAACTCTCTCCCTCTTAATTTATCCGAACTCTCGAATACCCGATAGGGGAGATATTCTCCCCCTCGGGCCAGACAGGCGTAGCTATTGGTCAGATCGAGTAAAGTAACTTCACCGTCGCCGATCGCGATCCCGGCTCCGTAATCTCCGGCCGAACGGTCAAGTGTACTCATCCCGGCCGACCGGAAGAACCGGAGCAGAGCGGGGATCGAGATCTTCCGGGCCAGACGGATAGCCGGGATATTCAGAGATTGATTGAGAGCTTCCCGAACCGTAACCGGGCCGCGAAACTCACGATCATAATTCTCCGGACGGTAACTCCGCCAGCCGACCGGGATATCGAATAGAATAGTATCCGGTCCGCATAGCCCCCGATCAAGCCCATACCCATAGATAAACGGTTTCAGTGTGGAACCGGGAGATCGCCGGGCCGCGGCACAGTTAACCTGCCCGGATATCGGGTCAAAGTAATCCGGAGAGCCGACCAGGGCTCTAACTTCTCCGGTCGGAACATGGATAATGACTACCGCTCCGCCCGATATCCCGACACGGCCACGCTCATCCGCGGCCCGGGCCAATATATCTTCCACAATACTCTGAAGAGCAAGATCGAGTGTTGTCCGCGATTCCCGTACCTCCGGGCCGGACCTCTTCAATACCAGATCGCAGAAATGCGGGGCATGGAAGGGGAGGGGACGGGCAGAGGAGAGAGGGGTCTGGCCGGAAGTGGATTGCAGCTCTTCTTCAGATATTAATCCCTCCCGGAACATCCGATCCAGGATCGTCTTCTGCCGCCGCCGGGCCGCTTCCGGATGCCGGTCGGGACGGAGGCGGGAAGGGGCCTGCGGGAGTCCCAGCAGAAGCGCCGCCTCCGAAAGTGTCAGGTCCCGGGCGGATTTACCGAAGTATCTTCGAGCCGCCGCCTCGACCCCGACCAGGTTGGAGCCGAAGGGTGCCCGGTTCAGATATTGAGTAAGGATCTCCTCCTTATCCAGTTTCCCCTCCATCTGGAGCGATCGAAACGCTTCAATAAACTTGGTAAAGATATTCCTCTTCCGCCGGGGACCCGTCAGCTTCACCACCAGAGTACTGATCGTCGACGCCCCGGAGACAATCCGGCCGGAAGAGAAGTTCTGTCCGATCGCTCGGATAATCGCGATCGGGTCAACCCCGGGATGCTGGAAGAACCGCTTATCCTCCGCCGCCAGCGCCGCCTTAACCACCCAATCCCCAACCCCAGCCAATCCGATCGGCCGGCAGATAACATCCCCCTCACCCAACGTCACCCGGAGAATCCCGCCGTCACGATCATAGATAATTTTTGAGGCCAGATACTGCATGATTGAACGGCTGTCAAATGGGAAGAGATGCGAGAGGATGAGAAGAGAGAGGATGGTGGCGATGATGAGAAAGGAGCGAATTATTATCTTGTATATCTTTATCTTCATAAAAAAACTGAACATCGAACCAGCCGTCGCTAAAGCTATGGCAGGCAGGGCGTCGAACTTCCAACATCGAACTTCGAACGACGCCGCCAGAAGCCGGTAACCCTCTTTTCCGCGGTCAACGACCGCGGCTACAACGCCGGGCAAAAGTGTCTTTGCGAGGAGCATAGCGATGGCCGCCGCGTCATAGTGATTGTGCTCGCATCCCGATTATTTCGGGGCATCCCGAACTTGATTCGGGGATTTAACGAAGGAGTGAAGCAATCTCCTTTCTAAAATCGAACATCGAACGTCAAACTTTCAACGTCGAACTTCGAAAGTGGCAACCGGCTAGAAGAGTATATTCAATGCCTGGCAGATTGTTTCGCCATCGCTCGCCATAACACCTGGATAAACCTTCGGAAAACTGGTTAGGAATGTAAACATTCGGTAAACTCGGTAAATGCCGCTGGCTATTTCGGGCCCTGTAGCCGCGGTCGTTGACCGCGGCCCCAGTGATCCATAGTCATCCACAGTCAACGACCGCGGCTACAGCACCTCGCGAAAAGCGCGGAGCCCCTGGTTTACCGAATATTTACTTAGGAATTTTGATTTTGCAATTTATTTGGATTTTGAAATTTATGATCCGGATTTGAGAGTTTAATAGCTGGTTAAATGTAGTTACATTACAACTCAATGCACACCATTCCACCTCCGCTAACACTTCTCAAAGCCGGATCATACATGGCTTCCGCGCTAATCGGAGGATAGACATAGACCCCCGGTGTCACCGCTCGGATGAGGTAATAAAAGACCTTCTTACCGGAGAAACCGCCGGCAAAGACGATCAGCCGATCATCACGGCTCTCGGTATGCCTGAGAGGGAGGGTGCTCTTCTTCTTGACCCAGGGGACCAGACGGGAAGTCTTTAAAGCGGCATTCTCAATCTCCAACCCAGCCGGGAGGAGATCGGTGATCACCAGGTTATCCATCTTATCATCCCCCGCGTCAACCGTGATCTCGGCCACCGCCAGATCGCCCTGGCAGAGAGATGAGATATCAATCTCATCTCCAGCAACATCAAGAAACCTCCGCCGGATAACAATCCCCCGGTCCTCTTCCTCCATCATCCCGGTCCCCGGAACCCCTTCCGATCGCCAGGAGTAATAGACCGTTCCGGGCCCGTTATTGGTGATCCGGATGGAACCGGTACTATTGCCGTCCCACCGAAAAAATGATTCATCCTCTTCCCCAAACTCTACTTCATCCCTCCCCGGTATCCCGGCAATCACGGCTGCAAATTGATCCAGCTGACCACCGCTATACCGGCAGTACTTCCCCAGCGCCATCAATACCATCGCGCTCTCCTGGGTCGTCAAGCGGCTCTTCCCTGATAATCTACGGACCAGAACCGGTATCGCCGGATCCTCCGGATTGATATCGAGACGAATTGAAAGTTCCAGAGCTTGGTCGCGGATTCTTGACCGGAGACAACCGCCCCGCTCCCGGGGTGAAGCTATATCGTTTACCGGCGGCAGCAGCGCCAATAGTTCCAATGCCTCCTTCCTCCGCCCTTCCGCGATAAACGCGCCGATGAGGTAGAGGAGGCCGCTCCGGCCGAGGGATTCTTTCTCCTCCGCCAACCGCGCCGTCCAGCCCGGTTCAGCTCTCCCGGCCAGAGCCAGGACCAGGCCGGCGTATGATTTGATAGTCCGATTATCCCGGAGACGCCGGGAGTCAGAGTCATCCACCGGGGGAGGGGAGATATTAAGGAGATCCCGGAGAAAACCGCAGGCTGCCGCGAGCCGGCCTTCCGGAACCCGGTATCCCACCTTCTCCGCCTCTACCAGAAAATGGGTGGCGTAGATCGAACCCCACCTATACTCTTCCGTGGCCGAGGGCCAGTAACTGAACCCTCCGGAGGCAAGCTGCATGGAGAGGATCCGGTGGATTCCTCCCTCAATCAGCCGGGAACACTCCTCCTCCCCGATCGCGCCCGGAAGAATCTCAGCGGAGATATCCGCCAGATAGATCAGGGGGAAAGCTGTTGAAGTCGTCTGCTCTATACATCCATAAGGATAATTTAGCAGACTGGTAAGGGACTCACCAAGACGCACCGCGGCCCGGCCGGAAACCCGGAGCTGATATCGTCCGGTCCCTTCAAACCAATCATCCGGTATTTCAATCTCCTTTGTCTCTCCCGGCCGGACTATCCCCACACCCGATCTTGATTGGAGCGGGGAGACCGGTCGGACACTCAACTCTGTCTCTTCCTCATATACTTCATCCCCCAGTACCGCCCGGATCCGGAGCGCGGTCAAACCGGGGATAGGAGAGCCTATCACAGTAAACTCCACCGCGCCGCTCTTCCCGGCCTCCAGGAAAATATTTTTCAGCGCGTTCTCCACCCGGTTCCCGGCCGCCTTGATCAGCAGGCCGCCCCGACACTCCGCCTCAATCCGGACGGTCCCATCCTCTCCGGTCTCGTTAAATACCCGAACCGCCATCCGGCACCGATCCCCGGGAGCCAGAAACCGGGGGAGCGAACTCTGCACCACCAGGGGACGTTTTACCGTGACTGCCTCTTTCGAAGCGCCAAAAGCGTCCCCGAACACAGCCAGCGCCATCAAGCGGAGTTCACCGGTGAATTCGGGGAGTTCAAACCCGATCTCCGCCCAACCATCCACGTCCGTCTCCACCCAACCCGAGCGGAGAGCTACCAGCTTGAACCGTCTGGCCCCGACCGGGTTGAGACGACTTTTCAGGGCTTCCTCCTCGGCCATATCACCACCCCCAGGCGCGGAGGATGAACCATCAATCCCCGGTTCAATCTCCGGCATTAGAAGAGAGTACATATCAAATAGTTTTACCGAGAGAGAGCGGCGGCCCAGAAAGAAGGCGAAGGGGTCGGGCAGCTCAAACCCGGTCAGGTTACAGATCCCTTCATCGACCGCGGCCAGCGCGACCAGGGCCGGGACTCCAGCTCCCTCTTGATCGGTAACCTCAATTGAAACCGTCAATCTCTCCCGTGGCCGGATGGTCTCCGGCGAACGGAGCGACACTTTAAGTCTTCGCCCGGAATTATCGAGCAGCAGCGGAATCGATCCGGACGCCCGGTGAGGCGCCCACTTCTCTCCTGGAGAGACTCTCCGGATCACGGTG
>Ga0208902_1001176_pt1 | contig 12803 bp, 12 predicted proteins | sample AntAceMetag02UKH_FD_184767 | JGI IMG/M metagenome (GOLD analysis project Ga0208902, IMG submission 184767) | Saline lake microbial communities from Ace Lake, Antarctica - Antarctic Ace Lake Metagenome 02UKH (SPAdes) (version 2) | ecosystem: Environmental > Aquatic > Non-marine Saline and...
TCAGAGCATAGATCACATAAGAACCTACGGTAGAGCCTTTGCCATGTGGGAAAGCAAGAACTTTTCCCGCGACACTCTTCCCTTCGAGTGGGTGACCCTGTTCAATGATAATTCCTGTTTCAGGGTCTACTCCTGAAAGAAAAGAAATCCCTTCATTGGTTACCAGCAGCTCTCCGGTTCCTGTTCCGTGTGAGATGCTCCGTGCTGGAAATGCTACAGACATACTACATAAATGTGGTAAGGCGTGAATATATATACATGGATGAGACAGCCTGGAGTCAGCCAGGAAACAAACCAGATATTACATCTCTCCAGATGCAGGTGCAGGAATACCGCGCCAAGTCAAGCGATCTGAAACTCAGAAATGAGCTGCAGAGCAAGGAGATTGCACAGCTTAAAAAGGAAAACAATCAGCTCAAGCGTCCGCCGCTTTTTGTTGCTACGGTGCTTGATATTCTTCCGGATGGCGAGGTGTACCTGCGACAGCAGGGGAATAATCAGGAATATATTACGTTCACCATTGACGAGCTTCACGGTCAGATTAAGACCGGAATGAAAGTAGCTGTCAATAATGCGCTTTCAATTGTAAGAATTGTCGGTAACACGATTGATTCACGCGTACGTATCATGGAGCTCGAAGAGTCACCCGATGTAACGTTTGAAAAAATAGGTGGCCTGAAATATGAGATCGAAGAAATCCGTGAAGCAGTTGAATATCCACTGACCCGGCCTGAGATTTTTGCAAAAGTCGGTGTTGAACCACCAAAGGGCATTCTGCTTCATGGCCCCCCCGGTACGGGAAAGACACTTGTGGCAAAAGCAGTTGCTCACCAGGCCAATGCGACTTTTATCAGAATGTCTGGCAGTGAACTGGTACACAAGTTTATCGGTGAGGGTGCGCAACTGGTGCGTGAACTTTTTGAGATGGCACGGGAAAAAGCTCCGGCGATTGTCTTTATTGATGAGATTGACGCTGTTGGGAGTATGCGAACCCAAGACAATACCTCAGGCAGTGCTGAAGTTCAGCGGACTCTGATGCAACTGTTGGCAGAGATGGACGGTTTTGATACGAGAGGTGATGTGCGAATCATGGCGGCGACAAACCGCGTTGATATGCTGGACCCAGCCCTTCTTCGTCCGGGAAGGTTTGATCGGGTTCTTGAGATCCCTCTTCCTGATGAGGCGTCGAGACTGGAAATCTTAAAGATTCACTCGTCAAGGATGAACCTTACCAGTGGAGTCAGTCTGGAAGAACTGGTCTCGCTCACCCCAAATACAAACGGTGCTGAATTACAGGCTGTTTGTCGTGAGGCAGGGATGAACGCCGTTCGACGGGAAGCAACAGCTATTACGATGGCCGACTTTTATAACGCTATTGATAAGGTCCGAAAGAAAGCAAGCCCACTGAATGCTGATCGGATGTTTCTCTAAAGCATCTTTAGGTGAATGATGAACCTGGTGCTGGTACAGAAAGCGGGAGTGGATCTCTATGCTACCCTGTCCTCTTCTGAGACCAGCAGACGTCTTCTTCGTTTTTATCCTCCAAAAAAGCGAAACTATGGAGTTTCTATTACCTGTTCCACACTGGGAAGCGCGCTTTCACTTGCAAATGAACTGAACTGGTATATACGCCGGTATACTCATACTGTTTTTCTTGAGATTGGAGATGATCGGCGCTGCACTCTTGGGTATGGTCAGGACGTTTATGGACGATTTGGCCCGAAGCATCCTGATACATGGGCGTTTCGGAAAATTCTGGCAATCGGTGAAGACGCCTGTGTGGATGAGGATGTTATGGTGCCCGGCACAACAACTGACCAGTATCCTGAAGTGTGTGCACATGCTGAGGAGGTATTGGTTATCTGGTGCACAGAACGTGAGATGGCAGAAACCTGTATGGTGGCAGATACCGATGAAGATGACATAAAAGATCCAGAATCTTCTGAATAAATCATACAATCTGAAAAATAATAATTCAAGAGACGTTTCTGTGTTCTATCGGCCTGAAAGATTGTTTCTATAATAACATTCAAAAAAAGGATACGATCAGTAATGTTCAGGCAAACATTGCGCCATCAGATGAACGGGAGTATCGGGTTTTGGCGCATTCAGATGCGACTTTTGTAATTGCTTTAATAAAATCATCACTGGTAACATACGAACGTTCTGAACGAATGGCGAACATGCCTGCTTCAGTACAGATAGCTTTCAGGTCTGCACCGTTTTTCTCTTCTGTGAGTGCGGCAATGTGTTGCAGGTTGACATCAGGACTGATGGTCATTCGTGTCGTGTGAATTTTAAGAATTGATTCACGTCCGAACGTGTCTGGTTGGGGAATCTCAATCATCCGGTCAAATCTGCCGGGACGAAGAAGAGCATCATCAAGAATATCCAGACGATTGGTCGCGGCAATAATCTTAACATCTCCCCGTGATTCAAAACCGTCGAGTTCTGCTAAAAGCTGCATAAGAGTTCGCTGGACTTCTCGATCTCCTGAGGTATGCCCATCGGAGCGCCGGGCACCGACAGCGTCAATCTCATCGATAAAGATTATTGATGGTGTATTATCTCTTGCTAGATCAAAGAGTTCACGTACCAGGCGGGCACCTTCTCCAATATATTTCTGAACCAGTTCACTTCCAACGACTCGTAGGAATTTCGCCTGCGTTTCATGGGCAACAGCGCGGGCTAGCAGAGTTTTTCCGGTGCCGGGAGGTCCGTGAAGGAGAATTCCTTTTGGTGCTTCTATGCCAACCCCGGCAAAAAGTTCCGGTCTGGAAAGTGGTAGTTCTACGGCTTCACGAATCTCGTTGATTTGGTCCTCAAGACCGCCGATCATGCCGTAATGTTCCATCGGCGTTTTTTCAATTTCCATTCCATAGATTCTGCTGTCATATGATGGTGGAAGGATCTCTATTATAGAGAGTGACTGTTGATTTAAGGTTACTCTGGTCCCTATCCTGAGTTTGTCAGCGTCTATTGTATGGGAGGCTTTTACTACAAAATTCGGACCGGCACTCGAGTGAATAACAATCCTGTCGTCTTCAAGGAGATCCGTTACGGATCCAACAATGAGTGGAGGAGTTCTAAGTTTCTCTATTTCAGAAAGAAGTTTTTTATTATCTTTATCCTGCCTGCTCTGATAGCTTTCGAGCTGGCGTTTCTCCAGTTCAACCTGTCGTGCCTGCTCACGAAGCTGAGTATTTCTGCTCTCAAGATTTGAGATTTTTGTGAGCAAATACTGCACAATGTCGTCATCTGAGTCAGGAGACGGAGATGGAGTCTCTTCAGTCATACCTAAAAGGTATATAATGATATAACTCTATATAAATGAATACGATTATGGCTGAATGCGAGGTATGCGGAACAACAATCCGTGGCGAACCAAAAATTGTTCAGATCGATGGCGCTCCAATGCGTGTATGTGAAAAATGTGCCAAATTAGGCGTAGAAATTCACCGGCCACGTCCGGCATCTAGGCAGGGGTCTGTCTCGCGTGTTGGCGGAAGGACGCCGGGATCTCCAATGCCAGCGACTCAGCGTCGTCCACCCCGGGATGTTCTTGACATGATGGAAGGCGATATTGTCGATGATTTCGCAGAACGCATACGCAATGCCCGGAATGAAAAAGGTCTATCACAAAAAGATCTTGCCATGGGTATGAAAGAGAAAGAAGGACTTATCAAGAAGATTGAGAAGGGCATGATTCCTGAAGAACGCGTGAGGAAAAAAATCGAATCGGTACTTGGCATTAATCTTCTTGACAGAGTGCAGGAAAAGGTTGAAACGAGTGCCGCTGGCAAGGTTGCAACAACGCTTGGCGACGTCATGTCGATCAAACGGTCGAAGTAACGCATAAGGCTTTGTAGACAATAATAACCATACTGTGAATACTATGAAACTTCCTATAATCCTCATCAATTTTAAAGCCTATGAACAGAGTTTTGGACCGTCTGCACATCAGATAGCCCAAAGTGCACAAGTTGTTTCTGAAGAGAGTGGCGTTACGATTGGTGTCTGTCCCATGGCTATGGAACTACGTCAGATGAGTCAGCATTATAGTATTCCTGTGTTTGCACAGCATATTGACGGTATTTTGCCCGGCGCACACACGGGTTTTGCACTTGCTGAGGCAGTTCACTCTATCGGGGCGAAAGGAACACTGATAAACCATTCAGAGCACCGGCTTACTCTCGCTGATGTAGAGGCGGCAGTTGAAGCTGCAAAAAGGACACACCTGACCTCGGTGGTCTGTACCAATAACACTCCTACCAGTGCAGCGGCAGCAGTTTTTGGACCGGACTTTGTTGCAATTGAACCGCCAGAACTGATTGGTTCGGGCATCTCAGTCTCAACTGCTGATCCTGAAGTGATCACTGCGTCGGTCAAAGCTGTTCAGAATATCAATCCTGATGTGAGGGTACTGGCGGGGGCCGGTATCCATTCCGGTACTTGTGTGAAGACGGCACTTGACCTCGGAAGTGATGGAGTTTTGCTCGCATCTGGTGTCGTAAAGGCTGAAAATCCTGAAGATGTGCTTAGGGATTTGGTTTCAAAAATTTAATGTCTGGTGGGGAAAATATCTGTTCTGTCCCGCTTTCTTTTATTTTGATTTCACGACTTTGTGAAGTGCTCATCTTGTTCTAATGTACAAACATTTTTCCGATTTTTGATGATCTCACAACTTAAGGAAAAAACCCTGAGACTGAGATATAAATAGTATCAGGCAATCAGGGCAATTAGATCATGTTTTGTGAGAACTCCAACAACTTTTCCTTTGTCGAGGACTAAAAGAGCGTGATGGTTGTGCAGAATATGGACGATGGTATCAAGATCAACCGACGGTGGGGCCGTAGGGAATGCCTCTTCGATGATTTCACAGACAGTGTGCTGCTCTTTTTTGCTGATGTGTCCTTTTTCCATTGCGACAATAATCGCTGACTCTGAGATACATCCGACCGGCACATCATGGGAGAGTACCGGAAGCTGAGAGATGCCGTATTTCTCCATAATTGCTACGGTGTGTGAGATGGAGTCTGAGGGTGTAACGCTTATTACGGGTGTATGCATGATATCTCTGGCACGCATAACTGTTTCTTCTGCTTCCTGGAGCACGGCAATAATTTTCGACAGGGTGCTAACTCTTGGATCTACACTCCCTGACTCAATTCGTGCAATCATTGACTGGGAAAGACCTGCTTTTTGTGCAACCTCTGTCTGACGAAGTCCGAGTTTTACCCGTCGTTCACGAATTTCCCGTGCTGTCGGAATATTCATAAATATTACTCTCAGGAATATTAGATATAGTTACTGCTGGGGTCGGTTGGCCTGAAACGGGAGATATCTCTCATGTTCTGACAGAATATGATCGTTTTTTTCTTCTGGTGAAGCAGATCATTAGATAATGAAAATGTCTTTTTGTCTGTTGTGTCTGCTTGCTCTTCTGGGTACAGCCCTTTGTGGTGGGTGCCTGAACGAAGATCGGTTTGGGGCGGGTGAGCCGTTTGACCGTACGGCTGAATTGCATGGCATTATGTCGGGTGAAATGAACGCGTCAGAGGCAGGCGCCAATCCGATGAATATTCAGCAGTATCTGGGTCCCGGACCGGTGATCTGCGAAAATGGCTCGAGTCAGATTGCTCAGTGCAATCAGACGACAAAATAATCACCTGTTATCCTTCATGAGATTCTATGACTCAAAGTGAACAAACCAATCGGCGTGTGGTGTATATGGATCACGCGGCAACAACTCCAACAAATCCTGAAGTGTACAAAGCGATACTTCCGTTCTATTCAGAGCAGTTTGGGAATCCATCTTCACTGTATTTTTTGGGAAAAGAATCAAAAAATGCCGTGACCCGTGCCCGTGAACAAACCGCCGTGGCACTCGGATGCCTTCCTGAAGAAGTATATTTTACTGCCGGGGGGACCGAGGCTGATAACTGGGCGCTGAAAGGGACAGCATTTTCAATGCGTGGGAAAGGACGGCATATCATCACTACTGCAATTGAACACCACGCGATCTTACATACCTGTGAGTTTCTTGAGACGTGTGGTTTTGAGGTGACATATCTCCCAGTCGATGAAACCGGCATGGTTGCCCCTGAGGATGTTGAGGAAGCAATTCGTGACGACACGATTCTGATCTCAGTGATGATGGCGAATAACGAGGTCGGAACGATTCAGCCAGTCGAGAAGATTGGAACTATCGCCCGAGAGCATGATGTTCTTTTTCACACTGATGCAGTGCAGGCGATTGGTTCAGTCCCGATCGACTTCTCGTCGTTCCCTGCTGATATGCTCTCTATCTCTGCTCACAAATTTTATGGGCCGAAAGGTGTGGGGGCTTTGATCATCAGGAACGGCTGTACCATTGAAAACTTTGTACATGGCGGCGGACAGGAAGGTGGCATGAGAGCCGGAACCGAGAATCTTCCGGGCATTGTTGGACTTGGGGTTGCCATTGAACGAATAACCCGTGACATTCCTGATCACAACCAGCAGATAACGAACATGAGAAACCACCTGTACGAAAGAATTGCAGAAACGGTTCCTGATGTGCGCCTGAATGGTCACCCAACCTCACGGCTCCCCGGCAATCTGAATCTTTCGTTTTATGGTGTAGAAGGTGAGGCGATGCAACTGATGCTTTCACGCAAAGGCATCTGTGTCTCTACCGGTAGTGCCTGCACTTCCGGAACAGAAGGGACCTCACACGTCCTGACGGCCTGTGGGACCGATCCCGTCTGGGCACGTGGCACGCTGCGTTTTAGTCTGGGTGATGCGAACAGCGAAGACGATGTGGAGTATACGGTAGGGTGTCTTTCTGAGATTACTGAGCGTCTCAGAAAAATATCACCCTTATATCAATGAAGAAGCATAAAGGAAGTGAGAAAATGTATAATGAAAAGGTAATGGATCATTTTGAAAATCCAAGAAATATGGGTAAGATGGACGATGCGACAGTTTTTGTAGAAGTTGGGAGCCCTGAGTGTGGCGATACAACGACGATGTACCTGAAGATCAAAGACGATATCATCGTAGATGTCTCATTCCAGACGCTGGGGTGTGCTGCGGCGATTGCCTCATCGTCAATGGCGACTGAGATGATAAAAGGGAAAACGCTGGAAGAGGCCTGGCGCCTCACCGATGGAGAGGTTGCCAGTGAACTTGGTGGACTTCCCGAGCCAAAAATTCACTGTTCAGTGATGGCTGAAGAGTCTATTCATCAGGCCATCAATACCTATCGCCGTGAAAACGGGCTTGAACCGTGGTAGAGCGTTTCGAACTATTGTTTGAAGGTAGTAAAACCCACCATTTTTCCAAATTCTTTTTTAGACGGTTGTTGATTCACCTGGTTTCAGTACCTGAACGGTGAGATTGGTTGTTTTTTCGATGGTTTCTTTAAAGGCGTCTGCATCCTGAGTTATTGCCGGGAAAGTATTGTAGTGCATGGGGATTACTATTGGCGCACCGACAAACGTGGCGGCGATCATGGCTTCATCCGGCCCCATCGTAAAGCGTCCACCGATGGGCAACAGTGCCACATCAGGGCGGTAGAGATCACGGATGAGTTTCATGTCAGAGAAGAGTCCGGTATCGCCAGCGTGATAGACCGAGACTCCATCCATGGTTATCACAAACCCCGCGGCTGTCCCGCCGTAAAAGCCAGGCCCTTCGGCTTCAAACCAGGCGGAGTGTAGTGCCTGTGTCATCGTAAAGGTAACTCCTTCGTAGGAGATGGTCCCGCCGATATTCATTGGGTCACAGTCCAGACCGCGTGAGCCTAATACTTTGGCGAGTTCGTTCATACAGATTGTGTGACAGCCAAGCTCTTCAGCAATGCCAAGATGATCGGCATGCCCATGAGTAACCGCAACCATGTCTGGTGAGCAGTCTATGGTTCCTTCAGGGACAAACGGATCGATTAGAACCTGTTTGCTTCCCTCTAAGAGAAAGCAGGCATGACCAAGCCACGTAATTTTCATGAAAATAGGATCTGCCCTGCAGACTAATGAATGCTCTGACATACCGCGGTATCGGGATAATGGCATATCAGAAAAGGACAGCGAAAAAAATATGAGGTTAATCGTTCAGGTTAAATCGGCAAGTTCTGCTTCGGTTGCATCCATGGTGTCAGCAAGGCCGTCCTGTGAAAGACCGACAGTCATTTTTTCAGTAAGATCACGGTCTTCCATGACATCACGGATCCGATTAATGAAGGGCTCTAAGGTCTGATCCTGTTCCTGCTCGATTACGTGCCGGTACTCGCGCAGCGTGGAAGGACTTACTTTCAGTTCTTCACTAACCTCTTTCATGGTAAGACCCTCTTCGACAAGCTCTACCATCTTCTGGCGATCAAATGGCATGTTAAAATCAAGATCTCTGAAGAGCTTCAGCCTGACACGCGCCCGGGCGACAGTCTTAGAAAGTTTTTCGTCACCCAGTTCGCGGGCAATTTCAGTATCATTGCGCCCCTCATAATATGAGCAGACAAGGCCGGCAAGTTGCCGTGGCGTCAGTTTCGTTCTGAAGAATCCAAGATCAAGTATTTCGCGCATAATAAGTGCAACTTCCCGCTCAATTGCATCCTTATCACGCAGTGTTCCGTGAATTTTTTTCATCGGTTCGACTATCTCAGTCTTGCCGGATACACTCTTAAAAAGTGCAAGAAGGTCTGCCTTCTTTTTGAATTCATGTTTTACCTTTTTTTTACGTTCTGCCATATTGATACCTCACAGAAAAACTGCAGGTGAATTCCGATTATTATCACCATAATGCCACTTAAAAGTATCCAAATGTGTCAGAGTTATTCAGAGGATGGGTCTGGACAGGTACTCTATCCGTGAGAATATATTAAGAAGAAACAAATGTTTACTACGCACGGAGTTTCCGAATGGCAGATATATACGATAATGTAATGGAACTTGCCAAAAGGCGGGGTTTTGTCTGGCCTTCAGCAGAGATATATGGGTCCGTAGCCGGTTTTATCGATTATGGGCCGCTAGGCGCGATGCTCAAACGAAAAATCGAAGATCTTTGGCGCAATTTTTATGTAGTCAGGGAAGGATTCTATGAGATTGAGTGTCCTACTCTTGGGCCTGAGGCAATTTACCGGGCGTCTGGTCATCTAAGTGGCTTTGCTGATCTGATGTGTCAGTGTCCACATTGTCAGGAGTTTTTCCGCGCCGATCATGTCGCTGAACAGACCGGACTTGAGAATGCGGACGCACTTTTGGCTGCTGAACTTGAAGCATGCCTGAAAGACTGTGTGTGTCCTTCCTGTGAAGAACCACTGGGTGAAATTGCTGTTTTTGATTTCAATCTGATGTTTCAGACGACTATCGGGCCGGGTTCAAAGCGTACCGGTTATCTGCGCCCGGAGACCGCACAGGGTATTTTTACCGATTTTGGGCGCCTTCTTCGGTTTTACCGGGATAAACTCCCGTTTGGTGCAACACAGATTGGCAAAAGTTACCGCAATGAGATTTCTCCCCGTCAGGGGATGATCCGCCTGCGTGAGTTTACTCAGGCTGAGGCGGAAATTTTCATCCACCCGGAAGAGAAAAATCACCCCAATTTTGCTCGTTACAGTGGCTATATGGTCCCGCTTCGGGGGATTGCAGAGCAGGAGTCAGGTGCTGAAGCGGAAGGTATGACGATGCGTGAGGCGGTTGATGCCGGTATTGTGGCAAATGAATATGTGGCTTACTATATCGCGCTCACTCATGATTTTCTGGTTTCAGCAGGAGTTAATCCCGAAAAAGTCCGGTTCAGGCAGCACCTGCCAACTGAGTGTGCCCATTATGCAACAGACTGCTGGGACGCTGAAGTCTTTTCTGAAAGGTTTGGATGGATAGAAACAGTGGGAATTGCTGACCGGACAGATTATGACCTGCGCTCGCATTCTGCTGAAAGCGGGGACGCTTTTACGGTTTTTGTGCCGTATGACGAGGTACAGGTTATCGAGCGGACCCGGATTATACCACATATGGGAAAGATAGGTCCGATGTATCGCGGGAAAGCAAAACCAATTGCTGACGCTCTTGCCACAGCAGTCCCGGGTGAAGACGGAACTGAGGTGGTTGTTGATGGAGAGACGATACTAATTCCAGCTGACTTCTATGAGGTTCGTGAGGAAACAGTAGAGGTTCGCGGTGAGGAAGTCATGCCCCATGTGATTGAGCCAAGTTATGGCATCGACCGCATTATCTACTGTGTTCTTGAACACCGGTATGATGAAGAAGATGTTGATGGTGAAGTGCGCCGGGTGATGCGCTTTCCACCACGGGTTGCTCCGGTCCAGGCGGCGGTCTTCCCGCTGGTCAACAAAGACGGGCTCGACACCATCGCACAGGAGATTACCCAGTCTCTTCAGCAGGCAGGGATTCTCACTCAGTATGATGACAATGGTGCCATTGGACGAAGGTATCGGCGGCAGGATGAGATTGGCACTCCCTATATGATTACTGTAGATTACGAAACCTCTGAGGATGGGACCGTGACACTCCGCGACCGTGACTCAATGCAGCAGATTCGGATCGACAAAGAAGATCTTGCTGTGATAGTTCACCGTCTGGTGTCTGGTGCCTGTTCATTGGATGATCTGGGCATATCTTCTTCTTAAAAAAATGAAACATATAACCCATCCGCTGATAAAACCGGGCGTTCTTGAAGAACGTGCCTATCAGCTTTCGGTTGCTATGCGTGCCCTTGAAGGGAATACGATGGTTGTTCTCCCCACCGGGCTGGGAAAGACGGCTGTCGCGTTACTGGTGGCAGCATCGCGTATACGCAACATGGGTGGGAAGATGGTGATGCTGGCTCCCACAAAGCCACTTGTTGAACAGCACTATCGCTTTTTCTCAGAATTTTTTATCGAACCAGAAAATGAAAAGGATGGCAGCGGCATTGTCATGTTTACCGGCGAGACAAAAACAGCCGAGCGTTCTGAACTTTTCACTGCTGCCCGCCTCATCTTTGCGACACCACAGGTTGTCAAAAACGACTGTCTTACCGGGCGTTATGATCTCAGAGATGTGAGCCTTTTCATCGTTGATGAATGCCACCGGGCAGTTGGAAATTACAGCTATGTTTTTCTTTCCGGGCTCTATAACCGCACGGCGCACCACCCGTTGCTACTTGCGATGACTGCCAGTCCGGGTAGCAATCAGGAAAAACTGCTTGAGGTCTGTGAAAATCTGGGCATTGCTCATGTCGAGAGCAGGACAGATGAGGATGCTGATGTTCGGCCCTATATTCATGAAAGGGACTTGAAATATGTGGATGTTATTCTTCCTGACGAACTTCAGGAAGCTGTTGATCTGCTCAACCAAATAATCAACCATCGGTTGGAACAACTTTCTCTCCTGAATTTTTCCGTGCCGAAATCCAACCGCCTTTCGATGAAGGCACTCAATGGCCTCAATGTCCAGATTCAGATGCGGATAAAAAAGCGTGACCCTTCAGGATACACGGCGGCGTCCATTCACGCTGAACTCATGAAAATCCGTCATGCCATTACGCTGGCGGAGTCACAGGGCAGCGAGGTGTTTAAGGGCTATCTGTTTAGACTCTCAGCTGAAGGAGTATCTTCTGCCGGTACCAAGGCAAGCCAGCGCCTCGCTGCTGATCCGCTCTTTCAGATGTTGTTAGAGCACTGTGATGAATGGCAGGGAGAGTTACACCCGAAACCTGAACTTTGTGCGAAGATTGTGAAAAATCAGCTTACGGAATATCCGGAAAGCCGGATTATTGTCTTTGCAACCTATCGGGATACTGTCCAGCTTCTGGTCGATCATCTGAAGTGCTATGATATTGAAGCGCGACGATTTGTCGGACAAGCCTCAAAGGACGCTGAGAAAGGACTATCTCAAAAACAACAACTTGAGACACTACAGGCGTTTCGTGAGGGAACGTTCAAAGTGTTGATAGCCACTTCAGTTGGCGAGGAAGGACTGGATGTGCCCTCAACTGATATGGTCATCTTTTATGAAGCAGTCTCTTCAGAAATTCGGAGTATTCAGCGGAAAGGCCGTACCGGTAGACATGGTAGTGGGACGATTATTGTATTGATAACCAAAGGGACCTCAGATGAGACGCTTCGCTATGTCAGTCACCAGCGTGAAAAATCGATGAAAAAAAGCATACAGATGTTGCCCTCACTTTCTGCAGGTACGGATACATCCCGGACTGCTGACGTAAACGGGCAGACACACTTCAGTGCGTCTGACTCTTCATCTGAGGGTGCTCCGGCATCGATTGCGGCATTTATCCCAACCGGCCCATATATTGTGGCAGATGACCGGGAGACGTCCTCAAAGGTTGTTGAAATTCTGCACACGCTTGGTGCTGACCTTGAAGTCAGCCGTCTTGAAACCGGCGACTATCAGATTGGGACAAGGATTCTTGTCGAGCGCAAGACCACACGTGATTTTATGGATACCTTTGTGGATCGGGACATTTTCGGGCAGTTACAGGCTCTTGCCGATGCAGCGGTCCGGCCGGTGCTTATCATCGAAGGAGAAGACCTGTATGGCCAACGGAATATGCATCCGAACGCGATTCGCGGGGCGCTTTCTTCTATTGCCCTCGATATGGGAATCTCAATATTTTTCACTGGTGATGCCGAAGAGACCGCCGGTATGTTATGGGTGATGGCAAACCGGGAAGGGAGTGAACGTGGAACTTTTTCACCTCACCGACACAAGACCTATCGATCAGTAACTGAGCAACAGGAATACATTATCTCTGCGTTCCCCAGTGTTGGCCCAAAGCATGCCCGTCTCCTGTTAGAGGCATGT
>Ga0208902_1001180_pt1 | contig 12773 bp, 11 predicted proteins | sample AntAceMetag02UKH_FD_184767 | JGI IMG/M metagenome (GOLD analysis project Ga0208902, IMG submission 184767) | Saline lake microbial communities from Ace Lake, Antarctica - Antarctic Ace Lake Metagenome 02UKH (SPAdes) (version 2) | ecosystem: Environmental > Aquatic > Non-marine Saline and...
AGGTACAGCAGATTTTCTTTTTATTTACATAATGATAATTTCATTAATAATATTTATTTCTTCAAAGAGAAAATTATATCTTTATTTTGTGATGATATCAACATTTTTCCTTGTCGGGATAATTGTGTCCAGAAATTTCAGTCATCTGGGACAGCGAAAAATATCAATCTATAATATCAGAAAACATTCGGCAATTGATTTTATAAACGGAAAAGAAAACACATTTATTAGTGATAGTATTTTATTTAATGATGTTAATAAAACAAATTATCATCTTCAAAATTATTGGTGGAATCTTGATGTTAAAAAAACAAACAAAGTAACAAGCATTGATAAACTCTCAGAATCAAAAAAGAATTCAATATACCAATCAGGAAATTTTATTCAATTTTATGAAAAACGGATTTTATTCCTGAATAAAAAATTTAGAATATTTCCAAGTAACAAAAAGCTTAAAGTTGACTATGCAATAATTTCAGGTAATCCAAAATTAAAGATTAAAGACATTAAAAAATGTCTTGAAATAAATTTAGTAATCATAGATGCATCAAACTCGTATTGGAATGAAAAACAATGGATAAAAGAATGTGAGGAAGAAAATATTAAGGTTTATTCCGTAATATCTTCGGGAGCAAAAATTATAACTTTTTAAAACCTTAAAGATAAACAGCTTAATCCGCCATCCATTTTTTCAAATTCGCTTACTTCAATTTCGATAATTTTATATCCGGTTTTTGAAAGCAACTTTTTTGTTTCAGGAAAACCGGCAGCAATTAAAAGTCGTCCGTTTACCTCAATACAATTTGCAGCATACTCTTCTTCATCAGGAACAACAATCTTTGTAAAAGCGTTAAACTCTTTATATTTCGCCATTTCAGGAGTAAGAACCATAATATTTTTTCCAATATAATTAGCTCCTGATTTCAGATGCAGATATTTTTCAACATTAATCAAAGAAGCGGAATAATTATTTTTCTCAAGAGTTTCAGTTAACTGCTTTGCACCTTCTTTATTTGTCCGTGCTGACACGCCAATAAAAAAATGATTTTCCGCTCTGAGAATATCGCCCCCATCAAGAGTTCCAGGAGATTGAATTTTTTGAATGTCCATAATTTCCGAAAGTACATTCTTCATTTTCACTTCTTCACCACGACGAGCCATATCACCGGGACGAGAAATAATCGCACATTTCTCAGTCATAACTGCTGTATCTTCTACGAAGGTACTATCCGGGAAATCCAAATCAAATTCAAGAGTTTTAACTTTTACACCACAATTCTCCAAAGCCAAGCAATACAATTTATGCTGTCGGCAGGTCTTTTCATAATCAGGTTTACCAAGATTAGAAGTTGTAATTCCATTGCTAAAATTTTTTCCCGGAAGACGGGTTATTGCATTTTTAAACATAGTAACAAATTTTTCACAAAAATAATAATAGAATGGATTATTCAAAACAAACACCAATATTAAAAAAACTGATTTTATTATTATTTTTATTGAATAATTAAAAAAAAGTATACCTTTGCACCTCCAATTTCTGATTGGTCGTTCTCAAAAAAAATGGTCTGGTAGTTCAGTTGGTTAGAATGCCTGCCTGTCACGCAGGAGGTCGCGAGTTCGAGTCTCGTCCAGACCGCAAAATGAAATTTAAAACCTTTGTAATTTAAATAGTTACAAAGGTTTTTTTATTTTGGGTGACGTGCAGGGTGATGTATTGGGTAATTTACAACAATAATACAGGCATCTCAAAATTAGATTTGTTTCATTTATTGTTTATTAAATGAGTTAATTTGCTTTATTAACAAAATAATTAATAGTAATAATAGAAGAAACTAGCAAAAGCTGAGAATAAATGTGCAGCACTTGTATACCCTTGTATATGATAAAATAGGCATTTGCCGGTAAGTTATAAGGTTTTTTGTGACTGAACACCGCTTAACCTGTGACTTGTCGTATTATGCAATACTATTGAGAAGAAAATTTAATTATTCGTTAGCTCATTTGCAATTAACTCTGATTGTTTCAATACGGTTTCTGTGGCAAGTTTTTGCATGTCTGGTGGATATCCAAATTGTCTCAAAGTCCGTTTTATTATTACTTTCAGTTTTGCTCTTACACTTTCTTTTATTGTCCAGTCGATTGATGCGTTTTTCTTTACTCTTTCAGTTAAAATTATAGCAAGTTCGCGGAGTTTTTCTTTTTGCCCTTTTAAAGAATAATTAGTTGTACTGCCTAAATTATCTTTTATTTCATTTAAAATAACTGACACCTAGTTGTCTGAAATGACAAAGATGCTTATTTCTTGAACATTTTAACAGTTATTCAAAAAAGACACATGATAATTCTATTGTTAATCACTACCTCACTATTTGCACTCCCGTTTAAGCCATCATCAATGTGCTAGCTCAAGATTTGACCAATATACAAAATGTATTTTAAAATTAATCAACAGATTTTTAAGTAAAATATACTGGCTTAAATTGCAATTATACATAATCACATAACTTTATTCCTATTGGAGCTTCTGAATAATGATTGAAATTAACTCAACTAAAACGCATATCCTTTTAAGACTTTAATTTTACGTTTCCAAAACTTTTTATAAGCCGATCCAATCACTTATTTGTTTCTTTATAGCCTTTTGCCAATCATTAATATTTTCATCTGGTTCTGTTGTGGAAATATGGATTACGCTGCACTTATCATCTGAGAGCTTCCCATCAGGATCGAAATATCTGCCAGTATTAATACTAAACTTACCTGGATATACTAGGGCTACCTTTTTAGCCTTAAAATATTTATGATAGAAATACATCTGACGTAAATCATCTGAGGTTGGATTATTGTCTAGGTTCTTCCATTTAGTATCTAATACAATAGTATTTTCCGTATTCATATCTATAACAATATCCGGTCTTAACAAAGAATTTCTTCCTTTTTCAGGTTTCAAAAAATCTTTTATGGTCTGTGCTATAACTCTTTTACCAGTTAAGTGTTTTCTTAAACTTACATACACAAATTTCTCCCATAATATATTCATATCGAACATCAATGCTAAAACATTATTGCGCCCGCTACTTAAATCTGGATGGTAATTTAGCAATAGCAGCCGTGAAATCTCAATTGCATTTTTATATTCTTTCGTTTTCCGGTTATAAATTATTTTATCGAATAAAGCTTCCGTAGCATTAATTTTCTTCATTTCCGGGAAGCTGATGAGTAGAGAGTTTATCCTGCTATTTAACGCAACATTCGAATTAATTTTTACTAAAAGCTCCAGTGTTTCGAAAAGAATCTGATGAAGTAGATGTTCCTTATCATAAGTCGAATGCTTGATGTAAAAGCGCTCCTGATGAACAATATTTTGTTGCAAATGCTTACTAAATTGAAGACTTCCCTTGAGCGCATTGCTATTCCCTTCTATCTTTCTGTATTTTTTAATCAATCCCTTGTGCAGTAAATATTCTACTTCTTTAATAAAAAGCTCAAAATACAAATCAAGAATAAAATTTGACTTAATACTTAAAGAAGATGAACTTGGGGCTGTTACATTAAAAGCTCCTACGGCACGAAGCATGCCGATTAATATTTTTTGCCAAGAATTTTTATTTTCGTTCTTATCCGCTTTGGGCAAAACTTCTATTGTCAACTGACCTACACGAATCACACCTACATAATGATTGAAACTAACTCCCTTATTTATTAAATTATAATACGGGACTCCTTTATCACCATAAAACCGCTCTAACTGAATACGATGTTTCTCCTCAAAGGTAACCTCATCATATAAAATCCCAACCTTTAATTTTTGGTATTCGAATACTGTTATATGATTTGGAATAGACTTCTTTTTATCAATCATTTCCCTTTTCTTCTGAATTTTTATCATTCGAATTTTCTACTCGCATCAGAGTATTAATAGCTTTAGCAATTTTAAACTCATCATTAATTTTTTTAATGGTAAATATCTTTTTATCTGTAAATGCACCAGCATCATAATTTTTTTCATCTGCAAAGGGATTCGAATCCATCGTCTTGAGCGAGCAGAACCCCTCACCCAAAACCAAAGCAATTTTACCATAATCACCATAAAAATACTCTTGAAGCAAGGGGATTATTTGATTTTTAAAAGCATCTCTTAAATTTCCCAGGCTCTCTACTTTCATAAAATAGCTATGTCCTATTAAATGGTCCCGATCGAGTAAAATTTCTATCCTCTTGTTTATTATATCTAATAGATTCTTCAAATCAATACTTAATCCTTTTTCTCCAGCTACTAAATCTGATTTCGGTATCATTTCTTCAAAAACAAAACGTCTTCTGAGCGCTGTATCCAATGCTTCAACACTTCTGTCAGCTGTATTCATTGTTCCAATGATATACAAATTTGGAGGTACACCAAAACTTACTTTACTATAGGGCAAAGTGATTTCCAAGACTTCTAATTCACCTAAACGCTTATCGTCTTCAATTAATGTAATTAGTTCACCAAATATAGAAGATACATTACCGCGGTTAATTTCATCAATAATTAAAACAAATTTATCAGTTGGCTTGACAGATTTATCAATCTCTTGCTTCTTAATGATTTTTCGAATAACGGAATTAATATCTTTCTGCTTATTTAAGAAACGTTTGATTTTTTCATCTATATCGTCTGTTTCTGAAACTATTTCCAATGATTTAAATTTTTGTTCACTTTTCTCAAACCTTTTTAGTTCTTTAAAAACACCATAATAATTTGAGGTCCCCGAAAGCCCTTTTCCAACACTTCTAATACCCTCATCTACATTTAAAATATCTTCTATACTTTTAAATTTATTATATAAGAGTCGAATTTTTTCCTTTTCATTTTTAGTGCTATTTTTAGCTGCTTTCCCTTTTGTAATTATGTCCTCATTTTCAATAGCTACAACCTGTAAAGTATGTCCATTTAATTTTTGTGGAAGGAATAAGTCCTCTTCACTTATTCGATCTTTTAGATTATCCAGAAAAGAATCATACAACACGTCAAACTTATTAAAGTCCTCTGCGTCCTTTCCATTTTTATAAAATGAATAAATTCCCCTATTTGATATCTTTTTAAAAAGACCATCAACTATTTTATACTGTACTTGGTTATTAACTGTTATAGGTTTTATTCCTTCCACAAAATCCTCATAGCTCATACTTTGATGAAATGTGGTAAAGATTATTTGCCCCGCAACAACTAATTCTTTGTATTTCTTTTTTACCTCGTATCTCAGCTGTTTCTTAGTAAAGTCTGGATTATCATTTTCTAGCTTATCAATAAAACCTGGATTTATGATCTCAATAGCTTTATTAATGGTATTATACGTTTTACCCGTACCTGGAGGGCCAAAAAGGATTTGATTTAAAGGGAAGTTCATTATTTCGATTTTCTCTGAATCAGTTTCACTTTTATTTTCATTAGATGAATTTTTAATTTTATTAGTATCAGACTGTTTATCTACAAAAATAAGCTTATCAACTTTCCTTTTTTCCTCTTTATCTTTTGTAAGGTTTATGTAATCTGAATCCAATTTTAGTTTCTCTAATAATAAAGAGTAGTAATTGCTAAAGTGTAATAATTTGGGAGTATCAAGGAGGTTTAAGCTTCTGTAATGATTACAAAAAGCGTCATAATCAAATAATGTTACATTAAAAAAATATTCAGCTTCCAATTGCCACTGTCTGTAAAATAGAGGATAATTATCCTTATCCTGACAATTTTTGATTAAAGAAAACAGATATACTAAATGTGGTCTAAATTTATTTTCATTACGTAAAAAAGCTTTATCAATTCTTGTATTTTTTTCAAACGATTCCCAACTATTAATATTCTTTATTTCATTAAATAGCAAAACAATATCAAGGTTCTTGCCTGCAACTATTTTGTCATTTTTAATGTTGTCTATTCTGCCATCTTGTCCAGCTCCACTTGGTGAAGTTCCTTTTAATAAACGGTCAATTCTATTAGTAAAAACGTTTAGGTTTTTCACGTCATTTTTTGAGAAAACGTAGCTGATATTTTTTAAATTATCTATTACAGTTTCAATAATTTTCTTTTGGTCAGGGGTGATATTCGATATTTCCTCCTTATTAATACGATTTTCAACATTCAAATCATCAGGTGAAAATTTAAGATCATCTTCTAACTGCTTTCTGTGCAAGTTTTCAAATTCTATTTGTAAATCCTTATAGGCTGTTTTAGCTATTTTTTCGCAAACAGCTTTTAAATTGTTAATTCTATCTTTCTTTTTTCCCATTTTTTATCAGTATTAAATTAGTACTCTAGTTATCAATTGGTACTACAAATATTGCCCGATTGGAGATTGCTTTTTTTAGTTTAAAAAAATTTAATGTGCTATACTTCTCCGGAATTTGTATCCATTTTGCAATTATTTTTAGGTGCTTGTATATGTATAATTTTCTTTATAATAATTAATTAAATTTAGTGTATAATTTGCAGTATTTATCTAAAGAGGAGTATATCAATTTTTGATTCATATTACCAACTCCCTAAAATGCTCCCAAATCATCACCATTGCCAAGGTGTCTAATTCACAGTATTTTAACAATCCTTCAGCTATGGCCTTATGTTCTTCTTCCGAGATATTAGTGAATTGCATTTTGGCATAAGCAGTCATAGCAGCTCCACCATCGGCAAGTTTATCGCCGAAAATAAATTCATCAACTATATCTGACTCAATATTATCGTGCAGATTGGGAAGTAGTTTGTAGGGACTGATTATATTTCCTTCTTCATCAGTATTTATCCATATAAAACCATCTTCTACATTCAGACTTTTAATCTCTGCGTTTTTTCCATAAATGGGTTTGCCGTATTTATCTTTTATAAAATCGGAAGCATTTAAAACAGCAGGCAAAACAGCCTTAATAGAATTGGATCCTCCCATTGAAGGATGGTAATAATATTTCTTAACAAGCTCCAGCATATCCACCATATCTCTTGCTCCAAAATGATTAGCACCGTGAGTAATTGTTTTGATAAATTCAATCAATTCGCTTTTATCAGGGACTTCTTCCTCAACTGTAATATCCCGCAATTGAACCATAATCTGATTCAACACCGTATTTTCGTGTGCTGCATACCTAAAAATAGTTCCCTCATCATTTTCCAGTTCTTTCTTTAATGCTCTTAAAAAATCAAAATTAGGGAAGCTACCTTTCTTGGTGCATAGATACTGTCCTTTATGTTCAATTTGCCCATTTTCGTAAGCAATATGATGTGAAAAATGAAAAGCGGTTTGCTCATAAGGTTTACGACCTTTATAAAAGGGAATAGCAACCATCGATGTTTCAAAATCGATAAAATGAAGTGGATAGATATAAGAATTTAGTTGTCGCTTTAAACCATCTTTATCCACATAAAGACTGTTGTCTTTAGTTTTTATTTTTTCAATTTGCAGCCATTGTCTTTCTTTGCCTGAGAGAGAACCATCTGAGTTTGGCCTTATATCGCCAATATGCTCCTTTTCTAAATCTTCAATATGATAAATACCCTGTTCCACCAGCAGCTTTGATGCTCTTAAATTCCAGACATCAAAAATCAAGGGTTTCCTAAACTGGTCATCAGTCCAATTTAGCTGATGTTTCCAGCATTCCTTAAAGCCGGATATTTTGCCTTGCTGTTCTTGTTCTTCTGTAGCTTTAAATTCACAAGCTTTGCAGGAGCTACTAATGGGGATTATTATTTTCTTGCCGCTGTCATAATGATCAGCCAGAAAATGAATATAATTCTCAAAAGAGAAATCCTTATTTTGACCAAAGAGTTCTATATCCCAAATTCGTTGAATAAGTTCATCAACATTTATTTTAGCCAATAGTTGTTTCCCAAGAGCATTGGGCGAAACATCACCAACAATTTCTACATAAGTTCTGCCTTTATCGTTTTTTCTTAGTTGAAATTTTTGATTTAAACCATCAACTGTAGCTTGAGCACTTTTATCCGCTAGCATTAGGAATCCTTTCACATTCCAATGGGGAAAAGCTTTTTGGATAACATATTTCTGAAAAGCCACATCATATAAATAAGGTCGCCAGATGCTGGAAAAATCTCCTTTTTTGCTTAAAAAATCGGAAGTGTCCACCCCATCCACTGATTTTGCTTTGACTTCGATTAATTCTATGGTATTCCCTTTTTTCTTTAGAACATCGACACGAATAAATAAATTTTGATATTTAATGGCTGCTTCGTAAATAATGACATTCTCTTGTTTTAGAAATTCATTGGTTTCATTCAACGATAAATCATTGCGTCTTTCAACAATATTGTGCCCACCCGGAAAATAACATTTGGCTAATTCTCCAACCTGAAAACCGCCTTCAGCCAATGCCTCCAAAAAACTATCGTCGATTTTTGAATTTGGATATAGCTTTTTTCCGGTATAATACAGTTTTGCCGGACATTCAAGTGCTAATTTGAATCTAGATTTAGTAAGGTAACGAGGTTGGCGAATACTTTTCATATTTCTTAAGTGTTATGTTTTATTAAATGTTGATAAATAAAATACCCAATACCTGATGAGTTTGTTCACATTTATTCAAATTGATTAATCATCAATAGTAGTATCCGGGAGTTGCAAAACATTTGCCGTATTTAGCGATGTTCCTGCAATACCCTTTATTGAACCAAAAAGTGCAGAAATATTCTCCTGTACAACCCAGATATATTTTTCTCTTGATGCCCAAATCTTGTGCATAGCTTTTTTCTCGGAATTAAGCTGATTAATCATAGCATCATAATTCTCAACAATACGATCGATATTTTGAACGAATTCAGTACTTGTTAGATAATTGTAAAGGAGTTCCATTTTATCTCCTTTATTCACTTGTACTTGCTTAACCGAGTTCATTCGGACCAGCATCTCCCTTAGTACAAAAGACAAGCTTGTCACTTCCTGATAGGTACATATCCAAATTCCGTTTCTCTCTCCAAATCTGAGCATATCTTTTGGGAGGCTTTGAGTTACCAGAACTGCAATATCGGCTTTACACGCCGATTGATCCTGTTTTAATTTACCGATCCAGTCGTTACTAAAACTTTTCGTTCTCTTACTTTCATAAACAATAGTGCCGCATTCTACCTGATTTGAATTTATAACCGTTTGGATAGAATCTGCCCCACGAACTCCTTTAGGCACCTCATCAATTTTGTCGAAGGGGTAGGTTTTAGCGAGCAATTTTTCCAGCTCTGTCTCCTGAATTTCACCTTGCACTCTTCCTGATCCTTCTTCAACTCTACGTTTCATTTCAGCAGCAAGTTTTTTATTTTCTTCAATCTGCTTTAAAAGCTGGGCTTTTTCTAATTCAAAACTTTCTCTTTCATTGGATCGTGCTTTATCCTCTATTTCTTTTTGACGATCCAAAAGTTGCTTTTCCATTTCCAGCTGAAGGTCTTCTTGTTTTTCTTTTAATTCAGATTCCTTTTTCAAAAGATTAACTTCTTTTTGTCGCAGCGTTTTATTTTCAGCTCTTCTTTTTTCATTTTCTTCCTGTAGTGCTTTTATCTGTTCTTCAGAAGATTCTTTAGCGGATTTTTCAATGGAAGCTTTTTGCTGCTCCCATTGTTTTTTAATTGCTACTTTAATCAAATCATCTTGCTGTTCTTTTTGCAATTGAAATTGCTCTTTCTCAGAATCTAATTTCTTTTTTTCCACATTAAATTTTGTGGCTTGTTCAGCAATTTTCTTTTCGAATTCCGCTTTGAATTGTGCTTCAAGTTTTCCAGAAAGTGCTTCTTCAACATCGAAGATGTGACCACAATTAGGGCATTTTATTTTATCTGACATTGCTCGTTTTTTTTATAATTGATTTTGCTTAACTAAAGTAGCTTGTTTATTTCATTGCATTCAATCCTTTATAAGGGTTCACAGATAGCTTAAATTGTTTGTAATAATAACGTTTATAAAATTATTTTTTTTAAATACCCAGTAGAATCTTTAATTCATCTTTGTTTTTAAAATAATAATCTATGTCAAAAATTTCTTTAACTCTTCCTTTTACAGAAATTAATTCTTTAATATAAGCGACGTTTGATTTTGCAGAAGCCAAGGCTAAAAAATCATTCGTTCTGAGACCTCTCTTTTCTTTTAAAAAGGCGAATGTATTATTATTATCGTTTAGGCTAGAAATCAGCTCATCTACACTTGCTGTGTTTATATCAGAGCGAATTATTTCCCATTTCTTTTTAAGTTTTAGTTTTCTAAGCTTATTATTTTTCAAGCCCTTTTTAAAGTAAAAGGATTGAGCTTCCACATTTTGAAGCTTTTTAGTTAATGAGCCATATTCAAAAAGTATCTTTTCAATTTGTGAGTAGTTCTTTTCCTTCAAATCAAAAATAGTCAACAGATCATCTAAATTTAATTTCATAAATACCAATATTTAATTATTTAATAATCTCCAAAAAAGTCAAAATATAAAAACTCTTTATCGACAGCTTCATCAAACCTTTTTTTATTTTCGGATTGTTCCTTTTAAATTTTTTTAATATTATCTGAAATATATTTATGTGTCATTTATTTTGCTTGAATTTCTATTTCATCATCACATAAATGCTTGAATTTCTTTTTTAACCATTTGATGTTTTCTTGTAATACAGTTTGAACATCCATTTCAATTTTTTTATAATAATTTAACTAATATATCATGCCAGGTTTTATATTCATTCCACTCATTTATTTCATAGGCACATCCAAAGGAGAGCAATTCTCCCTTAAATTCAGAAGCGCCATTTTTTAATCTATCATCTATTAAATAATCTCCAATCAACAAATCTTTTCTATGGGTAATAATCATTTTCTTTTTAAAAATATCCTCGAAATATTTTTCTACCCAAAGTCTTTTATGAGTGGCTGCTTCAGGATTATTCCAGGTTGCTGTAGTTGAGATAAACAAATTGTATTTGCCGCTATCTGCGAGTTTTTTAACTGCCTCGATTGCTCCTTCAATAGGTTTAGGGTTTTTAAAAATCCCCGGAATTTCATCGGGATTATTTTTATACAATTCCTTATACACGGGATTGGATAGAAAAACTTTTTTCATTGCATCATCAAAATCTACCAAGACTCCATCCATGTCTATATATACTATTTTCTTTTCAGATGATTTCATTTTCTTTTCAGTTATCTTTATCGGTTTTGTTTATCAAACTTCCTTTTTCAAAAGATCAACTTCTTTTTGTCGCAAGGTTTTATTCTCGGCTTTCCTTTTTTCATTTTCTTCCTGAAGTGCTTTAATTTGCTCTTCGGAAGACTCTTTAACGGATTTTACAGAAAAGCTTTTGGTCGTTTAGAAATTAAATTTAGTTTCAATAATAAACTTTTTCAAATCTCTGACAACTTCTATTTATGATAATAATTTTCCCGTCCACAAGTAGAACCTCAACTTGGCGTTAATATTTGAATAAAATATGTCTAATAATTAAAAATGCAATGTGTACATCTTGCAATTATTAACAATAAATAAAAAAATGAAACATTCGCCTAAATAATTACTATGAAAAGTTCAAATGAATTACCCACCAAAATTATTAATGTGATCGTCTACAGCACTTTCAAGCTCTTTTAAATCTTTGTCTATTTTTTTAGTTAATTTTTTAATTTTAGAATCATTTTCTAAAGCATATTCAATATTTGATATTTTACTTTTAAAAAGCTTTTTAAAAATAATTTCCATTATTCCAGTTGATTTTGCCATTATTTTTAAAGTTATTTGTTCTTTTTTTTTTGATTGGTTTCTAAATTATTTTGCTTTTTACAATAATTGCAACAAGTTAAAAAAATAATCAATAGTGTAGTGGAACTTCGTCACTATCCACTGGTACAATGTTTTTGCTTGTTACTACTGTTCCCAATTACTCTATAAAGCATTAATAATTTTACTTGCTTTTGTGAACTAGTTGTTTCTTTTTTGCTTTGTTTTATCCAATTCTACCTACAAGTTTGTGTGACTTTTTCCATTTTGCCTGACTTTGTGACTTAACGAACATCACTTTAATATCTGCTTTTCCTTGAAAATCTACCCAATAGATTTTTGAATCAGCTTGTTCCTGAGAATTAACAAAGTACCATTTTTCATCTCCTTTTGCTTGTCCTTGAGATTTTACTTCATATACTAATATATCAGCATGACTTTCTATGTTCACTTTGTAAGCTTTAAAGTCTGCTTGTCCCTGATGATTTACAATAAATATTTTTGCCATTTTTTTATAATTTTATATTTCTACACATAAGGCCTTTCAGTTACGCCCCTTTTTTTTGCTTGGTTTCTATACTCCACATTAAATATATATAAGCATAAATTATAAAAAAAGTAAATCTTGATTATTCTGTTTTTATAAGTTTTACTAAAAAATAAGTTAATAATTTATGATTAAATTTTTATAATACTCTAACAAACAACAAATATAAGAAAAGTATTTAATAATTAAAATTATCAAATATTCTTTTCTAAATTAGTATTTGTTTGTTTAACTAGTATCTGTTAAGTTTCGATTTTTTATAAACCTATTTTGTCAATAAAGTCGCATTTTTAATAAATAGTTCTTATTCTTTGACAACTTCTATTTATAATGATGATTTTTCCACTCTCTAAAAGAACCTAAACACTTTCTTTATCTTCTTCATACCAATCTACTCTCTGAGCATCTTCCTTTGAATAGTAAGTCCTTATTCATTGTATAATAAATATTGTGTTATATATTTAAAAATCAGTACTTCTAATTTGTTTTTCAAGATAACCGAAGTTGG
>Ga0208902_1001181_pt1 | contig 12769 bp, 13 predicted proteins | sample AntAceMetag02UKH_FD_184767 | JGI IMG/M metagenome (GOLD analysis project Ga0208902, IMG submission 184767) | Saline lake microbial communities from Ace Lake, Antarctica - Antarctic Ace Lake Metagenome 02UKH (SPAdes) (version 2) | ecosystem: Environmental > Aquatic > Non-marine Saline and...
TTTGAATAGGAGGAATTAATGATAAAAGAAAAATATAATCAATGGCGTTTATCCTACCAAATTGGCAGAATAAGAACAATAGGTTATATACACAAGTTCTCTGCAAGCATAAAGAGCAATATGGAATACAATATTTAGAGATGGTTTGTACATAGAATAGTTTTAAATCAATATCTTTGTTTTTAGGAAAACACATATTTTGGATTCAAATAATAAAATAATACTTAAAGTGCATAGAGTAACTAAAACTTACTTATCTACTATAGCACTGGATGATGTTTCTGTTTCTTTTGAAGAAGGAAAAGTAACAAGTATTTATGGTCCAAATGGAGCAGGAAAATCTACATTAATTAAAATTATCTGTGGAGAAGAAAAAGCTGATAATGGTTCTATATTTCTAAATGACAAGAAAATAAATTTTAAAACGTATAAAGAAGCTCTTAAAAATGGAATTAGTTATTTACCTCAAGATTTTGGTTTATTAAATAACCTAACTGTTTTGGAAAACATTGCAATCGCACATAATCAGTTAAATCCTAATTTTATTTTTTCAAAAAATGAATTAACAAAATATATAGAAAAAACAAAAAGCAAAATTTTACCATTTCCTGATATAAATAAAATTGTTAAAAAATTATCAGCTTATGAGAAACAGTTGTTAGGTATTCATAAAGCACTTTTTTTTAATTCTGATATTATCATTTTTGATGAATCAACGACTAATCTTACTAAAAATGGATTTAAGAAATTCAAGGAGGTTGTTGAAGAATTAAAGAAACAAAGGGAAACAGTAATTTTTATAAGTCATAAGTTAGATGAAGTGTTTGAGCTTTCTGATAATTTACTAATCATAAAAGAGGGGAAAATTGTTAAAAAAGATATCATTGCTAAGATAAATAAAAAAGAGGTCATCGACCTTTTTTTATCTAAAAAGCAAAATATTACAACAAGTACAACTTTGGTTAACGATAGTGTACTTTGTATTGTAAATTTGGACATTGACGACATTTCCAATTTTAGTATTACAATAGCAAAAGGTGAAGTGATTACATTGGAAACTAATAATACAACATTAAATCAAAAACTTGGGTATATATTATTTGATAAATTGAAACATTTTAATAATTTAAATGTTGGTATTATTCCTGCATCAAGAGAAGATGAATCAATATTCACCAATCTCAGCATTAGAGACAATCTATTAATTGATGTTATTCAAATGCCAGAATTTAGGGATAAGCAAAAACAAAAAGATTCAATAAATAAAATTGCCAAAGACTTGAATTTAGTTTTTAGAGATTGGAAGCAGAGTATAAACGAACTAAGTGGTGGAAATAAACAAAAAATAGTGTTTGGAAAATGGATTCTTTCTAATTTTGACATTTTAATTTTAATTGAGCCAACATCAGGGGTTGATATTGAGACTAAAGGTGTTATTCACAATAAAATTATTGAGTTAAAAAATGAAGGGAAATCATTTGTTCTAATTACAAGTGATGAGGGCGAACAAGAAGTATTACAAACAAGAAAAATTACACTTAATCAAAAACCGGTATTAAATTGAGTAAAATAAAGAAATATAATTTAATAATAATGTTAGCTATACTTATTATAGTGTTTGGCATTATTAATCCGGTATTTTTAAAAATTTCAAATTTATTTAACATTTTGAGCCAAAATTCAATTATTGGAATTGTTAGTTTAGGAATGACGTTAGTCATTATTATTGGAGGGATTGATTTATCTGTTGGTTCAGTAGTGGCTTTTACAGGGATGTTATTTGCCATACTTGTTTCGAACGGAATGCCTATATTCATTGCAATAATAATAAGCATTATTGCAGGGATTGGTTTTGGTTTTATTAATGGTGCTCTAATTATAAAAGGTAAAATACCTGCTTTTATTGCTACTCTTGGTATGATGAGTGCTGCAAGGGGTGGTACTCTACTAATAAGTGGAAGTAAATCAGTTTCAATAGGTAATAGTTCTTTAAATAGTATTGTTAATTTGTCTATTGCTGGAATAACGGTACCTTCTTTTGTTTTTATAGTTTTAACTATAATTTTATTTCTTTTTCTTAATAAAACATATTGGGGAAAATATCTTTATGCAATTGGAGGTAATGAAAAAGCGGCATTATTCAATGGTATTAATGTTCCTTTATTCACTTTATTAGCATATATAATTGGAGGGCTAATGTGTAGTTTTGCTTCTATTTTATTAGTTGGTTCTTTAAACTCAGCTCAACCACAGGCAGGACAATTGTATGAACTTACTGCAATAGCAGCAGTTGTTATTGGTGGAGCTAGTTTATCTGGTGGTAAAGGCTCAATAATCGGTACTTTTATTGGAGTCTTAATATTAGGTGTTATACAAAATGGTTTATCAATATTAAATGTTCCTTCTTATTATCAATATATATTAATAGGGACGATAATAATAATTTCAGTTTTAGTAGATAAAAAGTTTAATTAAAAAGAGGATAATTATGAAAAATTCAAAATTAACAATCATTGCAATTGTCATTATTGCAGTACTTATATTGGTGGGGTATTTTATCTACCAATCGCAAACAGACAAGAAACCAAAGACTATCAAGATCGGTTTTTTAGTGCCTACATTAGAAAATCCTTTTTTTGTTGATATGGCAGATGCTGCAATGAATATGTCATCTGAAAAAATTAAAATACTTGTTCAGGCAAGTCAAGATGAACTAAAACAAAACCAAATAATTGAAAATTTCATCACTCAAAGTGTAGATGCTATTTGTTTTGTGCCTATTAACTCTGAAAGTATTATCCCTGCAATTGTTAAAGCAAATAAAGCGGATATACCTGTCGTCAATATTGACAATAAAGTAAATATGGAATCTGCAAACAAACAGGGTGCTGAAATTGCATTTTACATAGGTTCGGATAATTTTGAAGGTGGGCAATTAGCAGCAAAATTTATTGCGAATAAGTTAAATTCAAAAGGTACCGTTGCAATTCTTGAAGGCGTAACCGGGAATGATGCTGCAATAAAAAGAAAGGGTGGATTTGAGGATGCTTTAAGGACATATTCCGATATTAAAATAGTTGCATCGCAGGCAGCAGATTGGAACAGACAAAAAGCAAATGATATTTTTGAAGCCATTATTGCCGCTCATCCTAAATTAGATGCTGTATTTGCTTGCAATGATGAAATGGCACTTGGTGTAATTGCAGCTATGAACTCTAATAAAATACCATTAAACAGTATTGTTGTTGTTGGATTTGATGCAATAGATGAAGCAGTTAAGGCCGTTAAAGAAGGGAAATTAGATGCAACAATTGCACAACAGCCAAAATTGATGGGGAAACAATCAATTGAATTGCTATTGGATCTATTGAATGGAAAAACTGTTAATAAAAGTTATTCAACACCATTAAAGGTTATTTCACAATGAATTGGTTCAAAAAAAATGAATGGCGAAAAAAAATTTTATTTATAAGTTCTCCAATTACAGCAAAATTAGAAGAGACTGAGACATTAGATTACTTTGCATATATAGTTTCTATTTTATCTCAAAAAATAGAAAATGTATTCCCCAATTATGATCTTGTTGTAAAGGTACCAGAAGATGGGGGGAATACAACAGATAAACAAATCAAAATTATTAATGATGCAATTAATATTATTAATAAAAATAAAAATGAATATGTCGCTGTAATTCTATCGCCATATGATAAAACAAAGGAAAGGGATTATGTCATAAATTTATGTAATATTAGTAAAACTTTATTAATTGATCAAGGTTATTACACAGACGAAGAAATAAAATATTTTAAACAAAAAAAGGTAGATAGGCCACCGTTTGTGCAATCTGATTGGGAGCAAGGTGGTAAGATAGCAGGTCAACTTCTTATTAGCTATTTGCAGAAAAAAGCCATTAAATCACCTAATATATTAATTGTAAAAGGAAATATCGGATCAGAAGAAAGAATTAAGGGTTTTAAAGAACCTCTTAATAATTCTTCATTAAACCCAAGTTACTGGGAACCAATTAATGGGCAATATTCTATGCAAATCACTAGTAAAGTGTTCTCTGATTTTTATGAAGAATTAAAATCAACTAATAATAAAATTGATGCTATTTTTTGTACCAATGATGCAATGGCTCTTGGTGTAAAAGAAGTTCTTGCAAATGATCAAAATTTGTCGACTAATGTAAACAACCCAGTTATTATTGGGTACGATGGCATTAGAGATTTTACTTTATCAATGAAATTCGGTGACCCTTTTTTATTTGGGACAGTCGATGTACAATTATTAAATCAAATACACTATTTCTTAAATGTACTTAAAAATTACATTGATGGCAAGGAACTAACTGATGATATAAAATATAAACATTATCCCAATATTAGTTATAAATATAAGGTTTAAAAACAATGAATAATATTACATTATCTATCATAGCTTGTGGAATTATATTTTACTTATATTTTCTTCCAAAAATTCTGATTTACTCATATATCGACAGCTATATTGAGAAAAAGTTTAATAAATACACAAAGAATTATTCAGAAACAGAAGAGGTTAAAAAAAATATTTATGGAATAACTGGATTTATGTCATTCCTAAGTGGTATTGGTGGAATTTTTATTAGTGTAATAAGTGATAAGAAATTCATTTGGAACGCTTGGTATAAATTCGGAACTATAATTTTTTTATTAATTATTTTCCTTATTTTAACACAATATTATAATAAGTCATTACGAATATCCTCAATAACAAAGGTTATTGAAATCTTGACAATTTTATTAGCACTTATTTTTATTGTAATAAATATTTATATTAGGGGCCTATTATGAATTGGGGAATAATTGGATACGGAGAAATAACGCCTTCATTTATTGAAGGATTATTTGCAACAAAAAATGGCAAACTTGTAGGGATTGCTTCTATTTCTTCATATGAGTACTTGAAAAAGAAAAAACTTTATAAAGATGTGCAAATTTTTAAGTCTTATGAAGAATTGGTTAATCTCTCTGATATCGATATTGTTTATATTTCAACTACTAATAATTTACATTTTGAGAATTCCGAATTAGTAATAACAAACAATAAGCATTTACTATGTGAAAAGCCACTAACACATACTTTTGACCAAACAAAACATCTAATTAATTTAGCTAGAAAAAATAAAGTTTTCTTAATGGAAGGAATGTGGACACGTTTTTTACCTTCATATAGAAAATTTATTGAATTACTAAATGATAATATTATCGGAATCCCCAAACTTTTAAAGGCGGATTTTGGTTTTCTTAATAACTGGTCAGAACATAGAAGGTTATTAAATCCTAAATTGTTTGGTGGAACTTTACTTGATAATGCGGACTATAATATTTTTTTAAGTCAAGATGTTTTTAAAGAGTATCCTATTAAAATTAATGCACAGGCTACTTTTGCAAGTACAGGGGTTGAAGATACTTGCTCCATATTATTAAAATATCCTTCTGGAGGTATGGCTCAACTATATTCATCTTTTCAATGTGAAACAAAGCAAGAAGCAATTGTTTATGGGGAAAAGGGATATATTGAATTGAAAGAATATTGGCACGGTACAAAAATTGTTTTAAGTTTAGGAAATGAACTTAAATCTTTTAAATATCCGCATATTGCTAATGGATTTGAATATGAAATCGAATCCGTTGAGAAGGCCATTAAAGAAGGAAAAATAGAAGATGATTTATTAACACATTCTGAATCAGAGGATGTCGCAAAAATTATAGATGATGTAAAAAATTTAATAAAATAGGCTAAAATAATGAAACGAATTTTATTAATAGAACCACCTGGAAATTTTATACGTTTAGATAGATGTATGCAAAGCATTGATTCTTGGGGGGGCGTTTACCGATTTCCATTAAATTTTTCAAGGATAGCAGCACATCTTTTAAGTAAAAATTATGCTGTGAAATTTATTGATTTGCAGGCTGATGAAAATGCTAATCTTTTTAAAAATTTAATAGATTTCAATCCGGATTTATGTATTTTAAGTTCAGGCTTTCCTAGTATGAAATATGATTCTGATACAGCCAAACAAATAAAAAAAATTTTGCCAAATACGCATATTTCTACTTTTGGTGTTGCACCAACATTATTAAAAGATTCATTTTTTAATTTTTCAACTTGGGGATTTAGCATTTATTTTGACTCAATTGTTGTAGGAGGAGAACCTGCAATTGGATATGAAGAATTATTAGAGACTGGTTTAGAAAAAGATAAAAGGGTAATTAATACAACATTGAAGAAAATAAAATTTATTGATACCAAATCTTCACGTCGTTTATTTAACCATTCTTTGTATAAATCTCCATTCACAGGAGAAAATGCTACTTATATTGAAGGGTCATATGGCTGCCCTTATAAATGTAATTTTTGTGTTGTCCCAGTATTTTATGGCAATAAATTTTCAAAAAGAACGCCACAAGATATTATTGCTGAATTTAAATATGTGATTGAAAATGACAATGTTAAACAAGTTACTCTTTGGGATGAAGGTACTTCTTTTGAAAGAAGCTTTATTCTGGATTTATGTGATGGACTAATAGAATTAAGAAAAAGTAATGATCCGAGATTAAGGAACTTTGTTTGGACTACAAGATCTACAACTGCATTATTAGATGAGGGAATAGTTGAGAAATTAGCTCTGTCCGGTTTGTCTGGAATAACACTTGGAATCGAAAGTTTTGATAAAGAAATATTAAAAACTGTTGGGAAAAATATTTCTATTGAATCAAACTTTAAAGCTATTGAGTTATTGGCAAAATATAATATTATTTCAATTGGCCATATTATTTTAGGGCATTTAACCGATACTAAAAATTCAGTTGAAAGAACTATTCAGGGAGCGGTTGATTCGGGTTTAGATTTTGCTCAATTTTATTGTGCTGTCCCTTATCCAAATACAAAATTACATCAATTGGCGGTTAAGAACTATTTGATTAGAGTTAATGATTTAACGAAATATGAGCTTTCTAATCCAATAATGGATACATTAGGAGGTTTAACTTATAAAGAAGTTGGTGAATATAGAAATCTTGCCACAAAACTATTCTGGACAAAAGAACGTTGGGAGAACCTTGATAAATTGATCAGCTCTAGTCAAGGTATTACCAAGGATAAGAAACAGTTGTTTTTAAATTGGAATGATGGAAACATTGTTAATAAGATATCTGAAATTGAAGAAATGCCAGCAGAGAACAATGTATATAGTTAATGGCGGTATTGTTCTAATATCAAGCGTCTTACATTGAGTTAAATATCCTCTAAACCGAAAGTTTTGTACTTTGAAAACCGCCACTAACCATATACTAATCGTTATCGGTAAGATTTTGGAAGAAGAAATAAATATGGTAAACAATATTAAACCAAAACTTTTAGATCAAGTAAGGCAGATCATTCGAATCAAGCATTACAGTTTGAGGACTGAGGAATCGTATGTTAACTGGATTAAAAGGTTTATTTTCTTTCATAATAAAAAAGGTGAGAAGGATCGAACAACAATGTTGCCCAAAAAAGTTATTGAACCATTAAAGAATCATCTTCAAAAAGTTAAGAAAATACATGAGGACGATTTAAAAAACGGCTGCGGCACGGTATATTTACCTTATGCCATTGAAAGAAAATATTCAAACGCAAAATACGATTGGAGTTGACAGTATGTTTTTCCGGCAACAAAAATTTCATCTGATCCGAACAAGAATTATTAGGACATAAAAATTGGGAGACTACTATGATTTATACACATGTAATTAATCAAGGCGGAAGGGGTGTAAGAAGTCCTGCTGATTTTTAGATTAGGTCGCTTTATAAGCAGCATAAAATAATTGCAAAAAGAGGAAAAAATTATGTATAATGTAAATAGTAATAAACAATTAACAATAAACGAGCAACATAGATTAGGTAGCCATAAAAAGCAACATTTGCTTTTTTCATTAGTACACCTAATCTTATGTTATGCCTTAAAAGGAGAATGTGATGAAACGTAGAAATTGTTGGGAAGTACTGAATTGCGGTCGACAGCCTGGGGGCGAAAAAGTCGAAGAATTGGGAATTTGTCCTGCCACGGGACCTTCTGAATTTGACGGAACAAACAAAGGAACTTACGGCGGGCGGTTCTGCTGGGTCATCGCAGGCACTTTTTGCGAAGGGGAATTACAAGGGACATACGCTAAGAAATTCAAAGACTGCCTTGAATGTGAGTTTTTTAAAGAGGTCAATGAAGATGAGGAGCGTAATTTTATATTAACCCCTAAAGATGCTAAAAAATCATCGGACTGAGAGGCATAACAAATCACGAGCATAGAATATGAAATCCTCGAAGACCTCTCGTATGATTGGGAGTGTCTGAGTAGCCTTGACTTTACGATCGAGCCCACTCGTGAAGAAGTGGTCAATGCGTTAGAGGCACTGATAAGCCGAGGGCACATAAAATCACAGAACCACTTGGTAATTGGATAGCTGTGAAAAACAAGCAGTTTGGATTTCTTGAGGCATAACAAGTCATTGGAGCCGACTGAAAGGGGCGTCCTCCTCTGAGTCTGACTAATTCCCAAAAGCCGCTTCTGTGTCAACTTTGCGCCCAAACAGCCGTTGGCTTTAATTCGATGGTTTTGCTACAATGACGAAAAGGAAATTGGGCGCAAAGGGCCGAATGGCTGGCATCCTTTCATCGGCTCAATTCGAGCGTTAGAACGCTCAAGATAAACAACGAATAAGGAGAAAGTAAAATGAGAAAATCGACAATTACTAAAAGTAGCCTTATTGTATTAGTCGCCCTATTTTTTGGTGGTTGTGCAACAAACCTACCAATGACATCATCTTTGAATGATTTTGTTATGATGGGAACGAAAGTAAACAGTACCGAAAATGTTTCTTTTCAATATGAATCGAATTTTACAGATGGTCTTGTTAAACCGTTTGAAAGAGATAAGGCAAAAGAAGTTGTTGCTCATCCTGGATATAACCATTCACAATCCGCAACTCTTGGAAGAATGCTCAATGAATTTATGGGTAATAAATTTGCAAAATTATCTCCAAGTGGAACAACAAATGTTAAAGCAACTCTAATGGATTTTTGGATTGAAGAATATTCAACAGATAGTGGTGGTAAAATGGTTTTAACCGCACTTGCTGGTGGTGAAATTAATATGATGTGTGTTGCTAAAGTTAAAGTTCTATTATCTGTTAATAAAGATGGCGAAGAATTAACGAAAATAATATCTATAACATCGGAAGACACTTATGTTTCAGGTGTTGGCACCGGAACATCCACAAGTAACATTTATCGTGGTAAAGATTCTCTTGAGCACACTCACGCAAGAAACATAAATAAAGCAAATAACAAAGTCATTATGATGATAAATTCATACTTTGAAGAAATAGGTCTATAATTTTAGTAATGAGCGTTCTAACCCTCACTCCACCGGACAGATAACGCTGCCGGTGAGTTTATCGTTAGACCAATAAAATTTTTCACATTGTAATACAAGGAGGAACATTATGAAAAGTATTTTTAGAAACGTTATTGTTATCGTTATCATTTTAATTGCAACTATGTTGCTTTTCGGAAGGAATAATGAAGATTTGAGACATCAAATAACCACCAAATTTCAAAAGATTGTCGAAAGAAAGAATCAAAAAAAGACTAACCAAATAGTTTTTCCAGAAAAGGATAATTTTCATTTTGCTGCTGGTCAAAGAGAATCTTTTTTACCTGATAAAAAAATGCAAAAGCGTAATGAATCACCTGGAATTAGGATGGCAAGACATCAGGAAAGAATGACGGATTTGCAAGCAAGCGGCGCAACACCCGAAAAAATCAAGCAAGTTTTAAGAAAAGAACAAATAATTGCAGGTACGGGTTCTATAAGCGGCTTCGTTTATCAAAGTGACGGAAAAACTCCATTATATCGTTCTTGCCGGATAGAAGTTTATGATGAATATGGATATTATGTGGGAGATGATGATTTATATGGTGGCGATACAACTTATTTTATTAACGAATTGCCATCCGGATTATACTATATTCGGGCAAGCAGCGGATATTATATCAATGAATATTACGATAATGTAACAGGCTGGCGTGAAGCCACACTGGTTCAAGTAGTAGATGGACAAAAAACTTCGGGGATTGATTTTTATCTTGAAAAGAGTAAAATAATCACAGGGCATATCTATGAAGAAGACGGCATTACACCGATTTCTAATGTGTATGCACGATTTTATCTCTATGATGCAACATCAAAATATAACCGATGGGATTATGATTATTATTCAACAAATCTAACCGAAAACGGAGAATATACTATATCGAGGATTAACTATCCTGAGATAAAAATAAAGGCTCTTGTAGAAGGTTATGCTCCTGAATTTTATGATAATACCGAAATATGGGATGATGCCACGGATATTGCTATTTCAGGAATGAATGATACGATTCCAAATATTAATTTCTCTCTTAGTCCTTTTTCTGCAGTGCAGGACGGCTATGAACCAAATAACAGATACTCGGATGCTTATGAAATTACTTATGGCGATACCGTAAAGCCTCAAATAAATCCTGAAAATGACATAGATTTTTTCAAATTTAATGGTCAATTAGGGGATACTGTAACCATAGATATTAGAATTAATGTATCCTCGTTAGAGTTTTATCTATATCTTATTGATTCAACCGGTATCGCAGTATTGGAATACAATGTGGAAGGCAATGAAAACTACATTCTACCCTATTCTGGCTTATATTTTCTTAAAGTTCGTAGCTACGGAGGCGGTGAAAATCATTCTTATAATAGGACCAGTGATTGCTGCACATATGTGGTATGATGCTGTTTTGATGATAGGTTCATTTTTGATTAATCCGGAGGAAAATTTCTTAGGAGTAAATATTAAATTGGGAGTAAATTGATTTGAAATAATAACCAGCTGCTAACACGCAATAAATTCAAGCGGGTGGGAAGTAGTATTTGATACTGAAAATCAGTAATCTTAATGCTTAGTTATTTGAAAATAAGGTGGGTAAAATGCCCGCCAAAATTTATTGCAAACGTTGGTGGTAATTTAAAGAAAGACAACAGAAACTGTAACAGGTTTTATAAAAAAAGGGAGGTGAAAAATGAGGGGAGGATAAAAAAGAGGAATTAGAAGGGATGTTAATATCCCGGGAAATGAAATTGAAGATATGGGCGACACCGAGCCTTTTGACGTGGTGTGAAATGGAGGAATTATGAAAAGTATCAAATCTTTCTTAGTGTTTTTGATTCTAAGTCAAATTCTATTTGGGAGTGATTATATTGATGTAGTTTATCTTAAAAATGGTGATGTGGCGAAAGGAATAATTATAGAAAACGTTCCTAATGATTATGTAAAGTTGGAAATTCAAGGGGGAACCCTTTGGGAACCAACCCTTTTGACTTTTAAATATTCTAATATCGAAAAATTTGCAAAAGAAAATATATCTACCTTAAAAGAACAAACAAATTACACAAATAAATTATCTTCTTTATTTGCAAATTCAAAATTACTGAAAAGTGGTTTTAATAAGGGAGTAAAAATCGGAATCAATATGGGAAGGTTCATTGGAGATGATTCAGATTTAGGTGAAAGTATTGATCCAAAGTTTAATTTGAGATTTGCTTTAGGTGGATTTCTAACTTATAGTATAAATGACCAGCTTTCAATCCGGCCTGAATTGCTATATTCAATGAAAGGCTCTAAATATAAAGAGTCTGAGGAGGGTGAAACCTACAAGGTCGTCTTTAAGATGAATTATCTTGATATTCCTGTTCTTGGTGTATATTCTGTTCAGGAAAATATTAATGTATTTGCAGGACCTTATTTAGGTCTTTATTTGAATGGAACAACAAAATATGAATATCATGGTGAAACTGACGAAGATGTCATTGAAAAGGAAGATATCGCAAACCTTGATTTCGGTTTGGTTTTCGGTGGTTCTTATGGTCTTGGCAACAATCTTGCTATAGAAGCACGATACACACTTGGTTTGAAAACATTCGATAAAAAACCAGATGATTGGGACGATGATTACGATGATTATAAAGTGGATGACATAAAACACAGTGCACTTCAACTAATGGTAAGTTATTCATTCTAACATTAACGATGACATAACACCCAATCCCCAATCAAGCTTACGTGAAAAGCGTTTGCATGATTGGGTGTGCTGGGTGGTTTAACGAATCAAAATTTGAAAAAGTAAAAGTCCTGTGGTGATAATTTTCACGCAGGTTATTTCATCCGTTAAAGAAAAGGCAGGGAAAGTGAAGAAACTCCAAAATCCAACCGATAACACAGGCTATATGCCATTAAAACGGCACATAGCCAAACCGTTAGGCACAAGCAGGAGAAACGAAACAGAATGATAAATTTGCTACAAGAAAATATTGAAATAAAAACCTACCGCACAAATTGCACACCTGCCCGTTCCGCAGGCGGGTTTAGTTTTTGCCAACCCACAAGAAACCAACCCGAAAAAACTAAAAGAGCCATTTCTTTCCAATGCTTGTAGAAAAATGTTAGTAAATATTGAAAAATATATCTCATAAAAAGAGATGATAAATAAAAGTTGTATATTTTTACATCTTTGAAATTTTACAAAATAATTCAAAAAAACACTTGACATTTTATTTTAAAATGTTTATACTTAAAGCAGTATTAGTGATTAAGAGAAATGTTATGATAACAGAGCAAATAAGAACTTTAGAGTATATACAAGAAT
>Ga0208902_1001185_pt1 | contig 12753 bp, 1 predicted proteins | sample AntAceMetag02UKH_FD_184767 | JGI IMG/M metagenome (GOLD analysis project Ga0208902, IMG submission 184767) | Saline lake microbial communities from Ace Lake, Antarctica - Antarctic Ace Lake Metagenome 02UKH (SPAdes) (version 2) | ecosystem: Environmental > Aquatic > Non-marine Saline and Alkaline...
GAATTTCAAAGCATTGCATACCATGATACATCAAGTAAAATCGTGGATTAGAACAACCTATTCTTCTGTTAGTGAATTCAATATCAATCGTTACCTTGATGAGTTTTGCTATCGAATTAACCATTCATTAATGAAAGAGAATATATTTAACAATTTAATCCAGAGAATGGTAGTTGCCGATAAGATTTATCAAACTAAATTGATATGTACGTAGCTACTGACCTCTAAAAAATGATATAAAAACATGCCCTTATTGGTACTTATAAGAAAGGAAAAGTTTGTTCTGCTTAATAGATATAGCAAATGTTTGAGAGTTAGAAGATACTTTAAGTTTGGTTTAAATTTTTTTGTAACCTGGATAAATTATGGTAAGAAAATATACTAATGTCAATTATGGATTAAGATATATCCTAATAGGGCTTGTATTATTTTTTTGTATATTTGAAATTTATTTACGGTGCTTCAATGTAATAAGTATATTAACCATAAGTAACAACCAAAACCGCTAAATTTTAAATTATGAAAATAAATATACTATCCTTTTTCTTTATAATAATTTTTTCTGGCATTGTTATTAATGTAAATGCTCAATGTCCACCAGAAATAACAGCCGATGGTCAAACTGATACTTTGACAATATGCCCTGGAAATACTGTAACTATTGAGTCTTCTTCTGCTAGTAGTTATCAATGGTATCATGAAGGTGACGAGATAATTGATTCAATATCACAAACTATAACTGTAATAGATGCTGGTGAATATTGGGTTAGTGTGAATGGGGATGGTTGTTTAATAACTTCTGATACTATAACCATTGCATGGTTTGCACTTCCCATAGCAAATATTACATTTAGTGATTCACCAGTATGTAGCGGTAATACTGTTACCACAACACTAGAAGGAGATTTGGGTATTGATTGGTTTTGGAGGGAACCGACGAGTGGGTCAGAAACCAACCCAATAGTTGGTGCGTACCTTACAAATACACTCTTTAGCGCTCTTATTACAAGTGCAGATCTATGTCCTACTTTAGTAACTAATCTCTTAATTGTCCGACAACCTCTTGATCCAGGAGTAATAAGTGAAGACCAGATTATTTGTTCGGGAACCACACCTGCACTTATTACAGGTACAACCCCTACAGGAGAAGACGGAACGTATTTATATCAGTGGCAACAATCAACTGTTTCTGTGCCTACTTGGAATAATATTTCTGGTGCAACTTCAACAACATATCAACCGCCTGTTTTAACTCAAACAACTTTGTATAGAAGAGTTGTCACAGTACCTGATCCGTATTGCCCCGATGTTACACAATATACACCTATTACTATTACAGTAAATGAAATACCAACAGTTACCAATGATGACCCAATCTCTACTTGTTCCATTGATCCACTCAACTATATACCTGAATCAGATGTAACCGGGACAACATTTGCATGGACAGGGGCTTATACTTCAGGTCCTACTGTTACTGGTGTTTCTGCATTAGGTAATGGAGGCATTACTGATATCCTTTCGATTCCTGCCGGTGGGTCTACTTCAGGAATTGTAACATATACCATCACACCAACCGGTCCGGATCCTACATATTGTGTGGGCCCTTCGATTGATTTGGTAGTTACAGTATTGCCACTTCCAATTCCAACCTTTATTTATGGCGACACTCCTGTTTGTATTGGCAGTACAGGAAATAGGTACACTACTGAGGCTGGTATGATTGCTGATTCTTATGTTTGGACTACTTCTGATGGAGGAACTATTACCTCCGGTGAAGAAACTTACGAAGTTGAAGTAACATGGTCAGCTGGGGGTTCTCAGTGGGTTAGGGTTACTTATACTGGTTTAAATGGTTGTGATCCTTTACAACCAAGACAATATGATGTAACAGTAAATCAACTTCCCATTCCAGATTTAGATGGCCCACTTACTCCTTGCCTGGGAGCTTCAGGTAATAACTACACCACAGACCCTGGTATGACAGGCTATGACTGGGAAATTTCAAGTGGTGGAACAATAACCGGTGGTGGCGATAATTATGATAATATATATATTACCTGGAATACAACTGGTGTGCAATGGGTAAGTGTTGTTTACACTGACGGTAATGGATGTACAAATACCACACCGGTTGTATACACTGTAAATGTGTCGGAGCCAAGCATTGACGGACCCACGACAACTTGTTTGGGCTCAGAAGAAAATGTTTACACTACTCAACCGGGTATGACTGATTATGTTTGGAATTACCCCGGAGGAACATTAATCTCAGGATCACCTTCAAGCAATACAGTTACATTACAGTGGAATTCAATCGGTACTAAAACAGTATCTGTAAATTATACTATAGCAGGATGTGCAGCAGCAGATCCAGCATCAATATCAGTTGATGTAAAAGCACTTCCAACTCCCTCATTCTTAAGTGGAGGTAACGATGTATGCGAAGGAACAACAGAAGTTTATACCACCGAGAGTGGAATGGAACCCTATTCTTGGTCAGTTTCTGCAGGAGGAACAATATCAGGCGGAGAATTTAGTAATACTGCAACCGTTATATGGAATGCTTATGGAAATCAACATGTTTATGTTAACTATACAGATGAATTTGGTTGCTCTGCCGAAACTTCAACTCCTTACCCGGTTACCGTTAATGATTTACCGGAACCAACCATCAATGGAAGTAATTCTGTATGCAATGGAACAAGTGTTGTATACACTACTGAATCAGGGATGTCAAGCTATGCTTGGACAATAACAGGTGGTACAATTACTTCCGGAGTTGGCACGGCTTCTATTTTGGTAACATGGACAACAGTGGGACCCCAAAGCATTACTGTTAATTATCCCAATGGCGATGGCTGTTATGCAGCAATTCCAACACCACACTCAGTAACTGTATTACCATTACCTGTTCCCGAAATAACCGGCTTAGAATCTGTTTGTATTGATGTAGCAAATGTTGAGTATACAACTGATACGGATGGAGTAATTAAGGATTATCATTGGACTGTGTCTAGTGGTGGTACAATTGTTGGATCATCCACAAATTATAATGTCTTTGTAACATGGAACATTGCAGAGCCACAAACTGTTTCTGTTACATATATCGGAGCAAATGGCTGTGCGGCCTCTTCTCCTTCAATTCATAATGTAACCGTTAATGCTCTTCCCATAATAACATTAGATGGATTTGATGAGGTTTGTAATAATTCAACCGGTAATGTATATACTACTCAACCTGGTAAGAGTATTTATGATTGGGTTGTGGTTGGTGGAATAGTTACCTTCGGTGGTACTTCATCAGATAATACAGCGACAGTTACCTGGAATACCTCAGGAAATCAATCGATAAGCGTTAATTATGAGCAAAACGGGTGCCCTGCAACCTCACCCTATGTTTATCCGGTTATCGTAAACCCATTGCCAGTAGTGGAGGCCGGACCCACTCCTCAGTCGATACCAAATGGCACACCAACAGTGCTTGATGGTAGTGCATCAGGAGGAACAGGAACTTTGCTATATCAATGGACTCCTGTTAGTTTGATAGCATCAGGTGAAACTACATTAAGCCCAATAACAGAAAATATTTATGTAACTCAGATTTTTAATTTGGAAGTTACAGATAGTAAACTTTGTGCCGTATCTGACCAAGTTGAGGTTATAGCTCTTGGAGATCCCCTAAGTGTTGTGGCAACGGCTACACCTAACGAAATTTGTAATAACGGAGCAACAGTGCAATTAGGATCTACTTCAGACGGAGGAAACAGTTCAGTTCATGCAGATTATACTTGGACTTCCACACCCTCAGGATTTACATCAACAAACCAAAACCCAAGTGCTAATCCTACAGTAACAACAACTTATAATGTTTCTGTATGGGATGGTTATAATACCGCAACAAACACGATTCTGGTTACAGTTAATCCGCTTCCAACAGTATTTACTGTTACAGGAGGTGGTGAATATTGTAGTGGAGGAGCAGGAGTTTCAGTTGGATTGAATGGATCCCAACCAGGAGTAAATTATCAGTTATTAGTAGATGGCTCTGATATTGGGACTCCCATTCCAGGAACTGGAAGTCCTATTTCATTTGTAGATAATACAGATGCAGGCTCCTATACAATTCATGCCATAAATGGAACAACTGCTTGCGAAGAGGATATGACAGGAAGCGTTACAATTACAATAAACCCTCTGCCAACTTCAGAGGCCGGTGATGCACAGTTAATACCTTATGGAATAAACACTGCATTAGTAGGTGTTGCTGGAGCAGGAACGCCATCATTTAACTATGTATGGACACCAATTAGTAGTATAAATGGCACAAACACAAGCCTTACAGCTCAAACAACTAATCTCTATACTGATACTGATTTTACATTTACAGTTACTGACTCAAAAGGTTGTATTGCCAGTGATTTTGTAAGTATAACACTTGATGGCTCAGCTCTTGCTGTTACGGCTACTGCTGTGCAAGATGTTATTTGTAATAATGGGGAAACGGTTCAGCTAAATGCATCTGCCACAGGAGGTAATAGTGAAACACAAGCCGACTATTCCTGGACTTCAACACCCTCAGGATTTACATCTACTGAACAGAGCCCACTGGTTAATCCAACACAAACTACTCTTTATTACATATCAGTTTACGATGGTTATAATACAGCAAATAATTCAGTAACTGTTACTGTTAACCCACTTCCAACAGCATTTACTGTTACCGGAGGAGGTGAATATTGTAGTGGAGGAACAGGAGTTTCTCTTGGATTAAATGGATCTCAGGATGGTATAAGTTATCAATTGTTAATCGATGGAACTAATATTGGATCACCTATATTAGGAACCGGTGCTGCCATTTCATTTAACAATTTAACAAGTGCAGGTGTATATACAATTTATGCCACAAACATTGCAACAACTTGCGAACAAAATATGACAGGTAGCGTTAGCATATCTGTGAACCCTTTGCCTACGGCTTTTGCTGGAGATGATCAGACTATTAATTGGGGTATTTCAACTTCGTTGAATGGTTCAGCCAGCTCTGGAACAAGCCCTTGGAACTATTTGTGGACACCTGATAATATGATTTTTTCGGGTTCCAACACTTCAAACCCTGTTACTGAGAATCTTTACGCAACAACTCAATTCCTACTGACTGTTACTGACTCAAAAGGTTGCACGGATACTGATCCGATGCAAGTTATTGTTGAGGGTAATCCTATAAATGTGGTTGCAAGTGTAGATAACAGTACTACTTGCAGTGGCTCCGATGCCCAGTTAAGTGCTGCCGGCTCAGGAGGTAACTTGGTATATACGTATACCTGGAGCAGTAACCCTGGAAGTTGGACATCAACGGAAAAGGACCCAGCTGTAAATCCAACTATTACAACAAATTATACTGTTATAATTGATGATGGGTATAATACAGCAACTTCAAGTGTTAGTATAAACGTAAACCCTCTTGCTGCTGTTTATGATGTTACAGGCGGCGGTTCATATTGTTCAGGTGATAGTGGTGTGGAAGTTACTCTTTCAGATTCTGAAAATGGAGTTAGTTATCAACTTTATATGGATGGAACGCCCGTTGGAGCCGCTGTAAGCGGTACGGGTTCTTCAATTTCATTTGGCGATCAAACAGCAGCTGGAAGCTACACTGTAAAGGCTACTGTAGTTATTACCGGATGCGAAAATGACATGACGGCTTCGGTTGATGTCAACATCCTTCCATTACCCGATATTTTTGAAATGACTGGTGGAGGATCTTATCCTCAGGGAGGGATAGGTGTACCTGTAGCTTTAACAAATTCACAAATAGGAGTAAACTATCAATTGTTATTAAACGGTTCTGATATTGGATCTCCTTTAGCAGGAACAGGAAGCCCATTAAATTTTGGTTATCAAACTGAGGCTGGTGATTATACTGCTGTTGGAACTGATGCAGTTACTGGGTGTACCATAGAAATGGATAGTACAGTATCCGTTGTAATAAACCCTTATCCATCTATATTCAATGTTTATGGAGGTGATACAATTTGCGATGGTTCATCAACAGAGGTGGGTCTGGATGGTTCCGAAATAGCTGTTGCTTATACTTTACTTCGTGGTGAAATTAGTGTATTGGTTGACGTTCCAGGTACTGGCGACTCACTTCATTTTGGGTCATTTTCAACTCAAGGAACATACACTGTTGTAGCGGAAAATGACACTACTCATTTGACAAATGTCATGAATGATACTGCTGAAATTATTGTAAACCCATTACCTATTGCTTACCTACTTACTTATGTTCAACCGGAGGATGGTTGTGTACCCATAATACCACATCTCAATGGCTCCGAATCAGGTGTTACTTACGAACTAAATTATGAAGATTTTAATGGTTACTATTCTCCGGCTATTGAAACTATAATTGGCGATGGTAATCCCATTGATTTCAGTAGTCAAACCAATCCCGGAATTTACACTGCATCAGCCTATATTGACTATACTGGTATTACATGTAGTGTTGATATGGATGGCAGCGTGATTGCTGACTCCATACCTAAGGAATTTCAAATTACTCCTCAAGGCCAGATATGTGAAAATGAACAGGAAATATGCTTGGTTGGCTCAGAAGCAGGAATCATTTATCAACTCTGGTTAAATAGTTCACCGGTTGGCGATAGTGTTCCCGGGGATATAAATGGAGGCCCTATTTGTTTTGGAACCTTATCTGATCCTGGGACGTACCGTATCCATGCCATTAATATCATTACAGGTTGCGAAATCTTTTTTACGGAGGAAGTGGTTGTTAACCCACAACCAATTAAGTATGTAATGGCACCTGTTACTGGTTGTGCAGGCGCTGAAATCATACTGCAGGGTTGTGAAGCTGGAATCTATTATTATCTGTATCTGGAACCGGCCAGCAAAGAATTTATTCGGGTTCAGGATTCTTTGACATGTGACGGTAGTGGCACTATTAACTTTGGTCCACAATTTGACGAAGGTATTTATCGAATTAAGGCAGTAGATTCGCTTACGAATTGCTGGGCCTGGATGGATGGTACTACTACCATCTATCCCAATCCTGAAGTTTTTGAAATTAGCCCACAAGAAGGAGGATGTGCACCATTAGAAATTTATTTGGAAAATTTTGAAACGGATGCTACGTACTTTCTATACAGAAGTATAACACCAGGAGATACAACACTAGTTAGTTCAATACCCGGTTCCACTGGTTCAGTAGACTTTGGTTTACAAAGCATTGCCGGCAATTATACAGTTAAAGCCCAATTGGCACATCCGGGTGGCGTTAAATGTTGGAGTTATATGTCGGGTGAAGTAAATATTTATGATGCAGCTACAGTTTATACACTAACACCAGCAGGGCCTTCATGCCCCGATCCTGATGTGCAGTTCTATCTATCAGGTTCAGAATCAGGTGTGGATTATACATTGCGGCACGATGTATCAGGTATTGTAGAAACTATTTCAGGAACTGGAGCTATCCTAAACTTTAGTCCACAAACTGAGCCAGGTCAATACTGGGTAATAGCCTCAACAGGTAATGCTTGCGAAACCCAAATGGAAGATATTGGAATTATTAATGAAATACCAACGCTATATTCTATTACCCCCATAGGACAATTGTGTTCAGATGATAATGTTGAGATAGGACTAAACAATAGTGACATTGGAGTTACTTATCAATTAATTCTTGATAATACTGTAATTAATCCTCAATCTGAAATTATAGGTACCGGAAGTGCAATAGTTTTTGGTAATTTTTCTAATCCCGGTACATATACAGTGTTGGCCATTGATGATGTAACAGCTTGTGAAAGATGGATGGATGGAGAGTTGATCTTGAATGATCCACCAAATATTTATACTGTTTTGGTTAATGGTGCTGTTCCTACTGTAGGTTGGTATTGCTCACCTGCTACTATTGGATTAGAGTTGTCTCAAACTGGTGTTGATTATACTCTTCACACACCCGATGGTAACGATGTTACAATGGCAGGAATAACAGGCGTACCAATTGAATTTGGTGATTTTACTTACCCTGGAGAATATTCGGTAACGGCTTTTAATTCAACAACATCATGTAGTTCAGATATGGAAGGGGTTGTTAATATATATGATAATCCCGAAGTACTTGATTTAGTATCACTTACCGATCCTTTATATTGTGCTGGTGATGATTTAGCCATTGAGCTTGTACTTAGTTATTCACAAATAGGTGCTAGTTATCAGTTATTTAATGATGCTATCTCTGTTTTTGATCCTCAAATAGGAACCGGTGGACCACTAACCTGGACTGCTGTTTCTCAATATGGTCCTGGCGATTATTACGTCAAGGCTTCTTTTATTGATGATCCTACATGCAGCGCTGTAATGAATGGTGTAATCTCTGTTGAAGAAATTGAACTACCTACTGCCACATTATCAGGGACTGAAACTATTTGCTACGGTTATTGTACAAATATTGAATTCAATTTAACAGGAACATTGCCATTTGAAGTTTATTACACAGCCAATAATATTCTACAGGATCCTGTTTATTTCACACCTGGTAACCAGCCATTTTTATTTGAAGTTTGTCCGATTGAGAATACTACTTATGAAATAGAGAGTATTCAATATACCGAATTTCCTTATTGTGAAGGAACTGATATTAGTGGCACTCTTGATGTGGTTGTAGAACCACTTCCTGTTATTGTAGACATGGGCTCACCAGCAACAACTTGTATCACTGAACCATATACTACAGATATTATTGAAGAAAATACTTCAGCGTATTCCTGGGTAATTTTAGGCACTCCCAATGGAAGTATATTTCCTACTAATACTTTAAATACTACATATACACCCGGTGCCGGTGATGAAGAAACCACTGTACAGCTTCAATTAACAGTATTTGGAGAAGGAAGTTGTGTGACTGAAACAACCACATCTATTTTGGATATACTTATCGACCCCATTCCAGTAATTGCTCAACTAGATGGTGGAACTATATGCGAAACTGGCAGCTTTTCTACCAATGTTTCAGTTGATTTTGCATCTTCATATTTTTGGGAAGTTGTTACTGGTAATGGAACAGTTTCACCTGATGATGAAATGAATACGACTTATACTGCTGCCACTGGCGATGGTGGCACAACTGTTGTTTTGCAAATAACGGCTACCGGTTCAGGTACTTGTTCAAATGTGGAAGTAATAGGTCAAATTGAAATTATTGTTGAGCCACTGCCAACTGCTAATGCGGGTCTTGGTGGCACCATTTGTGAAAGCGAAACTTTCCAACTAAACGGATCTGCAACTTACTTTGATCCAACTACAGTATTATGGGAAGTTATCGATGGTGTTGGGACTATTGCTTATCCAATGAGTTTACAAACAGTCTTCACACCCGGGGAAATAAGTCAAATAACCTCAATGACATTGAGGTTGACTGTTGTTGGTGATGGAACCTGTAATAATGAAACTGCTTCATCCGAAGTGATAATACAGGTTGATCCAATGCCCGAGGCGTATGCTGGAGAACCTGGCTTTATTTGTGAAACACAGGGGTTTCATTTGGCATATGCAACTGTTGCCAATAGTTCATACTTCGTTTGGGACATATATGATGGACAGGGGCATTTTGATGACCCCTTGATGTTAACTCCTGTTTTTTATCCCGATCCGGTTGATGAAGTAACAGAAATGACTCTTATGCTAACTGCATATGGTCAAGATGAATGCATTAACAGTACTGATATATCCTATGTAACAGTACAAGTTGATCCTGATCCATATGCTTATGCAGGAACTAATGGAGAAACTTGTTTGAGTATCCCGTATTTGCTTTTTGATTCTGATGCATTGAATTTTAGTATGTTACTTTGGGAAGTAGTATCTGGTTATGGTGATGTAGATTTTCCTGTTAATCAATTGCATCCATCATACATACCTGATGAATTAGATGCTGACTCCTATGTTACACTCAGGCTGACTGCCTTTGGTGATGGTGAGTGTAGCGATTTGGAAGATTATTCACTAGTAAACATATTTATTCAAGGTCTTCCGGAGGCATATGCAGGTCCTAATCTTGTTACTTGTTTTTCTGAAAGTATTCAAATTACACAAGCTGTTGCTTCAACTGAGTCAATAAATTGGGTTATAGCTTCAGGAAATGGTATTTTAGATAACCCAACAATTATTAATCCAACTTACACTCCGGGTGTGGGGGATGAAGGTACTAGTGTATTATTAACACTTAATGTTACCGGCGATGGTACTTGTGGTTCAGAAGTTGTACAATCGCAAATGGAGATCCAAGTTGATGCACTGCCAACTGCTTTTGCAGGAGATAACGGTACAACGTGTGCAACAGATGCTTATTTATTGGAGGATGCAACTGCACAGAATTCAGAGTATGTAATCTGGTCAGTAATAAGTGGAAATGGGTACATCGAAGATCCTTTCTTTTTGAATACTCAATATATTTCATCAGCCTTTGATGCTGGTAATACTGTTAGGTTAAGACTTGCTGCATACGGAGAAGGAGCTTGTGGTTCATCCTATGCGGAATCATTCATTGATATTGATGTTATTGCAAGCCCGGTTGCTTATTTTACATCTACTTCACCTGCTTGTGAAAATGAAGCTATTAATTTTACTGATCAATCAACTACACAGGAAGGTACTATTGATCAATGGGAATGGGATTTTGGTGATGGACAAACCAGTTCAGAGCAGAATCCGGAAAATGTTTATGTTTCTGATGGTGATTTTAGTGTCATACTTACTGTAACAAACACAAATGGTTGTACTGCATCCTATACATCTGAAGTTACGGTTTCGCCTCTTCCTGTGGCATCATTTAATTATTCAGGTGATTTATGTTCTCTAAGTCCAATATTTTTTAATGACCTGTCACAAACAGATGGAGGAGTTATAACAAGTTGGAGTTGGAATTTTGGTGATCCTGATTCTGGTCCCAATAACACTTCTGAATTACAAAATCCTTATCATATTTTTATTGGAGAAATGCCTACAAATGGATATACGGTCAGTTTGACTGTTACTAATTCACAAGGCTGCTCAGATATGATTCAGCTTGAAGTAATAGTTTATGAAGCAGTTGAAATAGATTTCACAGCTGCCGATGAACCATTCTGTATAGAAGAAGTAATCCAGTTCACGAGTACTGGTGTTGATATTGTTTCATGGGATTGGAACTTTGGCGATGGAGGAACGTCTAATGAACCTGATCCAGAATATGCTTATCCTAATGCGGGGAATTATACTGTTTCATTGTTAGTTATAAATACTTATGGCTGTGAAGGTTATGTAGAGCATGAAATTATAGTTAACGAAGATCCAGTTGCAGCTTTTTCAACCAGTAGCCCTGTTTGCCTTGGCTCTTCTATTGAGTTTTTAAATTATTCAACTTCACCAACCGGTTATATAACTGAATGGGTATGGGACTTTGGTGACGGAAATGATACTATTGTTTATGGGCCCAACCCTAATGTATCGCATACATACGAGCTAGCTAATACTTATCAACCTACACTTACCGTTACTAACTCTAATGGCTGTAGCTCAAGTATATACCATGAAGTAATAATTAGGCCGGGTCCCATTGCAGCATTCGATTATAGTGGTACTTGTGCAGGAAGCCCTGTTTCATTTATCGACTTGTCACAAGAAAATGGAGGAGGAGTTATTACTAGTTGGAGTTGGGATTTCGGTGATGAGCCATCAGGAGTTAATAATACATCTAATTTTCAAAATCCCAGCCATATTTATAGCACCCCCGGGAGCTATTTTGTTGATTTAATTATTGAAAATGCAAATGGATGTACCGATACTATTCTTGATCAGGAAGTTATTGTAACAGATTATCTGCTTGTTGAAATTCAAGTTGATAATGACTCAATTTGTTTGGATGAACCCATAAATTTCGAAGCAATAGCCACAGATGCAGTAACTTGGCAATGGGACTTTGGAGATGGTAGTAGTCCCTCCACTACACAGAACCCCACACATATATACACTGAAACCGGAAACTTCCTAGTCACACTAACGGCAGAGACAGCTGATGGTTGTCAGGGTTATGCTGATACTTTAATTGTAGTTAATGAGAGCCCTGTTGCTAATTTTTCAACAGATAGCCCAAGTTGTGTAGGTACTCCTACAATCTTTATAGATCAATCTTATGTAGAATATGGATACATAGATACTTGGATTTGGGCATATGGTGATGGTTCTGCCAATGACACTATTTTCTTTCCTAATAATCCAAATACTACACATCTTTATACGCAGGAAGGAACATTTAATGTTACACTGACAACAATTAGTGCACAAGGATGTATTGCATCATTAACAAAAGAAGTTGAAGTTAATCCCAGTCCTATAGCAAACTTTAATTTCACAAATGCTTGTCAGAATATGCTTGTTAACTTTACTGATAATTCAACTCCTAACAATCCGGGAAATATCATCTCATGGTTCTGGAGATTTGATGATCCGTTATCGGGTACTGCAAATACTTCTGAATTGCAAAATCCAAGTCATATATTTACCGAAGCCGGTGATTATGATGTAATGCTGATTATTGAAAATTATAATCAATGTTTCGATACTGATACTAATACTGTTACTGTAAACCCTGAACCTGATGTTGAGTATTACTGGGATCTTACATGCGAAAATCAATTAACTCATTTCTTTATTGATACAGACATCACAAATATGGCAACAATTACTGATCAT
>Ga0208902_1001186_pt1 | contig 12748 bp, 10 predicted proteins | sample AntAceMetag02UKH_FD_184767 | JGI IMG/M metagenome (GOLD analysis project Ga0208902, IMG submission 184767) | Saline lake microbial communities from Ace Lake, Antarctica - Antarctic Ace Lake Metagenome 02UKH (SPAdes) (version 2) | ecosystem: Environmental > Aquatic > Non-marine Saline and...
TAGATGCTGCCAGTAATAAATAATCAGATCTTTCTGCTTTGATAACAGATGATTTGTCGGTAGTTTATCACTTTTTAAACGATTTATTTTTCCATCTGAGGGAAGAAGATTCCATAAACTATTATCATGGCGAATGAAAAATGGGATTGCATGATCAATGTCAAGAATTCCTTGATGGATTGTCTTGTTACTCCATACACATTGGACTGTTTTCAGTTCTTTGAATGCGTTTTTTGCCGGAGTTACCCATCGATCAAATTGAGGCTGCATCAATAATAATTCTATAGATTTGGTAACAGGGAATGGTTTTGTTGATCTGCTGAAAGTATTGATAAGTTCTGCCCATTTAATGATAAGACTATTTTCAATCCAATGGCCTAATATAACTAATTCCCGCCAAAGCTCACCCTTTATGGTAATGGATTTCTTTGATTTATTATATTGAAAGATATTGCCGCTTGTATAATGAACTGGACCCTTAATAATTGTTGTGGTAATTTTCTTAATAGTTTCAGTATATAAATCATCTGTTTTTTCGGGAAATTTGTCTCGGTCTCTATCTGCAACAAACTGAGCCAATCCGGCAGGTGTTGAGGGGTAGATTTCTGCTAACTGGCAAAGGTATTTTCGAAAAGCAACAGGTCTTTTTGAATTTAGGTTTTCCCCACGATTTTGTGGAACAAATTCTTTATAACCTATCAATGGTAAATAATATTCAATCCACAAATCTGCAATACGATCCAGCGGAATATCAATATTTCCATCTTGTGTCCATTGTGCCAGGTGAGGCTCTTTTTGAGCAATTGCACAGAGGCTGCGAAGTAGTGCGAGTTTATAACTTGCAGTCTTTCGGTCGTTATTAATTATTGTTTCAATACGATCTATGGATTCTGACCGTTTACCTCCATCATAGGTAAATATCAATGTTTCCCATTGAATATCATCTCGACCAAGATTATCATTTTGTATAAACGTATGTTCTTTTCTTAACCCGAGGTTTTCTAATAATAATTCTATCTGCATAGATGAACGTAGAATATAAAGCCTTCCCTTAGAGTCTCGGTGTTCAGTATTTAATCCGTTTCTATTAATGCAATGGGAAATAATTAATGTTCCTTTATCTTGAAGATGATTAATTAAAGTGAAAGCAGCTTGGAATAATTCCAAGTTTGGTATGTGCATAATTACTGCTGATAACAAAATGGCATCAAATTTTCTATCAGTAACAGATTCAAAGTTGGAGGGTAAGGATCCCTGGAAAATCCGATCCACAAGTTCAGGATGCAGCTGTTTGGCTTTTTCAATTAATCTTTCACTAGGTTCAAGACCATAAACATCACATCCTTCAAGATGAAGCATTGACAGATCTCTTGCTGAACCGCAGCCTATATCTAATACAGTGTTATCTTTGGTAATAAAATGCGGAAATAACTGCTCAAAAGGGGAATCTATTGACTCATACATTTCTGAAATTTCTTTTGCATTATCCTCATAATAAGCTGCAGTTTGTTTATCCATAAATAAATAGTATGAGATTGATCATTTCTGTCAAGTGGTATGGTTGATCTGATTGTAAAATGTAGAGAATCTTACGACACTTTGTAATTATTCCTTTGTATTAATCATAAATTAGGGATAAGATAATTTATAGATGATAATGAGTAAATTTGATCTCTTTAAAACAAAGATGTAAACTGGTTATGAGTGGTGAGTTTGCATTAGCTGAAGGAAAAAAAGGTGGACAGTTCTATACTCCCCGGAGTGTTGTTGAGCTGCTCGTTGGAATGCTTGAACTGTTTAAGGTAAGAGTTTTTGATCCTTGCTGTGTATCGATAGCTCTCAAGTACGGTGGAATAATGAGGGTTCCTTTCTCAATGATGCACATAAAGATTTAAAGGCTGATTATGTTATTGCTAATCCTCCTTTTAATGACAGTGACTGGAGTGGGGATCTGTTACGGAAAGATGGAAGATGGCTGTATGGACTACCTCCAGCAGGGAATGCTAACTATGCCTGGATACAGCACTTTCTCTATCATTTAAGCCCCACAGGGCAGGCAAACGGAGTTGACAGATGAGTGATAGTAATAAAATAGCACCAATAGATACTATTCAAAATCAGATTTTTACTATTCGCAGTGTGCAAGTGATGTTCGATAGTGATTTGGCAGAAATATATGGCGTTGAAACTAAATATCTAAATAGATCGGTTAGTAGAAATATCGATAGATTTCCTGAAAAGTTTAGATTTCAACTAACTAAAATAGAGTTTGAAGAGTATGAAAAAAACTTGAGGTTCCAATTTGGCACCTCAGAAAATGAAGAAGAAATTTTGAGATCACAAATTGTGATCTCAAAAGAAAAGCGTGGAGGAAGGCGATATTTACCTTTCGTTTTCACAGAACAGGGTGTATCTATGCTTTCTGCTGTTCTCCGAAGTGAAACTGCTGTTAAGGTTAGCATCCAAATTATAGATGCTTTTGTGGAAATGAGAAAATTGATCTCTCAAAATGCAAGCTTTTTTCAGAGAATTAATAATATTGAACAAAAACAGATTACAAGTGATATCAAGCAGTTAGAAACCGATAATAAAATAGACGCTATTTTAGATGCCATTGAAGCAAGAGAGATAAAACCCAAACAAGGCATCTTCTACGATGGGCAAATTTTTGATGCCTGGAAGTTTGTCTCGGATCTTATCCGTTCTGCTGAAAAATCAATCATTCTAATAGATAACTATGCAGAATGGTTTGCGGGTCGATCTGAGCAGCTCTCAGAAGTAAGATTGAAATAAAATTGATGACAATGTAGGGTATTTACGAGAAGAGGAAGTATGCGGACAGAAGCAGAAACACGAAAAGAACTTATTGATACAAAACTCAATGCAGCAGGATGGGATGTAAATAATCACACCCAGGTATCACAGGAATTCGACATTTCAGTTCCTATACCTGATTCAAATCATAGATTTGAATTTGAAGTAGCAGAACCGCGAACCCGGTATGAGGGACATCAATATAGTGATTATGTGCTATTTGGACGTGATGGTAAGCCCGTGGCTGTGGTAGAAGCAAAAAAAACATCCAAAGATGCTGAAGTTGGCAGAGAACAGGCGAAACAGTATTGTTACAATATTCAAAAACAGTATAACGGAGAATTGCCGTTTTGTTTCTATACAAATGGACTTGAGCTATACTTCTGGGATCTGGAGAGTTATCCGCCAAGAAAGGTTTTTGGGTATCCTACACCGGATGATTTTGAGCGGTTTCAATATATACGGAAAAACAGGAAGAAACTGGCCAATGAGCTTATTAATACTGAAATAGCCGGAAGAGATTATCAGATTCGTGCAATCCGGGCAGTGATGGAAGGAATTGAGAAGAGACAGCGGAATTTTCTTTTAGTGATGGCTACCGGTACGGGAAAGACAAGAATATGTATTGCCCTTGTAGATGCGCTTATGCGAGCAGGTTATGTTGAACGGGTGTTGTTCCTGGTTGATAGAATTGCACTGCGTGATCAGAGTTTAGCTGCCTTCAAAGAACATCTACCCAATGAACCCCGGTGGCCGAAGGTCGGTGAGAAGAGTATAGTAAAAGATCGACGTATCTATGTTTCAACCTATCCTACAATGCTCAATATCATAAGGGATGAAGAAAACACTCTTTCGCCGCACTTTTTTGATTTAATTGTGATTGATGAAAGCCATCGCTCCATTTATAACACATACGGAGAGGTGCTGGAATATTTCAAAGCAATCAGCCTTGGACTCACCGCAACGCCAACTGATATTATTGATCACAATACATTCAAACTATTTAACTGCGATGATGGTCTTCCGACGTTTGCCTATACGTACGAGGAAGCGGTGAACAACATTCCGTCCTATCTCTGCAATTTTCAGGTAATGAAGATACACACCAAGTTTCAGGATGAAGGGATCAGCAAGCGGACAATCTCACTTGAAGATCAGAAAAAGCTTCTATTTGAAGGAAAAGAAGTTGCCGAGATAAATTTTGAAGGTACCGAGATTGAAAAGAAAGTTATCAACAAAGGGACTAATGCCCTTATTGTGAAAGAGTTTATGGAAGAATCCATAAAAGATGCTGATGGTGTACTTCCGGGCAAAACGATATTTTTCTGTTCCTCCATGTCACATGCACGGAGAATTGAACAGATTTTTGATGCACTTTATCCCGAATATCAGGGGGAGTTGGCGAAAGTTTTAGTGTCTGATGACTCCAGAGTGTATGGAAAGGGTGGGCTTTTGGATCAGTTTACCCATAACGATATGCCTCGTATTGCTCTTAGTGTCGATATGCTGGATACCGGTATTGATATTAGGGAACTGGTGAATCTGGTCTTTGCAAAACCTGTCTATTCTTATACTAAATTCTGGCAGATGATTGGCCGTGGTACACGTCTGTTGGAATCACATAAAATCAAGCCATGGTGTACGGAAAAAGATCGATTTCTTATCCTGGATTGCTGGGATAATTTTGAATATTTTAAGCTCAATCCAAAAGGTAAAGAAGCCACGGTACAAATCCCGCTGCCTGTACGGTTTGTGGGTATCCGTCTTGATAAAATTGAAAAGGCGATTGATATACAGCATAATGCTATAGCCGAAAAAGAGATCAGAAAACTTCGCATTCAGATACAGGAACTTCCGCAAAACTCGGTGGTGATCCAGGATGCAGCCGCACCATTGCAAAGAGTTATAGATGATAATTTCTGGATAAAAATGACACATGAAAAGATTGAATTTATACGTAATACCATAAAACCGCTTTTTAGGACTGTTTCACAGATTGATTTCAAGCAGATGCGGTTTCAGAAAGACCTGTTGGAAACATCATTGGCAAAGCTGGCAGATGAGAAAGCAAAGTATGAGACCTTGAAGGATAACATTACTGAACAGATTGGTGAACTTCCATTATCAGTTAATGTTGTTGCCAGGGAAGAGGCTATTATCAAGCAGGCACAGACAAATAATTATTGGGCAAAGGCAACAGACGATACATTTGATGTGCTTAATGAAAAACTATCCGCATTAATGAAATACCGTGATGGTAGTACCCAAACACTGGGACCTGCTCAGTTTGACTTTAACGATCTTCTGAAAACTAAAGAGATGGTGGAGTTTGGGCCGGAGCATTCGGCGGTCAGCGTTTCTCAGTACCGGGAAATGGTAGAGAAACTCATCATGGAACTGACAGAGACTAATCCCATTTTGCAGAAAATCAAAGAGGGTGAAGAGGTTAGTGAGGCGGAAGCAGATGAACTTGCAAATTTGCTGCATGATGAGCATCCGCATATCACAGAGGATCTTCTGAAAAATGTATATAATAACCGGAAAGCAAAGTTTATTCAGTTTATCAGGCATATTTTAGGTCTTGAGGTTCTGGAGAGTTATCCGGAGACGGTCACTAAGGCATTTGATGAATTTATTCATAGCCATTCAAATCTCAGCTCCCGGCAGCTGGACTTTTTACATCTTCTGAAAGATTTTATTCTGGAAAAAGAGGCGGTAAAGAAGCGGGATCTGATAGAGCCGCCTTTTACCATTATCCATCCCAGGGGAATTCGTGGTATATTTTCTCCTATGGAGATAAATGAGATTCTGACAATGACAGATAAGTTGGCGGTCTAGATGAAAAAGTATTATTAAAAGGATTAACAATGTTACAAAGCAACTCGGTACTTAAAAGTAAAATAGATCAGCTATGGAATAAATTCTGGGCTGGCGGCATATCTAATCCCTTAACTGCCATTGAACAGATTACCTATCTGCTTTTTATGAAGCGTTTGGATGATCTTGACCTCAAGCGTATCTCGGATGCCGACTTCACCGGAGAAATATACGTTTCCAAGTTTGAGGGGACTTTTACTATTCCCGGAACTGATCAAAAAGAGGATAAGCAAACGCTGCGTTGGAGTCATTTTAAACATATGTCGGCTGAAGAGATGCTTTCTCATGTCCAAATGAAGGTATTTCCCTTTTTAAAACAGCTTAACGGGAATGAATCTCCCTTTACCGAACATATGAAAAATGCAGTTTTTATTATTCCCAAGCCCTCTCTTCTCGTGGAAGCAATTTCAACTATTGAAGAGATTTTTACAGAGATCGAGAAGGATGCCAGCGAGGGTGGTCAGGCTTTTCAAGATATCCAGGGTGATGTTTACGAGTTGCTCCTTTCTGAGATTGCTTCGGCAGGAAAGAATGGGCAGTTTAGGACTCCCCGGCATATTATAAAACTTATTGCCGAATTGGTAGCTCCACAACTGGGGAACTGTATAGGCGATCCGGCATCCGGAACCGGCGGTTTTCTTCTTGGTGCCTATCAGTATATGGTAACTCAGCTTGATAAGAACAAAAAGAACCTTATGCCCGATGAAGATGGTTTTATCCGCAATTCAGTAAGCGGTCTTTTGACGCAAAAGGTTAGTGATATCTTAAATGAGAGTCTGTATGGGTATGATATTGATGTAACCATGGTGCGTCTTGGGCTTATGAATCTTATGATGCACGGGGTGGATACTCCCCATATTGATTATAAGGATACGTTAAGCAAGGGTTTTACCGAGGCCAACAAGTATAACATTATTATGGCTAATCCTCCTTTTACGGGAAGTATTGATAAGGGTGATATTAACGAATCTTTGCAGTTGAAGACTACTAAAACCGAACTGCTTTTTGTAGAGCAGTTTTACCATCTCCTTAAAATGGGCGGGACTGCCGGGGTTATTGTACCGCAAGGAGTTTTGTTTGGTAGTGGGAAGGCATTTGTCGCAGCCCGAAAGATTCTTATTGATAAATGTGAACTAAAAGCGGTAATTACTTTACCAAGCGGAGTTTTCAAACCTTATGCCGGGGTCAGTACGGCTATTCTTATTTTTACCAAGGGTGGAGAAACGGAAAACGTCTGGTTTTACGATATGCAGAGTGATGGTTACTCCCTGGATGATAAGCGGGTTAAGCTGGATGGATATGGTGACTTACAGGATATTGTTAGTCAGTATAAAAGGCGGAATCCGGATACAGAGAGTGACCGTAAAGAGAAGTTTTTCTTTGTACCCAAAAGTGAAATTATGGATGAGGGGTATGATCTCTCTATTAACCGGTACAAAGAGGATGTGTTTGAAGAGATTGAGTATGATGCCCCTGAAGTTATTCTTGGTAAGCTGAAGGCACTTGAGGGTGAAATTGATAAGGGGTTGGGTGAGTTGGAAGGGATGATTGGATGAGGATGGAAATAAAAAAAGTAAAAGAAATTGCTCAAATACAAACAGGAAAATATGATGTAAACCATTCAAGCATTGATGGTAGTTTTACATTTTATACCTGTGCAATGAAACCCTTTAAATCAGATACATACAGCTTTGAAGGAGCATCAATAATTCTTCCAGGCAATGGAGCTAATGTAGGACAAGTTTTTTTTAGTGAAAAGCATAGATTTGAAGCATATCAACGGACATATGTGATAAATAAAATTCAAGCATACCCTCGATATGTATTTTATTACTTTAAAAAAAATTGGGAAATAAGTTTAAAGAATAAACAGTATGGTTCAGCAACTAATTATATACGTTATGACAATATTGCTAATTTTAATATTCCACTTCCGCATCCAAAGGATCAGATCCGTATTGCCGGGATCCTTTTCCGGACGGAACGATTAATCGAAAAACGTAAAGAGTGCATTCGGTTGTTGGATGAGTTTTTGAGAAGTACCTTTTTGGAGATGTTTGGGGATCCGGTTAGGAATGAGAAGGGATGGGAGAAGAAACGCATTAAAGAAATTGCTGTAGTAAGAATTGGACCATTTGGAAGCCTGTTGCATTCAGAAGATTATGTTGAAAATGAAATTCCGCTTATTAATCCAAGTCACATTATTGATGGAGAAATAGTACCAACTAAGATACTTACCATTACACTTAAAAAGTTCAAAGAGTTAAAATCTTATCAGTTAAAAATTAATGATGTTGTTGTTGCAAGGAGAGGAGAAATAGGTCGTTGTGCAGTTGTACGCACATTACAGCCACTTTTTTGTGGAACTGGAAGTATGTTTATTAGAATTATTAGTGAATATTCACCTCTTTTGCTTCAATATCAAATTTACAATACTTCTTTAAAAGAATATTTAGAAAGTAAAGCAAAAGGTGTGACAATGAAAAATCTGAATTCAACAACTTTAGGAAACCTCCCAATATTATTACCACCTCTGGCACTCCAAACCCAATTCGTGGATATCATTGAAAAAATTGAAGCTATTAAAACCAAATACACCCAAAGTCTCACAGATTTGGAAAATCTCTATGGTTCACTCAGTCAACGAGCGTTCAAGGGAGAGTTGAATTTGGATTAGATGGCTGTGAAGAATAGGGAGTCAAAATAGTAACAATGAAGTCGATGTTACAATGATTGGAACTTACAACTTGAATTCAGGAATTTTTATCTGAATGCTTAATTGAAAAATAGTAGTTACAATGAAATTACTTGGCAATTTCTTGCTAATTCTCCTGCTTGTTTTTTTGATAATTTGGGAGTATCTGGATTTCTTTTTAAAATAGCATGAAAATCGTTTGATTTAATTGGATTCGGAATCATTTCTATATCATTATGGATACACAAAACAGCACTAAAATGTACTATGGCACGTAATTCAATATGAAGATTCTCTCTCAATTTATCAACAATTATTTGTTCTTCTCTTTCACCATCTCTATCTACAGAACAACCAAAACTATCCTTAAAGACAGCAGACGAAGGCCGATTCTCTGTATCGTTCCACATATAAGGATTATTTTTATTAACCCCACGGTAAAGAACTTCTTGATCGTTAATTCTATCAAAGTCCATAAAAATTAGTTATTTCCTGTTGCAACTCTTTTTCTGTTAGGTTTTCTTTTTCATATCTAAAAATTTTCTCATTAAAGCATACTAACCCTATTTCTGTTTCATCTATTTCAATTTCCAGTGAATTATTATTATGATAAAATTCTAATTGAATTGATTGTCTTCCGGTAGGGTAAATTAATGGTTTATGCTCAGTAGAACTAAGAATAATCGGTATAGTTCTACTTATTACACTTTTGGATATTGGACTAGCACCATAACCATTCCAATTATGCTGTAATTCAGAAAATGATTGAATTTTACTAAGTAACACTTGAACTTCCTTTGTTGCGCTCAAGAGCGAACAAGTATCGACTACTTTTTGAATAATATATCCTAGAGGATCCCATGAAGTGTTTGTCTCTGGAAGAGGAAACAATCTATATTTTGTATCTACGGGTTTATTTTGATTAGGAAGAATATTAAAAGGAGAAATAGTTGAGGTTGGAGAGACAAGTGTTTTTATCACTATAATTACCTTTTTTTAGCCTGACTCAATTCGTTTATTCGATCACCTAACCATTTATGGAATGTGAGTGCATTTTCTAAATTAAACACTACACCATTTTGGATATATCTTATTATAATATCATTAAAGTTTTTTGGATCTCTATCTATTAAATCGCCAAGCGTTCCCTCAGGAGTTACATTATGAAAATCTTTATTTGGTATTGGTTGTCGTTCAAAATAGAAATTAACAACAATATCACCTCTTGGGCTAACCCCACCAACTGCACCATTAGTATACTTTGGATTGTGATCATCTGGGAAAATATATTTTATCATAATTTCTTTTTTATCAGCCATTTTACTTCCTCTTGTTCTTCATAATAACACTATACTATTATAATGTAAAATTAAATAATATGGCAACATCTTCCGGACTAGCCCGAAAATGATTTATTCCACTCTAACCTCAAATGATTTTTTCCCGTAGGGGTAAAACTGTGTTTTAATGGGGTAAGACTAGGAAGAAATCCCTAAAGGAGTAAAAGAAGAGGAAGCCCTTTGTCTGTTGCCGCTTTCAATGGCTTCCTCTTCACCAATACATATGAAAAGAGTACCACTGCCCACGCTTAACTTCAAGAGAATTGCCATCCATCCTTGAGAAAAGGCAATGGCAAGATCCTGTGTAGAACATGTCTCGGGCCGCTTGAGCCTTCATTCACGCGGAAGAGAAACAGGAGATACACAGGAGCAGATGGCCCAACGACACAGACGATGACCGTTGTCGTTGGCCGTTGCCTTGAGGATGGTCGCTACTCAACAATCTATCCTGACGAAATTGTCAGAAACAAGCAGTATGGCATCTCTGAAATAGGTTCTGTCCTGGAAGACAAGGCAGACTTCTCGATGGCATGCCCACGGACGAGAGCTAACTGGAAGCACTGGTTCAGGGAAATATGGGATGCTGTGGTCAGGAATATCCAGCGATACATTGGCAGAACCCTATCTGAAAACGACATCTCAATTGCGCTGTATGCCTTCCTGAAGGGGTGCGGCGATGACTGGCTCAGGTACGTCCTTGATATCTTTTACACCGAATATAACAACCTTTGCATGTTCTTTGATACCACCTCCGATAGTATCGACCCTAGGAGCGAAAAGCTGCACAAACTTCATGTATATGGGGGTGCAGACGCTCCGCACACGGGGCAAGTTCAGCCCCGAGGAGGTTAGGCGATGGAACATAAGGAACTGACTCCCAATGAACAGATGAAATACAGCACAGCCAAGGAGGTTATTGACCTTGGTTGCACTGACACTGCCATCAGAAGGGGCAAGACGAAGCTTGGATGTACCAGAAAAACGCTCCTGAAGTACATACGATGGTATGAAAGTGAAGATATTTCGTTGTTCAGCCACCACAACAAGGGTCACAAGCCTGTAACGACAAAACCGGAGGAGACGAGGAAGCTGGTCCTGCAGCTGTATAAGGACAAGTACTGCACTGCAAGCTTCACCCATTTCTCAGAGATTCTCAGAGATGACTACAACATCTCCATATCCGACGGGACACTGCATTCGATCCTGAAGGGAGCACTCTTCGTCTCTCCCTGCTCAAAGAAGGCAACCAAGAGAAGGATGGAGAAGAGGCTGAGGCAGGTTGCCCGGAAGGAGAACCTCAGCAAGGCCGAGAGCGAGCATGTCAATGCTGCATTTTGCATGCTTGATGATGCTGATGCGCACCCCAGGAGGCCCAGGAGCAAGTATTTCGGCGAAATGGTACAGATGGACGCCAGTGAGCACGTCTGGGTCCCCGGCGCCGGGAAATGGCATCTCCATGTTGCCATAGACGATGCAACCAGCGAAGTGGTGGGGGCATGGTTTGATCTACAGGAAACCTTGAAGGGCTATTTCTGCGTGCTGTACATGATTCTCAAGCTGTATGGCATTCCCTCTCTATTTAGGACGGACCGGCGAACCGTTTTCGAATATAGCCTGCTGAGCAAGCCCGATGAGGAGAAGGATACCTTCACGCAGTTCGCCGCCGCCTGCAATACCCTTGGGATCGGAATAGAGGCGACCTCCATTGCCCAACATAAGGGACGCGTAGAAAGGCTGAATAGAACCCTCCAGGGCCGTCTCCCGGTGGAGTTTCTCCGCCGGGAGATCACTACCATTGAAGAGGCAAACGCCTTCCTTTGGGAATACTTGCCCAAGTTCAATGCACAGTTCTCCCTCAAGGATGACAAGGATCTCGACACCAGCACCTTCCTTGATGCTCCCCCTGAGACTGACATCAATGCAATCCTGGCGGTGGTCTCACAGCGCGTCATTGATGCCGGGCACAGCATCAAGTACCACAATTCGTACTACCAGCCCTGTGTCCAGTATTCGAACGGCATGCGTCCTAGGTTCTTCATAAAGGGCACAAAGGCTCTTGTCATCAGTGCCTTCGACGGGACGCTGCTTGCCAACATCAAGGAGGAGATCTACATCCTCAAGGAAGTCGAACAGAGAAAGGCCAACAGCAAGGAGTTCGATCCCGAACCGACACCTACCCACAAGGAAAAGAAGCAATACAAGCCGGCCCCTGACCACCCCTGGAGGACGAATTACCTCACCTCGAGAGTGCTCGAGACCCATATTGCCAAGCCGAGGGAGGACTGCCAGGTATGAAGCGATGGAACAGACACGAGAACCTGCACACGCTGGGGGAAGAGCAAGTATTCTCCAGCGAAGAGATTGAGCTGCTGACGCAACGCATAAACGAGGAGCTTGAATATGCTTCGTCCGACATCCTTCGGACAGGGGAAAAAAAGTCCAGGAACAGCCAGCATGATGCTCCCTGGAGGTTCTAAGGAGGAGGAAATTTTCATTTTCGGTTTACAATTAAATAATATGGCAACATCTTCCGGTACCCGGTACGATTTCCATAAAAGTGTACATTTTGGGGGAAGAAGGGAGTAAAGGGAGCTTTTCCCGGTACCTTTTACATAAACATCCACATTTTCTGGGGGAGTGGGTTGGTAAGTTGTTTTTTGATAAAGGAATAAGAAGAGTGGGTGGTACGATGGCCAATCTTAGGTACCCGGTATCGATTCCACTTGCCTTCTTGTTATCATCATCTTGGGAACGCTTCACAAAGAATTGACGTCCTGAGAGTGGATGTACAGAAAGTAATGAAGGATCAATCACATATTGTTGACCTTTAGGACACTGAGGATCGATTTTAATCGGGATTTCCTGACCCTTTGTGTTGTAAAGAAGGGTTTGAAGCGTACCCCTGTGCCAGGTACAAATTACAAGTTTATGCAAGTTTTGTGGTTGAGGGAGTGTGTAAGTTGTTTTTTGGGAAAGAGATATAAGTTTTTAGATTTTGGGATGGTGATCGTGAGTGCCTTCT
>Ga0208902_1001188_pt1 | contig 12730 bp, 10 predicted proteins | sample AntAceMetag02UKH_FD_184767 | JGI IMG/M metagenome (GOLD analysis project Ga0208902, IMG submission 184767) | Saline lake microbial communities from Ace Lake, Antarctica - Antarctic Ace Lake Metagenome 02UKH (SPAdes) (version 2) | ecosystem: Environmental > Aquatic > Non-marine Saline and...
TTTCTTGATACAAATAAAAAAACAGGGCTTGAAGAAGAGATCAGGCACTTTGAAACGCTCATTTATGAATACAGGGTATCTATATTTGCCCCTGAACTTGGCACTGTAATACCGGTTTCTTCGAAACGTCTCTCCGGGGCATGGGAGAAACTGAGGGCCCTTTTATGAAAAAATACTCCGATGTTGGTAATAACGATTTCCTATCCTTTTATCAGTGCCATACCCCTTCAAGAGCATAGCCGCAATATGGACAGATTCCGTTTTCATCAAGCTCGTTGTTGACGTACTGCCCGATATGTCCTTGCCGGTCGATCACCCTTTCGCCGCAACCAGGACAGTAGGTCGATTCATGATCTTCATCATCGATATTGCCGACATAGAGGTACTTCAGTCCTTCCTCCTGAGCTATTTTGTAGGCTTTACGCAATGTTGATCCGGGAGTGTGGGGAACATCAAGCATCTTGTACATCGGATGAAATGCGGAGAGATGCCAAGGGATGGAAGGGTCGATCCCTGCTATAAATTTTGCAATATTGCGGATCTCTTCATCAGAGTCATTCTTACCCGGGATCAGTAGCGTCGTCATTTCGATCCAGATCCCTTTTTCGTGAGCATGTTTGACGGCTTCAAGTACCGGTTTGAGCCGAGCACCGCAGATCTCTTTGTAGAACTCATCCGTAAAAGCCTTGATATCTATATTCATTCCGTCGATATACGGCGCGAGCAGGTCAATGGCCTTGCGGGTCTCATAGCCGCTGGTGACGTAGATGTTTTTCAGCCCTTTCTCATGTGCCAGTTTTGCCGTATCGTAGGTGTACTCAAAAAAGACGATCGGTTCATTGTAGGTATAGGCGACCGATTGGCATCCGTTCTCTATCGCAAGTTCGACGATGCGTTCAGGCAGTAGTTCCTGGCCGACGATTTGGTGATGGTGCTCTTTAGGGTACTGGGAGATGTCGTAGTTCTGACAGAATTTGCAGGAGAAGTTGCATCCTACTGTTCCTACTGAAAAGGCCCTGCTTTGCGGTAGAAAATGAAACATCGGTTTCTTCTCCACCGGATCAACGTTTACCGCGGCGGCAAGCCCGTACACAAGCAGTTTGAGTTCGCCGTTCTCGACTTTTCTGACACCACAGATACCGTACTCACCTTCGTCCAGCTTACAGGCTTGTGCACACGCCTGACACAAGATCTTTCCACTGCCGAGTTTTTTACTTAACCATGCTGTTTCAGCCATTTTGTCCTCCTCGTTTTATAGTATTATATCCCTTTCTCAGGCATTTTAGTGACAATGTAAAAAGTGGACTAATATGCGCCAACTCTTTATCTTTTCAGCTTTCTTCTTACATTTACTATAGTATAATCAGTATATACCAAGTCTTAGGAGGACAGCATGGAATTAACACTCTTTGATTTGAAATCAGGAAAAAAAGTAACCATAAATCGGCTGGAAGGCGGAGAAGGGTTTCGAAAAAAACTCGCTTCGCTAAACATAAGGGTAGGAAAAACTATCAGGAAGATAACCGCACAACCTTTTCATGGCCCTGTTGTCATCGAAATTGACAATACCGAAGCGACCATCGGCATGAAGATGGCAAAGAAAATAGTCGTAGCGCCGTTGAGAGACGAATAAAACAGATGGGTGTCAGAAGATGAAAATACTTTTAATGGGAAATCCCAACGTCGGGAAATCGGCTATATTTTCAAGGTTGACCGGTGTGGACGTCATGGTTTCCAACTATCCCGGTACGACGATCGAGCTCAAGAAAGGGAAAATGAAACTCAAAGACCATTTGGCAGAAGTGATCGATGTACCTGGGACCTATACGTTAGAGCCGACATCAAAGGCGGAAGAGGTCGCAGTAAGTATGCTCGAAGAGGGGGATCTGGTCATCAATGTGGTGGATGCGACTAACCTGGAGCGAAACCTCTACCTGACACTGCAGCTGCTGGAGCGAAATATCCCGGTCATTGTGATACTTAATTTTTGGGATGAAATCCGGCATTTGGGTATTTATATCGATGCAAAAAAACTTGAAACCCATCTGGATGTTCCGATTGTACCGACGGTTGCCGTAACGGGAGAGGGCATAAAAGAGCTTGCCTCAAGACTCCATGAAGCCAAAACGCATGCCAATATATATGATGAAGATAGCCGATGGAGTGAAATCGGAAAGATCATCAAGGAAGTTCAAAAAATCACCCCGAAAAAACATACGTTTCTGGAAAATCTTGAGGATATGAGCATTAAACCGCTGACGGGAATTCCGATTATGCTGTCGATTCTGGCACTTGTTTTTTTGGCGGTCCGGTTTGTGGGCGAAAATCTTATTGCTTACCTGTTCGATCCTCTGTTTGAGCTCTATCTTCCTGTAATGACCGGCTTAAGCAATATGCTGGGGAAAGGCGGTGTCATCCATGATATATTGGTCGGAACCTTAATCGAAGGGAAGATTGATTATATACAATCAATGGGACTGCTTACGACCGGTCTGTATGTTCCGCTTGCCATGGTTTTGCCCTATGTATTTGCTTTCTACCTGGTGCTGGGCATTCTGGAGGACAGCGGCTACCTGCCGAGGCTGGCAACCCTGGTTGATACGGTTTTGCACAAGCTTGGAATGCACGGGCTGGCTATTATTCCGATGCTTCTGGGATTTGGCTGCAATGTTCCGGGGGCACTCAGCACCAGGATACTCGAAACTAAAAAACAGCGCTTTATCGCAGCGACCTTGATGGCCATAGCCGTACCTTGCATGGCGCAAACCGCCATGGTATTTGTCTTGTTGGGTCCCTATGGCATCAAGGGCTTCGGAATCTATTTTCTTACACTCTTTATCGTTTGGCTTACGCTTGGCTTTTTGCTTAACAAGGGGCTCAAAGGTGAAACACCCGAGACGTTTATGGAGATCCCGCCCTATCGGATCCCGTATCTTGGGAGTCTGGCAAAGAAACTATGGATGAGGATGTGGAGCTTTTTGACCGAAGCGATCCCCTTTGTACTTCTGGGAGTGCTCATTGTAAACATTCTGTATGTATTCGGGATCATAGAATGGATCAGTGAGGCAGCTGCTCCTGTGATCGTCGGCATTTTGGGGCTTCCAAAGGAAGCGGTCGCCTCATTGATCGTAGGTTTTTTAAGAAAAGATGTGGCTGTGGGTATGCTGCTGCCGCTTGGGCTGGATATGGGGCAGCTTATTGTGGCCAGTGTAGTGTTGACTATGTATTTCCCTTGCGTCGCGACCTTTGTCGTTCTATTCAAAGAGCTTGGGGCCAAAGATCTGATAAAAGCTACCACTATTATGATTGTTTCTAGCTTGCTGGTCGGAGGAATCTTGAATGTGCTGCTATAATCTAAAAAAAATTACTCTTGAGATCTGTGCCGTCAAGAAGCCTGTGGATCAATAATATTTTTGCAAAAATCTTTTCCTATGCCTATGCCTGTTGTCAACCGGGCAAAATATTTCACAATCAAAAGATAAAATTGCCATGCTGCAATGCACGGTTCGCTACAAACAGGGGCACTCACGACAACCTTTACCTCGTCTCATGGCCTGCTGCTGCTGATCCCAAATATGTACAAAATCGCCGGAGAACTCACGCCGATCGTCTTTCATGTCGCGGCACGTTCGCTGGCTGCAACGGACTATCTGCCAGCTGTATCATGAGACAAACGCAAAATCGGCAAGAAGCCGTGCCGGTTCATATGGGAAAGTCGGGGCATTATAGGATATTATTTTGGAACCAAAATATGAACCGGGAGGGTAGCTTTATGGCCGGTTTGACACAAAAAAATTTATTGTCGATTACATCCGTACACGTTATGAGAAAAAGCTTGCACGTCCGACAAGCGTTCAATCTATTTCCGTGGATACAGGCAAACATACCCAGTTGTTCTGCGTGGACTTTCTGAAAGCACGCTCCCTGGAATTACCCGAACCATCTGAAAGAAGAAACGCCCCTTTGCACGAACGTCGGCCCAACGATGCTATCATTGTCATATGAGGACCATTCCTTGAGCACGTTGACCCTTCATGTGGAAATTCACCGCGAGAGGCGTCTGAAGCAAAGAGCAGTTGCTGAAGGAAAGGCCAAATACGGGGGTAAAGATTGAATTTTGCATTAGATAGGATTTACATGATAGATAGCACTAAAAGAGAAAATTCCGTCAATCCTGTTAATCCTGTCAAAAAAAACTAGGAGATTTATGACAGACATTGTAGGCAAACTCTGGAGATAATGAACATGGGTCAAAAGCAGTCCCTTTTTATCTTGCTCAAATTTTTCTATGAAAAAAACAAAAGATAGATATCCTCTCCCTATCCGCGAATGGTCAAAAGACGACCGCCCCCGGGAAAAATTGCTTAAATACGGCGAACAGACGTTAAGCAATGCGGAACTTCTCGCTATTTTAATCAGGACGGGAACACCTGGTCGAAGTGCAGTTGATATCGGCAGGGAACTACTCCATAAGTTCAAATCCTTACGTTCTATGAGCGGTGTTGATATTTCTGAATTCAAGAAAATACTTGGTCTGAAAGATGCCAAAATTGCACAGATCAAGGCGGCCATAGAGTTGGGGCGAAGGATGTTGAGCGAAGAAAAAGCCATGGAAGGTTCCATTAAAAAATCGTCCGACGTAGCAAACTATCTTATGCCTCTCATGAGAGACTTAAAAAAGGAGCGTTTTGTGCTGCTGCTCCTCGACAGACGGAATGCCGTATCAGATATGATTGATATCGACTATGGCACAGTTGACCGGGCAAATCCATATATCCGCGATATTATCCAGACGGCCATCAAATATAATGCCCCGTCGATCATTGTGGCCCACAATCATCCCTCCGGCGCGGTGACCCCCAGTAACGATGATAAAGCATTCACAAGAAGCCTGATGATGGCGACCAAAGCAACCGGCATTAGCTTTTTTGACCACATCATCATCGGAGACAACCGCTACTTCAGTTTTGCTGATGAAGGATTAATTGAAGAATATGAGATGAAGGCGGTACGAGAATTATAAAAGAAAAACGTAAGCGTTTACAAGGCACCGCATCTGCTTTGTTGTCGGGCACTTGAAGTACAGGAAGTACGTCTACGTATCCTCCGCCTCGCATCTGCAGCACCCTGTAAACGCTCACAGCCTGGTAGGTTGTGGTAAAATAGGCGTTGTAATCCAGTGAACGGTTACAGAAAAGGATACTTGGAGTGACAAGCAGGTATGTGATAATCCTGCGCAGAACAAAGAAGTAGCGTGGATATTAGATCAGATAGGTATTACCTTATAAGTGCGGTTCTCGGGCAACGCTAACAGCCTATAATAATGATTCACCCTCTTATCAATTGCAATTATGGCATTGGCAGTGATACAACTTTCGGTGTTTTACAGAGACTTCCAGCCTACAAATCAATTGAAAGGGCAAGTGCTGTTGTAATTGCTATTGGTGTCAATGACATGAAATATCGATCAAATGAAGACATACTTCACAATTACTCAGTCATAACTGATCAGATACCAAAGAACATTCCTGTCATTTTCAGTGCCATATTGCCACTTGATGAGGAAGTTCGTGAAGAGTGGCAAGGCAGAAACCAAAATCGTATAAAGAGACTTAACTTTAAGCTTGAAGAGTTGACCAAGATATCCACGAATCTTTTTTTTGTGAATGCGGGACAACTACTCGTTGATGCAAAAGGGAATCTTGCAGATAAATTTCATGACGGCGACGGCATACATCTAAATTCGCAAGGGAATGCCATCTGGATTCAGCAACTTCAAAAAGCAATAAAGAATGCCCAACAAAAAAATTCAGCGGACGCAAAAAAACCGCACCTTAACTAAAACGTTGGGCAAATCATGCAGTATCAGGAGATCCTATTATGGTTAACAGCATCAATCTGCATAACAAAAAGCATGAGGCTGAAGAAGAGCAACTTTTCCAGTTAATAAAACAGGCTGGCGAAGACGCTCGTAGCCGTAAACGAGAAGCCATGGCACGACATATTAATAAACTTCAGGCCGTAATTTCAGAAGCGGTATCCCGTAAGAATAATCCTGTGTCGACACGTGTCAAGGGACACCAACTTTTACGAAGTTAGGGGACACCAACTTTTACGATTTTCCATAGTCCCAATTTATCCCTTTTGTTTTCGTTACTACCGTTCCTTTATTCTATGGAACCTGTCGCCGGAGGCAAATAACTGTACCAAAATTTGCAGATAAAGCTGAGAAATGGACGCCATCTGTTTCCGTGCTTGCCATCATGGCAATCATTGCTTGTGTTGTGGCCTTGAATGTAAATAATATAATTAAAATGGGTGTCGTTATTTTACTGGCAGTTGTTTTTCATAACTTATTAGGCCTGTTATTGGGATATGTGGTAGCTCATATTTTTAAACAAGATAAAAGGAATTGTCGTGCTATATCAATCGAGGTGGGCACGCAAAATTCGGGCCTCGGTGCAGCACTGGCACACGCTCATTTCTCTCCTGCCACGGCGTTACCCAGTGCAATTTTCTCAATCTGGCACAACATTTCAGGGGCAATTTTGGCAAGTATTTGGAATCGGAAGTCAGAAAACGAATGAAAGTGCATATAACGACATGCTGCAACGGAAATTTTACCGCAGCGAGCTCACCCCTTCGACAATTCATAAGCATATCGATATCGTGAGCCAGCAGCTTAAAATGAAAGCTGTTTTTGTACATTCCAGCATTTCATCGTTTAGAGGAGGAAGCCTTAATGAGATGTCCTCTTTTTGCTCATTCTCTGCAGGCCCCGCACCTAGTACATATTCCGGGAATACAAAAAGCGGTTTCCTTGGCCCTTGATGCCCTGTTCCACTCTTTCCATAAATATTCTCTGCGCACTCTGTGATCTATGATCTCCCAAGGAAAATTCGTGTCCCTACCCAGAATTTTGTAATACATATCGACTGATAGACCAGCCTCTTTCATGGCCTTGCTCAAGGTGACTCCTCTGAGCGCCACTGCCTCCAGAACAGGTGCAAGCATCCTGTCCCCTCTGCTCAGTATTGTCTGAAAAGTGGCTTCACGCACAGAATCCAGTTGTAATTTCACATTGGGCAGACGACGCAGACCTTTTTCCAGTATTCGCCTTCTACGTTCAAGTACTGACTTCTTTACAGCCCCGGCCCACTGCATCGGAGTCCATGCCTTTGGCACAAAAGTACTGACTGACACTGTTATAGAGCCCAGATGACCCCTTGATTGACCAATTGGTCTGACAGCGCGACGGATTTTATCAACCAGATCCACGATAGCTTGGGCATCTTCGTCGGTCTCAAAAGGTAAGCCCAGCATGAAGTAGAGTTTTAAGTTCGGGATTCCGCCTGATACAAGTGTCTCTGCCGCCTCCAGAATTACATCTTCATTAAGATTCTTGTTGATGACCTGCCTCAGCCGTTGGGACCCTGCCTCCGGTGCAATAGTTGCCAATTTGGCATCCGAGGCCTTGAGGAGACGGACAAGGTCCTGAGTAATATCATCGGCCCTGAGGGATGAAAAGGCGAGCTTCAGTCCTTCATCCAGGAGCTTTCTGCAAAGTTGTTCAATCTCTTTCCTCCCAAGAAACTCAAGGCCGACCAGCCCCACCCGGTCAGTATCCTTGCACTCTTGAAGGGCTACATTTAGGCTCTCAATGGACCAGTGCCTGGGAGGTCGATACACAAAACCTGCAGCACAGAACCTGCAACCTTTACCACAGCCTCTTGCAAGTTCTATTAAAAACATATTGGAAAAAATAGAATCCGGGCTGAGGATCCTGGTGTGCGGAACCGATGGAGTTATAGATTGGGAATTGGGAATAAAGATGGCTGGAACAACAGGAAAAGGAAGGCCTTGCTCATACTCCCACTCGACCAGATCTCCTGAGGCATTATAGAGAGGCCTGTAAAATATTGGGACATAGACCCCGGGGACATTGTCCGCAAGCCGTTTTAATCGTTCAATTCTTGAAAGGCCCTGGTCAGTGAACTCAGGCAGACATGAGACAAAGGCCTCTGAAATGGCCTCGAAATCGCCAAGAAGAAAGGCATCCACAAAAGGGGCTATGGGTTCAGGATTGATCTGGGTAGCAATCCCTCCTGCCAGTACAATAGGTTCCCGGTCTTGACGATTTTCAGACCTGAGAGACAGCCCTGCTGCTTCCAGGGCCTTTACCATGTTTTGATAACTGGATTCAAAGCTCACTGAAAAAACTATGAGATCAAAGTCCTTCAGAGGTCTGTTGGATTCTTCCGAGATCCAGAGAGAATGGGGAATTTGGTGATTTGGTGATTTGGTGATTTGGTAATTTGGTACAAAGAATCTCTCAGCCACCACCCGGTCTTCGGCATTAAGCCTAGCGTAGACCGACTGGAGGCCGAGATTGGACATACCTACAGAGTAGACATCAGGGAAGATCAGGGCAATAGAGGTACGACCAGTCCATTTCTTCCGAATAGCACCCTTCTCATTCCTCGGATTCCTGCTCCATTTTGGCGAGGTCTTCAAATCGTAGATCTATTCCCAGTATACCGACAATCTCATCTTCATCATTGCGGATCGGGCCTGACACTGTAATACAGAGGGCGTCGGTGATCCTTGACGTATAAAATTCACTGACATGGATCTCGCCATCCTTTATGGGCTCGATAAACCAGGGACGGGCGGAAAAATCGCTATCCAACTGGTAATTTGCATATTTAGCCCTATCTTCCAAATGAGTAAAGTTCTGGGTGATTTTGCGTCCGTCTGCATTCACCACGTAAAGAAACTGAATAAAAGGATTATCGTCAAGGATTTGGGCAAAACCGGGCTTTGCAAGCTCAGGATCCATGGAGCGTATTTCTTTACGATCTATCAGGTCCTTCACCAGGTGGAAGGCGAGTTCATGGGCCTTGAGCTTAAGCTTGTCAAACTCGGAAATGAAAAGCTCGGGCAGGTATCTTCTGGCAAGGATATGCATCTCTTCATCTGACATGGAGGTAACCCTGCCCTGCTCATACTCTTTCATAACCTGCTTGTATATCCGCACAACTCCGGGATGACGTTTATCAATCCTTTGTTCACCATCCAGTTCCCTGTGTGCATTTATCCAGTGTGCGATGCCTGCTGTACCGGACTTGTCGGAAATAATGACAGCTACCGGCCTGCCGAGGATCTTGCCCGTGTCGAATATATTGTAAATCTCCTCGTTCTTGAGCAGACCGTCTGCGTGTATGCCCGCACTGGTCGCATTGAAATTCTCGCCGACCAGGGGATAGTTCTTGGGAATATGTACATCGAGTTCCCTTTCAAAAAATTTGGCCATCTCTGTAATGGCCTTTGTGTCTATACCATCATCGGTTCCCCTCAGGGCTATACGCTCTATTAATACCGCCTCTATGGGAGTATTGCCTGTACGCTCGCCGAACCCCAGCAGAGTACCGTTTATAGCACCACACCCATAGAGCCATGCAGTAGTGGCGTTAATCACTGTCTTGTGGAAGTCGTTGTGGCCGTGCCACTCAAGGGATTCTCCCGGCACTCCGGCGTCATCTATCATTGCCCTTACCAGCTTTGAAACATTCCTTGGAAGAGCTGTACCAGGGTATGTAACGCCATAACCAAGGGTATCACACAGCCTGATCTTTATATCTATCCCACTCTCTTCTCTCAATTTCATAAGCTCTATTGCAAAAGGCACGCAAAAGCCATACATATCCGCCCTGGTAATGTCCTCAAAATGGCAACGGGGAACTATTCCCAGATCCAGGGCGTCCTTAACTATGGCCAGATAGGCTTCCATGGCCTGGGCCCTGGTCTTTTTGAGCTTCAGACATATATGATAATCAGAGGCAGAGGTAAGGATACCGGTTTCCCCCAAGCCCATTTCCTTTACAAGCTTCAGGTCTTCGGCCTTTGCCCTTATCCACCCTGTAATCTGTGGAAAGTCATATCCCTTCTCCCTGCATTTTTCCACAGCTTCCTTATCCTTGGAGGTGTACAGAAAAAATTCAGACTGACGGATTATCCCCTTTGGGCCTCCCATACGATGCATTAAATCGAAAATATAGCTAATTTGTTTCACAGTGTATGGGGGTCGTGCCTGCTGGCCATCCCTGAAGGTAGTATCAGTTATAAGCATGTCTTCGCATGGAGACGGCATCATGTGCTTGTGGTCAAAATCAATTTTACACACTTCATTATATGGATAGATATCTCTCATCAGATTGGCCTGGGGGGCATCCTGAAGAGTAAAATTCCAATATTCACTACCTTGGCGATCCAATAATCTGCGTCTGGGATTCCACTTTGCCATAAAAACTCCTTATTTAAACAAAATTATGAATTATGTATTTTAACTATTGAATGAAAAGCACTATAACTTTAGCTCACTTTAGTCACTTTTCTTCCAGCCGGGTTTCAAATACAGCTCAGCCAACTGAGCCATACTCACATTTGCAGGGGCATTGGTCAAGAGACACTGGGCCTTCTGGGTCTTTGGAAAGGCCATGACATCCCTTATAGTATCTTTTCCTGCCATGAGCATTACCAGACGGTCCAGGCCAAAAGCAATACCTCCGTGAGGCGGTGCCCCATATGACAGGGCATCAAGAAGGAAGCCAAATTTGTCCCTGGCATCTTCTTCGGAGATTGATAGAGCCCTGAAGACGGCTTCCTGAACAGAAGTCTGATGAATACGAATACTGCCTCCACCTATCTCAATTCCATTAAGAACCAGATCATAGGCCCTGGACCTCACGTTCGCAGGGTCGCTGGATAACAATTCCATATCCTCGGTCCTGGGGGAAGTAAATGGATGGTGCAGGGCCACAAACCTTTCCTCATCTTCATCATATTCTAACAGAGGAAACTCAGTAATCCATATAAAATTAAATTTTCCTTCAGGAACAAGATTCCGGCGCCTGGCAAGCTCCACCCTGAGTTCTCCCAAGACCCTGCATACCGTGGCCTTTTGATCCGCCCCAAAGAACATTATATCTCCCGGAACCGCATCTAACTGCTGTACTATTGCTATTTTCTCTTCCTCAGAGAAAAATTTTGCTATGGGTGACTGCCAGGAGGCGTCTTCCTTTATTTTTACCCAGGCAAGTCCCTTGGCCCCGAAACCTATTGCAAACTCAGTAAGATCATCCAGGTCTTTCCTGGAAAGATCCACCATGCCTTTTGCATTTATGGCCTTTACCACACCGTTGGCAGAAACCACCTTCTGAAAGACCTTCAGCCCGCATCCGGCGGCAATGTCCGATATATCGCAGAGCTCCAGGCCAAAGCGCGTATCCGGGCGATCGGTCCCGAAACGATCCAGTGCCTCATGAAAGGTCAACCTCCGAAACGGTGTCTTAATGTCCTTGCCCAGGGTTTCCTTAAACAGAAAGCACATCAGGCCCTCTATCAGGTCAATAATGTCGTCTTCATCAATAAAGGACATCTCCATATCCAGTTGTGTAAACTCAGGCTGACGATCAGCCCTCAGGTCCTCGTCCCTGAAACACTTGACTATCTGATAATAACGATCAAGGCCCGAGATCATAAGGATTTGTTTATAGAGTTGGGGAGACTGTGGCAGGGCATAAAAGCGACCCGGATTAACCCTGCTGGGCACAAGGTAGTCCCTGGCACCCTCAGGGGTACTTCTTGTCAGCATAGGGGTCTCGATCTCGAGAAATTCCCTGCTGTTCAAATAGGACCTCATGGCCTGACAGACCCTGTGCCGCAGGCATATGCTCTCAACCATGTGGGGTCTTCTAAGGTCCAGATAACGGTATTTTAGCCTCAGGTTCTCAGACACTTCCCCTTCCTCATCAAGGGAAAATGCAGGGGTCTTGGAGGTGTTCAAAATGCGCAGATCACGGCATACGACTTCTATCATGCCGGTCTTTATCTTTGGATTCGCCATGCCCTCGGGTCTTCTGCGGACCAGGCCTTTTACTGCAATCACATACTCACTTCTGAGACTGTGGGCCTTTTGATGTGAATCAGCGTGTACCTCAGGTGCAAATACCACCTGGGTGATCCCTTTGCGATCGCGAAGGTCTATAAAGATAAGCCCCCCATGATCCCGCCGTCTGAGCACCCATCCCATCAGGACCACGTCCTGGTCCAGGTCCGTCTCTGTAATACTATAACAATCATGGGTACGCTTCAGCCCATCCATTAAATCCATTCAATTTACCTCTTTAAGGTTAGGAATGTACAATAAATTTCCTGTTCCTTACTTCCTTTTTTAATTCAAAATTTAGAATTCAAAATTCAAAATTGTGTCTGAACAGCCTTTTCGTTCAGACACTAACCAGCCTCTCCACTGCTGAAATCACATCATCAACAGGTACCTCATGCTGATCGCGGGTCATCATATCTCTGAGCACCACTTGTTTTTTATCGAGTTCGTCTTCTCCCACTATGAGCACATAACAGGCCCCTGCCCTACCGGCCTGCTTCATCTGGGCCTTAAGGCCCTTTTCCTCGTATGACATCTGCACAGCCAGCCCTTGACGGCGCCAGTGTTTTATCCAGGGCATAACTTCTTTTCTGGCCCTGGGACCCAGAGCTGCTATAAACAGATCAATAGATGGTCCCTTCTTATCCTTTTCAAGGAGCAGCAACAACCGGTCAACCCCGACTGCCATCCCGACTCCAGGAAGATCAGGTCCGCCCATGGCCTTTAAAAGGCCGTCATATCTGCCTCCTGCAGCCACTGTGCTCTGGGCACCCAGAGCACAGT
>Ga0208902_1001196_pt1 | contig 12708 bp, 11 predicted proteins | sample AntAceMetag02UKH_FD_184767 | JGI IMG/M metagenome (GOLD analysis project Ga0208902, IMG submission 184767) | Saline lake microbial communities from Ace Lake, Antarctica - Antarctic Ace Lake Metagenome 02UKH (SPAdes) (version 2) | ecosystem: Environmental > Aquatic > Non-marine Saline and...
CAGAGTTAATGGAGCTTTTTACGTGGATCGATTCAAAAGAATCACTCAATATTGTTGAACAAAAAAATAAAAAAGTTAGACATGAAATTGCTGATATATTTATTGCAGCGTTAGCTTTTTGTTTTTCTGCTAACATAGATCCGGAAAAGGCAATTCTAGAAAAGCTCGAAGAAATTAAGGCAAAATATCCTGTTGAAAAGGTCAAAGGCAAATCAAACAAATATACGGACTACACGTAACATTGCGCATTTTCAAATAACATAGTAGATTACAGACAAAATTAACTAGGAGATCATGTACAAACGAAGCATGTATGTAATTTTACTCATAACACTTTTTTCTTTTATTAACGCAGAGGTTTCGTACGAATGGGGCGGGTTTGTTCGCCTCGATAACTTTTTTGACACACGACAAGGTGTCGGAACAATTGATGGATCTTGTTATCTATATCCTAAAAAAGCAAACTGTGATGATCAATGTTGCGATATAAACAGTCGTGGAAAACTAGGATTAACACCATCCGTCTCCCGTTTTCATTTTAAAACATCTGGCGCAAAATGGGGCGATGCAAAAATTTCAAGTTATCTAGAGTGCGACTTCAAAGGTTGTTCCCCTGAAACAATCGGGCTTCCACATCTTCGGTGCTTCTTCTTTAATATTGACTGGCCTAAAAAATCCATTACATTTGGTCAAACCGATCATCCATTTGTTCCCCAAAAATGCTATCCGCATACGATAGGCGATCATGGCGGAGAACCAATTGCACCGTATGCACGTTACCCACAAATAAAAGTTGATTATCATCCAACATCATTAGCATTTATCGGCGCCATCTATTGTAATTTTCTCTATGGAAATGATGGCCCAATCGGACAAAGCTTAACATACATGCAAAACAGCATGACACCAGCACTTAATTGCGCAGTTGAATGGCGCAGAGAAAAAACATTTATTGGTGCAAGCTTTAATCTCGAACGAATATTACCCTCCCTTTCTACAACTACAACATCAACAAATGTCACAACACGAACATATGCATCCGATGACACACTCTTAAGTTACTTAGGAAGTGTGTATGGTTCACTTGAATTAGATAATTTTCTTGTACAAAGTCAGATTGTTGCTGGCCAAAATGGTTATGGCTTAACCTTAATCGGCGGCTATGCTGTTTCATGCCTTAATGCAACAACGGGAAAGAGAACATACACAAATACAAATGCAATTTCTCAGTGGATTGACATTACTTATCAAAAAGATCAAAAAATGATGCCTGGCCTATTCATAGGTATTGCACAAAGCCTAGGTTCACGTAATTGTGTCTATCGCGACAGTAATTGTGATCCTATTTTTTACGGACTCGATGCAGAATTAGACCGACTTGTTCGTGTTGCTCCACGCATACGCAGTAAGTTCAATAATATAGAATTGGGATTCGAATTTGATTACAGCAAAGCATGGTTCGGCAAAATGGATTGTAAAGGAAAGCATCCTAAAACATATGCTGTTACAAACACACGCGCACTTGTTGTGATAATGTACTATTTCTAAAGTTCACCCTTAATGATAACAAGTAACATTTGTAGCTTATTGCTTATCTTCTTTCCAACACAAGATGGCGCTAATACTACAACTTTTAATTCGTAGCCGCACATTTAAAAGCTTTGACAACCTCACGTACTAATGGCGAAAGACAACCTTCTTCATCGATCAATCCAACCCCCTTTGCAAATTCACGATCTTCCTGACTGAGTGATGGTTTACGTTCACTTTTCAGAGCATTTATAGCATCCGCTCTTTCCAACTTATCTAAAACCATAATCCACGTTAAAATACAATCTCTTCTAACTGCTTCTTCCTCACTAACATCCATTGAAAAAATAGAAGGCAAAGAACATAAAAATAAAAAACTTAAAAAACACTTCTTCATAATAACCCTTTGAACAATTTTTTTTAGAAAAAGCTATGAAAAGTCCTATCACCTTTCCACTCGCGAGCTTTTTCTAAAAATGTAAGAATCTGCTTCTGTGTAAAACCAATTTCATAAAGACTATCAAGCCATTCCTTCTTTTCTAAAATCACTTTTTTCAATTCACGTGCCTCACGGTGATGTACTTCTTCAACACATTCCAATTTAGCTTCAAATGTTTTTTCATCAAATTCAAATTTTTCGGCTAGCTGAATACGGGCGTGCTGCACCACTAAAAATGGCAACACTCCAGGGATGTTTTCATAACACTCTTTAAAACTTTCCCAAGAATAAACTATTGGAACGGAAACAATATATGATGCCAAACAACGCGCACGAAGCGCGTTCATACTATACAATGAAAACTGGAACAGAAAAGATAAAAACAGGATTATCCTAAATAGAAACGATCTCACGGTTATCCTTAACAAACATGATTACTACTACTACTAGTATAACAACAAATAAAATAAAAAAATAAAATCACTTACATACGAAAATCAAACGATTCTTTACCAACCTGCATCGTTGCACAATGCTGCCCACCCGGAATTTCCCGACACGGTGAAAAACTTACACACAAAATTGGAGAAATTGGAACAAGAACATAACCAACTACTTTACTCCATAAATGATATACACATTTATTAAGCAATGGAGCCCTACTCTTCGCTGTAATCCCTCTCGCCTACCTTGCATAGCCGAAACTAATAATGGCACAAAAAAAAGAACCCCGAATTTCTTCGGGGTCCAACTAATCCTGGCAGTATCTACTTTCCCAGGCCGTCTCCAGCCAAGTATCATCGACGCTGCAGTCTTAACTTCCGTGTTCGAAATGGGAACGGGTGTTTCCCTACAGCTATACCCACCAGAAAACTTTTAAAAATTTTCTTGTGATCATGTTTGCAATTTATATATACCACATTATCAGGACATTAAAGGATCTTTAATTATATATTCGATTAAAACATTCGGCCTATTAGTACTGGTTAGCTGAACACATTGCTGTGCTTACACATCCAGCCTATCAACCTTGTAGTCTTCAAGGGGCCTTATTAATGTCTACTCCATCAAAACCGAAGTTTCAACTTCATAGACGGGGTATCTAATCTTGAGGTAGGCTTCCCACTTAGATGCTTTCAGCGGTTATCCCGAACGAACGTAGCTACCCAGCGATGCTTTTGGTAAACAACTGGAACACTAGAGGTTCGCTCATCCCGGTCCTCTCGTACTAGGGACAAATCCTCTCAAATACCCTGCGCCCACGACGGATAAGGACCGAACTGTCTTACGACGTTCTGAACCCAGCTCGCGTACCGCTTTAATTGGCGAACAGCCAAACCCTTGGGACCTTCTCCAGCCCCAGGATGCGATGAGCCGACATCGAGGTGCCAAACCTCCTCGTCGATAGGGACTCTCAGAGGAGATAAGCCTGTTATCCCCGGCGTACCTTTTATCCGTTTAGCAACTGCCCTTCCATTCGGAACAGCTGGATCACTAAATCCTGCTTTCGCACCTGCTCGACCTGTTTGTCTCGCAGTCAAGCTCCCTTCAGCTTTTACACTCTTCCGACGATTACTATTCGTCATGAGGGAACCTTAGAACGCCTCCGTTACAATTTTGGAGGCGACCACCCCAGTCAAACTACCCACCAGACAATGTCCTTTGCCCGGATTACGGGTATTCAAAGTTAGTTTTCCAAATACATAAGGGCGGTATTTCAAGGATGACTCCACTACAGCTAGCGCCATAGCATCAACGTCTCCCGCCTATCCTACACAAACGAATCCAAAAAACAATGTCAAGTTATAGTAAAGGTGCACGGGGTCTTTCCGTCCTGTCGCGGGTAGCTGGCATTTTCACCAGCACTACAAATTCACTGAGTCTATCACCAAGACAGTGCCCAAATCGTTACGCCATTCATGCGGGTCGGAATTTACCCGACAAGGAATTTCGCTACCTTAGGACCGTTATAGTTACGGCCGCCGTTTACTGGGGCTTCAGTTCAAAGCTTCGTCCGAAGACTAACCTCTCCCATTAACCTTCCAGCACTGGGCAGGCGTCAGACTCTATACTTCCTCTTACGAGTTTGCAGAGCCCTGTGTTTTTGTTAAACAGTCGCTTGGGCCTCTTTGTTGAAACCTCAAAATGCTTCCAAAGCCTAAACTTTGTACACATCAGAGGCACTCCTTATCCCGAAGTTACGGAGCTAATTTGCCGAGTTCCTTAGTGATAGTTATCTCAACGCCTGAGCATTTTCAGCCCGTCTACCTGTGTCGGTTTGCGGTACGATCACTCACAAATTCGCTAGAAGCTTTTCTAGTCAGTGTGAAATCAGTCTAACATACTTCTTCATAAGAATTAGTATGCCCATAACACCCCAAGGTTAATGGTTCTGCGGATTTTCCTACAAAACCCCTCTCAATGCTTAGCGTGGCAAACCAATGTCCACGTAAACCTATCCTACTGCGTCACTCCATCACTCAAACACTTGCTAGTGGTACAGGAATATTTAACCTGTTTTCCATCGCCTACTCCAATTGGCCTCGGCTTAGGTGTCGACTAACCCTGAGTGGATGAACCGTTCTCACGGAAACCTTAGACTTACGGCGAATAGGACTCTCACCTATTTTTTCGTTACTTATACCAACATACTCACTTCTTTAGTCTACACATCTGTCCTCACGGTCAAACTTGTTTCTACTAAAGAACGCTCCCCTACCCCTGCACATCTGCCGTAGCACATATGCAAGCCATAGCTTCGGTAATACGTTTAGCCCCGTTCATTTTCAGCGCAAAAATACTTGACCAGTGAGCTATTACGCTTTCTTTAAAGGATGGCTGCTTCTAAGCCAACCTCCTGGCTGTCTTTGCGTTTTCACATCTTTTCACACTTAACGTATATTTAGGGACCTTAGCTTATGATCTGGGCTGTTTCCCTCTCGACTATGAGGCTTATCCCACACAGTCTGACTCCTGTTTTCAAACATTATGGCATTCAGAGTTAGCTAAGGCTCGGTAAGCTTACGCCCCCAAAGCCTAAACTGTGACTTTACCACCACAATGAATTCAACAAGGCTATACCTAAATATATTTCGGGGAGAACCAGCTATTTCCTAGTTTGATTAGCCTTTCACTCCTACCCACACCTCATCCAAGTAGTTTTCAACCTACACTGGTTCGGACCTCCATCTCATTTTACTGAGACTTCATCCTGGACATGGGTAGCTCACTAGGTTTCGGGTCTATCCCATAGTACTAAACGCCCTATTAAGACTCGCTTTCGCTTCGGCTCCGTCCTTTCAAGACTTAACCTTGCACCATAGGAATAACTCGTTGGTCCATTATGCAAAAGGTACGTGGTTGCGCGTACGTATACATCGCTTCCACCGATTATAGACAATTGGTTTCAGATTCTATTTCACTCCCCTCTCGGGGTTCTTTTCACCTTTCCCTCACGGTACTCGTTCACTATCGGTCATCAGGTAGTATTTAGCCTTACCCCATGGTCGGGGCAGATTCTCACGGAATTCCACGTGCTCCATGATACTCGGGTGTACAAATTACAATTCTTTAGCTTTTCGCTTACGTGACTGTCACACTCTTTGGCCGCCCTTTCCAGAACGTTCTGCTAAACTAAAAATATTGATACAAGATTGGTATCTCTTGATATCTGTATCCCACAACCCCTATATCACAACGCATACCAGCTTACATGATATAGGTTTAGGCTCTTCCCAGTTCGCTCACCACTACTACGGGAATCACTTTGTTTTCTCTTCCTGGCGCTACTTAGATGTTTCAGTTCACGCCGTTCGCCCCTTTATCCTATATATTCAGATAAAGATGACCTGGTTTTACCAGGCCGGGTTTCCCCATTCGGAGACCTCCGGATCTAAGCTAGATTGACAGCTCCCCGAAGATTATGGCAGTCTTCCGCCTCCTTCATCGCCTCCTGATACCTAGGCATCCACCAAAAGCCCTTTTCAATTAATCAAAACTTAAAAATCAGTTTATTGAGTCCTGCTAATGCTCAGGTATATACAAATTACAAACATTTCAAAGATCACAAGAATTTTTTATTGATCTTACAAACACAAAAGCTTTTATTTATTCATCCCCGAAGTTTGGTGGAGATGAGCGGAGTCGAACCGCTGGCCTTCCGCTTGCAAAGCGGACGCTCTACCAACTGAGCTACACCCCCTTGAATGCGAGTGGTCGACGATCGAAGACTCGACCTCCCCATACCGCAAAGTATGGTGGGCCTAAGTCGACTCGAACGACTGACCTCCCCGTTATCAGCGGGGTGCTCTAACCAACTGAGCTATAGGCCCGCTTAATTAGGAAGTGCCAGCACTGGAAAAAGATTATCTGTCCATTTCACACCTTTAAACCAAGGCATTACCCTTAGTTAGAATCTCCCTCGAAAGGAGGTGATCCAGCCGCAGGTTCTCCTACAGCTACCTTGTTACGACTTCACCCCAATCATCACCCATACCTTAGGTACTCGCCTCCTTAACGGTTAGCTAAAGCAACTTTGGGTACAGACAACTTTCGTGGTGTGACGGGCGGTGTGTACAAGGTCCGAGAACGTATTCACCGCGTCGTTCTGATACGCGATTACTAGCGATTTCAACTTCATGAGGTCGAATTGCAGACCTCAATCCGAACTTAGACCAACTTTAAGGGATTAGCTTCATTTTGCAATGTCGCGACCCGTTGTATTGGCCATTGTAACACGTGTGTAGCCCTAGGCATAAGGACCATGAGGACTTGACGTCATTCCCACCTTCCTCCTGGTTTCCCAGGCAGTCTCGTCAGAGTGCTCCAAAAAGGATAGCAACTGACGATAGGAGTTGCGCTCGTTAGAGGACTTAACCTAACATCTCACGACACGAGCTGACGACAGCCATGCAGCACCTGTGTATCTGTCCAAGCAAGCTCGGAAAACTGTATTTCTACAGCGGTCAAATACATGTCAAGCCTAGGTAAGGTTCCTCGCGTAGTGTCGAATTAAACCACATGTTCCACCGCTTGTGCGGACCCCCGTCAATTTCTTTGAGTTTTAGTCTTGCGACCGTAATCCCCAGGCGGATCACTTAACGCGTTAGCTGCGACACTAATTCCTAAACGGAACTAACATCTAGTGATCATCGTTTACGGCGTGGACTACCAGGGTATCTAATCCTGTTTGCTCCCCACGCTTTCGTGTCTCAGCGTCAGAAATGGACCAAGAAGCTGCCTTCGCCATCGGTGTTCCTCTCGAGATCCACGCATTTTACCGCTACTCCGAGAATTCCACTTCTCTCTTCCATTCTCTAGCCAATCAGTTTCCATAGCAGCCTTTCGGTTGAGCCGAAAGATTTAACTATGGACTTAATAGGCCGCCTACACACCCTTTACGCCCAATAATTCCGAATAACGTTTGCACCCCTCGTATTACCGCGGCTGCTGGCACGAAGTTAGCCGGTGCTTTCTCTAATGGTACCGTCATCCCTTACCCGTTTTATTGATAAGGATTTCTTCCCACTTAACAGAAGTTTACGATCCGAAGACCTTCATCCTTCACGCGGCGTCGCTGCGTCAGGCTTTCGCCCATTGCGCAATATTCCTCACTGCTGCCTCCCGTAGGAGTCTGGACCGTATCTCAGTTCCAATGTGGCCGAACACCCTCTCAGGCCGGCTAGCCATCATCGTCTTGGTGGGCCATTACCTCACCAACAAACTAATAGCACGCAAGCTCATCCTTTAGCGATAGCAAGAGGCCATCTTTCTCCCCGAAGGGACTTATGCAGTATTAACCTCGATTTCTCGAGAGTATCCTTCACTAAAGGGCAGATTCTCACGCGTAACTCACCCGTCCGCCGCTTTACTCGCTTCCCGAAGGAAACTTTCTCGCTCGACTTGCATGTGTTAAGCACGCCGCCAACGTTCATTCTGAGCCAGAATCAAACTCTCCGTTACAAAAATTGTTTCGGAAATTGACAGAATTTACCTTTTTACTCAGTGCGGGCACTAAGCTTTTGTGTATGTCAAAGATATACAGAATTTTTTACTTACTACTCTTTAAATAGAATATCTGAATTTTTCTATTTGTCAAGCCTTTTTCAAAGTTCCTTTCAAGTCGACGAATCGGAAGTTCTTTTTGCTGATTTCATCGCGAAAGTAATTATATCTTATAGGAGCTTTACAAGGCTGTCAACATTTATTTTGTTACTTACAGAAAAATTTTTAAAAAAATTTAAAAGGCTGTATGAAAACATCAGTATAAACATCGACCCAATCGACCGATTGGTGATTTTAAAATTTTCAACAATTTTATGCTATTCAGGGCAATCCTGTTTCTTTAATAATTCAGCTAAAAAAATGGCTATTGCCTCATCCTGTACCTGCTCAAGAACGTCATTGCACAATCTATATTTATAGAATGACACGCAAGCTTCTTCCTCAAGTTCTTGTCGAGCAAGCGTTAATCTTTTTTGAATCTGCTCTTCTGCTTCTGTCTTTCGCGCACGCAATCGCTCTTCAAGCACTTCCAAACTTGGCGGTTCCAACCAAATTGCAACTGCTTTCTGGTAACGAGACAAAATAGAACGCGCACCTGCCCTATCAACAACAGCTATATATGATTTACCATTTTTTACTTCTTCTATAATAGTAGACGGTGTTCCACAATAATTGCCATACACACCACTCCACTCTAAAAAAAATTGCTCTTTAACTTTTTCCTCAAATGCCTCTTTCGAAAGAAAATTATAATCAACACCAGGCGTCTCAGTTGAACGTGGCAGTCTGCTGGTATAAGTAATAACACGCGAAAGATTGTACTCAAAGCCAAGCTCTTCGACTAACTTATTAGCTAATGTTGTCTTACCACCACCAGATGGGGCTGACAATATAAATAATTTTCCACTTTTTTTTGTATTCATAATCTCTTTGCTCTGTATTCCATGATATTATCCATACCTAGTATACATTATTATATTGAAAACAGCGCCAAACCAAACCACACATTAGACAAAGACCTTTAAAAGTGCTACCTTTTTTATATAATGTTAACATTTCACTTGAAGTTTAATGATGAAAAAATTTCCTCCTACTTTCTTATGTGTCTTGTGCGCATTAAGTATTCGTTTTATGCTTGGTCACATGCAACAACAAGAAGTTAACGTCCATATATTTATTCATGGAACACGCTGTTCAGGCCTCGCTGCTGTCAGCGCAATTTCTGTAATAAGAAACAAAGTCAAAAATTATCATTTGTATGCGAAAGCAATTCAAAAAGCTCGCACAGATACTCGTTTTTACGACAGTCAAATCATGCTTAAAAAAGGACTTGTTGAAGTTTCACATGAAACAATTATGCAATGCCACAAAAACAATTTACCAATTGAAAAAGCACGACAAACAGCAATTCAGGCTATTAAAGGCTATGATGAACTTACTAATAATAAGGCTATCAATCGCTATTACACCTACGGTTGGGATGGTATGCTTAGTGATGAAGATAGAAAGAATGATTCACGCGCACTTTATCTCGCTCTTGTTAGTCTTAGTGAAGAGCTTCGCAAACGTTACCCAACAGATAATATTAAATTTATCCTGCACGGACACAGTCATGGTGGAAATTTGATCCTTTATATGTCGGTTCACGAAAAAGAATTGAAACAAAATCTTATTATTGATAAAACAATTCTTTATGGCACCCCAATTCAAACCGAGACAGCATATTTCTGTATAGATCCAATGTTTACAACAATTATCAACATTCACTCAGAAGGTGATAGCATTCAAGTATCCGATAAAATCTCAACGCCAAGCAAAACAAGCAAGCGGCGCTTATCGGATTTCGTTGATTGCGCACAATTTAACAATGGCAAAAAACACTTAATTGATGTACGAATTTCCGCCAACGGCAATTCAAAAGCTTTCTCTCATGCATCGTACTTCTTAATGAATATGTACAACAACATTGGAAGTTCTATAAAAAATCCGGCACTTAGAGAATTATCGCCACTACCTCTGGCAACTTATTCCCCACTCTTTATGAATTTGATTGACAAAATAAGTGAGAAAAACGCCCGCTGCAGCTTCATTGATCTTAACTTCGAATCACACGCCCCTAATCAATGTACCATCCGCGCACAAGTACCAGATTTATACATATGCATAAGATCAGAAAATATTGCTCCCCAAATTAAGAGCATGCGCGAACGCGTAGAAAAAACATGGCGCCCACATGCACGGTACGGTCACGCAAAAATTGCACTACTTGCAGCAGAAGATCTCATTAAAGCTATACCTGAATACTTCAAAAGATCTTAAGCAAAAAAATACAAAATTCAATAATAGATTTGTTCATTGATGTTCACTCATATCAATGAACAAATCTATTACTAAAAATTATAACCTATCAACAAATATTTTATTTTCTTTCAATAATGATTCTTTATTTCCTAAAGCGTAATGTTGCGACATGTCTTCATTATATTTAGAAGCAGCAACCTTTTTATTCAATGCATTCGCCATCGCCCTAATATGATGTGGCCCAGCCCCACAGCAAACACCTAGATAACGAATTCCCATCGCGTATGCTTTCTTTGTAAACTGTTCAATTTCATAACGCGTACATACAAATGGATCTAGATGAGTAGGAAACGAACGAACATCATCTGAATGCCTTTTCAATGGATCAGTCAAACTAAAAAATGTTGGCGCTTGCTCTGTTGTATGATATGCAACCGGCAGACCAGCAATGAACCCTTTACATATTTTACGAATCTTGCCCAAAGCAGGTAACATAGTATCCGGACCACGCATACAGTTCAAACCAACAACATCAACGCCAGCTTCTTCCAATTTCTTACAGGCTTCCTCCGGAGTATAACCATCACGCGTTATCCCATCCTTGTGCAAGGCTAACGTTACAACAGACGGCAAACCATATTTCTTAATAACGTTCAACGCCAATAAGGCTTCCCCTAAAAATGAAAATGTTTCTGCAACAACAAAATCTGCCCCTTCTTCTTTAGCCCAACGAACCTGCTCATCAAACATTGCCAAGCATTCTTCCGCAGATTTTTTATCATTATTGTTATAAATATTGGTATTACAAATATTTCCTGCAAATAAGGTTTTCGTATCTCGCGCCACGTTTCGTGCGATTCTAAGAGCAGTGCGATTTATTTTTTCTAAATCCTCCTCTCTACCAATAAGACGTAGTTTTTCACGGTGAGCATAATAGGTAAATGCAAGTACAACATCTGAACCAGCATGCACAAAATCATAATGAAGCTGCTTAACAACTTCCGGATGTTCTAGAATAACCTCAGGAACGAAGCCTCCAGCCTTCAAATAACCGCGGCGCTCCATTTCAAAAAGATATCCTTCAGCGCAAACAAGCGGCCCCTTAGCCAAACGTTCACGCAACACATTGGTCATCGTAGATTGAAAAATTAATAATGAAAAAAATAGAATATACCTCATAGAATTCTCTCCTTAAATTAAGAATTGTTTTACTAGATACATATTTCATTAATAGCCAAAAAATTAATTTTCAAGAGGTTAACAAACAAATCAAATTAAATCAAAAACATGTTATAATAATATTAGGAGTATAAAAAATGTTAATTGATGATTTAAAAGAATTACTCAAATCCATTGAGCCTGATGTTGAACTTATCAAAAAATTCTGGAAAAATTCTGGCATTGATGAGGAATATCAAAAATTATATGAACGCGTTCATCAACCAGATTTTTGGAAAGATAAAGATCAAGCCAACATTTCAAAACGGTCTGAGCAAGTAAAAGATCAACGTAATTCCTATAACACCATCATCAATACGTATAAAGAATTTAATGAACTTCTCGATCTTTTTGGTGAAGACGAAGTAGAATTAAAAAAAATTGAACAAGAAATTGCTTCATCCGTTCGCAATTTAAAAAGATTTAAAATTGCCTTATTACTCAACGAACCTGACGACAAAAGCAACTGCTTCTTAGGCATCAACGCTGGCGCAGGAGGAACAGAATCACAAGACTGGGCAAGCATACTGTTACGCATGTATCTACGCTTTTGCGAGAACAATAAGTTAACGGCGCAAGTTATTGACCACCAAGGCGGAGACGAAGCTGGAATCAAATCTGCCATGCTCTATATAAAAGGAAAAAATGCCTACGGACTTTTAAAGTCTGAACATGGCGTTCATCGCCTTGTGCGCATTTCACCATTTGACTCAAACAAACGTCGTCATACATCATTCGCAAGCGTTTCAATTATACCAGAGTATGAAAAGGTCTCTGAAATAGTATTTGAACCAAAAGATTTGCGCATCGACACATATCGCGCAAGCGGTGCAGGCGGTCAACATGTAAACAAAACTGAATCTGCAGTCCGAATCACACACTTACCAACAAACACTGTCGCCCAGTGTCAAAATCAACGATCACAAATTCAAAATCGTGAAACAGCAATGAAAATGCTGAAATCACGAATTCTACAAAAACAAAAAGAAGAAGCTCGCACAAAACAAGAAGCTAAACACGAAAAGAAAAAGATCGAGTGGGGCTCACAGATTCGTTCATACGTTCTTCATCCATACAAAATGGTCAAAGACCATCGCACAAACTACGAATCGCCACAACCAGATCTCGTGCTTGACGGCAACTTAATGCCATTCATTGAACATTATTTAATTTCGTAGAAATTTAATTTCGTAGGAATTTAATTTCTGAGAAATTTA